>Ga0163144_10002364_pt1 | contig 43690 bp, 35 predicted proteins | sample OliLak19BULKMAT1_FD_123175 | JGI IMG/M metagenome (GOLD analysis project Ga0163144, IMG submission 123175) | Freshwater microbial mat bacterial communities from Lake Vanda, McMurdo Dry Valleys, Antarctica - Oligotrophic Lake LV.19.BULKMAT1 | ecosystem: Environmental > Aquatic > Freshwater >...
ACCTTCATGACGCTCAAGGGCGGCCTGTCGAAGGTGACCGACGCGCTGCAGCGCCGCCTGCCGCCGCGCTGCGTGCGTGTCGACACGCCCGTCCAGGCCGTACGCCGCCGCGACGGCAAATGGGAGATCGTCACGCCGAACGCCGTGCTCGAGGCCGACGCCGTGATCTCGGCGCTGCCCGCGTCGGCCCTCTCCGATTGCGTCGAGGGCCTCGACCCCGAGCTCGCGATGCGCCTGCGCGAGATCCCGTTCTCCTCGACGGCGACCACCGTCCTGATCTACGATGACAAGGACATCCCGAAGAAGCCCAAGGGGTTCGGCTTCCTGGCGCCCAAAGGCGAGGGGCTGACCGTCACGGCCGCCACGTACTCCTCGTCGAAGTTCCCGGGGCGCGCGCTAGCGGGGCGCACCACCGTCCGCGCGTTCATCGGCGGCGCGGGCCGCGACGCGGACGCCGAGGGCGCCATCACCCGCCTCGAGTCCCGCGTGCGCGCCGACATCGACAAGGTGCTCAGCCTTAACGGCGCGCAGCCCCTCGCGATGAAGACGACGCGCTGGATCAAGACGAACCCGCAGTACGAGGTGGGCCATACGCGCCGCCTCGACCGCATCAGCTCCTGCCTGAAGAGCCACCAGGGCCTCATCCTCGCCGGGGCCTCGTACGGCGGCGTGGGGCTGCCGGATTGCGTGCGTTCGGGCCGCCGCGCCGCGGAGCTTGTATTCGCCGGATCAAGGAGAAGCCATGACGCTCGACCCGGACTTGCTTAGCCTCATCGTCGCCCTTTGCCTCGGGGCCTTCATCGGCCTCGAGCGCGAGCTCAGCGACAAGGCCGCCGGCCTGCGCACCAATATCCTTATCTGCGTCGGCTCGTGCCTGTTCGCGATCCTCTCGCGCTCGCTGGCCCTGACCGCGGGCTCCGACGTGACGCGCATCGCCGCCCAGATCGTCTCGGGCATCGGCTTCCTCGGCGCCGGGGCCATCATGCGCGAGGGCGAGCACGTGACCGGCCTCACGACGGCCGCCACGATCTGGGTCGTCGCCGCGATCGGCGTCACGGTCGGCTTCGGCTACTACTCGCTCGCGGCCGCGACGGCCGTGATGACCTTGGTCGTGCAGGGCGTGTTCCCGCACCTCGACACAATGATCGACGAGCTGCGCCAGCGGCATACCTTCCGCATCGCCTCCGACCTCGACGACGACGGCCTCGAGCAGATCAAGACGATCTTCCGCAACGCGGACGTAAAGGTCCTGCGCCGCAAGCTGATGAAGCGCGAGAACCTCTACTACAGCGAGTGGTACGTCGCGGGCCCGCGCCTCGAGCAGAAGAACGTCGTGCGCATGCTGCTCGACAACAAGCACGTGCGCGAGCTCACCTACTAGATGGATTCGGCCAAGGTGCAGGCGGAGCTCGCGGCCCTCGGCCAGCCCAAGTTCCGCTGGGACCAGGTCCGTCAGGCCGTCTTCGGCCAATCCGTCGCCTCCTGGGACGAGATCACCGTCCTGCCCGCCGAGACGCGCAAGGCTCTTGCCGAGAAGCTGCCGCTGCTGTCCATCAAGGAGCGCCGCGTGGACGTTTCCGGCGACGGCCGCGCGCACAAAGCCCTCTTCGACCTGGCCGACGGCTCCGTCGTTGAGACCGTGCTGCTGCGGCCGAGCGAGACGCGCTGGACGACGTGCATCTCCTCGCAGGTCGGCTGCGCGGTCGCCTGCACCTTCTGCGCGACGGGCTTGATGGGGCTGACGCGAAGCCTGACGCCCGAAGAAATAACCGACCAGGTGCTTTTTTGGCGGCAGTACATGGCCAAGAAGGGGCTTCCCGGAAGGTTGGACAACGTCGTCTACATGGGCATGGGAGAACCCTTCGCGTGCTATGAGCAGGTTTCCGCGAGCTTGAAGACGCTTCTCGACCAGAAGCAGTTCGGCATCGGCGCCCGCCACATCTCGGTCTCGACGTCCGGCGTCGCGCCCAAAATCGCGATGTTCGGCCGCGACTTCCCGCAGGTCAACCTCGCGATCTCTCTGCACGCGGCGACGGACGCGCTGCGCACGCGCCTTGTGCCCATGAACAAGGCCTTCAACTTGGCGGCGCTCGCGGCGTCGCTGAAGGAATACATCGCCTCCACGAATCGGAAGATCTTTTTCGAGTATGTTCTGCTCAAGGGGGAGAACGACCGGCCCGAGGACGCCGACGCGCTGGTCCAATGGCTCGACGGCGTCGGGCCGAAGGAGCTGCTGCACGTCAATTTGATCGTGTTCAATCAGACCGACACGCCCCACAAGCCGACCGACGAGAACGACGCGCGCGAGTTTCAGGCGCGCATGCTCGCGGGGGGCTATAAGTCGACCGTGCGCCAGAACCTCGGGCGCGACATCGACGGCGCGTGCGGACAGCTGGTCAATCTGGAGAAGTCCAAATGAGCGACGAATACCGGCAGGAACCGCCCTTGAAGGACATTCGTGAAAGGCCGTCTCGCGCGCGCTACGATAAGATCAAGTCCACGCTCGACCTCAAGTGGCGCCGCCGCGCCCTGCAGAGCGAGCGCATGACGCGCGAGCTCACGGACCATCTCTTCGAGGCGTTCGAGAATCCCTGGACGTGGTGCGGCTTCTGGCTGCTGCAACCTGACGGCAAGGCGTTTCAGCCGGGGCCCGCGCGTCCCGCGCCCGCGCCTGCCGCGATCGCGAACGAGGGCGCCATCGCCGAGGCCCTGCGCTCGGGCGACTCGAAGTCGGGCTCAACGACGATCTTCGTGCCCGTCTTCGACAAGAACGCCCGCGTGTGGGCCGTGTTCGAGGCGCGCTCGTCCGCCGTGTTCGACGACATGGACGCCCGCTGGATCGAGCGGCTCTTCAAGCCGTTCCAGACAATCGAGAAGCTTCCACCCCAGGCGCCATGAGAAATTTTCACCTCGTCCTCGCCCTGGTCCTGCCGTTGGCCGCCGCCGCGGCGGCGCCGAAGCCCAAGGCCGCCCTGCGCTTTGGCGGCATCTACGAGGAATACCCCGCCATCGTCGACGAAAACGACTTTGAACGCCGTTGGTATTTGCGGTTCTACGCGGACGGCACGGTCATCGAAAAGGAATCCGCGACGCCGCCGGAAAAATGGAAGTCCAAATTCGAGCGTGAAAACGAAAATATTGCGAGGACGACCTACACGATCACCGGGGACCGCCTGGCGTACGCGTTCGAGCGCGGTGATGCGGGCGAAGGGAGCGACTTCAAGCGCGCGGAAGGGGCCATCCTTCCCGGCGACAAGCTTAAGCTGACGATCAAGAGCGGATTTAAGCTGCGAGGCGCGACGATAACGATCCATAATCGTCCCCTCGAGAAAACTTTCGCCTTCATTAAAGCCAAGGACCAGAAGAATTAAGGCCAAAAATGGCCCGCCCGGGACCGTATAGGTCCCGGGCGGGCGCTCCTGGTTGGGGTCGGACGCGGACGGTTGTCGTCTCGAGTACGCCTCTCTGCCGCGTCCTAGGGATATCATAGCCGGACCCCGTTTCGGATTTATTTCGGACCTTCCCGACGGGTGGAAGATTCCCGAAGGATAAGCCATACTAATGGGGATGAGACTCGCTCGCCCTATGAGCATGCTTCTCGCCGCCGCGCTCGTGTCGAGCTGCGGCATGGTCGAGGTGCGCACGGACATGCCGTCGGCGTACGGCGCGCCGGCTCCCGGCACCTCCCCGCTCGCCCCCGGAGAGACGAGGCTCGATCCCGCGATCGCGAACGCCCTCATCAAGCTCGCCGAGGACCGCCGTTCCCTCAAGCGCGACCTGACCAAGATCGAGAACACCCCCGTCGCCGACATCCTGACCGTCGGCTCGCCGATCGGCTACGCGCTGCGCAACCGCTTCCTGAACGTGGGCATCCCGCTGGGCGACGCCTTCTCCCACAGCACGGATCCCGCTTTCAGAGCTCAGCTGCTGGAATTGTCGCGCTGGGACCGTGATGGCGAATCCCGGGCCGCGGCCCTGATCGCGCTCGCGCGCACGCACGACGCCAAGTATCTTCAGGTCTTCAATGAGGCCCTGATCCATCTCGACCCCGCCGTGCGCTTCGGCGCGCTCGAGGCGCTCGTCCTCTTCGAGCACCCGCGCGAGGCGATGCCCCTGCTCGCCGCCGCCTCCGAGCGCGACACCGAGCCCCTGCTGCGCGTCTACGCCGCCGCGGGCCTCGCGCGCATGGGGGACGTCGCGGGCCTGCACCGCGTGCGCGCGTTCCTCGATAACCCCTCATGGGTCGTGAAGTCCCTGGCCGCCAAGTACCTGGGCGAGCTCGGCACGGCCGAAGACTACGACCTTCTCCTGCGCCGCGTCGACGGCGAGGTCGGCAACGACTTCGTCGTCGCCGAGTTCTGCGTCTCGGCGCTGAAGCTCTGGCCCAAGAAGAAGGCGACCCAGGACGCCGCGGCCGCTCGCCCGACGGCTCCCGCGCCCGCCCCCGCGTTCGTCGGCGGCGACCTGGTCCTTTTCTCGCTGGAGCCTCTGACCGTCACCGCCCCGCGCGTGAAGCAGGAGGAGCAGATCAACCCACGCATCAACTCGCACCTGATGCGGCTGCTCCAGCAGCGCATGGACGCGCGCCCCGACACGCTGGCCTCGAGCGACGCCTCCCTGTTCAACCTGTCGCGCCTCTCGACCTTGACCGGCTACTCGCTCAAGACGCGCTACACCGAGCTCGGCTTCCTCCTGACCGAAGGCCTCGCCGGGACGAAGGACTATCAGCTTCAGCGCGAGCTCGAGAACGCCGGACGCCTGGCCAAGAACGTGCAGACGCGCGCCGCGGCCCTCGTGGCGCTCGCCTACACGAAGAACATGCAGTATTTGACCCTGTTCCAGGGCGCGCTCAACGACGTGAACGTGACCGTGCGCTTCGCCGCGCTCGAGTCGCTGCTGGTCCTGGGAGACCAATCGGTCCAGCTCCAGCTGGGCGGCGCGGCCCGCAACGACCAGTCGGTCGCCGTGCAGATCTACGCGGCCGCGGGCATGTGGCGCAAGGGCGACAGCTTCGGCAAGGAGATCCTGCTGCGCCTGCTCGACCATACGGATTGGTTCGCCCGCGCGATGGCGTCGTACTACATCGGCGAGATGGGCGGCGGCTACGAGTACCGCCGGCTCCTCCAATATCTGGACCGCGAGACGGACCCGTCGACGAAAGCGGAGATCGCGACCGCGCTCATGAAACTCCACCCGAAAAAGGACGCCCCTTGAATAATAGTCCCCTGATGGCGCTGGCGCTCACCGGCGGAGGCTGGGTCATCTGGGCCCTGGTCCTGAGCTCGATCGGAGGCGTCGCCGTCGCCTACGACCGCTGGAACCTGCTGCGGGAGGAATCGAAGGCGCTGGCGTCCCTGAGGCCGCTCTTCCTCGCGGCGCTCGCCGCCGACGATCACGATGCCGCCGAGAAGGCGCTGAAGACGAACCCCGGCGCCGCCGCGCGCATCCTCTCCGAGCCCGCCCATCTCGAGGCCGCGCTGTCCGACGAGAAGCGTCACCTCGAGGGCCGCCTGCTCTGGCTCGGCACGCTCGGCAACAACGCCCCGTTCGTCGGCCTCTTCGGCACGGTGCTCGGCGTGATCAAGGCCTTCCACGACCTCGCCGAGTCCGGCGCGGGCCCCGAGGTCGTCATGGCCGGCCTCTCCGAGGCGCTCGTCGCCACCGCCGTCGGCCTGCTCGTCGCGATCCCGGCCGTGCTCGCCTTCAACTTCCTGCAGAAACAGCTTCGCGACCTGCTCTCGGAGACCGAGGCGCTCGGCCAGCGCTGGTCCGCCGTCAAGGCTCCTCATGCGCGCCACCGATGACGCCGACGGCCCCATAACCGGGATCAACGTCACTCCGCTCGTCGACGTGGTCCTGGTCGTCCTGATCATCTTCATGGCCACCGCCCCGATGATCTCTCGCCGCGCGATCCGCGTCGACGTGCCCAAGGTCGCCAAGTCCGACAAGGCGGCCACCGACGCGCTCGCCGTGGCGCTCGACGGCAAGCGCGAGCTCACCTTGGCGGGCAAGCCCGTGACCCTCGACGTCCTCAAGAAGACGCTCGCGGCCGCGATCGCCGCCCGGCCCGACCAGGCCGTGTCGCTTTCCGCCGACAAGACTTTGCCTTACGGCGACGTCGCCGAGCTCTTGGACGCCGTGCGCTCTTCCGGCGTCAAGAAGGTCGGCCTCGAGGTGCGCCGCAAGTGAGCACCGCGACCGCGAGGAGGCAGGCACCGAAGCCGCCGCCCTTCAAGCGGTCGGTCGGGATGTCCGCGGGCCTGCACCTGCTTTTCCTCGCCGCGCTGTACGTCCTGCCGCGTATGAGCTGGAACACGCCGCCTCCTTTCGAGATCGAGATCACGAGCCCGTTCCTGGGCGACGGCCCCGCCAAGCTCGGCGCCCCGAAGGCGTTCGTGCCGGGCATCCCGGCCAAGATCAACGTGGCCGACGTCCCCGTGCCCGCGAAGGTCGTCGAGAAGCCGCCGGAGCCGCCCAAGGATTGGACGCTTCCGGAGCCCAACACGAAGACCGTCGAGACGCAGGAAGCTCCGGCCCCGACGCCCGGCGGCGCGGTCGGCGGGACGGGCACCGCGGCGAAGACGGGCGGCTCGGGCGAGGGCTCCGACGACGGCGTGCCCGGCGGCACCGGCCACGGCGGCACGGCGCTCAAGGAGCTGCCGCGCCTGCTCAACCGCGAGGAGGTCCTGGCCGGCATGCGCCGCCTCTATCCCGAGAGAGAACGCGTGGCGGGCCGCGAGGGCGCGGTCGTCATCATGATCCATCTGGGCGTCGACGGCCTCGTGTCCTCGTCAGACATCGCGCGCGCCGCGAGCCCGGCCTTCGACGAGGCCGCCAAGAAGGTGGGCGCCTTGATGCGCTTCTCCCCGGCGATCGGCCTCAACGGCAGGCCGGTGCCCGTGCGCATGCCCCAGGAAGTCCGCTTCAGGCTCACCGACTGAATTTTAGGGTCAGGCTTACAAATTCGTTAAATTCGAATTTAACGAATTTGTAAGCCTGACCCCATTACGGGCGCTTGATTTCGAAGACGACGGTCGGGTCGGGGGAGCCGTCGGGCTTTTGGCGGTCCAAGCGGCCGACCAGCTTCGCGCCGATGTTCTCCATCGCGCGGCGAGAGCGGATATTATTCTCGCCCACGTGGAAGAGCGCGCGGCGCACGTAGATGAAAGCGTGGTCGAGCATCACGAACTTCAGCTCGCGGTTGTAGCCGCCGCCCCAATAGGCGCGCTCGAGGAAAGTGAAGCCGATGCAGACGGAGTCCCTGCCTTCGACGTCGTAGTAGCGCGAGGTGCCGATGATTCGCTCGGTCGCCTTGTCGACGACCGTGAGCGCGCCGCGCGACTTCAGCGCCCGGTTGAAGAACTGCTCGAAGACGCGATGCTCGTGGCGGTCCGGCGCGGGATGCTGCTCCCAGATGAGCGGGTCCGAGGCGGCCTTGTGGAGCGCGTCGAAGTCGGAGGCCTTCAGGGGGCGCATGTGAAGGCGCGGGCTCTCGAGGACGGGCTGCAGCTGCATCAGCGCTTGAGGCGGCGCGCGGCGTAGAGCACGATCAGCGCGAGCGCGCTGAACCCGCCGCAGATCCAGAAGAGGGCGGCCGGCGTCGCAATCGCCCCGAGCAGGGCGCCGAGCGCGAGCGAGACGAGTGCTGAGCCGATCACGAAAGCGCCGTAAAGAAAGCTGATGGCGCGCGGCTGGTCCTTCTCGGAGATCGAGCGCTGCACCTCGGAGCGCAGGGAGAGGTCGCTCGCGGCCCAGGTGAGGGAGGAGAACATGATCAGCGGCAGCAGGATCGGAAGGCTCGTCGAAAGAGCCAGCGCCCAGATCAGCAGGAGGCCGAGCGCGCCCCACTTGACCCAGCCGTGCGTGCCCGGGAAGCGGGCGGCGAGCCGCAGCAGCACGGCGGCGCCCGCGAGCTCGCCCGCGTTGGACGCGGTGAGCAGCCACGCCGACGCGGCGGGATTTTCGAGCACGGTCTTCGCGAACACGGGAATGAGAAGGCCTTCGAAGACGCGGTGCACGATCTGAGGCAGCACGAAGGCGAGCGCGACCCAGCGCATGCGAGGATCACCGAGGACGAGGCCCGCGCCGGCCTTGATGTCCGCAAAGTAGCTTGAGACGCGGGAGCGGACGCCACCAGGGACCGGAATGCCGGCCGCGGGAACCGGATGGCGTACGCGCCAGAAGTACCACGCCGCGAGGGCGAAGGCGGGCGGCTGGATGGCGAGGGACCAGAGGGGGCCGACGAAGCCGATCAAGGCGCCCGCGGCGAGCGCGCCGGCGACGCCGGCGACTTCATAGGAGATGTGAAGCTTCGCGTTGTAGCGTTTTAGAGCGGCTTCGTCCTGGCCGAGGAGCAAGGTCGGGATTGAATGGCGCGTGGTCTCGATGACGCCGGTGACGCCGCCGATCAATAGGTACAGAGGGATGAGGGTGCTCATGGAAAGAGCGCCGCAGACGCCCACGGCGAGCAACGTCGACACGAGGGCGGCTTGGGTGAGGACGGCGCCGGCGAGGACTTTACGCGCGGAGAAGCGATCGGAGAGGCCGGAGGATGTCGCGGCGAAGATCGCTTGGGACAAGCCGTAAATGACGACGAGGCCGGCGACGGCGGAGATGCCGCCGAAGGTTGAGAGGGCCAGGAGAGGAACGCTGAGGGTGATCGTCTCCATGCCGGACTTGAGAACGGCGGTGCCGGTCATCATGCGGCGGACGTTTTGGGAGGTTTCGGGGGAGGGGGTGGGGGCGCTCGGCGAGGAGAGGGGGCGGAAGCGGGGCTCGAAGGTGGGGGGGGCGGAGAGGTCGGGGCGGAGTGCGGGGGCCTCGCCGGTGAGGAGGGAAAAGCTTTGGGCGGCGGCTTGGGGGGCGGCGGTGAGGGGGAGGTTGGGGAGGGATGCGGTGACGGCGAGGGCCGCGGCGAGGGAGGGGGTGAGGCTCGCCGGCGAAGCAACGGCTTGGAGCGCCGGCGCGGCCGCGACGGCGGAAACGGATACGGAAACGGCTACGGCGGGGGCGGATATGGGAGCAATCGACGGCGCCAACGGTATATTCATTAACGGCAACGGAGTGGAGAAGCTCGAGGAAAGACCGGCGCCCGTGACGGAGAGAATGGGGGTGGACGCGGGGGATATTTTTAACGAGCGAATTTGCGCGGCCGCGTGGAACGGCATTGAGGCCGCGGTTATTAAGATGGATAAGGCGATTCGGACGGCGCGCAATTTATTTCTTCTTGAGCTGGACGATTGCGTTCACCAACAATCCCACGGCGCCGATGGCCCAGAAGATATTCGGCATCAGGAAAAGATAACCGGCGAGCAGGATTGCCGCGAAAATGATCGATAGCGAACCCGACATCGGCTTAGGAACCAAAGCTCCCGAGGCGATGTCGCCTTTCTGAGCGCGCAGCGTCTTGAAAGCCTTGATCGCGAAGTAGAGCGACGCGGGGACCGCGATCAGGGAAAGCCAAGGCATGCCCACGGCGGTGGTCACCAAGCCGATGGCCAATAAGCCGTTGAAGATACCGTGCGCGGCCATCGCGGCCAGGATGCCTTCCTTGTGGAATGCGTAGCTCAAAACCATCGCGTGCACGAAGCGCGTTCCGAAGAGGACGGGGTCGGAGGTCTCGTGGAGGGCGACGAAGATCAGCGAGGTGATGATCGCCGGAAGGAGGAAGGAGCCGAGGCGGATCTTGGAGGAGAGCTTGGCCAGCATGCCCTGGAGGCCGCCGCGGAAGATGACTTCCTCCGAGATGGGGGCCATGACGGCGGCGCCGACGAAGACTGCGACCGCCTTAACGACCGTCGCGCCGTCGGCGCCGGAGGGGCCCTCGTAGTTCGGGTTCAGCACGTGGCCGAGCAGCTGGGCGGCGGTGATGGCGATGATCGTGAAAACGAGCGGGCCCACGGCGGCGAGGACGCCCACGGAGAGGGTGCGCTTGACCGACGTCGCGGGCGCGGCGTCGGTCGGGCCGCGCAGCGAGCTGACCCAGCGCGGGCCGCGGGCGGGCTCGCGCGCCGTGGAAGGGCGGAGGCGGGGGGAGTCGGAAGGGGTGGAGAGGCGGCCGGCAACCTCAAGGGCGGAAGGGCGCGAAAGGGATCCTTCGAAGAGGCCGTCGAGGGCGACCCGCGGGGCGTCGGCCGAGGCGGCTTCTGCGGCCTTGGCGACGGAGGCGGTGCCGGAGCGGAGGGCGCCGAGAGCGGGGGCCGCGGCAGCGGGAGAAAAGGTCTTCGCAGCCGCAGGCGCAAGAGCTGTGGGAGCGGCGGCGACGGGGACGGCCGAAGGGGACGCGGCGGCGGCGAAAGCGGTGGGAGCGAGCGAGGGCGCGACGGCCGACGGTGCCAGCGACGGCGTCAGGCTCGTCGTGAAAGCCGACGACGGCAAAGCCGTGCTGGCTCCGCCGAGCCCGTTGATCGCGGCGCCGGAGGCGCCGAGAGGACCAACGGGGACGATCACGCGGGCGGCGCCGAGAGTTTGCGCGGCGGCCTGGTACGGAGCGAGGCCGGGGGCGGCGAGGAAGAGCGAGAGGGATAGGAGGGCCGAGAGGGAGCGCGCGAATCGGTTCATGGACCCAGTATAGCCCTCGCATACGACGGGCGCGCGGTCCGAGAGGGTATTAAGGAGACGGCACCTAGCCTACGGCCAGGGGGGCCTTCCGGCCTACGCGGCTTTGCCGTTGGCGCGGGCGGTGGCGATGACCTTGAGGATGTCGTCTCCGTACCGGCTGCGCTTGAGGTCCGACAGGGGGCCGAGCGGGTCCCCGCCGTGGTCGCGGCACGCGTGGATCGCGAGCGTGCGCAGGTTCTCGGTCGTCATGATGACGACGGGCTCGACGGCGTCCTTCTCGGAGCGGCTCTTGCGCCAGGCGCGCAGCGCCTCGAAGGTGCGCCATTCGAGATCGGAGAGCCGCTTGCGCTCGGGAGCGGCGGCGGCCGGCCGCGTGATCGGCGGCGCGGCCTTGCCTTTCTCGACGGCGGCGAGCAGGCCGGCGGCGAAGCGCTCAAGAATATAAGGCGACATGCCGCGGACCGCGGCGAGGGCTTCTTTCGTCTCGGGCATCGCCTGAGCCATGCGGACCATGAGGTCCTCGGGCATGACGCGAAACGGGGCGCGGTCGCGGGACTGGGCCTGCTGCTCGCGGTAGAGCCAAATCTCCTTGAGCACGGCCATCTGCTGGCCGCCGATGTCGTCGCGGCCGACGAGCTTCCAGAAGCCGTCCTGGTCGAAGGTCTTGAGGTTGGGCTCGAGGGCGGCGAGGTCGGCGAAGGACTCTTTCGCGTCGTCCATGCGGCCCTTCTCGACGAGCATCGCCTTTTGAATGTCGGCCAGGCGCATCAGGAAATGGGTGTCGCCTTGCGCGTAGCGGATCATCTCGTGCGTAAGCGGGCGCTTGCCCCAGTCGGCGCGCTGCAGCTTCTTCGAGATGACGAGGCCGAAGTGGCGCTCGATCGCGGCGGCGAGGCCGAGCTCCTTGGTGCCCAGGATGCGTGCGGCGATCATCGTGTCGTAGAGGTTGGCGAACGTGAAGCCGTAATCTCGCTTGAGGCAGAGCACGTCGTACTCGCCCGCGTGGAAGAGTTTTTCGATCTTGGGATCTGAGAAGAGAGGCCCTAACGCGGAAATGTCCTTGAACGCGATCGGGTCAACGATGAAGTCTTCCGTCGGAGAGGAGATCTGAATGAGGCAGACCTTCTCCTTATGCGCGTAGAAGCCGTTGGACTCGGTGTCGAAGGCCAGGCGGTCGCACTTGGCGAGCTCGACGCACACCTCTTCGAGGTGCTCCTTGGCGGTGATCAGCGCGGCGGTTTTGATTTGGCTTAAGGACATGTTTACGTATAAATAAAAAAGCCGGAAGCGCCCCAGCTCGGCGTTCCGGGTAAACTACCCTATCTTTATAACAGGTAAGGGACGGCGCGTCAAGGCACGCCGGGCTTCTAGAAGAACCGGGCGAGCGGCGCGCCGACTGAAAATCCCCACATCGTCGCGTAGCGGTTGTTCGCGCGCCACGAGATATAGTTGAGCTCGCCGAACCAGCCGCCGCCGTACCGCACCCACGCGTTCTGATAATGGTTCAACGAGCCGGGCTGCAGGAAGAGCCCGCCCGACAGGGATTTGTTCTTGAAGCCGAACGCGTCGGGATAGGACACCTCGAAGCCCTGCGGCGCGATGATCTCGGTAAAGCTGGCGCGAGCGAGGCCGCGCGGCGCGAAGGTCACGATCTGCGCCCCGAGCAGGACCGTGAGGCGCATGCGGCTGTCCACGGCGCGGACGGCGTCGTAGGCGAAATAGAGGCCGAGGTTGTTGAAGAAGGAGGTGTTGTGCGGGCTCTGGCCGACCGCGGCCTCGAAGGCGCGCAGCGAGAGGTTGTCCTCATGGCGCAGGCGGAAGTTGCCGTAGAGCATGGCCGAGGCGGCGACGCCGTTGCCGGAGCCCGCGCTCGAGCTCAGGTTGTAAGGCCCTGCGCCCCACGCGAGGCGCCCGCGATGCAGGCGCGCGGGCACGCTCGCCGATAGCTCGACGACGCGGCTTTTGCCATCGGGCCCCGTCACGGTCGTCCGCGCGGGCCGGCCGTCGCGGAGATGAGCCGTCATCGGCGCGCCGGCGCCCGCGGCCGCCCAGCGCACCTCGAGCGAAGCGCTCTCGGAGCCGAGCTTTCCAACGGGCGTGACGCGGCAGCTCGCGGTTAGAAAGGCGTCGTCGAGGCCGGAGAACTTGACGCGCCACGGAGAGCACGTGTGGTCGATCGCGTGCGGGGCTCCCGCGCGCGGCCGGAACCCGACCGTGATCCTGGCCGCGGGCTTGCCGTCGATCTCGAGCGACGCCGCGTTCCCGTCGAGCAGAGGGGCGAACACCTCGACCGACGCGCCCTCGGGACCGCCCTGGAGCTGCAGCGCCCGGCCGCGCCAGCGCAGGAGCGCGCGCTCGGGCGGCACGGCGACCGTCACGAGCAGGCGCCCGCGCGGGATCGGCAGGCCGTCCTTCGGCCGCAGCCAGCGTACGGAGTCTTTGATCCACGCCGCGGCGAGGCCGGGAGCCGCTCCTTCGATCACGACGGGAAAGTCGGCGAGGTCGGGTGACGGATGGTCTTCGCCGACGATCTTGACGGGCCCGAGCGAGATGCGCGGCGAGCGCGGGGCATCGTCGAGCGGATCGGATTGCGCGCGCGCCGCGGCCCCGAGCGTCGCGCAGCACAGCAAAGCGAGCGCGGCCCTCTTCATTCGGCGAAAAGGCGCGACAGTTCCTGGGAGCGCTTCGTCGCGGCTTCGACGCCGTCGATGAGCACGGAGCGCAGGCCCTTGCTCTCGAGGACGTGGATCGCCGTGATCGCGGTGCCGCCGGGGGTGGTGACCTCGTCCTTGAGGACGGCGGGGTGCTTGCCCGTCTCGAGGACGAGCTTGGCCGCCCCGAACACGGTCTGCGCGGCGAGCTTCGCCGCGATCGCGCGCGGGATGCCCATCTTCACGCCGCCGTCGATCATCGCCTCGATCGCCATGTAGATATAGACGGGCCCCGAGCCGGAGAGCCCCGTGACCGCGTCGAGCGCGGACTCGGGCAAAGTCACGACCAGGCCGACGGCGCCGAAGACGGCCTCGGCAAGGTCGAGCTCTTCTTTACCGGCCCGCTGGCCCGCGGCGATCGCGGTGGCGCCGGCGTCCACGAGGCAGGGGGTGTTGGGCATCGCGCGCACGACGGGACCGTCGACGCGCAGGGCCTTGCTGATCGAGGCCGTCGTGATGCCCGCCATGACCGAGACGACGAGCTGATCCTTCGTCACGCGGCCTGCCAGCTCCTCGAGGACCTTCTTGGCCATCTGGGGCTTCACCGCCAGGATGACGATATCGGCGCCGACGACGGCCTTCTTGTTGTCGGTCGAGGTGCGTACGCCCCACTTCTTCTGGAGCTCGGCCAAGGGTTCGGGGCTACGGCGGGCGGCGACGATGCTCTTGGCGGGCACGAGCTTGGACTTGATCATGCCCCCGATCAGGGCTCCGGCCATGTGCCCGGCTCCGATCACCGCGATGGTCTTGTTCTTGAGCATAAGCCTCCTATATAACAGGCCCGCGCGGGGGCGTCAATCCCGGTGACTCCGGTCACAAGAAACATTCGCGGAACTGTAACACCGGCGTAATGACATTCCAGGGTCCGGGGGGTATACTCTGGCCATGAAGCTAGCGTTGTGCGCCAAGGTGACGATCAATCCCCGGAGGCTCCTGCAAAGCCGCTGGGTTCACGATACCGCGCATAAGATCGTCGATTCGCTGCGTAAGGCCCAGGACGACGCCCGTCGCGTCGAGAACCGGCGCCGGCACTGAATTTTCGGTCCCACCGAAAGACAGGCGCCCGGGGGCGATAAAAACCTCCCGGGCGCTTCGTTTTTCCTCCCCTTCGGGGAGGAGCCTTTACATGTTGATGAAATCGTGAGCGCGGACGGTCTTGCGGCCGTTCGCCTTCGCGCGCTTGGCGGCCTGCTCGAGCAGCCAGTAGGCCCAACCGTTCAGGCCGTCGAGAGCGTCGCCGGACGTGTTGCAGCCCGCCTTCTTGAGGATCGACTTCGCCTTGCTCGCGATCACGATCGGTTCCATCTTCTTAGCCATGTCATTGTCCTCCGTGCCATCTCATCGTATACATGAGGGAGCGTGATGTAAAGAGCGTCGTCGATACCGCTACAATACGCCCGTGAGAAAAGGGGCGAAATGGGCGGGCGCGGCGATCCTGGCCGGGGCCATCCTACGGCTGCTGTTCCTCGGGGCCAAGTCCGTCTGGTTCGACGAGGCCAGCACCATGCTGCTGGCCGGCCGGCCGCTCGCCGAGCTGACTTCCCTGCTCGTGAGCAACGAGGTCAATCCGCCGCTCTATTACGTCGTGATGCATTTCTGGCTGAAGCCGTTCTCCGATCCGCGCTTCGGTTTGCGCCTGTTCTCGGCGCTGTGCGGGATCGCCTCCCTGTTCGCGTTCCGGACGCTCGCCGCGCGCCTGCTGCCCGAGCGCGCGCGGCTGCCCGCCCTGGTGTTCGCGGCCCTGTCCTCCTTCCTGATCCATGTCGCGCAGGACGGCCGGGCCTACTCGCTGCTTCTGCTCGTGAGCCTGCTCTCGACGCTCGCGACGCTCAGGCTCTCGGAGGACCGTCCGCGCGCGCGGTGGTTCGCGGCCTATGCTGCGTTCGCGGCCGTCGGGCTCTACACGCATTACTACTACTCGATCCTCCTCGCGGGGCACGCCGTTTGGCTCGGTCGCAAGATAAAGGACCGCGTGGGTTGGCTGCTCGCGCACGCCGCCGTCGCCCTGGCGTTCGCCCCCTGGCTGCCGACCTTCGTCGCACAGATGCGCCTGCACACGGGCGATCCCGTCGTCGGGGAGGCGCTGAGCTTCCTGCGCGTCCTCGATATCCTGGGCGTAACGTTCTTCGACGTCACCTTTCTCGGTCTGGCGTTGCCGGCTTGGCTCGGGGTCGCGATCGGAGCGGGGTTCGCGGCGCTTGCGGTCTCGGCCGCCATGGGCCCCTCCGCCGATAGGAAAGCGGCCGATTTCTGCCTGACCCATGTCGCGGCCGGCTTCGCGCTCGTGCTCGCCGTCGAGCTCTGGGGCGGCCGGCCCGTCACGCAGGCGCGCTACTTCACGCCCCTCTCTCCGTTCCTCCTGCTGCTCGCCGCGCTGGGCGCCCGGCGTGGCTGGACGCGCGTCGTCGCGGGCGTCGTGCTGGCGGCGGGGACCGCGGGCTATTTCTTCTCGGCGATCATGGTCGACCCCCGGCTCGACGCGCTTTCCGCCGTGATCCGCCGTTCCTCAGCCGACAACGTGCCGGTCGTCCATCTCGGGAAGTACTACTACCTGCCGCTGCGCGTGTACTACATGCCGGAGCGTCGCCACCTGCTCGCGGCGTCGGAGGCGGTGGGCATGGACTACCGGGGCATGCCGCCGTATCCGGGCGTCGTCGAGGACAAAGACTTGCCCGCCTTGGGGCCGTGCGTGGTCGTCGACGAGAGCCGCACGCTGTCCGCCGAGCGCGTGACCATGGCCACGGGCGCCCAGCTCGCCGCCCTGCGCGCCGCGGCTAGATAACGACGCCCTTCTTCTGGGCCGCGATCACGATGTGGGCGCACGCCAGGGCGTCGGACAGCGCCTCGTGGTGGTTCAGCTCGATGTTGAGGTGCTGGCAGACATTGTTGAGCTTCGTCGGGTAGATGTTCCAGGTGCTGCGCGCCAGGCGCACCGTGCAGACGAAGCGGTGCGCGGGCTTGGCGAGTCCCGCGGCCTCGCAGCAGGCGGCCAGCACGCCGTTGTCGAAGGGGGCGTTGTGCGCCGCCACGAAGTCAGCACCCTTGAGGATCGGCGCGAGCTTGGGCCACGCCTGCGCGAACGTCGGCGCGTCGACGACCATGTCGGGCTTGATCCCGTGGATGTAGGTGAACATGAATTCCGCGGGGGCCGGCGTGAAGAGGTCGCCGCCCTCGAAGCGGGGAGGGCGCAGCAGCTGGACAACCTTCTGCGTAATCGTGCCGTGCTCGACGCGCACGAGCCCGATCGCGCAGGCGGAGTCGCGGCCCTGATCGGCGGTCTCGAAGTCGATCGCGACGAAGACGGACATTACCGGCGGCCCTTCGCGAGGCCGAAGGCCTTGTGCAGCGCCTTCAGGGAGGATTCGCCGTTCTGCAGGTCGACGACGCAGGAGACGCGCAGGTCGGAGGCGGTGATCATGTGGATGTTGATCTTTTCGGCGGCCAGCGCGGTGAACATGGCGGCCGCGATCTTGGGGCTGTGGCGGAAGCCGGTGCCGACGGCGGAGACCTTGGCCACCTGCTCGTTGAGGTCCACGCGCTGCGCGCGCAGCTTTTTCGCGACGGCCTCCAAGGCTTTCTTGGCCTTGGCCGCGAACGCCTTGGGCGTCATGAACGACATGTCGTTGACGCCGCTTTGGCTGGGCGCCGACTGGATGATCATGTCGACGGGGATATCGTCGGCGGCGAGCGCGGTCAGGACCTGGGCCGCGACGCCGGGCTGGTCGGGGACGCCGACCACGGTGAGGCGCACCTCGCTCTTGTCGAGCGCGAGGCTAGAGACGAAGGCTTTTTCCAGCATGAGCTTCTCCTGATCGTAGGCGACGACCTTGGTTCCGGGAAAGGGATGGAAGGCGGAGCGGACGTGGATCTCGACGCCGAAGCGCTCGGCGACCTCCATCGAGCGGGCCTGCATGACCTGCGCGCCGGAGCCCGCGAGCTCGAGCATCTCCTCGAAGGAGATCACGGCGAGCTTGCGCGCGTCGTGCACGATGCGCGGGTCGGCCGTGTAGACGCCCTTCACGTCGGAGAAAATCTCGCAGCGCCCGGCCTTGAGGGCGGAGGCGAGCGCGACCGCGGTCAGGTCGGAGCCGCCGCGGCCGAGCGTGACGGTGTCGCCGTTGGGCGCGAGGCCCTGGAAGCCCGCGACGACGACGATGCGTCCCGCGGCGAGGTGCTTGAGGATCGCGCGCGTGCGGATCGTTCTCACCTGCGCCCTCGACGCGTCGCCGACGGCCAGTATTCCGGCCTGCGGGCCCGTCAGCGAGATCGCGGGGGCTCCCTTGGCGACGCAAGCCATCGCGAACAGCGAGATGCCGACCTGCTCGCCGGTCGTGATCAGCTGATCGAGCTCGCGGTCGTCGGGCTTGGGGGTGATGCGCTCGGCCAGGGTGATGAGCTCGTCGGTCATGTCGCCGGGTGCTGAGACCACCACGACGACGCCGAAGCCGCGGCGGCGCTCGCCGATCGCGCGCTCCGCCGCGCGCTGGATCTTCTCGGGGTCGGCGACGGACGTGCCGCCGAACTTCATGACGGTGATCTTTCTGGCGGGCATGTCAGCGTTCGACGCGCACTCCTTGGTGGTCGACGCTGAGCTCGAGCGAACGGCTCTTCACGCGCTTGGCGGCGAACGCGCGGCGCATGGCCTCTCCGGCGCGGCGGCCCGAGTCGCCCGACACGAGCGCGAACACCGACGGGCCCGAGCCGGAAAGCGCTGCGCCCGCGGCGCCGGCCTTGACGGCCGCGGCGAGCGCGTTGGCCAGCCCCGGCACCAGGCGCGCGCGGTAGGGCTGGTGCAGGCGGTCCTGCATCAGCGCGTCCAGGCCCCGGACGCGTCCCGTCTCGAGCGCGCGCACGAGCAGGATCGCGCGGGAGGCGTTGAACACGGCGTCGGCGAGGGGGACCTTCTTGGGCAGCACGGCGCGCGCCTTCGAGGTCGCGAGCTGGAACTCGGGCACGCCGAGCACGGCGGAAAAAGAGGGATGGATGTTGAGGCGCTGGGCGCTCGAGCGCCCTTCTTGCGTGAGGCTCGCCGTGAGGCCGCCGTGTACGCAGGGCGCCACGTTGTCGGGATGGCCCTCGAGCTTCACGGCGAGGGCCTCGAGCTCGTCCTCGGAGCGGCGCAAAGTGCCGAACAGGTGCGCGCCCGCCCAGAGGCCTGCGACGGCCGCCGCGGCCGAGGAGCCCAGGCCGCGCGCGAGCGGGATGCGGTTGACGGCCTTGAAGACGAGGTGCCCGGGCAGGCGCTTGGGCAGGACGAGGCGCGCGGCCTGGACGAGCAGGTTGCTCTCGCCGCGCGGCAGCGTCTTCTCGCCTTCGCCGTGGAGCTCGACTAAGGTCACGCCCGGACCCTCGACCAATTCGACCGTGAGCTCGTTGCGCAGGTCGAGCGCCAAGCCCAGGCAGTCGAAGCCCGGCCCGAGGTTGCTCGTCGAGCAGGGAACCGACACCGTCACGCGCGCGAGGATTTTCGTCACAGCTTGATCGCTCCGCCGGCCTTCATGCGCCGCATCTTCGGCTTAAAGCGCGCGGCGATGCCCGGGTCCTTGAGGCCGTTGCCCGTGAGCACGCAGACCGTCGTGCCCGCGGGCGCCTTGCCCAGGCGCGCGAGCTTGAGCAAGCCCGCGACCGAGGCGGCGGAGGAGGGCTCGCAGAACACGCCCTCCGTCCGCGCGAGCAAAGCGTAGGCGGCGAGGATTTCGGCGTCGGAGACCTTGCCGATCATGCCGCCCGACTCGTCGCGCGCCGCGATCGCGCCGGCCCACGAGACCGGGCGGCCGATGCGGATCGCGGTCGCGAGCGTCGCCGGGCTCGCGACGGGCTTGCCCGACACGAGCGGAGCGGCGCCCGCGGCCTGCCAGCCGAACATGCGGGGCGTCGCGCCGGCCTGGCGGTAGCCGCGCCAGTACGCCGTGATGTTTCCCGCGTTGCCGACGGGGATGAAGTGGTTGTCGGGGGCGCGGCCGAGCTGCGCTAGGATCTCAAACGCCGCCGTCTTCTGGCCTTCGATGCGGAAGGGGTTCGAGGAGTTGACGAGCGCGAAGCCCTTGGACTTCGCGGCCTCGTTGGCCATCACGAGCGCCTGGTCGAAGTTGCCGGCGACCTCGACGATCTCGGCGCCGTGCATCACGGCCTGCGCGAGCTTGCCCGCGGCGACCTTGCCCTTGGGCAGGAACACGACGCAGCGCAGACCCGCGCGCGCCGCGTAGGCCGCGGCCGAGGCCGAGGTGTTTCCCGTCGAGGCGCAGAGCACGCCGGTGGCGCCGCTCTCGAGGGCCTTTGAGATCGCGAGCGTCATGCCGCGATCCTTGAAGGAGCCCGTCGGGTTGGCGCCCTCGACCTTCAGGAACACGGAGCCGGGAGGAAGGCCGGCGGCCTTGGCCACGCGGTCGGCCTGCACGAGAGGCGTGTTGCCTTCGCCGAGCGTGATGATCGGCGTGCTGGCGGTCACCGGCAGGCGGTCGCGCCAGCACTGGATGAGGCCGGACTTCACGCGATCATCCTCATCGCGCAATGGCGCGGCGACACGGCGGAGAGCGCCAGGATACGGCGCCGCGCGATATTAAACGCGCCGCGCGAGGCGGGGTGCGTGACGATCATGACGGGGACGCAACGGCGGCCGGCGGCCGGATCCTGATGGATCGCGGCGATCGAGACCCCCGCGACGGCGAGCGCGTCGGCGATGCGCGCCAGCGCGCCGGGCTTGTCGAGCACTTCGAGGCGCAGATACCAGCCGGAAACCGCCGCGTCGGGGGAAACGAGCGAGAGCCTTCGCGCGGCGAGCGCCGACGGCGGCAGCCCGCCCAGGATGTCGCGGGAGAGCACGAACACGTCGGCGAGCACGGCGGACGCGGTCGGCCCGGCGCCCGCGCCCTTGCCGTAGAACATGAGATCGCCCGCGGAGGCGGTGTGCACCATGAGCGCATTGTACTGGCGGCGCACCGCGGCGAGCGGGTGGGAGAGCTTGAGCAAGGTCGGCGTCACCGCTGCGTCGACAGACGGCGCGGCTCCCTTCGTCGAGAAACGCAGCGACGCGATCAGGCGGATCGTCATGCCGAGGCGTTCGCGCGCGAAGGCGATATCTCTTGATGAAACATCCTCGATCCCGCTGACCGGGAAGGATTTAGGCTTCAGCCAGCCGCCGGTGACGAGCCCCGCGAGCACGGAGAGCTTCTGCGCGGCGTCCTGGCCTGAGAGGTCCATCGTGGGATCTTTCTCCGCGAAGCCGAGCGTTTGCGCCTCGGCGAGCGCCTCCTCGGGGGAAAGCCCCTCCTCGCCGCGCGACAGGATATAGTTCGTCGTGCCGTTGAGGATGCCGTCGACGCCGAGCACGCGGTCTCCGGAGAACGAGAGCTCGAGCGCGCGGAGCACGGGGATGCCGCCCGCGACGCTGCCCTCGAAGGCGAGGCGCGCGCCGCCGTCGCGCGCGGCGCCGGTGATCTCGGGCCAGGCGTGCGCGAGCAGCCGCTTGTTCGCCGTCACGAGCGCCTTGCCGCGCTTGAGCGTCGCGAGCGCGAAGCGCTTCGGCGTCTCGAGGCCGCCGAGCAGCTCGACGAAGATATCGGCGTCGGCGCGCTTGGCCATGTCGAGAGGATCTTTAAAACGGGAAACCGAGGCGGGAAGGCCCAGGGCTTTCGCCTCCCGGCCGGCGTCGTTGTCGGCGACGGCCACAAGCCGCAGCTCGGCGCCCAGGCGCTCCTTGAGCTCGCGGCGGCGCGAGCGCAGCAGGCGCACGGTCTCGCGGCCGACGGTTCCGAGGCCCGCTACGGCGATATTGAGGGAGTTCACGGCCGTTATTCTACTACTACGGAAGCCTGGAGCGCGTCGGACTCGAGCGTCAAGACGCCGGGGAACTTGCCGCGCACCGAGGCGATCAGCGAGACGGCGACCGTGTCGCCCTCGATCGCGCGATATTTGCGCCATGGACCGATGAGGAGCGGCCGGGCCAAAGCCAGGGCGGCCTCGCCGAGCTTTTCCGCGGCGCGGGGCTTGGCGCGCTCGCCCAGCAGCAAAGAGGGCCGCGCGATCACGACGGTGTCGAAGCCCATGCCCGCGACGGCCTTCTCGGCCTCGCCCTTCACGCGCGGATACAGCAGTGCCGAGCCCGCGTTCGCGCCCGACGAGGAGACGAGGCCGAAGCGCCGGGCCCCGGCCGCCTTGGCCGCGCGGGCGAAGGCGACGGCGAGGTCGAAGTCGACGGCGCGAAACGCCTCCGCGCTGCCGGCCTCCTTGAGCGTGGTCCCGAGGCAGCCGTAGGCCTCATCGAGCGGCGGCAGGGCCGGCCACGCGGAGGTAATCAGGGGATTCTCGAGCTTGGGATGGGGCTCAAGGGCGCGGCGCGTCGGCGCGACGACGCGCTCGACCGCGGGATCGTCGAGCAGGCGTCGCAGCACGCGCCCGCCCACGAGGCCGGTGGCGCCGGCGACGGCCGCCGTGAGCGTCACTGGGCGGGAACGACGGCCGGGGCGGAGGACGTCTGGACCGCGGGCTCGGCCGGGGGCGCAGCCGGCGGCTGCGAGACTTCGGGCGCGGCGGCCGGAGCGACGAGCGGCGCCGTCGAGATGTCGGGCGCGGCCGTGGGCGCGGGCTCGGGCTCGGGGTACGGGGCGGGCGCCAGGATCGGCGGCGCGGGCGGCAGGAGCCCCGCGTCGCGCGACAGGTCGGCGGCGATCTTCGCCGCGAGCGGCGCGGACATGGCGTAAATCCGGTCGGTCAGGCCGACGGGCTCGGCGCGGAACTCCGTCAGCGTCGTTGAAGACGTCTCGTCGCTCATGCGCTGCTCGCGGCCCCAGAGCAGGCGCGAGGTGTCCGCGCGATACGCGCGCGAGGCCGCCGACAGCAGCGGCAAGGTGCGCTCCGACTCGTCCGCGGCCGGCTCGGCCCCGAAGGAGACATTCACGTCGATGATGACCGCGTCGTCGAGCGACAAGATCTTCGAGTAATCGCGCGGCGTTTTTTGCCCGTCCGTGAAGTAGTACTTGCGCCGCCAGTCGAGCTGATCGGACGCCGCGTTCCACTCCCGGCGCTGCGCCGCGGAGATGCCGGCCTCGGTCGTCGTCTGCACCTGCCCGCCGTGCGCCAGCTTGAGCGCGGCGATCAGCGCGGTCTCGACGGCCTGGTCGTAGCGCGGGCGGGGGAGATAGGGCTGGATCTCCTTCGAGATGTCATTGATCCGGTCCTCTTGAATGCCCTGCAAAAACGTTCCCAGGGGCAGGACCTTCATCGCGCTCTCCGCCTTGGAGTCGGGATCGGGGACGATCCAGGGGCCGGGCGATTGGTGGACCATCACGATCAATCTTTGGCCGGGCTTGATCGCGCCTCGGGGTTCGGGGGGAGGCTCGACGGTGACGCACGCGGCGAACAGAGAGGCGAGGACGGCGAAGCGAATGGATCGGCCCATGATGGTATCCAAGGATATATAATCGTGCATGCGCACGCCTCGCCTAATATTGATCGTGATCGCTTTTTCGGCGTGCGGGACGTCGCGGCCGCGCGCGGTCTCCGAAACGATGGCCGCGGCGCGCGCCGCCCTCGAGTCCAGCGACGCGGCGGCGCGCTCGCACGGAGCGTGGCGTCTCGGGCAGCTCGGGATGGCCGAATTTCCCGAAGGCCCGGAGCCCGCGACCTTGATCTCGATCCGCGAAGCGGCGTCTTCCGCGTTGATTCCGCCGGTGTCGGATCCCGAGCCGTCCGTCCGGCGCGCCGCCATCGAGGCGTTAGGGAAGACGAGCGGCTCCGCGAACGAAAACGTTCTGTTATCGGCGACGACCGATATCGCCGCGGAAGTCAGAGGCGAGGTAGCCTTGGCGTTCTTCCGTCAACGTTTCTTAAAGCATGTCCCCGAGTACTCCACCGCCGCGATCAATAATCTATTAACGCTCGCTGTCGATGCTGACCCCGAGGTCCGTTGGCGAGCGATCTACGCGTTCTCAAGATTTCCCGAAGAGCGCGCCGCGAATACGTTGACGCAAGCCGTGAACGACCCCGACAAGGTCACCCGTCTTTTTGCCGTTCGATCTCTTTCAAAACTGAAACGTCGCGTCGACGTTAAGCTGCTATCCGACCCCGACCCCTACGTCCGCGCCGAGGCCGCCGCCGCGTTCGGCGCGGCCAAGGCCGCGGGAGAATTCCCCTCGTCGGTATTCGAAGACTCTTCAGCGCACGTCCGCGCCGCCGCCGCGGACGCCGTCGCCGCCACCGGCGATCCTTCGCTCGCGGGATCCCTCGAGGTGATGGCTCACTCCGACACCCCCATGCCCCGCGGCCGCGCCCTTCTCGCCCTCGCGAAGCTCCGCGGGGGCGCCGAGGCCGTCCGCCTCTCCCGCGCCCGCACCGACCCGCATTGGTGGGTCCGCTCCAAGGCCTTCGAGGCGTCGGCGCTCCTTCCCGACGCCGGCGAAATCCTCTCCCACGGCGTCCTCGACCCCGATCCGCGCGTGGCCGCTCAGGCCCTCGAATCGCTGTCCTCCTCGACGTCCCCGTTCGCCGTCCCCGCGATCGAGTCCGTCCTCCGCAACCCCAAGGCGCAGCTCGAGCCGCTTGGCACCGCGATCGACGCGGCCGCCGAGCGCAAGTCCCCGTCCTTCGCGGGGGCTCTTCAGGCGTCCTGGGCCCGCGCGGATCTCACCGCGGAGCTCCGCGACTCCCTGCGCAAGGCCCTCAAGGCGTCGGGCGTGGAGGTGAAGGCCGGCCCCCCGCTCGATCCGCCCAAGACCTTCCCGCCGCTCGCCGCGTCGCCGGTGCTCGTCCTCGAAACGGAGAGGGGCACGGTCGAGCTCCTGCTCGATATCTCCGTCGCTCCGAATACTGCCGCCGCCATCGCCGATACCGCCCGCCGCGGCGTCTATGACGGCACGGTCTGGCACCGCGTCGTGACCGCGTTCGTGGTGCAGGGCGCCGACCCCCGAGGCTCGGGGTGGGGGGACGACGGCTTCCGCCTTGTAGACGAAGTCAACCGCCTGCCTTTCCTGCGCGGGACGCTCGGCATGCCGAAGGCGGGCCCGGACACGGGCGGCTGCCAGCTGTTCGTGAGCCTCGTGCCTACGCCGCACCTCGACGGACGCTACACCGCTTTCGGGCTGGTCCTCAAGGGCATGGACGTCCTCGACGTCCTCGAGCCGGGCGACAAGATCTTGACCGCCCGCCTGCGCGCGCCGTAAGGCCCTCCCCCGCCTAGGTCCAAGGCACCTGGGTGCCGCCCGGCGATCCGACTACCTTATAGGTGGATGATCCTCGCGACCCTGCTGCTGGCCCTCGGCGCCGTCCCCGCTTTCGCGGAGGGCCCGCTGTCGGAGCTCATGGCGGCGGCGGGACCCGCCTACGCTCCCGCGGCGGCTGCGGCGGCGACAGCCAAGCCCGTCGCTCTCCCCGGCGCTTATCGCAGCGTGAGGATCGAGGGCGTCATCGTCCGCGGCTACCCGCCCTTCGTCGAGGCCACGCGCGAGGCGCTGGTCTTGCTCAAGCGCGGCAGCCGGAGCTTCGACGCGATCCGCGGGGCGGTGCCCCAGATCGAGGAATTCGCGTGCTCGGGCATGGACGTCTTCGCGTCGACGCCCACCTTCCATGTCGGGGCGGCGACCTGGCAGTCGACGCCCTTGTGGTACGCCGGCGCCATCGCCCACGACGCCCGGCACGCGCAGCTGTATAATGCCGCCAAGAAGCGGTGGGCCGGGCTCGAGCCCCGCGACGAAGAGTGGATGGACGTCCGCGGCGAACAGCTCGCCCTCGACTACCAAGCCGGCGTGCTGAAGGACCTGGGCGCTCCCGCCAAATATCTCACTTTCCTCAACGGCCTGCGCGCGAACCCGCGCTATCAGGAGATCGGCCGGATCAAAACAGGCCCTCAGGCGCCCTCCGGCTTCCGGCTGAAGCCCCGCGCCAAGCTGTCCTGCGACGGCCGCAACTGGTAGCGGTCACCTTCCCGTCACCCTTCCGGCGTATCTTGCGGCCGGGGTGAAATTGCTACACTGATCCTTCGACCATGATCAAAGCTCTATTCGAAAAGGCCTTCGGCACGCCCAGCGAGCGCACCCTCAAGCGCTTCGCCCCGATGCTGGCCAAGTGCAACGAGTTCGAGGCCGAGATCAAGGGCCTCGCCGACTCCGATTTTCCGCTGCGGACCGCCGCCCTCAAAGCGCGCGTCGCCGAGCTGTTCGACGCGATCACGATTCCCGCCAACGACGACGACCAGCGCGAGCCGCGCAAGCAGGCCGAGATAGCGGCTCTCAACGAGGTCCTCCCGGAGGCGTTCGCCCTTTGCCGCGAGGCGGCGCGCCGCGCGATCGGCCTGCGCCACTTCGACGTGCAGCTGCTGGGCGGCATGGTCCTTCATAACGGCTCCATCGCGGAGATGCGCACCGGCGAAGGTAAAACTCTCGTCGCGACCGCCCCGGCCTATCTGAACGCCCTTGTCGGCAAGGGCTGCCACATCGTGACCGTCAACGATTACCTCGCCAAGCGCGACAGCGAGTGGATGGGGCCGGTCTATAAGTTCCTCGGGCTCACCGTCGGCTGCGTGCAGCACGACGTGTCGAACGATCAACGACAGGTCGCGTATAAGTGCGACATCACTTTTATCACCAATAACGAGCTCGGCTTCGATTACCTGCGCGACAACATGGTCGTGCGCAAGGAAGAGCGCGTGCTCCAGCACCTCTACTACGCGATCATCGACGAGGTCGACTCGATCCTCATCGACGAGGCGCGCACGCCCCTGATCATCTCCGGCGCCGCCGAGAAGTCCACCGAGCGCTACGCGATCGTCAACAAGCTGATCCCGCACCTCAAGGTCCGCATCATCACGGAAGAGGACGAGATCCAGGCCAAGTACTCCGGCACCGACTTGCAGAAGGGCTGGGACGCCATCGTGGATGAAAAAAACCACACCGCGATCCTGACCGAGGAGGGCGTCTCGAAGTGCGAGGCGCTGCTCGGTATCGGGAACCTCTACGACGATCTCGAGGGCGAGTGGGTCCACCACATCACGCAGGCGCTGCGCGCCTGGCATCTCTATAAGCGCGACGTCGAATACGTCGTCAAAGATGGTGAAGTCATCATCGTCGACGAGTTCACGGGCCGCCTGATGCCCGGCCGGCGCTGGTCGGACGGCCTGCACCAGGCCGTCGAGGCCCACGAGAACCTGGCGCCCCGCGAGGAGAACCAGACCCTCGCCACGATCACCTTCCAGAATTTCTTCAAGATCTACAAGAAGCGCGCCGGCATGACCGGCACGGCCATGACCGAGGCCGACGAGTTCCAGGAAATCTACGGGATGGAAGTGCGCGAGATCCCGACGAACCGGGTGTCCACCCGCGACGACCTGCCCGATCTCGTCTACAAGAGCGAGCGCGAGAAGTTCAACGCGATCGTCGATGAGGTCATCGAGCTCTGGAAGGTCGGCCGGCCCGTGCTCGTCGGCACGCGCTCGATCGAGAAATCGGAGAAGATCTCCGCGATGCTGCGCGGCAAGGGCGTCCCCTGTCAGGTCCTCAACGCCAAGTACCACGAGCAGGAATCCCAGATCATCGCGCAGGCGGGCCGCAAGGGCGCGGTCACCATCGCGACCAACATGGCCGGCCGCGGCACGGACATCCTCTTGGGCGGCAATCCCCAAGACGCGGCGGAATTTGAAGTCGTCAAGAGCGTGGGCGGCCTGCACGTGCTCGGCACCGAGCGCCACGAGTCGCGCCGCATCGACAACCAGCTGCGCGGCCGCTGCGGACGCCAGGGCGACCCGGGCTCGACCCGCTTCTACCTGGCGCTCGACGATGAGCTGATGCGCCTGTTCGGCTCCGACCGCATCGCACCCCTCATGGAGAAGCTCGGCATGAAGGAGGGCGAGGTCATCGAATCCGGCCTCGTCTCCTATCAGATCGAGAACGCGCAGCGCCGCGTCGAGACTCATAACTTCGATATTCGAAAGCAGCTCCTCGACTACGACAACGTGATGAATAAGCAGCGCGAGGTCGTTTACAAGCTGCGCGACGAGGTCCTCTTCGGCGAGTCCGTCAGCGAGCAGATCAAGGCCATGATCTCCGAGGACGTCTCGGAGCAGGTGGAGGTGTCGCTCGAGGGCGACGACTCCTCCTCCTGGAACTTAATCGAGCTTTCCGCCTATTTGGAACGCACCTTCGCGATCGTCTGGAACCCGACCCCCGAGGAAGCCTCGCGCCTCTCGAAGGGTAATCTGAAGGCCGATCTCCTCAAGGCCGTCATGGAGATCTACGCGCGCCGCCCCGGCGACTTCACGGGCTACGATTTCCGCGAGGTCGAGAAGATGGTCATGCTGCAGATGATCGACAAGGCTTGGAAGAACCATCTTTATGATCTGGATCATCTGAAGAAGGCCATCTTTCTGCGCAGTTATGCGCAGAAAGATCCCAAGGTCGAGTACCAGAAGGAATCCTTCCGCTACTTCGAGGCCCTGCTCAGCCGCGTGCGCGAGCAGACCGTCGAGTACGTCTTCCGCGTCGAGGCCCCCAAAGCGCCTGTCGCGCCTCCGGAGGTCGTCGCGGTCCATCCCCAGTCGCCCGGCCCCGACACGTCCGGCGAGGATCCGACGCCCGAGCTCGCCCACGAGGCGCGGCCCGCGGCCCCGAGGAGCATCCTGTCGGGCGGCGGCGTCGCCGTCCCCAACAGCATCCAGAGCATCGGCCGCAACGACCCCTGCTACTGCGGCTCGGGCAAGAAATACAAGAAATGCCACGGAGCGGACGCTCCCAACTAGCCGCCGCCGCCCTCGGTGGGGCGCTCGCGGCGCTCGGCCTTCCGTCGCTGGGGCTGTGGGCGTTCGCCTGGTTCGGCCTGGCCCCCATGGCCGCCGCCGCGAACGCGGCACCGACGGCCAGGCGCGCGGCGCTCGCCGGCTTCACGGCGGGCTTCGCCTATCACGTCGTGGCCGTCCACTGGATCTACGCGACGTGCGTCTTCGCGCAGGTGCCCGCCCCGGTCGCGGCGCTCGCCGTGATCGCGTTGGCCGCGGTGCTGGCGACGACCTGGGCCGCGGCGGCGGCGCTCGCCCGCTCGTTGTCGGAGGCGCTTCCGCGGAAGTGGCGCGCGCTCGTCTGGGCGGTCTGCTGGACCGCGGTCGCGTCGGCGGGGGCGCGCTGGACGGCGCGCTTTGCGGTCGATCTGCTCGGCTATACGCAGTGGAGCAATCTCGCGCTGCTGCAGGCCGGGTCGTGGGGCGGGCCGCATCTGCTCGATTTCACGATCATGCTGTTCAACGCGGCGCTCGCGGAAGTTTGGCTTGAGAGAACGGTCGTCGCCAATAGCCGGCTTCAGCCCGCGACGCTTCGGGTCCTCGCCGGTTCCGCGGCGCTCGCGGCCGCGATTTGGGCGCACGGCGCCAAGGTTCTCTCGCTGCGGCCTTCGGACCGCGGGGCGACGGCGCGCGTCGAGATCCTTCAGCCGCGCGTGGATCAGTATCACAAGTGGAACGAGGCCTGGATCGCGGAGATCCTCACGGGGTATGACGAGCTCCTGTCCCGGCCGCGACCCGCGCCGCCCGCGCTCGTCGTGTGGCCGGAAACCTCGATCCCGCGCTGGACGTTCCGCGCCGAGCCCGTGGCCGAGGCCGCGGCCTGGGCCCGCAAGCTGCGCGCGCCGCATCTCGTCGGCATCATCGCCGAGGGCGGCCCCGACGCCGGACCGGCGAACGCGGTCCAGCTGATCGCGCCGGACGGGCGCCTCGACGGCGGCTACTCCAAGCGCCAGCTGGTGCCGTTCGGGGAATTCGTGCCGCTGCGCCGGTTCGTGCCGCGGTTCGTCATCGACCGCTGGCTCATGATCCTCGACAACCTGGGAGACATGGAGGCGGGCGCGGCTCGCCAGCCGCTCTTGAACACGGCCTGGGGCCCGACCGCGGTCACCATCTGCTACGAGGCGATCTTCCCGCGCTGGCCCCGTCTCGACGCGGCGCGCGGCGCGAAGCTGATGATCAACATCACCAACGACGCGTGGTACCTCGACACCTGGGGGCCGCGGCAGCATTACCGCGTGAACCGCTTTCGCGCGATCGAGAACCGGCTGACGGTGATAAGGTCGGGAAACAACGGCGTGTCCGCGGTCATAGATCCCTGGGGCGTCACGACGGCAGAGCTAGGGCTCAATGAGAGGGGGCGCCTCGACGCGGAGGTGCCGCTTAAAGACGCCTTTCCCAAACGCTCGTTTTACACGCGCAACGGCGATTGGATCGGAACGATTTGCCTCGTGCTCGTGTTTCTGGGACTCCTGCGACGGGCCCGGATATGAAGCCCCGTGTCGTGTATTCGCCGAAGTACGAGGTGGATTACGGCTCGCACGCGTTCTCGACGGATAAATTTCGTTTGGCCGCGGAAGCGGCCAAATCTTTTGCCGTTCTCGTCGAACCAGTAGAGCCCTCGCGTGAAGACCTGCTGCTCGTTCATGGGCCCGACTGGGTCGAGAAGTTGATGAGCGGCGTTCTGAGCCCGGCCGACACCGTTCGCCTGGAGCTCCCCTTTTCAAAAGACATTGCATCCGCGCACCGTTTAGCGGCGGGGGGAACCTTGCTGGCCTCGCGCCACGCCCTCGAGACCGGTGTAGGACTTCATGCGGGTGGAGGAGCGCATCATGCCTTTCGAGATCATGGAGAAGGTTACTGCGCCGTAAATGACATCGCGTTCGCGATCATCAAGCTTCGATCCGAAGGCATGATCGAGCGCGCCGCCGTTGTTGACCTCGATGTTCACCAGGGGAATGGGACCGCGTCCATCTTCAAAGGCGACCCCGACACCTTCACCTTCTCGATGCACCAGTACGGCTTGTACCCCGAGGTCCGCCAGCGGTCGTCGCTCGACGTGGAGCTCGTCCCGGGGCTCGGCGACGCGGAGTACTACGACAAGCTTCGCCACGGTTTAAAGGCCGTCATGGACTTCCGCCCCGACCTGATCATCTACCAATCGGGCGTCGACGTCTGGGAGCACGACCAGCTCGGGGGCCTCAAGCTCACGGAGGCGGGGATCCTCGACCGCGACAACGCCGTGCGCGAAATCTGCGCCGTCTATCGGGTTCCAGTGGCGGTCACGCTCGGCGGCGGCTACGGCCCGACGCCGGCCGATACCGCCCGTCTGCATACCTCGACGCTGCGCCTTTTCGGCGGCGGCGCGGCCGTCTGACGGCGCCGAATACTGTCCTGTTTTGGTGTCAGGCATGCCGATCGGACAGTATTTTTGACCTAATTTTTTCCGGAAACCGTTGACCTCGCATCGGTGCGAGTCTAAGAGAGGAGGAATACTGTCCGATCGGCATGCCTGACACCATTTAGGACAGTATTTCCTAGAATAACACCGATGTTCACCGAGACCTCCAACAAGATCGACGAGATGCGGGCTTTGCTCGCCAAGATCGGCAAGAACCTCGACCTCGCCAAGCTGCGCAAGGAAGTCTCCGCGCGGGAGGCCGAGGCCGGGGAGCCGTCGTTCTGGACCGACTCGGTCAAGGCCAAGAAGAAGTCCAAGGAGCTCAACGATCTTAAGAAGACCTTGTCCGAGTACGAGAAGGCCGAGAAGACGCTCGACGACCTGAAGGCGCACTGCGAGCTTGCGACCGAGATGCAGGACGAGGGCGAGATCAAGGAGGCCTCGACGGGCCTCAAGGAAGCGGAGAAGCTGCTGCGCGCGATGGATCTGCGCCTGAAGCTCTCCGGCGAGTTCGACAAGGACGACGCGATCGTCAGCGTGCACTCGGGGGCGGGCGGCCTCGAGGCGTGCGACTGGGCCGAGATGCTCTGGCGCATGTACGCGCGCTGGTGCGAGAAGAACGGCTACGAGGTCGTGATCACGGAGATGGCCAAGGGCGACGGCGCCGGGCTCAAGAGCCTGTCGGCGTTTATTCGCGGCCCCAACGCCTACGGCCTGCTCAAGGGCGAGATGGGCGTGCATCGCCTTGTGCGCATCTCGCCGTTCGACTCGGCCAAGCGCCGCCACACCTCGTTCGCCTCGCTCGACGTCGTGCCCGACATCGAGGACGAGATCGACATCCAGGTCAAGGACGAGGACATCACGCTCGAGACGTTCCGCTCCGGCGGCGCCGGCGGCCAGAACGTCAATAAGGTCGAGACCGCGGTGCGCATCCGCCACAAGCCCTCCGGGCTCGTGATCGCCTGCCAGACCGAACGCTCGCAGCTGCAGAACCGCATGAACGCGATGCGCATGCTGAAGGCCAAGCTCTATCAGATCGAGCTCGACAAGAAACGCTCCGCCGTCGAGAAGCACTACGGCGAGATGGGCGACATCGCCTGGGGCCATCAGATCCGCTCCTACGTGTTCATGCCCTATCAGATGGTCAAGGACCTGCGCACGGGCGAGCAGACGAGCCAGATCGCCAACGTGATGGACGGCGACCTCGACCCGTTCCTCGAAGCGTACCTCGGCTGGCTCGCGGCGGGCAGGCCGCCCCGCGTGAAGGCCGGCGCGGACGAGGAGTAAGGAGAACCCAATGGCGAACATCTTGGTCGTCGACGACGACGCGGCGATCGCGGAGCTGATCCTCGAGGTCCTCGGGACGCAGGGGCACGTGTTCACGACGGCCGGATCGGGAGCCAAGGCTCTGGAGCTGCTCGGCGGCAAGGCCTTCGACCTCGTCATCCTCGACCGCAACATGCCCAAGATGAGCGGCCTGCAGGTGCTCAAGGCGATCCGCGCGGCGCCGGCCACCGCGAAGCTCAAGGTTCTCGTTTGCACCGCGGCCGAGATGCTGTCCGAGGTGGACGAGGCATTCTCCGCCGGAGCGACCGATTACATCGTGAAGCCGCTGGATTTCGAGAAGCTCAAGGCGAAGGTGGCGCGCCACACTTCGCCCGCCTGACGCGCGCACGCGAGGAAACATGCCGACCTCATCCCTGAAGAAGAAGATTTTGGTCGTCGAGGACGAGTCGGACTACCGCGCGATCCTGCGTGAGTTCCTCGGTAAGGCCGGTTATGAAGTATTCGACGCGCCGACGGGCGCGGAGGGCCTTTCGCTGTTCGAGGCGCGGCGTCCGGACCTGCTGCTGCTCGACGTGATGCTGCCCGACATGACGGGTTTCGATTTTTGCGAGAAGATCCGCGCGGGGAAGCTGCGGGCCCAGACGCCGATCCTGTTCTGCACGGTGCGCTCCGCGGTGTCGCAATTGGCGCGCGGGATGAAGTCGGGGGGGACGGACTACGTTCTGAAGCCGTTTGTCCCCGAGGATCTGCTCGCGCGTGTGCGCGCCGCGCTGGACGCCGGCGCATGACGATCCGCATCGCGCTGGTCGAGCCCGACCTCGGGCTCGCGCGCGCGCTGACGGCGCTGCTCAAGGCCGAGGGCTGGGGCGTGTCCAGCTACCCGACCTTGGGGCGCTTCTTCGACGGCATCACGAAGCTCGAGCCGAACGCCGTGCTGCTCAACATGCAGCTGCAGGGCATGGAGGGGCGCGAGATCCTGCGCGCGCTGCGCGCGAACCCCGGCACGCGCGTGACCTTGCTCATCGGCCTGTCCGTGAACGCGCACAGCAAGGACGAGGCCGTCGCCGCGTTCACGGCGGGGGCCGATGAGTATTTCTTTAAGCCGCTCGACACCGACCTGCTGGTGGTGCGCCTGCGCTCGCTGATCGCGCGCAAGCCGGCGCCGCCCGAGGAGGAGGTGTTCGTTCACGGAGAGATCTCGGTTTGCCCGGCGAGCCACTCCTGCACGGTGGCGGGCGAGAAGATTCGCCTGACGAAGCTGGAGTTCGGGCTGCTCATGCAGTTCATCCGCAATCCGCAGCGCGTGCTCACGCGCGGCAACCTGATCGACTCCCTCTGGCGCGGCGACGTGAACACGGGCGGCCGCGCGGTGGACCGGCACATCTCCGCGCTGCGCGCCAAGCTCGGCGGCGACGGGCGACTGCTCGAGACGGTCGTCGGCGTGGGCTACCGGCTCGTGAGCGGCAGCTCGAAGTAGAACCGGCTTCCACGGCCCGCCGAGGACTCGACCGCGATCCTTCCGCCATGCGCCTCGATGATCTTCTTCGAGATCGCGAGGCCGAGACCGGTCCCGTTGGCCTTCATCGAGTTCGGGATGCGCATGAAGGGCGCGAAAATCTGCTGCAGCGCGGCGGCCGGGATGCCCACGCCCGTGTCCTCGACGGAGCAGACGAGCTTGCCGGCGTCCTCGCGCTTGACCGTGACGACGATCTTGCCGCCCGCGGGCGTGAACTTGACCGCGTTGGAGACCAGGTTGGTCAGCACCTGCGTGATCAGATCCGGATCGAAGGAGAAAACGGGCAGGCCGGGCTCGACGTCGGCGGTCAAGGCCAGCTTCGCCTCCGCGGCGCGGGGCGCGAGGAACAGGATTAAGTCGCGGACGAGCGGCTCGATCTCGGAGGGCTTGGGCACGTAGTCGAGGCGGCCGCGCTCAATTTTAGACATCTCGAGCAAAGATGAAACGAAGTGGCCCAGGCGCGACGCGTTCTTGTGTATGGACTCCAGGCGCGCGCGCGTCGCGTCGTCGAGGCCCTGCAGCTGGGCGCTCATGCCGCGCGCGTGGCTGTCGATGGCCTCGAGCGGAGAGCGCAGCTCGTGGCTCACCGAGGCGATGAACAGCTTCTTCATCTCGTCGAGCTCGCCCAGGCGCCGCGACATGTCGTTGACCCCGCGGCCGAGCTCGGCGAGCTCGTCGGAGCCGGAGGCCTCGACGGTCTCCCCGAAGCGGCCCTCCGCGACGGCGCCGAGGGCCTTCTTCATGACGACGATGCGCCGGGTCAAGGTCCAGCTCAGCGGGATCGACAGCAGCAGGCCCAGCACGGCCAGGCCCGCGCCGGCGCGGCCGACGCCGCGCAGCATGAGCTCGAACTCGCGGCGCTCGCGCTCGGCCAGCAGGCGCTTGGAGAGGTCGAGCTCGACGGAGACCGCCCCTTTTCCGTCCGGCAAGGCGACCGCGATCGTCCGGCGCACCGTTTCGCCGGCGTCCGTCGCGGCCGGGCCGCCGACCTCCTGCCATTCCCCATCGAGCAAGACGCGAGCGTGGCTCGCCTCGGGCTTGTCGCGGCGCATGAAGCGCAGATGCTCGAGCAGCATGAGCGGGTCGCCCGCCAGCAGGGACTCGCGCGCGACGCGCTCGACGCTCTCGACGAGCAGCCGCTCCTTCTCGACCTCCGAGCGCCGCAGCGAGTCCCGCTGGAGCCCGACGAAGGCGAGGCAGGAGGCCGCGACGACGGCCGCGATGGTAGCACCTAGGATCAGCGCGAGCTTGAGTTGGATCTTCATGGAGCGGCCGCGGGCGTTGCGCCCTCGAGGTGCAGGCGCTCGAGGGCCTTGGCGGCCTTCGGGTTCCCAGGGTCGAGCTTTGCGACGCGCAGGAAGATCGTTGCGGCTTGCAGGTACTCGCCGGCGGCGTAGTGCCGGACGCCCTGCTGGTAGAGGCGCTCAACGAGCGCCTTATCCACCGCGGCCGCCGGGACGGAAGGCTTGGGCGGCTTGACGGGCTTGGAGGGCGCGGCGGCCGGCCTGCCTTCCGTGCCAAGGCCCAAGGTCTGGCGCGCGACGGTGATCGACTGGGACAGCTCTTTGCGGCGGCGCAGGTTCTTCTCGAGCGGCAGCGCCTGCTGCCAGATGGTCAGCGCCTCGCCGTAGCGCCCGAGCACGTAGTAGATCGAGCCCACGCGGTCGAGCGTGGTGACGTCGGCCTGCTTGAGCTCGTAGACGCGCTTGACGAGGGCCAGCCCGCGGTCGTAGTCGCCCTTGCGGTAGGCTTTCTCGATGCCGGCCAGAAGCTCCGGTAAGGTGACGGGCTCGGGCTCGGCAATGGCTGGAGCCGCGACGGGGGCCGGGGGGATCGAAGGGTTGCGCGGCGCGGCGGGTTCGGTCCCGGCGCACCCCGCCAGGGCCATTCCCAGCGTCAAACACGCCCAAAATCGCTTTTTGCTCATTTTTTGTCTTAAAACCGCTGTAACAAAATCGTCAAGCGCCCATTCTACAATAGTCACAGATTCACTATATAGAGAAGCCGCGTAAAAAGACGCTATTTTAAACAATCTCCCTCGTCGTGCCGCGGCATTGCGCGCCCTCTTCATCTCTATAGGCTTTTGCGCGCTCGCCACGATCGTCCGGGCCCAAAGCCCCGGGACCTCGGCGGCCACCTTTCTCCAGCTCGGCTTCGGCGCGCGCCCGATCGGCTTCGGCGAGGCCTTCGTCCCTGTCGCCAATGACGTGTCCGCGCTGTATTACAATCCGGCCGGCCTGGCGTATCCGGGCGTCGCCGACGAGAAATCGAGCGCCGGGGCTTATCAGATCATGGCCTCTCAAGCCCTGCTGACCGAGGGCGTCAGCATGACGCAGGTGGGCGTGGTCAACCGCCCGTTTGGGGTGAGCCTGACCCACATGAGCCTGGGCGGCATCGAGCAGCGCACCACCGAGACGGCCGCGCCCGAGGCGACCGTCGGCGCCTCGGGCCTCGCGCTGGGCGTCAGCTACGCGACGAAGGTCGGCGGCGTGGGCGTGGGCGCTACGGGCAAGTACATCCGCGAGAGCATCGCGAACTACTCGGCCTCGGCGTTCGCGCTCGATCTCGGCGCGCTGTACCGCTTCGAGACGCGCCCGATCTCCCTGGGCCTCGACCTCGCGAACATGGGCACGCCGCTTCGCTACATCGATCAAAGCTATCCTCTCCCGATGATCGTCCGCGTCGGCGCGGCCTACGGGCTCACCAAAGACTTCCCGCACGCGATAGTGCTTCAGTTCGACAAGCCTTACGGCGAGGGGCTCAACGCGCGCCTCGGCTTCGAATATCGCGGCTTCGGCCCGATCGCCCTGCGCGCCGGCTATCGCACCTATTCCGGGACGCAGCGCTCGGCCGCGCTCGGCAAGTCCTTGGGCTCGACGGCGTCGAGCATGGCCGACTTCTACGGCTTGACCATGGGCGCGGGCCTGCGCACCCCGTACGGCGACCTCGACTACGCTCTCGTGCCGTCGGGCGAGCTCGGCACGGCGCATCGCATGTCGTACAGCTTCAATTTCGGCGCCTCGAAGAAGACACAGGTGAAGAAGAATGCTCCGTAACTCGGCGATACGCGCGCTCGCGCTGGCCGCGGCCCTGTTGGCCGCGGTCCCCGCGCGCGCGATCGTGGACTGCGGCGCGAACACGTTCTACGTCCCCGGATCGCACTTGACGATCGCGCTCGCGGTCGCGAACATCCCTCAGATCCTGCCCGGCCCCTGGTGTGTGAACCTCACCAATAACGGCCCCTACGTCGAGACGGTCGTGGTCCGCAACTTCATCAACAACGGCTCATCGATAACCATCCAGGCCGCGCCCGGCATGTCCCCCGTGATCAACCCGCCGGGCGGGGCGACGTCGGCCTTCCTGATCGCCAACGACTCGGTCAACGTCATGGGCATCGCCGTGTCGGTTAACCTCGCCCATCAATACGGCGTCTTCTCCTCTTCGAGCCACGTCAACCTCTCGAGCGTCACCGTCACCGGCGGAGCCTTCATCTCCGTCGCGGGCGTCGCGATCTCGAGCTACAGCACCGTCAGCTATTCCAACATCTCTGTCAATGACGCGTACGGCCTTCTCGTCAGCGGTTCAACGAACACCGTTTCCTACAGCACGTTCACGAACACCTCGGCAACCAAAGAGGCGGTTGCCCTCGTCGGCGCGTCCTATAACATCGTGACCTTGAGCTCGGCTACGAACTCTGGCGCCTATAATGCGGTCTCGATGCTCAACGGCGCGAACGGCAACACGATCAGCATGAGCGCCGCGAACGCGAACGCCGCGAACCGATACGCGCTCTATATCGACGCGTCCTCCGGGAACGTCATCGATCGCAGCCGGTTCACCAACTCCATCGGGACGGGCGCATACCTGACGAACGGCGCGAACTCCACGGTGATCCGCCAGAGCACAATGACCGGCGGCACGCCCGGGACGAACCTCGCGGGAGGCTACGGCTTGACCCTCGATCGTGTCTCCTCAACGACGATCGTCGGCAGCCTGCTGACGGGCGGCGGCTCCGGCGGCAACGATGGGGGCGGCTCCCAGGGCAACGCCGGCGGCGGCATGGGTGTCTTCGTCCATGGAGGCTCGTCGCTTACGATCGTCAACACGGTCATGAGCGGAGGCGGAGGAGGAGGAGGCTGTACCTCGAGCTTGGCTCAAACCGGCAGCGCCTCGTCCGGCGGCGCGGGCTCCCCGTTCAACTGCGCGGGCTTCGGCGGCAGTCCCGGCGGGTATGGGCTCTTTATCAGCAACGCGGCTTCCGGCACGATCCGCTTTAGCTCCATGTTCGGCGGCGGCGGCGGCGCGGGCCTCGGCGGGTTCAATGGCGGGTACGGCTTATCCATCGCGGGAGCGCGTTTCTTCACCGTATTCCAAACGACGATGAGCGGAGGCGGCGGCGGCGCCAACGGCAACTTCACAGTCGGAGGCCAGGGCGGGAGCGCCTCGGGCGGTGGCTCGGGCGGCTCGCCGGGGGCGTTCGGTGCGAGCAGCGGCTACGGCGGGCACGGGCTCTATATCGTGGGAGGCGCGTCGAATACGTTCACGCAAGCCAACATCTATGGCGGCCACGGCGCCACGAGCGGCTCGAACATCAACGGCGGCGACGGAGCGCGCCTTGAGTCCAATGCGAACTTCAACGCTTTTTCGCAGAGCTCGATGACGGCGGGCACGTCCGGTTTCGGGTCTTCGCACGGCACCGGCTTCATCGCCGTCGGCGCGGACTCCAACACGATCACCCAGACCTACATGTGGGGCACCGACACGGCCGCTCGGTTCGGGGCCGGCTCGGACTATAACTCTATCAGCGCCAGCACCATGATCGGCCCGGGGGCCTTCGGCCTCTATGTGGTGGGGTCTGATTCGAACACGGTCAGCGAGAGCTATATGTTCGGAGGCACGAACGGCCTCACCTTCGACTCGGGCTCCGATCTGAACACGGTGAGCTTCAGCACCATGATCGGCAGCTCCAACAACGGCCTCTTCATCAACGCCGGGGCCTCGAACACCGTGACGCAGAGCTACGCGTACGGCGGCAACTATGGCTCCTACCTCGACCCCGGAGCCGACTTCAACTCCGTGAGCTTCAGCACCTTCATCGGCGGCACCTGGGCCGGCTTCTACGCCGCCGGCGCAGATTCAAACACGGTCACCCGCAGCTTCCTGCGCGGCAACAGCTGGGGCGTGTGGCTGAACGTCGGCGCGGACCGCAACACGATCACCTTGAGCACCGTGACCGGCAGCAACGACATCGGCTTCTATGTCAGCGCGGCGTCGTCCAACACGATCAGCGGGAGCTATATCTCCGGCAACATCAACGGCGTCCGCTGGAACGCGAACTCCGACTACAACTCCGTCAGCGGCAGCACGATCGTCAGCGTCAGCGCATCCGGGGCGGCCGTTTTCGCCGTCGGGGCGGACTCGAACACCGTGACGCAGAGCTATATCTCCGCCGTCAGCACCGGCGTCTACCTGGACTCAGGCGCAGACCGCAACACGATAAGCTACTCGACCGTAGCGGTGACGGGGCTCGGCTCGTCGGCCCTGTTCGCGTTCGGCGCGTCGAGCACCTCGGTGACCGGCTCGCGATTCGAGAGCCAGATCGGGCACGCGGTGTTCCTGAGCACGGGCGCGAACTACAGCTCCATCACCTTGACGACCGCGACCTCGGGAGGCCAGCGCCAGCACGGCCTCTTCCTCGTTGGAGCCGCGAACAACACGTTCTCCCAGAGCGTTTTCTCCAGCGCCTTGTCGACGGGGGCGTACTTCGACGCGGGCTCGAACAGCAACACGATCAGCCGCAGCACGATGACGGGCGGCTCGCAGGTCACGTCGTTCGACGGCGGCGCCGGCCTCGCGCTCGTCGAATCCTCCACCAACACGATCGTCGACAGCGTATTGGCGGGCGGTCGCGGCGGGGATCCGTCGCCGTGGAGCAACGGCGGCGCGGGCCTCTACATCTGGGGCGGCTCCTCCAACACCGTGCTGCGCGGGATTCTGAGCGGCGGCGGCGGCGGCACGGGTACGGCCGGCGGGAATTCGGGCGGAGGCTCCGGCGGCATCAACGGCGGCGGCAATAGCTGGGGCGGCGCCGGCCTCTACCTGCACTCGACGGCTTCCAACACGATCAGCCAAAGCCTGCTCGCGGGCGGCGGCGGCGGCAACGGCTCATCGTTCGAAGGCGCCAGAGGCCACGGCCTCTTTATCCACGCGAGCTCCTTTAACGCCGTGAGCCAGAGCGTCATGGCCGGCGGCGGCGGCGGAGGCGGCGGCGGCGGCGCCTCGGGCGGCTCCGGCGGCAACGCGAATCAGGGCGGTGCCGGCGGAAACAGCGCCAGCGGCGGCTGCTGCAGCGGCGCGCCCGGCTCGAATGGAGTGTACATCAGCACCGGCAGCGCCTGGAACACCTTGTCTTTCAGTTCCTTCTACGGCGGCGGCGGCGGCGCCGCCGGAAACAACGCCGCCAACTTCGCGGGCCTCGGCGGCTTCGGCCTTTTCGTGACTGCGAGCTCGGGCAACGTCGTCTCCGGGACCTTCATGGCCGCGGGCGGCGGAGGAGGAGGCAATCCCGGCGGCACCGGCGGCAGCAAGTCCGGGGGCGGCTCGGGCGGGGTGGGGGGCGGCCGTCCCGGCGCCGACGGCGGCATCGGCGCGAGCTTCACCTCGTTCTCGGGCCTGAACATCGTCAGCCAAAGCACGATGACGGGAGGCTCCGCGGGCACGGGCGGCACGGGCGGTACGCCCGGCCACGGGCTTTTCCTTTCGCAGTCGTCGACGATCAGCGTGACGGGTTCCTATATACAAGCGTTGACGGCTCCCGCCGTCCGCTTCGAACTGGGGAGCTACAATGCGATCGCCTTCAGCACCGTGGCTTCGAACAACCTCGGTACGTTCGCTCTTTACCTGAACGCCACATCGAGCAACAGCGTGACGAGCTCTATCATTCAAAATCCGGCCGGCAGCGGCGTCTTGGCCTTCGGCGGGGGGTACAACACGATCAGCCAGAGCACGGTGATCGCCGGAGGCGCCAACGGCTACGCGCTCGAAATCTTGTCCTCGGACACCAACACCGTGACGGGCAGCTACCTGCAGGAGCTGGGGGGCAAGGCCGCTTACTTCGACTCCAGCTCCGACTACAACGCGATCCGTTTCAGCTCCGCCGTCTCCAACACGTCGAACCACGCCGCGATCGAGCTCGGGGGCGCCATCGGCAACGCCTTGACGAATTCCTTCGTGTCCAACCCGTCCGGCACCGGCATCTTGGCGTACGGCGGCGCGCGGCTCACATCAATCGCGTTCAGCACCGTCACCTCCGCCGCGGGAGCGGCCGGACGGTATGCCTTTCACGCCGATTCCGCCTCAACGACCACCATCCAAGGATCTTACCTCGAGGGCCCGACCGCGGCGTTCGTCGTCGGCTCGACCGGCACCTCCATCACCACGAGCCAGCTCGTCGGTACGGGCGTCGGGGGTAACGGCCTGACGCTGTCGACGGGCAACGTCAGCCTGACTTTGACGCTGAGCACCCTGCGCGGCTCGACGGGCCGGGCGGTCCTGCTGGACGCCGGCAACACGGGCATCGTGACGATCGGCAGCGTCACCATGACGGGCTCGGCGCGGGGGCTCGAGATCGAGCAGCAGGGCGCGATCTTCACGCTCGCGATCGACTCCGTCACTTTCCGCGCCATGGGGCCCGGCTCGACCGCGATTCATTTCCTCGGAGGGACGTTCGGCTCCACCATCACGCTCGCCAACTTCGAGGACGCGACCACCGCCATCAACGTCTCCGGCGCGGGCTTAAGCTCGCCGTCGAGCGTCGTGATGCGCTCTCACTACGGCTCGCGCACGTCGCCCGCTTTCGAGGACGACCCGAACAGCATCGTGCACTGGCAGGCGGGCCCGTACCCCGGCTGCGTGTTCACGGCGAACGTCGGCCTGGGGCAGCCTTACGCCACGATTTCGGCGGGCGTGGCCGCGCTGCCGCTGAGCCTGACGGGACATTCGTGCGTCGTCGTGCGCGACACTCAGACATACAGCGAGTCGGTGACGGTCGAGGGCTTCACTAATAATGGCTCCTCGATCACGATCATGGCCGATCCCGCTTTCGTCAGCACGCGCCCGGTGATCAACGGCTTCGGAACGGCCGTCTTCACCGTCAAGAACGCGAGCGTGAACGTTCAGGGCTTCATCATGCGTCCGTTCGCCGGCATGCCTTACGGCATCTACGTCTCGTCGCCGAACGTAACGATTAGCAGCGTCAGCGTTATCGACCCCATGGGAAATTTCAACGGGGCGGGCATCCGACTCTCGAGCTGGACGACCGTCAGTTACACGAGCGTGTCCGTCGGTGGAAACGCCTATGCTTTCTACTTGCCCGGGAGCACGATGTCTTCCGTCTCCTACAGCACGGGTATTAACAACGGCGGAGCCGGCAAGCCCGTTATTTACCTGGCCGGCGCGACGTCAAACACGCTCTACGGCGTGACCGCGGAGGCCCAGGGCGGGGGCGGGTCCTACGCGGTCCGTGTCGACGGAGGCGGCTACAACACGATCAGCCGGAGCAGCTTCACGGGCGGCAGCGGCGCGATATATCTCTACTCTTCCTCTTATAACGCGGTTGGAACGACGTATATGTTCTCTCCGAACAGCAGCGCCCTGAAGCTGGAAGAGGCGAATTTCAACACGGTCACGCAGAGCACGGCCTCGAGCAGCATGGCGGCGTCCGCCGGAGCGAGCCTCATGAACTCGTTCTCCAACACGCTCACGGGGCTCTTCTCCTCGAACCAGATGGGCTACGGCGCCATCATCTCCGGCGGCTCGTTCAACAGCGTGAGCCAAAGCACCTTCAACGCGGGCACGCAGTACGGTTTTTACCTGATCAATACCGCGTCCAACTCGATCGCCGGCAGCTACATTTCAAACTCCGGCGGGCAGGGCGTCTTTATCCAGAATTCGAGCTCCAACTCGTTCAACCAGACGACCATCATCGGCAACTCGTTCTACTACGGCCTCGAGCTCAACGCCTCATCCTCCAACACGTTCACGGGCGTCGGAGCCACGGGCGCCCGCCTGGACACGCAGTCGAACCATAACGTCATCTGGGGGAGCACGATTACCCGGAACACGGCGGCCGAGTACGCGCTCTCCCTGCCGGGCGCCTCGAGCACGACCATCACTCGGTCTTTCATCACGAACCCGAGCGGGTACGCGCTCGCGGTGTTCTCCGCTGGTTTCTCCAACTACAACGTAATCTCGCAGAGCACGATTACGACGAATACGGGCCCGGCGGCCCTCTTCTTAGGAGGCACGGGCAACACCCTCGACCAGGACTATATCGCCAACGCCAATCCGAACGGCCACGCGATGTATTTCAACAGCGTGCGCCTCACGACCGTGCTGCGAAGCACAATCACGAACAACGCCCTTGCCAACGCCGCGATGTATCTGACCGGCTCGTCGACGAACACGTTCGCCGAAAGCGTCATCATCAACGTGGCCGGCGACGGCATGCTCGCCGACGCGGGCTCCGACTGGAACGCGGTGAACCGCAGCGTCGTTCGGGGCGGCGTCAACGGCGTCAAGACGCAGATGACGACGGGGCTTTATGTCGAACTCAGCACGGCGATCGGCGGAACCGGCGCAGGCATCTCGAGCAATCTCTCCGGCTACCTCGATGTCTCGAGGTCGTACGTGGAGGGCTCCACGGGCGTGTATATGGCCAACGCCACGCGGGCGAGCGTGAACTCGAGCCTGATCGCCGGCACGGGTCTCTTGGGCGCCGGAGGCAGCGGCGTCTGGTCCACCAGCAACTCCCAGCATCTCACTATGTCGTCCAACACTATCCTTGGCGGCGGCTACGTGGGCCTTGGAGTCGACACCGGGAACGGATTTATCCGTATTTCGACGAACACGATCATCGCCCGAACCGCCCATTTCGCGCTCGGTATCGGAGGCGCAGACGCCGCCGCGGTCATCTGGGTCACCTCCAACACGATCGTGCCCTCTCTAAGCGCCTCCGCGACGACCTACGGCGTGTTCATCAGCCAGCTTCCGGGCGGCGCGACCGTACAGAACAACACGATCGTCTATAGGACCGCGGGCTCGGGCTTTACGGGCGTCGGCGGCGGCGCGTACGGCATCTACGCCGCGCAGTCCTCCGGCGTCAAGATCGACCATAACCGGATCTCGAATCCCTCGATGGTCAACGCCGGAAACTTCATCGGCGCCGCCCTCGACTCGATGACGAGCGCGATGTTCAAGTTCAACGACCTGTATTCGACGGGCGGCACCCTCACGACCTTCAACCTGCTGCGCGTGACCAACTCTCCGAATGCCGTTTCCCGAAACAATATCCTTTCGAGCTCCATGACGGCGACGACCAACCGGCTCGTCGTCGTGGACATCCCGAGCCAGGCGGGCTTCTCCGCGGACTACAACACCTACTTCAGCTCGAACTCCAGCTA
>Ga0163144_10002365_pt1 | contig 43687 bp, 47 predicted proteins | sample OliLak19BULKMAT1_FD_123175 | JGI IMG/M metagenome (GOLD analysis project Ga0163144, IMG submission 123175) | Freshwater microbial mat bacterial communities from Lake Vanda, McMurdo Dry Valleys, Antarctica - Oligotrophic Lake LV.19.BULKMAT1 | ecosystem: Environmental > Aquatic > Freshwater >...
CTGAGGGCGAACTGCTCGCCGCGTAAGCGGTGACGGTTTTTCCGACCTAAGTCCTCCGGTTTCAGACCCGGAGGCGGGGCCCGGGGGCGCCTGGCAACAGAAGCCCCCACCTAATCCCGCCTGTCAGCCTACAGAAGGATCGTGCCCTTGCCGTCCTTTTCCATCGCCCGGATGTAGGACGGATATTCCCGCATCTGCTTGAGAAACCGGTGCCCGTTCGGAAAGCGTGCTTCGTCCATGCCGGCGCGGTGGGCGGCGAGTTCCATGCAATAGCCCATCACGATATCCGCCGCTGTCAGCGTATCGCCCGCAAACCATTTCGACTGGCCGAGCGCCTTCTCGATCTCCGTCATCAGCGCATTCAGGCGCGGATCGAAGAAGGCCGTATTCAGCGCCCCGACCAGCGATTTCGCGACGGGGCGCACGAGGAACGGCGCCCGCGTCGTCAGCGCCCCTAGCACGAATTTGTTGGTCAGCAGCGGCTGCAGGCTGCCCTGCGCCGTGTGGAACCAGAAGAGATAGCTCGCCCGGTTCGCAGAGCCTGGCGCTGGCCGCAGCGTGCTACCGGGCTGACCATCGAGGATATAATCCATGATCGCGTTCGTCTCGGCGAGCGTCACCGCTCCATCCGTGATCACCGGCGCCGTACCCAGCGGCGAGACGGCCTTGTAGGCTGCAGGGGCCATCCGCGTATTCGGATCGCGGTCATACAGCTTGATCTTGTACGGCACGCCCAGTTCCTCCAGCAGCCAGAGGATGCGGATGGACTGGGACTTCTCAAGGTGGTGCAGCGTGATCAAGTTCGGGTCTCCCGGCGAGTGCTGGGAGTTTAGCTATTGCGGATGCCCCCGCGCGGCCAGTGGTATCGCTGGGGCAGGCACGGCCAGCCTCCCCCGTTGCCCGGTTTTACTCGATCCCCAGCACATCCTGCAGGAACAGCGTCTCGGCTTCGCGCTGGGCCTCGCGGTTGGATTTCTTGCGGAAGCCGTGGCCCTCGTCCATCGCCATCATGAACCAGGCCTTCACGCCATTTGCCTTCATCGCCTCGAGGATCTGCTCGGCTTCGGTATAGGGCACGCGCGGGTCGTTATAGCCCTGGATGATGAACAGCGGCTTGGTGATCTTGGAGGCATTCTTCAGCGGCGAGATCTCGTCGAAGAAGGCGGCCACCTGCGGGTCGCGCTCGTCACCATACTCGACCCGGCGCAGGTCCACGCGGTAGCCTTCGGTATTCTCGAGGAAGGTCTTGAAGTCCGAGATGCCGACAATGTCCACGCCCGCCGCCAGCCGGTCGCCATAATCGATCATCGAGGCGAGCACCATATAGCCGCCATACGAGCCGCCATGCACCACCACTTTCGAGGCATCCAGCTCCGGCTGCTTGGCAATCCAGTCCAGCAGCGCGCCGATATCCTCGACGGATTTCTTGCGGTTCAGGCCATTGTCCAGCGACACATAGGTCTTACCGTACCCGGACGATCCCCGCACGTTCGGCACGATCACGGCAATGCCGAGTTCCTTTGCCCAATACTGGTAGGCCGAGGAGAAACCTGGCCGCGCCTGGCTTTCCGGACCGCCGTGGATGGAGATGATCACCGGATGCGGCCCCGGGCCTTCCGGCGTGTAAATGAAAGCCGGAATGTCCATGCCCTCCGCGTTCGGATAATCAAACATCGCCGGCGTAATGAATCCCTTGGGGGCCAGCCCGCCCGTTTCCGCTTCGGTCCAGCGCGTCAGGTTCAGCGTCGCAATGTCGAACGACCAGGCATCGGCCGGGCTGGTTGCGCCATTGAAGGTGAAGCCGACTTGCGCCCCACTCGGCGAGAAGACGAGCCCGCTGGCGATTCCCACCGGCAGCGTAGGGCCGGAGCGAACCTGGCCGCTCGCCACGTCCAGCAACCGGATCGTGCCGAGGCCGCCTTCGTTGACTGTGAACGCTACCGTCTTCTCGTCCGGCGACAACGCCCAGTCGGAAACATCCCAGCCGAGGGTCGAGGTATAGTTCGTCACCGTCCCGTCCGGCGTGATCCGCACGAGATTCTGGAACTCGCTGTCCTTGTCGGTCGCCGTCAGGATCGAACCATCCGGCAGCAGCGCCGCGCTCGAATAGGCGACTTCATCGCCGGCATTGATTTCGGTCAGCGTGCCGCTCGCCACGTCCAGACTGTAGATATGGCTCTTGGCGACCGACACATAGCGTTGCAACAGCAGCGTCTTGCCATCGGCCGACCAGTCGACCGGGCCGATCGCGCCTTCGCCTTCCAGCACGACGCGCCGGCTGGCCGGGTCGGCGGGATCGGCCACAAGTATGTCATTGTCCGGATCGCCCGCGCCGGTGCGCGCCCAGGCGACGATGCGGCCATCATCGGCCCAGAGCGCGCTGCCATTGCGTGATCCGGGTTCGGAATATTGCGTGATCTCGCCGCTGCCCAGATCGAACCGGTAGGCCTGGTAATACTCGTCGCCGCCGCGGTCCTTGGCGAACAGGAAGGCGCCGCCTTCGGGGCTGACATCCGCCGAGCCAACGGTTTCGGTATAGAAGGTCAGCTGCCGCCGCGCGCCGCCGGGAAAACGCACCTCGTGGATCTGGCTGACATCGGCAAACCGCGTCGAGATCAGGATGCCGCCCTCGCCGGTCCAGTCCTGGAAACCGTGGCCGCGCACGTTCTCGTAGCGTGTCAGGCGCTCTTTCAACTCTGCGGACGCTTCCGGAATGCCTTCGAGAACGAGGTTGCCCTTCGTGGTGCGGGCAGACGCAGCTTCAGGCGCTGCTTCAGTGACGGCGGCGTCCGGCGCGGCGCCCGTCTGCGCGCAGGCGGCGAGAGCGAAGGCCGACAGGCCGAACAGGAACGGGCGGAATTTCTGCGTGCGCAACATGGGCATCTCCCCGGGTGTTTTCTGAACGTGATCTTTTTTTAGAGCGTTTGCCGCCTGCGTCACGCATTTTTCAGCGCGCGCCTTCACAAGCCTGTGTCAAACGGGGTCTAACTCGCCCGTACCCTCGATTCGCATCCTGCAAGGAGCCCGCCATGAACTGGCAACGCGCAACATTCGCCGCCGCTTTCGGCCTGCTCGCCCTCGCAGGCTGCACCCACCGCGCGCCGCCCGCTGAACCGGCGGTGGCGGAAGCGACGCCGCCGCAGCGCGTCCTCCTCATCGGCCTCGATGGTTTTCGACCCGAAATGCTCGGCTGGGACGCGCCGCACCTCAACGCACTGGCTGCACGCGGCGTGCGCGCCGAAGCGATGATCCCGGTGATGCCCAGCGTCACGTTCGTGAACTTCTACGCCATCGCCACTGGCCTCTATCCGCAGAACAACGGTATGGTGGCCAACTACCCCTATGACGCCGAAGCGAAGGAGCATTTCCAGACCGCCACCGGCCCCACAGAAGAGCGCTGGTGGCAGGGCGAGCCGATCTGGATCACCGCCGAGAAGCAGGGCCTGAAAACCGCGATCCTGTTCTGGCTGGGCTCGGAAGTGCCGCATGAGGGCGTGCGCCCCTCCATCTGGGCGCCTTACCAGCACGAGAAGCCCTATCAGGAGCGCATCGACGAAGTGCTCGCCTGGTATGATGCACCGGCGGCCGATCGCCCCCGCTTCGCCGCCGTCTATTTTGACCGTGTCGATACCGTCACCCACTATACCGGCCCGAATTCTGACGCCGCCAAAGCCGCCGTCACCGAAGTCGATGCGCTCGTCGGCCAGCTTGTCGCCGGTCTCGGCGCGCGCGGCCTTACGGACACGACCACGGTCATCGTCGTCTCCGATCACGGCATGGTCTACACGCCGCCGGAACAGGTGCTGGATGTCGGCGAGTACATCGATCTCGACCAGCTCGTCGTCACCCAGTTCGTGGGTCCCTATGGCGGCTCGGGCCATCCCTTCCTGCAGATCTACGGCGAAGGCCCGGCGCTGGAAGCGGCCTATAACGGCCTCTCCATCGCTTCCGAGCATGTCCGTGTCTACCGGCGCGGCGCGATGCCCGCCCACTACCATCTCGACCACCCGACCCGCGGACCGGACCTCGTCGCCGTCGCCGATCCCGGCTGGCTGATGCGCTCCGCGAATGTCGGCGGCTGGCGCGCGCCCATCCCCGGCAACCATGGCTACGACAATCTCGCCCCCAGCATGGCCGCCACCTTCGTGGCCGCAGGCCCGATCTTCCCGGAAGGGCAGGTGACGCCGCCGTTCGAGAACGTCAACGTGTATGGGATGATCGCCTGCGCCCTCGGCATCACCCCCGCGCAGACGGACGGCGATCCCTCCGTCGTCGGACAGATTTCCGCCGGTCGGTGCCCGGCGGAGTAGCCGGCCCCGGCTTCTACTGGCGCTCGGCCAGCGGGCGGACCTTCGTGCGCACATCGGCTCGCGGATTTGGAGTCGCATAGGTCCTCAGATCGCGCCGTGTCGTATCGGCTGAGCAGAGCTGCACCGGTATCACGGCCGAGCCCCAGCGGTTTTGCAGCACGCCATCGCTTTGATTGTCGCCAATTTGCTGGACCGAGCCGTTGAGATTGCGCCCGGTCTGGATGAGGCACGCTGTGTTGCCCGCTCCCTCCTGCGTGATCACGCCGGTATTGCCGCGGCCGAACTGCATGACACCAGCCGTGTTTGCGCTGCCCGTCTGCAGAACGCCCGCGCCGTTGCCGCTGCCTTGCTGCACGACCGAAACCTGGTTTGGCGCAGGCGCCGGCGCAGCCACGCTCTGCTCGCGCAGCCGGTCGCCCAGGAACTGCCGCGGGTATCCGCGCCCCTGATCGGCCTGGGCGGCTAGCGGCATCATGAACGTCGCGAACGCCAGGCTGGCAAGCATCATCTTGCGAGGTTTCATCATCGTGATCTCCTAGGAAAAGTGTTCAGCAGAGCAAAGTTCTCCGCCCGCATCGTTCAGCGTCAGCACGGCGCGGTAGCGCCCGCCGGAAAATTCTGCCGAGCCGACGGTTGCGTTCTCGCCGTCTGCCAGGTCGACTTCGCCGCCTTGAGTCACGTCGGACGCGCCGCCGGGCCCCTGCGCCGACACGGTAAAGTCATATGATCCGTATACAGCCGAGTGCGCCTGAATGATGGCTTCGAGGCGCACGCCATTGGCCGTCTGTGTCTCGCGAATCCGGCAGTCTGCATGAGCGGCAGGCGCCGCTGCAGCAGGGGCTTCATCCAGTGACGACAAGACGTAACCTGGGGCAGGGGTCTGCGCGGCGCACGCCGTGATCAGCGCGAGCGCAGCCGCAATCAATGGGGTTTTCATCCGCGTTTCTCCTTGGGCGGGCGTTGCGGGGAGGCGCAGCGGCCTCCCCGCGAGCGGCCTCAGTTATAGCCGCTCTGGACGACGACGGAGATGTTGCCTTCACCGCGCTGGCGCACCGTCACATCCTGGCCATTGCCGACCTGGATGATGCCTGACGTGTTGTTCACGCCGTCCTGGTCCGCCACCGCCGTGTTGTTGGTGCCGATCTGGGCGATGCCGGAGACGTTGCCATAGCCGGTCTGCAGCGTGTCGGCGCGAAGGTTGCGGCCTTCTTGCCCGGTGACGGCAAAGTTGTTCTCGCCGATCTGGCCCGTCGTGACGCTGTTACGCGTGCCGTACTGGTCCATGCGCAGGAAGTTGTTGTAGCCGGACTGGACGCCGCGCGCATACTGGCCGCGGCCGCCCTGGACGATAACGGTGCCGTTACGGTCGCCTTGCTGGGCGGCGGCGGCGCCGTTGTTCCAGCCCGACTGGTCAACGCGTACCCGGTTGCGGGGGTCCGCATGCGCGGCGCCGAGGCTGAAGACCATCAGGGCGGCGGCGGCAGTGGTGATAAGACGTTTCATGTTTCAGGCTCCTTGGTTTCATCTCGAGCCCGTTGGATGTGTCGCTCGATCCCGCACAGAAATGACGCCCTCCCACTGAACGCGCTTTGAACGCCCGGTTCAGTTTCGTTCATATTGCAGCTCCGCACCGGCCGGCAGATATCCCTCCGTAGTCGAACAGAATTCGGCGCGCGTTGACCTGCCGTTCAGTCTGCGCTTTCGCGGCCCCGCCTGGCGGGCTAGTCTCCCCGTCTTCAACCGGAGTGCCCCGCCATGGCCAAACTCGTCTACGGCCTCAACATGTCGCTCGACGGCAATGTGGACCACACGGCCTTCGCGCCGGACCCTGTGGTGTTCCGCCATTTCATCGAACAAGTGCGCTTCGAGACCGCCAGCATCTATGGCCGCCGCATGTACGAGATCATGGCCTACTGGGACGAGGACCAGCCCGGCTGGGACGACGCCGAACGCGACTACGCCGAAGTCTGGCGCGCCCAACCGAAATACGTCGTCTCCCGCACGCTGACCGCCGTCGGCCCCAACGCCACGCTCATTTCAGAAAACGTCGAAGCCGAAATCCGCCGCCTGAAGACCGAACTGACCGGCGAAATCTCCATCACCGGCCCCGTCCTTGCGGGCAGCCTCATTCCCCTCATCGACGAATACCAGATCTACCTCCACCCGGTCGCCACCGGCCCCGGCACACCCTTCTTCGCCAGTGCGCCGCCACCTCTGCGACTGGCAGCGACGGACCGGATAGGCGAGAGTGTGTTACGGCTTAAGTACGTGCCAGTTTAATCAAGCAAAGCACCGCTCATCCTGAGCGAAGTCGAAGGATTGGCCACACAGCGCTCCGCCAGCCCCGGCTCGTCCTTCGACTTAGCTCAGGATGGGCCTTCCGTCAGATTGTCCGGATGCGTCAGCCTGTAAAACCGGCCCCGCTCATGTAGGGCGGGCGCACTGACAGAAACCGACAAGGCCTTCAGCCCATCCCAATCCCGGTTCACGAACGCAATCTTCTTGGCCCGGGTCCAGCCCTTCATCTGACGCTCGAACGCGACCGCCTCTGAAGGGTCTTCAAAGTCACCCGCCCAGACAAGGCGCACCGGGCGCCGCCGGAAAGTCCACGCTTTCGGGAACAACCCCGCATTGTGCTCCGCCACGCGGTCTTCCGGATCCCGTCCCCGGTGCGATCCGACATAGAACCGCCCGTCCGCGCATTCGAGAAGATAGACCCATACCAGCATGGTCTGAGTGTAAGACCGCCGAGCACTGTTTGAAAGCGTGAGCGAGCCCGCTCCGATCCTTCGACTTCGCTCAGGATGAGCTCCGGGATGCTGCGCCAAGAACTCCAACGCTCATCCTGAGCGAAGTCGAGGGATGGGCAAAGCGGTGCAACGTCAGCGAGAGCCTAACTATACCGCGCCTCAACCTTCTCCGTCGTCACGCCCGCGCGCACATCCGCCAGCGCCGCGCCCAGATCCGCGAGGTAGCTCTCCGCCACCTCCGCATGTTTCGGCGACAGCATCAGGTGCAGGCTCGCGGGCTCTGCCGTGAACGAGGTGAACCAGCCCTTTGTGCGCATCGCCGCATACAGCGCCAGCGCGTCCGCCTCCGGATGCCGGAACGCGATCAGCCCGAGCAGCGGCTTGCCGAGCACTTCGAAGCCGAGCGCTTTCACGCCCGCCTCGATCCGCTCGCGCGTGGCGCACACCAAGCCCTGCTTCTCGCGGTAGCCTGAAACGCCTAGCACGTTCATCACCGCCCAGGCCGCCGAGATCGCGCCGCCGGGCCGTGTGCCCGCCAGTGTCGGCGTCTTCATCGGGGCGCCGCTCCAGTCGCGCATCGAGAAGGGCATGTGCTTGTAGAGGGCTTCCGAACGAAACAGCACCGTCGAGGCGCCCTTGGCGCAGTAGCCATACTTGTGCAGGTCCGCGCTCATCGAGTGCACCGCCGGCACGGCAAAATCGAAATCCGGAACGGCCACGCCGTTCATCCGCGCAAACGGCGCAAAGTATCCGCCGACGCAGGCATCCACATGCAGCCACACGCTCTTGGCCGCCGCGACTTCGCCCAGCGCCGCGATGGGGTCGATGATCCCGTGCGGGAAGTTCGGCGCCGAGCCCACCATCATGATCGTCGAGGCGTCCACCGCTTGGGCCATCGCCGCAGGGTCCGCCTCATAGCTGCCGTCGCCCTTCAGCGGCACGCGGCGCACCGCGATGTCCATCAGGTGCGCTGCCTTGTCGAAGGCGAGGTGCGCGGAGCGGGGCAGGACAATGTTGTGGTCGGTCAGCGGCTTGCCGCTCGCCCGCGCGAAATCCCGCGCCGTCTTCAGCGCCATGGTGATCGAATCAGTCCCGCCCGAGGTCATCGCCCCGGCCGCGCCCTGCGGTCCGTGCAACAGGCCCAGCGCCATCTCGATCACTTCCTTCTCCATCTGCGCCAGCGACGGGAAGGCGAGGGGGCCGAGGCCGTTCTCGGCCATGAACATCCCGTAAGCCTCGTGCTGGACATGGTGAATGTCCTCGCCCGCATTGAAAACGTAGACGGCCGTCTTCCCGCTGCGCCAGTCGACATCCCCGCCGCTGCGCGCGCGCATTTCGGCGCGTAGATCGTCCCAGTTCCGGCCCTGCTGCGGCATCTGCATCGCGGCTCTCCTTGCGCTTCAGCTCACCAGCCTAGGCCGCCCGGACCGGCGCGAGAAGAAAATAAATGCTCGCGTGTTGCGCTAAGGCCGTTGCGGCCTTCGATGGGTCTGCGTAATTTACGCTTCGATAACCAATCAACTCCGGGAAGAGCGCGCCAAGATGACGGATTACATCGGATACGAAGCGCTCACCCAGGCCGCCATGCGCGGCGTCGTGCGCGAGGCCCTGCGCCGCGCCAAGACCAATGGCGGCGTCCCCGGTGACCACCACTTCTACATCTCCTTCCGCACCCGCGCGCCCGGCGTGAAGATTGCCGACCACCTGATCCAGCGATTCCCGGAAGAGATGACCATCGTCGTCCAGCACCAGTACTGGGACCTGGAAGTCCACGAAGGCCACTTTGAAATCGTTCTGAAATTCTCCGGCGTGCCGCAACACCTGTCGATCCCGCTCGCCGCGATCACGCGCTTTGTCGACCCGTCGGTGAACTTCGGCCTCACCTTTGAAACCCGTGGCCGCGATGCCGGCGTCATCGCCCCGGCGAAGGAAGCGGTCGAAGAGGCGCCCAAGCCGCCGGCTGAAACGGTCGTCAATCTTGACGCCTACCGCCGCAAGTAAGGCGCCCCGGTCTTGACCGAGGAGACAAAGCCCCGCGTGTCCGACGCCGACATGCTGGCACGCTTCCAGAACTCGAAGAAACGCCCGCCCTGTTCAGATACGCTCGGCATGCGCCTCGCCGCGCTGTCGCAGGATGAGCAATGGGTGCGCATGGACTTCGACGTGCCGCAGATGTTCGCCAATCCCACCGGCGCGGTGCAGGGCGGGTTCATCTCCGCCATGATGGACGAAGCGATGAGCACCGCCGTCATCATCGCCTCCAACGTCACCATGACCGCGCCGACGCTGGAAATGAAAACCAGCTACCTGAAACGCCTGATGCCTGGTCCCGCCAGTGTCACCGCCCGCATCCTGAAGCTCGGCAAATCCGCCGCCTTCATGGAGGCTGACTGTTTCGATGCCGACGGCGCCCTCGTCGCCCGCGCTACGGCGACGGCCATTCCGATGCTGTACAAGAAGCTCTGAATACATTCTCCGCGCCACCTCCCGAAAAATCGGCTATACCGCTGCCATAACAATCACTCTCGGGAGGAGACCCATGGCCGACGATCCGAAAACGCCTCCGGGTGTGCCGCAATCCGTGCTTGAGCTGTCCGCTTTCAATCCGGTCGCGCGGGACAATCCCCATCCGCTGCTGGAGTCCCTGCAAGCCCATTGCCCGGTGATGCGCGATGAGGCCGCGAAGGTCTGGGTGCTCAGCCGCTACAAGGATATCCGCGACACCGTGAATGACCGCACCTTTGTGCGCCATCCGATGAACGCCGATCCGGACTCGATCACGGCCCGGCTGGTCGAGGAGGGCAGGGAGCGGCGTACCAGCATCCTTTTCCTCGATGATCCCGACCATGCCCGCATCCGGCAGCCGCTGGCGAAGGCCTTCTATGCCCGGATCAACCGGATGCGCCCCGAAATCGAGGCGATGGTCGACAAGGTGATTGACGCGGCGCCGGCCAGCGGCGCCTTCGACCTGATGGAGACGGTCGCCGTGCCGGTTCCGGTTCTCGTCATTGCGCGCATCCTTGGCGTCGATGAAGACCGCCTCGCCGATTTCCGTCAGTGGTCGGAAGATGTGATCCTCGGCCTCAACCCTGTCCGCACGCCGGAAGAAACCGCCCGGGTTGTCTCCGGCGGGGAAGCGCTGGACGCATACTTTGCCGAGCTGATGCAGGCCCGCCGCAAGGCGCCGAAGGACGATCTCGTCACCGACATGGTGCAGCTGCAGGCCAGCGGCGAGGCGAAGATCGAAGATGATGAAGTCTGCCTCAATCTGCAGGCCTTGCTGGTCGGCGGCAATCTGACGACCACCGACCTGATCGGCAACGGCATCTGGCTGCTCCTGACGCATCCCGAACAGGGCGCCGCGCTGCGCGCCAATCCGGATCTCGCGGCCCAGGCCGTGGAGGAAGTGCTGCGCTACGAGGCGCCGGTGCAGGTGACCTCCCGCATCGTCGAGACAGACCGCACGGTTGCCGGCTGCCCGATGCTGAAAAGCCAGCCGGTCTTCATGTCGCTCGCCGCCGCCAACCGCGACCCGGATGTGTTCGAGGCCCCGCAAGCCTTCGACATCACGAAGAAACGCCCGAGCCACATCGCTTTCGGCGGCGGTCCGCACATCTGCATCGGCGCCCCGCTCGCCCGCATCGAAGCGCGCCATGCCTTCCTCAAGCTGCTGGCCCGCTACCCGAACCTGCGCCTGCCGGAGCAGGACCTTGTCTGGCGCACGTTGCCTTTCTTCCGGGGTTTGGAAAAACTGATCGTGGAATCCTGATTCCGTGGGCGGAGGGGTTGCGCAAGGATTCCGGGGTTATCTTGTAATGGCTTGAGAGGGCTGGATTTTATTTTTCGCAGCGGGCGTATCCTGTAGGCGCAAGTTGTCTCTCTGGCCTGCCAAACTGTGTCAGACGGTTGCATTCCGTGCATTCCGGATGTCGATTTTCTCTCATTCATTCTCATTTTTTATCACTTCGTATCGGTTCTCTATCGTCCGTTCTCGCGGCCGGCGCAGATGGGATGCGCAAGGGGGGGCGTTGGATGTGCGGCTGGGGCAGAAGTATACACCCGCCCGGAGTTGTGTGGCGCAAGTTTCAGGGCGGAAACTTTTAGTGGATTGATCCGTAGGGGGATTTGTTCGCGGCGAGGGGCGGAATGGGTTGCACAAGGCGGTGCCAGCGACAGTTTTGTTTGGCCTATCCTTCGACTTCGCTCAGGATGAGCGCGGGTCTGTGTTGCAGATTAAGCGCCTGAAGCTCTAGCCTGCCTGACCCATCGCCTCCGCCAGCAGCCAGATGCCGTCGCGCTCGCCCTCACGCCGCTCGACCAGCAGCCGCGCGACCTGCCGGTCGTCCTCGAATACATTCCCGCTCAGCGAATCCAGCAGGGCCTTGGCGAGGTTGTCGAGATCCATCCACGGCGCCTCGCCCAGATGTTCCATCACGATATGCACGGCGTAATCGCCGTACCCGGGGCGCAGGCGCGGGAAGTCCTTGCGGAAGAACTCCTTCAGCAGCGTCTTGTAATACTTTGTCTGCGTGGTGAGGCCGGTGCACGCCACTTCCAGCGCGCCGCTCTCGGTGATGCGCGCGCGGACCTTGCCGGATTGCACCCAGGCTGCCTTTGAGACGAGGCTCTCCGGTTGGTCAGATTCGCCCGGCGAATTCATGCTGGAGGCAGCGTTGCGTTGAAGTGCCGGATGACCACATCGGCGGCCGCGTCGTGCAAGGCGAGGCGATCTACGCCATTGGCGTCTTTGCACACTGGCACAAAGCGCTGCCCCCGGGATGTGCACGCATTGAGGAAAACATAATGCGTGGCGTCTGGCAGCACCAATGTTTCGGCGCCTTCAATCTGCGCGGCCAGCGTTCCGGCATTGGTGGCCACCGGCGCCGTTGCATCGTCCCGCGCACCGATGATGAAGACAGGCAGGCTGATGGCTGACAGGGATTCCGGCGTGAAGGCCTGACCGAGGGCAGGGGCGAGCGCGGCGACGCTCGAGATGCGTGGATCGCCAAACGCGTCGCCCGCCTGCCGGATGGCGGCCTGCACGGCGGGGTCGCTCGCCTGCAGGCGTTCGAACTCGGCATTGGCTTCCGGATACTCAGCCTGCGGATCGCAAGTCGCATCCCGTGACGGCCCCGCGCAGAAGGCTTCGAGTTGTTCAAGGCTGGTCCGCCCGCCTGCCAGGGCGACAACCGTATAGCCGCCGAGTGAAAACCCGGCCGCGCCAACACGGGCCGGATCGATGGCGTCGCCAAACCGGGGATGCGTCAGCAACTGGTCCAGCACGGCGCTGAGGTCGCGCGCGCGTTCCCAGGGCAAACGGAAACCGCGGGCATCGAAGGCTTCTTCGGCCGCGGTGTTTCCGTGGTGGTCGACTGCGGCCACGATATAGCCCGCCGCCGCCAGCCGCCGCGCCAGCCACATCATCTGCAGGCCGGACCCTCCGGTGCCGTGCGACAGCAGGATGAGCGGCCGCCGGCCGCCCGGCTCCAGCACGGCGTTGCGCGCCGCAAACCCGCCGATGAACACCGGCTTGTCGGCGGGTATCAGGACCTCCGTCATCAGGCTGCCATCTGCGGCGGGGTACCAGACCGTCGTCGCCAGCGGGCGCTGCGCCGTCCCGTCCCAGCTGCGCCGGGCAGGGTCTTCCAGATTGAGACGCTCCATGCCGATCAGGGGGCCGTCTGCCGGAGCCGTTGCGGCAGGCGCTGGCCCCAAGTCACAGGCCGCGAGGCAGAGGGCGAGCGAGGTGAGGAGTGTTCGGGCGATCATGCGGTCTCCAAGGCCAGCGCAGCGCGAAGTTATCCCAAACCGGAGGCCTTGCCACCCCCTCCGCCCTTGAAGGGGAGGACCTCCCTCGCTAGACCGCGCGGGCAATCCTGATCCCGAGCCCGAGGAGCCCTCCATGGCCAAGACCCCCACCCGTACAGAAACCGACACGTTCGGCCCCATCGAGGTCGAGGCGGACAAGTATTGGGGGGCGCAGGCGCAGCGGTCGCTGGGGAATTTCAAGATCGGCTGGGAGCGCCAGCCTGCCCCGGTCGTGCGGGCGCTCGGCATCGTCAAGAAGGCGGCGGCCGAGACCAACATGGCGCTTGGCAAGCTGGACCCGGCGCTGGGGAAGGTGATCATCCAGGCGTCCGATGAAGTGATCGAAGGCAAGCTGAACGCGCATTTCCCGCTGGTGGTCTGGCAGACGGGGTCGGGCACCCAGTCGAACATGAATGCCAATGAGGTGATCTCGAACCGCGCCATCGAGATGCTCGGCGGCGAGATGGGCTCCAAGAAGCCGGTCCACCCGAACGACCATGTCAACATGAGCCAGTCGTCGAACGACACGTTCCCGACCGCCATGCACATCGCCTGCGCCGAGGAAGTCGTGCACAAGCTGCTGCCGGCGCTGCAGACGCTGCACAATGCGCTGAACGACAAGGCGCAGGCCTGGAAGGCGATCATCAAGATCGGCCGCACGCATACGCAGGACGCCACCCCGGTGACACTCGGTCAGGAATTTTCTGGCTACGCCAAGCAGATCGAGAACGGCATCAAGCGCATCGAGCTGACCCTGCCGGCACTGATGGAACTGGCCCAGGGCGGCACCGCCGTCGGCACCGGGCTCGCCTCGCCGGCCGGCTTTGCCGAATTGGTCGCTGCCAAGATCGCGCAGATCACGGGGCTCAAGTTCACCTCCGCGCCGAACAAGTTCGAGGCGCTCGCCGCGCATGACGCGATGGTGTTCACGCACGGCGCGATCACGACGGTGGCGATGAGCTGTTTCAAGATTGCCAACGACATCCGCTTCCTCGGCTCGGGTCCACGTTCCGGACTTGGCGAGCTGGCGCTGCCGGAAAACGAGCCCGGCTCGTCGATCATGCCGGGCAAGGTGAACCCCACGCAGTGCGAAGCGATGACCCAGGTCTGCGCGCATATCCTCGGCAACAATGCGGCGATCGCATTTGCGGGCTCGCAGGGGCATTTTGAACTCAACGTGTTCAATCCGATGATGGCCTACAATTTCCTCCAATCCGTGCAGCTGCTGGCGGATGCCTCGGTGTCGTTCACGGACAATTGCGTGGTGGGCATCGAGCCGCGCCTCGACAATATCCAGCGCGCGCTGGAGAACTCGCTGATGCTGGTGACGCCGCTGAAGGAGAAGTACGGCTACGACCTCGCCGCGAAGGTGGCGAAGACGGCGCACAAGAATGGCACGACCCTGAAAGTGGAAGCGCTGAAACTCGGCATTTCCGAAGCCGACTTCGACGCCATCGTGCGGCCGGAGAAAATGATCGGGCCGGACCCGGCCTGAGTTCGGGCGCGTCAGGTTCGTTGTCCAGACTTTGGACTTTGCTGCCGGCGCTTGGTCTCAAAGCGGAATTTGCATCGCGTTCACGCGAAATCCATGCGTGCCTGCATGTCTCAATTCCATTGCGCGGTTCACTGCAAAAATTTTGCTGCGGAACTTCGGGCTGCTATTCGGATTTGAACCTGCAGCGGTTGCGGCATATGCAGGGATAGTCCGCATAGGGACAATAGGGCTTGCAGGACAGCTCTTCGCCATTTCCCATAAAAATCATTATTGACTTTCAACGCTTGTTGAAAGAGCCTCGGGGTCAAGGAGGGCGGTTGTCGTCCTCCGTGAGGGAACGAAAATGTCCGGGTCATCTGAGACTCCACGGGGCTGGGAAGCCGAGGGGGCAGGGGCCGATCAGCCGAAGCGCCGCACGCCGGCGAAAGACAATACCAAGCCAGGTGCCAAGGCTGGCGCACGCGCCAAGCCGCGCAGGCCGAAAGCGCCGCCGCGAGGCAAGCCTCCAATCCTTCCGCCTGCGGACAATCCCGCGCTCGGCGCGGGTGACCGGTTGCTGCTCGGCTGGCAGATTGACGAGACACGCCAGCAGGTCGGCTTCCGCGATGGGCCCGTGCCGGCGGTCCAGTCGGGACGTCCGCTCTGGCTCGAAGGCGAGGGCCATATGATCACCATCGCGCCCACCGGGGCCGGCAAGGGCCGGGGCGCGCTGATCCCGAATCTGCTGACCTACGAAGGCCCGGTCATCGTGATTGATCCGAAGGGTGAGGCCTGCCAGATCACGGCGCGCCGCCGGCGGGACATGGGCCAGACGGTGCATGTGATCGATCCGTTCGGCGTGATCTCGCCGGAGACTGACAGTCTCAACCCGATGGATGCGTTTGCCATTCCGGGCGTCGAGGCTTCGGCCTTGTCGTTGGATATCGCCAAGCAATTGTCGGGTGGGGGCAAGATCTCGAAGGACCCGTTTTGGGATATCCGCGGGCATGATCTCTCGGCCGGTGTGATCGCGGCGATTGCGGCAACGCGCGAGCCGGAGCACCGCAACCTGATCGAAGTGCGCCGTATGCTGAAGCGGGATGACAGCACGTATAATCTGGCCGTACTGCTGGATACCTGCGGAGGCAAGCTGCCGTCCTTCGCCTATGAGGAAATCTCGAATTATCTTCAGACCACGGATGTTACCCGGTCCGGCATCCATGCCACGGCCTGCAGCTATTTCTCGGTGATCGCGTCGGAAGCGGCGCAGCGCACGGTGAAAACCTCGACAATTGATCTCGCCGCGGTCCGGCGCGGTGATCCGATGACGATCTACCTCGTCGTGCCGCCCACCAAGCTTGCCAGCCATGCGCCGCTGTTCCGGCTGTGGACGGCGGCGCTGATGTCGGCGGTGCTGTCGCGGGAAGGGAGCCTGCCGGAACACCGCACGCTGTTTGCCATCGACGAATGCGCCCAGCTTGGGGACTTCGGCCTCCTGCCGATGGTCTATACGCTGGCGCGGTCCTACGGGATGCGGGTCTGGGCCTTCTTCCAGGACCTCGCGCAGATCGAGCGGATGCTGCCGGGCGAATGGTCGACGGTGATCAACAATACCGCCGCGATCCAGGCTTTCGGCGTGCCGAATCTCCTCTCGGCGTCGGAGCTGTCGCGCGTGCTCGGTGATTTCTCCGAAGAGGGGTTGAGGCAGATGGACCGGTCCAGCCTCGCGCTGCAGGTCTCCGGCCGGCGGGGCATCACCGCGCGGCGGCTGGATTACCTGGTCGATCCGGCCTTTCAGGGCCTGTATGACCCGCATCCCCTGCTGGGCGGCAAACCGCCGGGCGGGGGCGGCGGACCGGCGCCGTCGCTTTGAGCCGGGGCGCCTCTAAAAACGTTGGCCGGGCGACCTTATGTCTTCCCTGCCACTCCAATCGAGGATCTGCCATGACCGAACTGCTCAGAAGCACGCTGCTCGCCGCCCTGTTGATGCTTGCGGGCACCGGTCCCGCCCTCGCCGGCAAGGGCGATGATGACAGGGCGGTGGCAGAGTTTGAAGTGACTGAGACGCAGGCGCTTGAAGTCGCCAAGGCGCGGGGGCTTGCCACTGTGCGCGAAGTGAAGGCCCGCCGGGGCGTGTGGAAATTCGAGGGCACGGACGCAGACGGCGTGGTGATCGAGATCGAGATCGACGGCTTTACCGGCGAGGTCGTCAAGGTCGAGCGCTACGGGATGCCGGCTCAGGGCAACTAGCTGGCGTTGTGCGCAGCGATGATGCGTATTATATATGCGCATAAATTCGCCCACAGGATCCGCCCATGGCCTCGAAAGTCCGCGTCAACCTGACCCTCGATGAAGCCTTGGTGGCTCAGGCCAAGGCGGTGGGCGTGAATTTGTCGGCGGTGGCGGAAGAAGCGATTCGCCTCCAGACACGGGCGGAAGAATCGCGCCTGTGGATCGAGCAGAACCGCAGTGCACTCGAAGCCAAGGCAAAGCTGGTGGAAGAGCAGGGCCTTTGGTCCGATGGTCTGCGACTGTTCTGACGCTTGGACCGGCTTGCTGTCTTCAGACTCAAGAATGCGCCGGACCAACTGGTGCTGGTGCTCAGCTATCCGGGGATGGATCTGGCTGGCACGGTGGTCGCTGCGCCGCTGAAGGACGCCGCGACGTTTCCGGTTGCCGCCGGCCTCAATCCCCAGATCAGTGTCGGCGACACAGAGTTTGTGCTCGCGACCGAACAGATGGCGGCCATCGCGCTTGAGCAGCTGGGACCGCAAGTCGCGATTTGTATCGAACACGAATACGCCGTCGCCAATGCCATCAACCGGCTGTTCTTCGGCATCTGACAGTCTTGCTGACGCTGGCGCTGCGGGCGGATAGAGTGGCGCCAGAGAATCACCTCCGCGTCCAGAAAGACACAACCCCCATGTCCAAAGCCCCCGTCGGCTCGAAAGCCAATCCGTCCCAGTTCGATGTCCTGCCGAAACTCGCCGAGGACGAGCCCTATTTCGTCATCCGCGCGCACGACCCGATGTCTTCGGCGCTGGTCGAGCTGCACGCCTATATCGGCGCAGGGCAGGCGGGCGCGGCGCACAACAAGCTGGCCGAGATCATGGCGCTGACTTCGCAGAAGCCGCCGCGCCCGGCCTCCAGCCCGAAATACCGGGAGACCTTCGCCATCTCGCTGGCGATGGAGCAGTGGCGCGACGCCCACAAGGACTGAGCTTGCGCGCATGAAACTCGCCCCGCTCATCCTCGAGAGTGCGCACGTGCGCCTGAGGCCTTTCGACTGCGAAGCGGACGGGCCGGAGCTTCATGCGCTGGCGGCGCGGGCGCCGGAGATTTTCCGCCTCTGGTCACACCGCGGCCCGGGCGACTGGGTGGGCGAGTGGATCAATGTCATCCGCCAGCGGACGATTGACGGCACGATGATCGCCTTCGCAGTGACGCAGCCCGCGGACGGCGCTTTTCTCGGAATCACCAGCTGGCTTGACCCGAGCGAAGCCAACAAGTCCGTCGAGATCGGCATGACCTGCTATGCGCCCGAAGTGCAAGGCACGGCGGTGAACCCGTCGTGCAAACGCTTGCTGATGGGGCATGTCTTCGAGGCGTGGGGCGCGCGGCGCGTGCAGTACCAGGTCGATAACCGGAATGCGCGGTCCAAGGCGGCGGTGCTGAAACTCGGCGCGACTCTGGAAGGCGTGCTGCGCAATCACAAGACCGTCGCGGATGGCTTCGTGCGCGACACGGCTTTCTTCTCGATCCTCGACCGCGAATGGCCTGAGGTGAAGGCGCGGCTCTACGCGCGGATTGCTGCGGCATGACCCCTCCGATCAATCTCAACAAGGCCCGCAAGGCGAAGGAGAAGGCAGGCGCCGAGCAGCGCGCGAAAGAGAACCGCACGAAGTTCGGGCGCACCAAATCCGAGAAGAAGCTGGAAGCCGCGAAGGTCGAAAAGCAGGCGAAGCTGATCGACTCGCACAAGCGCACGCGGCCTGATCCAAAAGACGGTTAAAAAAGCGTTGACAAGACGGCCCCCGCTTTGCACGTCACTTGCTGAGTTGTGTCAGCGTGGGAGTGCGGAACTTGGCGAAGAATATTTTCCACAAGACCGTATTCAGCGCCGTGGCCTTTGCGGCCGGCATCCTCTGGGGCATCGCCGCTGAAGCGAGCGCTGCCGGCCTTCCCCTCATCGGTGTGTTCCAGGGCTGATAGAGCACCACTGAAGTTTACCAGACAGAGATGCGCTCATCCTGAGCGAAGTCGAAGGATGGGCCACGAGAGATGCTGGCTCTGCTTTGCCCATCCTTCGAGTTCGCTCAGGATGAGCGTTACTCTTGTGTCAGGTATCAACTTCCGCCGGTATCCTTCGCCCGGTCGATCAAAGTGTTTTCGTACCGGCCCTGATTGACGCGCATCAGCGCATCGAAGATCGGCTTTGCGTCCTTGTCCTTGAGCAGCGGGATCTGCTTCGCGAGTTCTGCGGCATGCGCGTATTGCGAGTGCGCGGTCGCGAGGTCTCCACGCGCTTCGGCGCAGGCGCCGGCATTGTGCTGGATGCCCGGCGCGTTGGGGTAGGCATCTGCAAGTTCTAGCCATTGCGCGCAGGCGCCGATGAATTCGCCGCGCTTGGTGGCTTGCACAGCGGCGGCGAAGCGCGCGTCTCCGGCCTCCTCGCCGACCAGCGGCTTGGTGACGATCTCGGCGCGGAAGGTGGCCATGTAAGGCGCGATATCGAACCGGAACTGGTTGACGGCCGCCGGCACCGCATCCACGATCATGCCATAAGGCGCCTCGTAGTTGCCGTAGGTCTCGTAGATCGTCGAACCGAGAGTGCCCGTCGCTTGATCCGTATACGGATACTCTGCAATATCGTAGCAGTCTTCGCGCTCGGTTGTGCCGCCCTGGGCGGAGGTGAACACGGTGCGCCGCGCCGCCAGGTCGATTAGGCTGGCCGTCACCTGCACATCGACGATTTCCTTGGTGCACTCCATCTCGACGATCTTCTCGCGGTCGCAATCGAACGGGCTGTCATATTCGGCGCAGCGCCGCTCCGTTTCGCGGCGGACTTCGCCCCGGTAGCTGGTCACCGCCACGCCGCCTTCATAGATGCCCTGCGGCTGGTCTGCGTCCAGCACCACGAACCAGGGCCGTCCTTCCAGTTGTGTGGAACGGATAAGGGCGTCAAACTCTCGCCCGGCAATATCGCCGGCGGGGCCATCGAAGCGGCCGGCCGACACGTCGGTATAGTTGAGGGCCTCCGGGAAGTTCGGCGCGGCGCGGGCGGTATAGTCATAGCCCGGCGTTGCGCAGGCCGCGAGAAACGCGGCCAGGACCAGAGCCAGAACCGAAGCCGGAAAGCGCGTCATGTTTACCCCCACTGAAGCGTCTGATTAGACGTGCCGACACTCCCGCGCGGCGTCAATGGTTGACGAACTCATTCGCGCGTCCCACTTCACGGCCTGCTTCCAAAAGGACATTCCGATGACGCGCACCCTGTTCACCCCCTTCAAGCTCGGCAAACTCGAACTCAGGAACCGCGTCGTGATGGCGCCGATGACCCGCTCGCGCTCGCCGGGCGGAATACCGGGGGAGGATGTGGCGGACTATTACGCCCGCCGCGCGGCCGCCGATGTAGGCTTGCTGGTCACCGAGGGCACGACCGTGCGCCGGGGCGGGTCTTCCAATGACCCCAATGTGCCGAACTTCTACAAGGCCGATGCCCTGAAGGGCTGGGGCCGGGTGGTGGAGAAGGTGCACGCCAATGGCGGGGCGATTGCGCCGCAGATCTGGCACCAGGGCATGGTGCGCAAGGCGGGCACCGGTCCTGAACCGGACGCGCCGACCGATAGCCCCTCGGGCCTCACCCATACCGGCAAGCAGGTGCTGCCGGAGCCGACCACGGCGGACGTCGATGACATGGTGCTCGCCTATGCCGACGCCGCCGCAGACGCCAAACGCCTCGGCTTCGATACGCTGGAGATCCACGGCGCGCACGGCTACCTGATCGACCAGTTCTTCTGGGACGCGATGAACAAGCGCTCCGACCGCTATGGCGGCGGCCTGACCGAGCGCGCCAGCTTTGGCGGCGATATCATCCGCGAGATCCGCAAGAAGGTCGGCCCGGATTTCCCGATCATCCTGCGCTATTCGCAATGGAAGCAGCAGGACTATACCGCGCGCCTCGCGCCGACGCCGCAGGAGCTGGAAGCCTTCCTCAAGGTGTTCGTGGACGCCGGTGTCGACTGCCTGCACGTCTCGCAGCGCCGCTATTGGGAGCCGGAATTCCCGGAAATCGACGGCCCGAACGGGCTGAACGGCGCGGGCTGGGCGAAGAAGCTGACCGGCCTGCCGACGATCACCGTCGGCTCGGTCGGCCTCAACGGCGACTTCGAGAAATCTTTCGTGGGCGAGGGCGCTCCGCAGCGCTCGCTGGACGATCTGGAAGCCCGCCTCGACAAGGGCGAGTTCGACCTCGTGGCGGTCGGCCGCGCCGTACTGCAGGACCCGGAATGGGCGAAGAAGGTGAAAGAGGGCCGCTTCGCAGAGATCGCCGACTATGACGGCAAGGCGCTGGCAACGCTGTACTAGCGCGGTTCATTTGCATCCGTTTGGGTCCGGTTTGCGTATCATGCCCTGTGTGTGACTGCAGACCGGACCCGAGCCCATGAAGAAATCCTACATCGCCGCCGCCGCTATTGGTGCTGCTACGGCAACAGCCAGCTGTGCCTCCGGCAGTTCGCTCGAGCAGTTCGAGACCGCGCCGCGCCAGCTGGTGCTGGAGGAATACTTCGAAGGCGAGACGACCGCCTACGGACTGTTCGAGGACCGGTTCGGCAAGATCCGCCGCCAGTTCAAGGTGGACATCACCGGCGAGGTGGACGGCAACCGGCTGACGCTGACCGAGAAGTTCGTCTATGATGACGGCGAGCGCGATACGCGCGTCTGGGAGATCGATATCCTCGGCAATGGCCAGTATCGCGGCACGGCCGGCGATGTGCCGGTGCCGGCGGTGGGGCAGGTAAGCGGCAATGCCTTCAACTGGAAATACAAGGTTGACCTGAAAGTCGGCGGCTCTGTCTGGAATGTCGGGTTCGACGACTGGATGTTCCTGATGCAGGACGACGTGCTGATCAACCGCGCGTATGTTACCCGCTACGGCATCGAGATCGGCCAGGTCACGATTGCGTTCAACAAGAAATGATCGTCAATCCGGCGTCTCTTCTCCGTCCCAATAGTCCACGCCGCTTTCCAAGCGCCCCATGAGCTTGAAGTGGCTGCTTTGCGCGCCGGGTTTGCGGGTGCTGGCCTGGAACTTTCCGCTGTCGGGATACTCGCAGATTTCGGTGTCGGCCTGCGTCGAGATGCTGAGATATTTCAGCGGCCCCGTGCCGGTGTTCGTCAGCTTGTGTGCATATTCCGGCCCGCCGCGCGGCGCGCCGAGGACGTCGCCTGCCTTGACGTGGTAGCTGTCCGGCCCGAACCGGTAGATGCCTTCGCCTTCGAGGATCACGAACATCTCCTCCTCCACATGGTGGACGTGGAAGGGGCAGCCGGACTTTCCGGGCGGCACCTCGCTATAGACCGCGCCGAGCTGCGTCAGGCCGATGCGCTCGGCGATGCCGGCATCGGCCGACCGGTAGGCGCTGCCGCGTTCGAACGGGGTGAGTTCGAGCTCGGGCACGCGGGCGACGGGATTGAGTTTCTGGGTCATGCTTTCTGGTAAGCCGCTTTCAGCCAGGCCTTCACTTCGGCGTCGACATCTTTGGCGCTCTCCAGTTTGACCTTGTGGGTGCACATGGAGCCGGGTTTTTCCGGCAGGAGGCGGTCCGTACCCGGAAGATCCTTCAGGTTGAGGCCGAGGTCGAGGCGTGTCTTCGAAGCGGGCGTGGTGACGGCGAAATTCTTCGAACGGCGGAAGGCGACGCTGGTTTTCTTGGGCGAGACCTCGACATCGCTGCCGAGCCCTTTGGCGAAGGCTTCGATCGCGTCATAGACCGGGCGGAGCGCTTCCTTGCCGGCGAACTGGCCGGAGAGGAGATCGCTGTCCGCCACGTCCAGTGAGCCCTTGGCGGAATGGCAGATGAGGTTGGCATAGCCATGGCCGAGGCCGTGGGTTTCCTTCAGCCATGTCATTTGGTCGCCGTGCTTGGCGAGACCGCTGGATTTCACCAGCGCCGCCCATTGGTCCAGCGACTTGCCGGTCGTCTTCAGAAGGTTCGCCTTCATCGTCTCCATTGGATCGGGTTTGTCAGGCATCATTTCCTCCCTCAGTTCTCCATTGGCCAATGTTCGCTGCGGCATTGTCTGGGCATCATCGGCGTCATCAGCGAGATCATGGCAAGCATCAGGCTCCCGCCAAAGGTGGCCTTGCCGGTTTCGGCGACGGATTTGACGTTCCGGAGAATGTAGTTGGTGCTCTGGATCATGCCTTTTTCCATCTTCGTTCCGGTAGGCACGTTTTCAGTGATCAGGGAGAATTCGGTTCCGCCGGGTACCTCCTTCAGGACGTAGGAGACGGTACAGGCGGGGTCGTCATTGTTCGTGAACTGCAGCGTATGCTTGTACAGGAAAGGCGGATTGAATTCGAGCACTTGGCCAACCACGCTGGTGAACTTTCCGTCCGGGCTGCGCATGGCGTAGGGCTGTCCGGCACCGAGGGCGGGGCCGGTTGTGCGGCACACGGATCCGAAGAAGAAGGGCCGGGCTTCGTCAGTTTTTACGAGCGTGTTCCAGACCGTTTCGATCGGCGCATTGATGACGATGCGGTAGACCTGCTTTTCGGATATTGCGTGCGGTTTGGCCCCAGCCTCAACCATCGTCGCGTTCCTTCTTTCTGGCGGCCGTTTCGGCCATTTGCTTGAGTGATTTGAGACGCCCGGCAAAGGTCTCGCTATAACCATCCATCCAGCGTTCCTGAATCATTCGTATGGGAACGGCATTGAGCCAGAGGCGGCGCACGCGGCCTTGCTTTTCGCTGACCAGCAGGCCCGCCTGTTCGAGCACGGTGATATGGTTCATTACGGCAATTCGGCTGACGTCAAACCGGCTGGCCAGTTCGCCAACCGGCAGGCCCGGCTCGGCCTTCAGGATGTCGAGAATCTGCCGGCGGCTCTCGTGGGAGAGCGCACTGAAGACGTCCGACATGTCCTGATCGGTAAACATGTAATTACTTAATTACATGTTAGGGCGCAAGTCAACGCCTGCCGTTTGAGCGTGTTGGCGGCGCGGTTACTGCAGCGTGGTTTCGGCCTGCGCGAGAAGGTCTGCGCAGGGCGCGTCTGGCGCGTCGCCGATCTCGAGGAAGGGCAGGGCGGCAAGACCGCCCGTGATGCTGCCTAGCACAGCGGCCAGACTGAACTGCAGCGCGCCTTCCGCATTGAAGGCGGAGATGCCGGGCGAGCGGAAGGTGCCTGTGATCCGGATGTCGCCTATCAATGTGCCGAAGGAGGCATCCTTGGCCTCGGACTTCACACTGAGGTCGAGTGTTTCCTGCGCCATGCCGATCTGGCCTTCGATCAGGACGAGGCTGTCATCGGTGTCGACAACGGCTGGATTGAGCTGTCCGACTCCCTTGGCGAAATCCACCGAAGCCACGGCGCAGCGGCCCTCGGTATAGGTTTCCTCGCCCGCGCGTTCGTTCAGTACAAAGAGCATCTCGCCGATGTCAAGCGCGGCGCCTTCTGCGACGATCGCCAGAAGGTCGGCGTCCTCGGACCAGACGGACAGGCGTCCATTCAGGCTGGCGGCCGCCTCGCGAAATCCGTCGCCCCGCGAGTCCAGCTTGAACTCTCCCGATGCGGTGCCTCGCAGATACGGGTCGAGCGCCAGGTTGGCGAACGGCACATCTGTCAGCTTGCCTTCCGCTGTGGTCACGGCGGGAGATTGCGAGCCGTCGATCGTGAGGTAGGCATTCAGGCGGCCTTGCGCGAAGTCCATCTGCACGACCGGCGCGCGCACGACCCGGCCTGCGATCTCGATTTCCAGCTTCAGACCCTGGATGGCAAAGATTGCGTCGCTGACTTCGTCGGCCTCAAGGGTCACGGTTCCGTCCACGGCGTCGAGGCGGGTAAAGTCGATCACGGCATTGGGGATAAGTCGGCTGCTTTCATCGAGAAGGCGGCGCGCGCTCGTCTGTTCCTCACTGACGGTCTCGCCCTCGCCGACGCCGATGGGCACGCCGAAGACAATGCCCAGATCGTCGAAGTCGAGATTGGCGGAGCGCAGTTTTGCATCGATGACCGGTACGCCTTCGCCGAATTCGATAACGAGCGGGCCATACATGTCGCTGTCACCGATGCGCGTTTCCGGTTGGAAGTCGAACGTCCAGCGATTGCCGGCCAGGGCGATGTGGGCGACCGCGTCGTAAGGGGGCGTGTCGGGCGAAGCGAAGCCGGCGAGCCAGGCAAAGTCGGCAAAATTGTCGCCCGTGAGGCGAAGCCGGCCGGAAAGCGTGGCCAGGGTGGAGGCGTCTGAGTCGCCTTCGAACTGCAGGACCGAGCCGCCGCCGGATGCATTCAGGCGGATCGCGCCGGAGCGTAGCGAGCCGGAGGCGTCGCTCAGCTGGACCGTCTTCATCTCGTCGCGGCGCGTGTAGCGCAGTTCGATATCCCGGATCGCCACGTCGTCGATCAGCGTCCGCAGGCCCCGCAGTGAAACGCCGCCGCCTTCATCGGGGTCGCTGGGCGTCAACGCCACATAGCCACGTTCGAGATCGGCCTTGGAAATCCAGCTGATCCCCGGAAGGATCCCGAAGAAGTTGAACCGGATGCTGCCGGTCGATATTTCGGCTTGTTCGGGAGCCCGGAAGTTGCTGAAGACCAGCGTATTGAGCCCCGGAAAGCGGGTATGCGCCCGGCTGACCGAGGCGCCGTCCGGGCCCCACACGCCGAGCGCCCAGTTCGTGGCGCGGGTGCCGAAGGCCGGAAAAGTCATCAGAATCAGGAAGATGCCCAACGCAACAAGCACCGCGGAGGCCGCGCCAAGTGCTAATTCAAGGCCGCGAGGCAATTTGAGGTCAGGCATCGTCATACAACGCGTGAAGCCGAATTGGGTTCACTGGTGCAGTCCGGACTGCCCAGCGCGCCAGTCCCTGCTATACGTTCCCGATGAGTTCCAATCCGAATCGCCTCCCCATCAGCCAGATGGCCGCCGCGCGCCCCGCCGCTGTGCCGGCCGAGGGCGCCGCCTACCTGAACGGGTTGAACCCCGAGCAGCGCGAGGCGGTGCTGCATACCGAGGGGCCGCTGCTGGTGCTGGCGGGCGCGGGCACCGGCAAGACGCGCGTGCTGACGGCGCGCCTCGCGCATATCGTGGGGGCGCGGCTGGCCTACCCGTCGCAGACGCTGACGGTGACCTTCACCAACAAGGCCGCGCGGGAAATGCGCGAGCGGGCGCTGGCGCTGCTCGGCGAGGCGGGCGAGGGCCTCAGATGGCTCGGCACGTTCCACTCGATCTCGGCGCAGATCCTGCGGCGGCATGCGGAACTGGTGGGCCTCAAGGCGACGTTCACGATCCTCGATACCGATGACCAGGTGCGCCTGTGCAAGCAGATCGTCCAGGCGGAGAACCTCGACCCCAAGCGCTGGACTCCGCGCAACCTCGCCGGGCTGATCGATGGCTGGAAGAACCGCGCGCTGACGCCGGACAAGGTGCCGGGCGATGAGGCGGAGCTGTTCGGCAATGGCAAGGGCATCGAATGTTACCGGATTTATCAGGCGCGGCTGAAGGTGCTGAACGCCTGCGACTTCGGCGACCTGCTCATCCACAACATCACGATCTTCCTCGAGAACCCTGATCTGCTTCGGGATTTTCACTCGAAGTTCCGCTACATCCTGGTCGACGAGTATCAGGATACGAACGTCGCGCAGTATCTTTGGCTGCGCCTGCTCGCGCAGGGCTCGAAGAATATCTGCTGCGTGGGCGATGACGACCAGTCGATCTATGGCTGGCGCGGCGCGGAAGTGGACAACATCCTGCGCTTCGAGAACGACTTTCCGGGCGCCAAGGTGGTCCGGCTGGAGCGCAATTATCGCTCGACAAAACATATACTTGCGGCCGCTTCCTCGGTGATCGCGCATAACAAGGGAAGGCTCGGCAAGGCGCTCTATGTCGGCGATGACAGCGCCGCGGCGAGTGACCCGGACGCTGCCAAGGTCAAGGTGCGCGGCCTCTGGGACGGGGAGGCCGAAAGCCGCCTGATCGCCGACGATATCGAAAGCTGGGTGCGCGGCGGCGGCCGGCATGATGCCTGCGCCGTTCTGGTGCGGGCGTCCTGGCAGATGCGGTCCTTCGAGGAAAGGTTCATCCTGCTGGGCATCCCCTACCGCGTGATCGGCGGCCCGCGGTTCTTCGAGCGCGCCGAGATCCGCGATGCGATGGCTTACCTGCGCCTTGTCCGCTCGCCGGATGATGACCTTGCCTTTGAGCGGGTGGTGAATGAGCCGAAACGGGGCGTGGGCGATACCACGCTCGCCAAGCTGCAATCCTATGCGCGGGCCGATGGGCGCAGCCTGTTCACGCTGACGCCGATGGTGCTGCAGACCGACGAGATAAAGGGCGGGGCCAAGCGCGGCCTGACCGTGTTCATCGACCAGATCAACCTGTGGCGCGGCAAGCTGGCCGACGGCATGCCGCATACCGAACTGGCCGAGATGATCCTCGAGGAGTCCGGCTATACCGACATGTTGCAGAAGGACCGCAGCCCGCAGGCGCAGGGACGGCTCGACAACCTGAAGGAACTCGTCCGCGCCATGGGCGAGTTCGATTCGCTCGCCGGTTTCCTCGAACACGTTGAACTGGTCATGGACGCCGCCTCGGGGGCAGGGAGCGATGACCAGGTGCAGATCCTGACGCTGCACGGCGCCAAGGGCCTCGAATGGCCGGTCGTGTTCCTGCCCGGTTGGGAGGAGGAAGTGTTCCCCTCGAAACGCTCACTGGACGAGAGCGGGATGCGCGGCCTGGAGGAGGAGCGCCGTCTCGCCTATGTCGGCATCACGCGGGCCCGGGCGCGCTGCTACATTTCCTTCGTCGCCAACCGGCAGATCTACGGCCGCTGGCAGTCGGTGATGCCCAGCCGGTTCATTGACGAACTGCCGCACGAGCATGTCGATGCGGTCTCGGAGACCGGCTATTCCGGCATGCCGGGGGCCGAGTGCGCCTTTGTCGGCACGGTCGAAGACCTCGGCGAGCGGTCCAACTATGAGAGCCCCGGCTGGAAACGCCTGAAAGAGAATGCCGGCCGGCCTACCGGGGCGCCGCCGCGCGAAGCCTCGGGCCTGACCGCCACGTCTTCGGGGCCGGACTCTTTCCCGGTCGGCGCGCGGGTGTTCCATGACAAGTTCGGCTACGGCAAGGTCGCCTTCACCGAGGGCAACAAGCTGACGGTCGATTTTGACAAGACCGGTCGCAAGAAGGTCATCGCGACGTTTGTGACAGCGGCCTGAGCATAAGGAAAAATGCAACGCCGGGAGACGACGAACCCACCTGAGGGGGAGGGTGGCGGGTCCGATGCCGGCTCCGTGGAGGCGGAGGTTGAGGGGGCATGTCTGACCCGGCGTTGCTGGTGAAGACTAGGTGCTTCCATCGCAACCAAATCCGAACGGTCCGTTCATTTCGCGCTCACCTTGCGACTCAAGCTGCGCCGACCGTGTGAACGCGGGCGCGCAAAGCGTTAACAGCCAGCGCGTTTTTGTTAACGAAATCGGAACGATTCGTTCCATCAATGCCCCGTCTGGAGGGGGCCGTTCAGCCGTGCGCTGCGATGCTGCAAGGGATTCAGCGGGTCTGAACGAAACGTTCCATTTAACTGTGGACCGATCCTTGCTTTAAAGGAGCGTTAACGGCACATGGTGTATAGGGCTGTGATCTGACAAAAGCACGTTGCTGGACGGAACGGTCCGGACCGTATAGAAAAGAGCTTGGATTGACCATGATTGGTAGCCTTCTTGGCCTGTTGTCCACGGACATGGCCATCGACCTCGGAACCGCCAACACGCTTGTTTACGTGAAGGGCCAGGGCGTCCAGCTCGATGAGCCCTCGGTCGTTGCATACATGACGCAGGGCGGCCGCAAGATCGTCTATGCGGTCGGCGAGCAGGCCAAAAACATGCTCGGGAAGACCCCGGTCAACATGGAGGCGATCCGCCCCATGCGAGACGGCGTGATCGCCGATTTCGAAGTCGCCGAGGAAATGATCAAGCACTTCATCCGGAAGGTTCATAACCGCCGGGCGTTCGTGTCCCCCCTCATCATCATCTGCGTGCCCAGCTCCGCCACCAGTGTCGAGCGCCGCGCCATCCACCAGTCGGCCCTCGCCGCCGGTGCCCGCCACGTTGAACTGATCGAAGAACCCATGGCCGCTGCCATCGGCGCCGGCCTGCCTTACCAGGACCCGGCCGGCTCGATGGTCGTCGATATCGGCGGCGGCACCTCGGAAGTGGCCGTTCTGTCGCTGGGCGGCATCGTCTACTCCCGCTCGGTGCGCGTTGGCGGCGACAAAATGGACCAGGCCATCGTCAACTATCTGCGCCGCGAGCAAAAAATCCTGATCGGCGAAATGTCCGCCGAGCGGATCAAGAAGGAAATCGGCACCGCCATGCCGCCGGAAAACGGCACAGGCATGGCCCTGACCGTGCGCGGGCGCGGCACCCTCGACGCTGTGCCGAAGGAAACCGAGATCACCGAAGCGATGATCGCCGAAGCCCTGCGCGAGCCGGTGACCGAGATCATCGACGCCGTGAAACTGGCGCTGGAAGCGATGCCGCCGGAACTCGCCGCCGACATCGTTGACCGCGGCATCGTGCTGACCGGCGGCGGCGCGCTTCTGCGCAATCTCGACACCGCGATCCGCAACCAGGCCCAATTGCCGGTGATGATTGCCGATGATCCATTGAAATGTGTGGTCAACGGCTGTGGACAGGTCCTCGAGAATTACTCCAAGATGAAGAGTGTTCTCTGCCCGGAAGTGTAGTTCACGGGCATTGCAGGGAGCCTGAGGCATGGCACGTTCCGGCCGTTCCAATCAAAAGTCAGGCGCCCGGCGAGTCACGCTGGGCATCCTGATCTTTGGCGCGCTGGCGCTGATCGTGGCGCAATCGGCGCCCCAGATCAGCAATTTCTTCGTGCCCGCCCGCACCACGATCAGCGACCGGATCGGCGCGCCGGCCGATACCAGCCTCTGGGCACAGATCAGCGGGCAGGCCGGCCGCGAGCAACGCATCAAGGAACTCGAAAACGAAGTGCGCGACCTCGCGCGCTACAAGGCTGCCGCCATCTCGATGGCCGAGCGGATGGAAGCTTACGAGAACATTCTGAACCTCATGGGCGAGCCGCCGGAGCGCGGCGTGACCGCGCGGGTGACGACCGTTGTCGATGGCCCGTTCGCGCAGACGGTGCTCGCCAATGCCGGTAGCCTGCAAGGTGTTGTGCCGGGCGCGGTGGCCCTGAACGAGGGCGGCCTGGTCGGGCGCGTCATCCAGCTGGGCGATCGGTCGTCGCGCATCCTGCTGGTCTCCAATTACCAGAGCCAGCTGCCGGTGCTCGGCGAAGTGAGCGGCGTGCGCGCCATCATGCAAGGCAAGGACCGCGACCGCGGCGTTCTCAAGGACCTGCCGGAAGCGGCTGATTTCATTGAAGGTGAGCGCGTGCTGAGTTCCGGCGAAGGCGGCGCGTTCCCGCGCGGCCTGGTGGCCGGCACGGTGACGAAGCAAGGCTCGGAATGGCTGGTCAAACTGGCGATGCGTGATCATGCCAGCGGCTATGTCCGGATGATTGCGCCGCCTGAAATTGTCGAACCCTTGCCTGAGTCAGAAGTGCCGGAAGTTGTGCCGCCGGAAACCGGAGCGGCTGCACCCGCCGCCCGCGCGGTGCCGGCGCGCCAGGCGGCCTCGGAGCCCGTTGCCGCAGCGGTCTCGGAACCTGTGCCGGCGGCGGCGCAAGCATCAGAGACGGATCCGCCGGTGATCCGACTGCCGCCCACGCCGACACAGGGAGGCGAATAGGCTTTGGCCAACGCGCTCTCCAACCGCAAGAAGCGCACGCTCTGGAGCCAGTCCGGCCCGAGCCCGCGTCTCATCTTCGGCGCCGCGATCATCGCGATTGTCGGCGTACTCGGCATGACGCCCAAAGCCTTCTTCGGAATTCCGCTCGCCTGGCCGTTTGCCGCTCTGTGGGGCGCGATCGGCTGGGGCCGGGCTGGCCTGTCGCTGCGCCCGATGCTGCTGCTGGTCGCGTTCGGCCTGATGCAGGACATCGTCTCCAACGCACCCCTCGGCTGTTTCGCGATGATCAACCTGCTCGTCTATGGCCTCAGCGCCGGCATCGCCGACCAGACGGACGGCATGCGCGATACGCTGGTCGCGGTCGTCGGCCCGGCCGTGCTGCTGGTGGTCGCATTCCTGCTCGTCTGGGGATTTGCCAGCATCACCAGTGATCATCTGGTGCGCGCCTTACCGCTGATGACGTCCTTCATCACCACGGGCCTCATTTATGCGTTCGCCAACGGGATGTTTGATCTCGGCCGGCGCCCGGGCGAATCTCCGGGGGGCACCTGATGGCGCGCAAGAATAGTCCGGATGCTGACTTTGAACGCCGCCTCCTGCTCGCCATGGGCGCTGGCGGCGCGGTGTTTGCCACACTGGTTGGCCGGCTATCGCAGCTGCAATTCTTCGAAGCCGAACATTACCAGAAGCTCGCCGCCGAAAACCATATCCGCCTCGTGCTGGCGCCCCCGGAGCGCGGACAGATCCTTGACCGGTTCGGCCGTCCGCTCGCCTCGCAGCGCCAGGCCGGCCGCGTGTCGGTTGTGCCCGAGCGGCTCGACGATCCGGCAGCGACGCTTCTGCAGTTGTCGAAACACATCGACCTGCCTGAGTCGCGCATCAAACGCGTGCTCGAGGAGATCCAGTCGAACCGGATGCGCCGCGCAAGCTTCGTGCCGGTCACGGTTGTGCAGGAACTCAGCTACGAAGAGTTTGCGCGCCTGCGTGTGCGCGCCGTCGAGATGGACGGTGTCGATGTGCAGATGGCCTCTACGCGGTCCTATCCGCGCGGCCGGGATTTTGCCCACGTGCTCGGCTATGTGGCGCGCGCCAGCTCTGACGACCTGACGCGGCTCGCCGAAGGGCGTTCGCCCGAAGACCTCAAGACGTTCGAGGAATTATTCCGCCATCCGGACATCCGGGTGGGCCGGCAAGGCATGGAGCGGTTTGCCGAGGACTGGCTGCGCGGCCGCCCCGGGCGCCGCCGTGTGGTGACCAACGCGCATGGCCGTCCTATGCAGGAACTGGAGCAGGACCCGTCCACCGCGGCGGTGCCCGGCAAGGACCTGTTCGTCACAATCGATGCCGAACTGCAGCGCGTCGCAATCGATCGCTTCGAGGGCGAAAGCGGCGCTGCCGTGCTGATGGACATCACCTCCGGCGAGGTGCTGGCGATGGTCTCGACTCCGGCCTTCGATCCAAACTCGTTCGTCAACGGAATATCCGGCAAGGACTATGCCGAGCTGCGCGACAACCCGATGTCGCCGCTCTATCCGCGCGCGCATGGCGGCGTCTATCCACCGGGTTCGACCTTCAAGATGGTGGTCGCCACGGCCGCACTGGAGTCCGGCGTCGTGAAGACGTCCGACACCGTGCGATGCGGCGGCTCCTACCGGTTCGGCAACCGCACCTGGCATTGCTGGAAAAAAGGCGGCCACGGCACGATGAACATGCACAATGCGATCAAGCATTCGTGCGACGTTTATTTCTACGAGATCGCGCGGCGCACCGGGGTGCGCAAGATCGCGGAAGTCTCCCACAAGTTCGGCTTCGGCGAGACCTTCGTTCTGGGCATGACCGGCGGGCGCAGCGGCCTGGTGCCGGATCCCGAATGGAAGCAGAAAGCGCGCGGCGAGCCCTGGTTCGAAGGCGAGACGCTGAACTTCGGCATTGGGCAGGGACAACTCGGCGTGACGCCGCTGCAGCTGGCACTGATGACCGCGCGGATCGCGGCGACCGGGGCGCCGCTCAAGCCGAAACTCATCGGATTCGGTCCGCCCTCGGACGAAGACAAGATGCTCGATGCGCCGCTGGATCCGGCCATCATGGAAATCCAGAAGGCCGGCATGTACGGCGTGACATCCGAACCGGGCGGCACGGGTTACCGCTCCGGCGATCTCGGCCTCGGCGGCCCACGCCTCGCCGGCAAGACAGGCACCGCGCAGGTGCGCCGCATTTCGGCGGAGGAACGTTCGAAAGGTATCCGGGGCGGCGCATCGATTGCACGCGAGCTGCGCGACCATGCGTTGTTCGTCGCCTATGCGCCGGCCGACAATCCGCGCTTTGCCGTGTCGGTGATCGTCGAGCACGGCGAAGGTGGCTCGCGCACAGCGGCGCCAGTCGGCCGGGACATTCTCGCTGCCGCGATCAAGATGGATAGCGGTCGCACACCGGTCTATGCCAAGCGCGCGGCGGTGGTCACGCCGTCTGCGGACGGAACCCCGGAAGGAGATCCCGTATGAGCCGCGAGGGCTATACCGGATTTACCCGCGGCGAGGCGCGCACCTCGACGGCGCGCGCGCTGCACTTTGCGAATTTCGGCCCGCTGGGCAGCATTGCGCGCCTGCCGTGGAGCATCATCCTTCTGATCGTCGGCGTCGGGCTGACGGGCGTGGCGATGCTGTTCTCGGTCGGCTGGGACCCCGTCGCACAGGCGCCGTCGCCGGACGAAGCCGATCTCTGGCGTGACCAGATCACGCGTCTCGGCGTCGGCTTTGTGCTGATGATCTGCCTGGCGCTGCTGCCGCTCGGCATCTGGGCGCGTTTTGCCTGGCCCGCCTATGCGGCCGTGATCGTGCTCCTGGTGATGGTCGATTTCTTCGGTGTGATGGGCGGCGGCGCCGCGCGCTGGCTGAAGGTCGGGCCGATCATCCTGCAACCGTCCGAGCCAGCGAAGCTGGCCGTCACAATGGCGCTCGCCAGCTACTACCAGCGGATGATGCCGACCAATGGCCAGAGCCCGCCCTTGCTGGTGCATGGCGGCGCCTTGCTGATCCTGTTGATCCCGGCGGCGCTGGTGTTCAAGCAACCCAACCTGTCGACCGCCCTGGCGCTGGCCGCTTCCGGTGCGATGATCATCTTCTTTTCAGGCATCGCGATGCGCTGGGTCGCGGCGGCGATTGGCATCGGGCTGCTGTCGGTTCCGGCGATCTACACCTTCGTGCTGGAGCCCTACCAGCGCGAGCGCGTGGATACGCTGATCGCGGGCATCACCGGCGAGGCGACCAACGGGCTCGGCGAAAGCTACCAGATCGAACAGGCGAAGATCGCCATCGGCGCCGGCGGCCTGAGCGGCCGGGGTTACCTGCAGGGAATCCAGTCCCAGCAGGAATATGTGCCCGAGCAGCAAACCGACTTCATCCTGACCATCATTGCCGAGGAATTCGGCTTCATCGGCGCGGTCGGCCTGCTCGCCGTATTCGCCTTCCTGTTTGCTTGGTCGTTCCGCGTGGCCGCGCGCAACAAGAGCTGGTTCGGGCGCCTCGCGACGATTGGCGCGACCTCGACGATCGCCTTCTTCGCGATCTTCAACAGCGGCATGGTTCTGGGCCTCCTGCCGGTGCTTGGCATGCCGTTGCCGCTGATCTCGTATGGCGGCACCGCGCTGATCACCGTGATGGCCTGTTTCGGGCTGATCCTGTCGGCGCACCTTCACCAGGACGAGAAAATGTCGTCCCGCGGACTGTTCTGAAGCGGCCCGCGCGACAGCGCAGCGGCAATCAAGGACCCAAAGCGTCAATCTGCGTTGATCTTTGCCTCTGGATGGCTAGGGTCCGGCGAAACATTGCCTCGGGGAGCATGAATCATGGCACAGATTGGCCGCAAGACTGAAAACTGGAGCTCACGGTTTGCCTTCATCATGGCGGCCATCGGTTCGTCAGTAGGTCTCGGAAACTTCTGGCGCTTTCCTTACACGGCCGGCGAGAATGGCGGCGGCGCTTTCATCCTCATCTATATCTGCTGTGTCGCCTTCGTCGCGCTGCCGCTGATGATGGGCGAGTATGCCATGGGCCGCAAATCCGGCATGTCGGCCATCGAGGGCGTGCAGTCTTTGGCGCGCGCCGAGAGCCGCAGCCAGAACTGGGGCATCTCGATGTGGATCGGGGCGCTGACGGCCTTCTTCATCCTGACCTTCTACATGGTCATCTCGTCCTGGCTGCTCGCCTATATCATCCAGGCCATCGGCGGCGATCTCAGCGGAACGACAGCGGCGGAATCCGGACAGAACTTTCTCAACACGATCGGCCAGGGCGAGATGCCGATGCAGTCTCGCTGGTACATGCTGATGCTGCTCGCGCTGTTCATCGCGGCCAACGTGGTGGTTGTGGGGCGCGGCGTGAAAGGCGGACTGGAGCAGGCGGCGACCATCCTGATGCCGCTGTTCTTCATCATGCTCGTCGTGGTGGTCGGCTTTGCGGTCGCCAATGGCGACACGGCGCGGACCTTCGCCTTCATCTTCGAGCCGAAATGGGAGGATGTCGGGTTCAAGACGCTGCTCGCCGCGCTCGGCCAGGCGTTCTTCTCCATCGGCGTCGGTGTCGGCCTGATGATCACCTATGGCGCCTACCTGACCAAGGACACCAACATCCCGCGCGCCTCCGGCATCATCGCGGCTTCCGATACGTTCGTGGCGCTGATTGCGGGCTTCGCGATTTTCCCCATCGTATTTGCGGCGGGCCTTGATCCTGCGTCGGGGCCAAGCCTGTTCTTTGTCTCGATGCCGGTGGCCTTCGAGGCGATTCCCGGCGGCAACATCTTCGCCATCGTGTTCTTCTCCCTCGCCTTGTTTGCCGCCTTCACCTCGTCGATCTCGCTGATGGAAGTCGGCGTGTCCTGGCTTGAGGAACGCGAAGGCGTCACGCGTCTCGGCGCGGCCATCGGCGTCGGCTTCGTGCTGTTCATGATCGGCGCGGCCTATGTCTTCTCGCTCGACTATCTCGACTTCATGGACTTCATGACCGAGGGCTTGCTGCTGCCGCTCGGCGGCCTGCTCGCGGCCATCTTTGCCGGCTGGGTGCTCAGCCGCGACATGCTGGTGTCCGAGCTCGGTGAGGGCATGGTCATGAACGTCTGGCGCTTCCTGATGCGCTGGTTCGTTCCGCCCTTCATAGCGGTCATCCTGGTCTTCGGCTTCCTCGACAAGATCCAGGACCAGTATCATGTGCCGCTGCCGGGCTTGCTGGAAACTATGCTGGGGCCGAACTGGGCGCCGCCGGTCGCGGCCGAGGAGTAGGCGGACGGTTTCAGAGTCTGCGCGAACGGCGGGAAAGCGCCGGTCCCGGTCGCTCGTAATGTGGGGCTACTGGTTGGCCCACCGGGTGTTGGCCATCGTTGCCACCAGGAACACCTTGTTCTGGAATTGCCACGCTTTCGCGCGATAGGACGATCCAGGGTCGCTGGCGTAAAACTCCGGCTCGTGCCCCTCGTAGAGAGGAGCAGGCACCGGATACATTTTGGCGGCGTAGGCCTTCGCCTGCGCCTCGTCGGCAAACCGGACCTCGAACTCCGTCAGGACCCGCCCGACATTACTGTTGAAGCTGACAATCACGCTGGTGAACGGCGTGCCGGGTGTATCGACGAAAATCACGTCTTCTGCGTTGTTGGTGCGGTAGGTCATCTTCCGCTCCGCGAGGTACTCGATGAAGACATCTTTTCTCATCGTGAAACCGACGGTGGGAAATATATCCGGGAAGAGTTCGGCGTACGGGTAGCCGAACGGTTCCTCTGCGATTGCGGTGACCTGCGTCGCAGGCGGGGCTGCCGTCTGCGCGACAGCTGGCTCCGTAACGAGATGGATCAACGACCCTGCGATCAGGATGGAGAGCACTCGACTCATGATAATTTGTCTCCCACTTGTTTTGGCCCGTACCGCGTGCGTGAAGATATACACGCACAGGCCGGGCTGTAATCCAACCGCTTTTCAGCTCGGCTCAACTTCCCACTTGTATCGCTGGCGCCGTCCGCAGATGGCAGCACCGGGTGCTGACAATTTAGAGCGGTCATCAGCCCGGTTAACGAAAGGCTTGACCCTGTTGTCCCCGTCCTTCACCGCAGCGAGGCAATACGCGTATGCGTGATAATGGAACCCCGCAGACGCTCGCCAAGTCATGCTTCAGTCCAAGGCAATGTGATCGCTTGTCCGCGTGCGAATCGGCAGTATCAAGGTTTGAAGTATCAGTCATTCGAGGTTTAAACAGATGCGCGCAGTCGTCTTGTCAGCATTCATTGTAGCTTCGGCGCTAGCGCCGATTTGGGCATCGGCTCAGACCTATGAAAATGCGGCCGCATCGGGCGTGTCTCCCGTTACAGGCGGCGAGATGCTGGATTGTACTTTCTATTGGAGCGCTTGGGCGAAAAGCCTCAATCCGAACCATTATGGCGAAGGCTCAGGCATCTGGGACCCAAGCTGGGTCGCGACGCTGAGCCCCGCCATCCAACTCCCTGCCGCCCAAGAGACCGCTGAGTACTGGTTCGTGCGCGCGCAGGCCGAATATGAAAAGGATGACGACAGGGCCGAGTACGATCAACGTATGTTAGATGCTCCCGAATATGATGTCGAAGCGCTCGACGAACGCAAATTCATGCGTCTTCTCGGTGAATGTGCCCGGCCGGAGTGATTGGTGCTGGCGCTGCTTTCCGTGTTCTTATCCTGGTCGTCGAGACTGGGCCCATCGGAGAGGGTCAGCGCAGGTTGGTACAAGTCTGCGACTACCCAGAGTAATCAAAAGAGCACTACGGTTTCGCGCCGAACGCCCGGGGGGCGGATGTACCGCTTTCGGCCTGCTGCCTTTTCTCCCTAGACTGCAATGGACTAAAACGCACCCTTGCGTTCAGACCTTGCCCCTATGCCCGCGACCGCACTGTCAGCTTGTCCGCGAAATCATCCGTGGCCTGAACAAGTCTGTCGATGATGCCGGGCTCCATGGAGGAGTGGCCGGCGTCGGGAACGATGTGCAGCTCCGCTTTCGGCCAGGCCTTGGCGAGGTCCCAGGCGGTCGAGAGCGGCGTCACCACATCATACCGCCCGTGCACGATCACGCCGGGCGTGTCCTGCAGCTTGAGTTTCGCTTGTTCGAGCAGCCAGTTATCGCGCTCGAAGAAGCCGTCATTGATGAAGTAATGGCATTCGATCCGCGCGAAGGCATCGACGAAATCATCTTCGTTGAAGCGGGGCGGTGTCGTGACCGGGCCCTTGATCGAGAGGGTCTGGCCCTCCCAGCGGGCCCAGGCGCGGGCGGCGTCGATCCGGGCGGCGGCGTCGGTGCCGGTCAGGCGCTTGTAGAAGGCGGTCACGAGATCGCCGCGCTCGGCTTCGGGGATCGGCGCGACATAGCGGTCGAACGCATCCGGGAAGAGGCGGCTCGCGCCCTCCTGATAGAACCAGCGGATCTCGGATTTCGAGACGAGGAAAATGCCGCGCAGCACGAGGCCGAGCACGCGGCTCGCATGGGTCACGGCGTAGGCAATCGCCATCGTCGAGCCCCAGGAGCCGCCGAACACGAGCCAGTTCGATACGCCCGCATGTTTGCGCAGCGCTTCGATGTCATCGACCAGATCCCAGGTCGTATTGCCCTCAAGTTCTGAGTGCGGGGTGGAGCGCCCGCAGCCGCGCTGGTCGAACAGGAAGATGCGGTAACGCTCAGGATCGAAAAACCGGCGCATCTCGGGGCTGGAGCCGCCGCCGGGCCCGCCATGCAGCGCCACGACCGGTATGCCTTTCGGATTACCTGATTCTTCCCAGTATATCTCGTGCAGCGGTGAGACGCGCAGGCGCCCGGACGCATAGGGCTCATGCCTGTGGTAGAGAATACGGCGGCTCTGGCGTCTGTTCATGCGCTCTTCACTTATAATCGACTAGCTTTTCGACAATGACTGGACTTGTGTTCTTCCCACCCATACTGTTTTTGATGAGTGGGGCCATAGCTGCTGGCGGGTGGCGTATTGATGCGTAGCGTTTTTCTGTGTCTATCCCTAGGCGTTCTTGCGGGATGCGCAACCGTTTCGGTTGTGCCCGGCGAGGCGATGGTTGAGACCTCGTTAACCAGAAGCCAATCCGAATTGCGCCAGGCGTCCAACGCCTATTGCGACGAAGTCGTGGAAGCCGGCTGGGTTGAAGAGGCCGATGGTCTCGCCTCGCTCGCCGACACGCTGATGCATGGCAAAACCGAAGTGGCCGGTGCGGCCGGATTCTATGCAACCCGTATCGGCGCCAGCACCAAGGCGCCCGCGCTCGTCCTCGCCCGGATCATCACCGACAGCCAGGCCGCGCGCCGTGGCCTGGCGGGTGTCACCGCCGAAGCCGAAACGGTGCTGCGCAGCGGCGACCGGAACGCCTCGAATCGCGGCGACGTGATGAGCTATGAGCGGGCGCTGGTGCGGGCACAGATGGCGCATCGCGGCTTCCAGGAAGCGCTCGACCTCGTGGCCGTACGCGCCGACATGGACGTGCAGCCGATCGTATCGGAAATCGAGGCATTTGCGGTCATGATCGATGACGCGCGGACCACGGCCGACAAGCTGGCCGACCGCTATGTCGGCGACGGCACCACCGGCTCCTAGTTTTTCTTCAAGGCGCTGAGCGCAAGGGTCAGCCATCCGGCCAGGAGGCTCAGCCCGCCGATGGGCGTGATGGCGCCGAACCAGCGCGGCGCCCCGAGCGCCATGGCATACAGGCTGCCCGCGAAGATCACTGCGCCGATGACGAACAGCCAGCCGCCGAGCGCCGTGCGCCCGCCGCGTCCGCTGAGACCGGCGGCGAGGGCGGCCGCGGCATGGGGCAGGACATACACCGTCGCCGTATCCCACCAGCCGCGCGCTTCCTCCGTGAGCTGAGCATCCAGCGCATGCGCGCCAAAGGCGCCCAGTGCGACACCGACGAAACCAAGCAGCGCGGCAGCGAGGACAAGCCGGTTCATGACGCCGCCTTGCGCGGCAGCGCATAGGTCACAATCGCATGGCTCGCCGGCTTCTCCGCGCCTTCGATGCGGATGTCCACATCGATGACGGCAAGGGCCTGCCCGATCTTCATGATCCTGCCTTCGGCCAGCACGACCGGGCCGATGCAGGGGCGCAGGAAGTTGATGTTGAGATTGCTGGTCACCGTCATCGGCGCGAGTCCCGTCAGCGTCATGATTGCCATATAGGCCACCGAGTCGGCCAGGCTCATCTGGGTCGGCCCGGAGATATAGCCACCGGGGCGCAGATGGGTCTCGTCCGCCTCAAGTCGCAGGATCGCGCGGCCGTCTTCCATCAGGATCACCTGATTCTGCCGGCCCCGGCCCTTGAAGGCTGCGTCGAGGAAGGCATTCGCTTCATCGGCTGTGAACTTGGTCATTCGGCTTCTCCCGGCGGCAGGCTTGATTGTGCGGCAGCCCGGCGCCAACCTACGCTCTACGACCCGCCCGCCAAGAGGTCACGTAAAGGAAGGAAGCCTGCGCCCATGCTCACCGCCGGAGACGAATACCCGATCCACCAGACGCCGGAACCGGTCGCCTTCGCCGGCTCGGACCGCAACTTCTATGACCGCTTCTTCTTCAACGGTTACAGCGCCGACGGGAAAACCTTCTTCGCCGCCGCCATGGGCGTCTACCCGGCGCTGAACATCATCGATGCGTCCGTATCGATCCTGCGCGATGGCAAGCAATCCTCGATCTTCATGTCGCGCCCGCTCAACATGGAGCGGATGGACACCTTCGTCGGTCCGCTCTCGGTGACCGTCGTCGAGCCGCTGAAAAAAGTGCGCCTGACGCTCAAGGAAACCGAAGGCCTCGCGCTGGATGTCGAGTTCACCGGCCGCGCCTTTCCGATCGAGGAGCCGCGCTTCACCCGCCGCATCGGCTCGCGCATGATGATGGACCTGACGCGGATGACGCAGAACGGCCGCTGGTCGGGCACGCTGAAAGTGGACGGCACTGAAATCAAGGTCGATCCCGCCAGCTGGACCGGCACGCGCGACCGCAGCTGGGGCGTGCGCCCCATCGGCGCGCCGGATCCGCAGCCGATGATCCCGGCCGTCCCGCCGCAATTCTACTGGATCTGGACGCCCACCAATTTCCCGAACCTCTCGATGTTCTTCCATGTCAACGAAGACGGCGCCGGCGAGCCCTGGAACCAGCGCGCCTCGCTGGTGATGGATGGCTCGAAGCAGGGCGAAGGCATCCACCTCAGCAATCCGGTGATGGACGTGCGTTATGCCAAGGGCACGCGGCGGATGCAGACGGCGACGCTGTCGGTCACCGATCCGTCGGGCCGTCCGCATACGGTGGACTTCACGCCGATGGGAACCTTCCTGATGAAGGGCATCGGCTATGGCCACCCGGTCTGGCGCCACGGCGCCTTCCAGGGCGACCAGCTGAAAGTGGTGCGCGAGAATTTCGAGCCGCCGAAAACGCCCTGGGCGATGCCGGAAAACCTGCACATCCAGGAAATCGTCAGGGCCGTGCACAAGGGACCAGATGGAATCGGCTCGGAAGGCATCGGCACGTTCGAGCAGCTGTTCATCGGCCCCCACGCGCCAAGCGGCTTCAAGGAAATCCTCGACGGCGCCGCCTGATCAGACGGAGCGCCGCGCCCGAACCATTGGCGCTTCCTGCGTGGCCGCAAACGCCCGCAGCCCAGCGCGAAGGTCTTCGCCGGCGGGGTTCTGCGTCAGCAATTCCACCTTCTGCGCCGCGGTCGCAATGTCGAACCGGTAGCTGACGACCGGCCCTTGGCGGTGGACGGATAGTCCGCCGAGGCTTCGGAACAGCTGCCGGGTCGCGCGGTTCTCGGCGAAGGTCTCCGCCGTCAGGTGTGTGATGCCCGCCGCGCGTGCGTCCGCGATGACGCCGGTCAGCAACAGCCGGGCCAGCCCCTTGCCATGCCAGTCATCCAGCACGGCCAGCGCCAGTTCGGCGTCGCAGCTGGCGCCCCGGCGAATGGCGTGCACCGCCCCGATGGCCGGCTGCTCCGGGCTGGAAAGGTCAATCGCGCCCCAGGCCACGTGTTTCCAGCCATCTGCATCGCACAGGCGCTCGATCACATGGTCGGGCATCGTCTGCGAGCCGTTGAAGAAGCGCAGATAGCGCGAATGGTCCGACAGCGCGGCGATCCCGTCGCGCATGCGGGCGGCGTCGCGGCGCGAGATGGGCCGCAAGAGGACCGGTTCGCCGCTGTCCAGATGGACGGAGAGACTGCGATTATCCATCCCTCTAATGTTGCACTGCAACATGGCGGCAATGGGGCATCGCTGTCGCATGACCGGAATGTCATTTTGCAGCGCTTTTAGCGTGTCTTTTGCGCTTCGAGCGGGTATGGGGACGCCCATGCTGGAAATTCGCAATCTCGACTACCGCGTGGAAGCGCGTCCGCTGTTTGAAGCCGCATCGGCGCGGATATCGGCTGGCTGGAAGGTCGGCATGGTCGGACGCAACGGCACCGGCAAGTCCACGCTGCTGCGCCTGATCCGCGAAGAGATCGCGGCGCCCGGCAAGGACAGCCCGATCCGCCTTCAGAACGGGGCCCGACTCGGCTGGGTGGCGCAGGAAGTGGCGCCCTCCGACGAGACGATCATGGACGTGGTGCTGCAGGCCGATGCCGAGCGCCATGCGCTGATGACCGAGTCCGAGACGGCGACCGATCCGGACCGGATCGGCGAAATCCATGCGCGCCTCCTCGACATCGATGCCTGGTCCGCTGAAGCGCGAGCGTCCGAAGTGCTGATGGGCCTCGGCTTCAAACATGCCGACCTCTCACGCGCGACCCGGGAGTTCTCCGGCGGCTGGCGGATGCGGGCGGCGATTGCCGGCGCCCTGTTCGCGCAGCCGGACCTCCTGCTGCTGGACGAGCCGTCGAACTATCTCGACCTTGAAGGCGCCGCCTGGCTCGAAGGCTATCTGCGCAAATATCCGAACACGGTGCTGATCGTCAGCCATGACCGCGAACTGCTGAACCGTTCGGTCACCCACACGCTGGCGCTGGAGCATCGCAAGCTCTCGATCACGCCCGGCGGCTATGATGACTGGCTGCGCCTGCGCGCGGCGAAACTCGCTCAGCTCGAAAGCCAGCGCACGAAACAGGCCGCCGAGCGCGCACACCTGCAGTCCTTCGTGGACCGGTTCCGCGCCAAGGCGTCGAAGGCGCGCCAGGCGCAGAGCCGCGTCAAGATGCTCGAGAAGATGCAGAACGTCTCGATCCCGATCGCCGAGCGCACGACGCCGTTCCTGTTTCCGGCGCCGGAGTCAAAACTCTCGCCGCCACTGCTCGAGATCAAGGGCGCAGACCTTGGCTACGGCGCCAATGCCCGCATTCTCAGCGGTGTCGACATTCGTCTGGACCCGGACGACCGGATCGCGATTGTCGGCACAAACGGGCAGGGCAAGACAACCCTGGTCAAGTCCATCGCCGAGCGCCTGCCGCTGATGACGGGCAAGCGGCTGATGCCGAAAGCCGTCCGTATCGGGTACTTCTCGCAGGATCAGCTGGACGAACTGACCGCCGGCGACACGCTGCTGGAACACGTGATGCGCGCCCTGCCGCAGGGCACCCCGCCCGCCAAGCAGCGCGCCGTCGCCGCCCAGATGGGCTTCAGCCACGAGAAGGTGGAAACGAAAGTCGAAGCCCTCTCCGGCGGCGAGAAGGTGCGCCTGATCCTCGGCCTGATCGCGCTGGAAAAGCCGCACATCCTGATCCTCGACGAGCCGACCTCGCACTTGGATATCGACAGCCGCGAAGCGCTGATCTACGCGATTAACGACTTTGCCGGCGCCGTCCTGCTGATCACCCACGATGTCTATCTCGCCGAGGCCACCGCCGATGCGCTCTGGCTGGTGAAGGACGGCAAGGTCTCGTCCTATGACGGCGACCTCAACGATTACCGCACGCTGGTCCTGAGTACAGACCGGGAAAAGACGTCACCCGCCAAAGCGTCCGCGTCGGACGAAACCGGCGACAAGGCCGAAGCCCGCCGCAGGGCGTCCGCCGCCCGCGAAGCCGCCGCGCCGCTGAAGAAAAAAGCTCAGGATGCGGAGAAAACGATGGAGCGCCTCGCCGCGAAGATCGCCGGCATCGACGTGGAAGTCGCCCGCCCCGATATCCCGCCGCATGAAGTGCGCCAACGCCTGAAGGAACGCGCGAAATTCGTGGCGGAGCGAGAAGCGGCGGAAGCCGTCTGGCTCGAAGCGAGCGAAGCCTATGAGGCAGCGGTCCGCTGAGCGCGAGCCGGAGGCACGTGCTTTGCCGCCCCCACCCTAGCCCTCCCCAAAATGGCAGGGGAATCGCATGTGACGATTTGCATTTGCACTTGAAGCGGATTCTTTTGTCTGGCGGCAG
>Ga0163144_10002366_pt1 | contig 43676 bp, 43 predicted proteins | sample OliLak19BULKMAT1_FD_123175 | JGI IMG/M metagenome (GOLD analysis project Ga0163144, IMG submission 123175) | Freshwater microbial mat bacterial communities from Lake Vanda, McMurdo Dry Valleys, Antarctica - Oligotrophic Lake LV.19.BULKMAT1 | ecosystem: Environmental > Aquatic > Freshwater >...
GATTAGATTCTGACCCACAATCTTTTTGGCAAAACGACACGCCATAGCGACAGATCTTGTCATAACCACATCCTGCTTAGGAAAATATTTGATCGTGTTTTTTTCGTTCCAAGCCATCGCCCGCGGATGCCGGGCCGTCGTCAGGATGACATCATAAACGTTACTCAATAAAGGCCGCACCATTCCCTGAATATCTTTGTCATCAGAACTTCCAAAAATCAAAACCCACTTCTTCTTTGGAAAAATCTCACTAAGCGTCTCGCTGAGTCGTTCACACGATTCCGGATTGTGCGCACCGTCGATAACAATCAAAGGTTTGCGGCTGACGATTTCAAAACGCAATGGCCAAGATACTGTTTCAATCCCGCGTTTAATCGCCATCTTAGAAATTCTTAAAACATCCGCAATCTTTGCGGCAACAGCGGCATTAACTCTCTGATGCTGGCCCAACAACGAGGGAGAAACATCTCTAATCCCCTGCTTCACTAAAATGGTTTTCACCCCAACGTCTCGGCAGCGCCGTTGAATAACCTGCAAAACTTCCGACTTTTGCGGAGCAATGATAACTACACTTTTCGCACTCTTGATGATCGCGGCTTTTTCCACAGCGATCTTGTTTAAAGTCTTTCCCAACTGCTTGGTGTGTTCCAAACTAATCGGCGTAATAACCGAAATAGCGGAATCACATACATTCGTGGCGTCCAATCGTCCACCCAAACCAGTTTCCAAAACCACCCAATCCACGCGCTGTTCTTTAAAATAACAAAACGCCGCAATTGTTAGGACTTCAAAATAGGTCAGACCCTCTTTGCGGCCCGCTTCCAGTTGCGGTCGGATTTTCTTGATTAATTTTGAAAATTGTCCCTCAGAAATTGATTTAAAGTCGATACAAATTCTTTCCCGCACATCATACAAATGCGGCGACGTATAAAGCCCGACCCTAAAGCCAGCGGCCTGCAAAATATTGGCCGTAAATGCAGCCGTCGATCCTTTACCTTTACTTCCAGCAATATGTATGACTTGCAAATCTTTCTGCGGGGAACCCAATTGAGAAAGAACAGCCTTGACCCGTTCGATATACCCCAAACGAGGAGAAAATTTCGCGAGATTCTTTTCGTGATTAAGAAAGGTGGCGAGATATTGCGTTGTGGTCATGGGCGATCAGTGCTTGAAATGCCGCACGCCGGTCAGAACCATGGCAATCTTAGCTTTGTCGGCCGCCTTGATGACATCTTCGTCGGCGATAGAACCGCCGGTTTGGATGATCACCTTGATGCCGGCCTTGGCCGCAATAGTCACATTGTCCGTTTTGGGAATGAACGCTTCCGAAGCTAAAAAACTACCTTTGGCGTTTTTGCCGGCTTTTTTGATTGCGGTCATGGTACTTTCAACACGGCTGGTCTGTCCGCATCCGACCCCGACGACCTTTGTTCCCTTAACAAGGACCATCGCGTTCGAACGGACATGCTTAACGATCTTCCAGGCAAATAATAATGACGCCATTTGTGCCTTGGTAGGCTTAATTTTAGTAACAACTTTCAATTCATCGGGGTCTAAATGTTTGGTGTCTTTATCTTGGACGAGCGCACCGCCATTGACCAATTTCAAATCCCAACGATCGGCGGCATAATCGCCCAAATCGAATTCGATAACGCGCAAATTCTTTTTTTCACTTAACAATTTCAGCGCCGGCGCCTCATAGGCCGGAGCGATGACGCATTCCATAAATCCGCTTTTGCTGACGAGCTGTGCGGTCTTCGTATCAACTTTTTTATTAAAAGCTATGATCCCGCCGAAGGCCGAAAGCGGATCGCAGGCCCACGCTTCCCTATAAGCCGTTGCCAGATCCTTAGCTTGTGAAACGCCGGTAGGATTGTTATGTTTAATGACGACCGCGGCCGGTTCACTGAATTCAGAGACGATATCGATGGCGGCATTGAGATCGAGGATATTATTAAACGACAATTCTTTGCCGTTGAGTTGCTTCATCTTGGGCAAACCGCTGACTTCTTCTGACGAAGAATAAAATGCGGCGCGCTGATGCGGGTTTTCTCCGTAGCGCAGGTCTTGTTGCTTAGTAAAACGCAAAACCACTTCTTTCGGGAGCGAAGAAAATTCACCACCCTTGATGCGGTTGTTTAAAAAATCGTAAATGACGCTGTCATAATGTGAGGTGTATTGAAAAACTTCAATCGCCAGATTCATCAAAAACGCGTCGGATAAAAGACCGCTATTGGTGTCGAGCTCTTTAAGAATGTCGATATAGCGTTTCGGATTGGAAACAACGGCGACACTCTTAAAATTCTTCGCCGCAGAGCGCAACATGGTCGGTCCGCCGATATCGATATTTTCCAAAGCTTCCGCAAGGGAAATATTTTTCTTTTGGATCGCGCGCTCAAACGGATAAAGGTTGACGACAACCATGTCGATCAAGCCAATATTGTGCTTTTTTAATTGTTCCATGTGGCTAGGATTATCGCGCAACGCCAATAACGCACCATGGACTGCAGGATGCAAAGTCTTTAAACGTCCGTCGAGGATTTCCGGAAAACCGGTGATCTGATCGATTTCAGTGACCGGGATTTCCGCGGCTTGCAAAAGTTTAGCGGTGCCGCCGGTTGAGATCATTTCAATCCCTAATTGGTGCAGACCACGGGCAAAATCCAAAATCCCAACTTTATCGGAAACACTGATCAACGCGCGTTTAACTTTAATCATGAGAATACCTAATTATTAAATTATTGGCTGAGAGCAGAGATTGAAGATGAGAAATGAGAACGCCCGCGCAGTTGACCTGAACGGGCGGTTTGAAACATTAGAAACTTTTCTTGTGTCTCTTGCGTTCTGAAGGTTTCGAGTAATAGCGACGCTCTTTGATTTCGACGAGAAAGCCTTCTTTTTGACAGGCCTTCTTGAAAATGCGCATCGCCTTTTCAAAACCATTTTTATCAGTAACTTTGACTTCCACCATAGTTTAATTCACCCGCCTTCTCTATATATTATGAAATGCTGATTTAAGCTGGGTTATTATAGTACAGACGGCTTTTTTGTAAAGCTAACTTTTTGCCAGCTGTTGGGCACATTAAATCGCGGACGCGCCTTCTTCACCGGTGCGAATCCGATAAATTTTTTCCAAATTGATGACGGCGATCTTTCCGTCGCCGGTCGAACCGGTTTTGGAGTTCTGACGGATCAATTCCACGATTTGGTCGACCTGAAATTCGTCAGCATAAATCTCGATCTTGACTTTTTCCCGTAAGCCGTTACGGTGATGGCCAAAACCTTTTGCTTCGGTTATAGTCATGCCGCCGATGCCGGATTTTTCTAAAATCTTATAAACATCAGCAAATTTCTCTTTACGAACAATTGCCTCGATCTTCTTCATGATTATTTAGACCCCTATATTATGCTTCCTTGCTTAAATAATCATCCTAAGCCACTGCCGAGAGGCTTAGGATGATTATTAATTTACTGAAGGCGTTATGATACCACAGCAACAAAAAGGTCGCCAGATCTTTCTGGCGGCCCATAATAAACATTGTTAAAAATTACCAGCCGTATTTTGACTTTTCCGGTGTTGTCGTGGTCGTAGCGGTTTTTGCCGCTGTCGTTTTCGGCGCTTGATACGTCGTGGCAGCCGGAGCGGAAGCCGTTATGGCTCCCGGTTTATGAACAACACGGACTGTCGTCGCGTTCATCGTTCCCTTTTTGTACAAAACAATGACCGTTTTTCCAGTCGTAGCTTCAGAAGGGACGCCCGGGCTAGAAAAACTGACTTCTTTCCCGGTGGTCATGTCTTTAACGGTGATTTCGGTACGAGCGGAATTGACAGAAACAACTGTTCCCTTAACACTTGCAAGATCTTTGCGTAACATCGCAAAGCTTGGGGCGGCAAAAATCGTCATCATTGCCATTGACAAAACGATCGTCATCAATTTTTTCATGTTGTCCTCCTTGTGTCGCTTCTCCTGGAAGTGCATTGAGAAAAAGCAAATGCTGATTAGCCTAAATTTGTTTACGAATTCACAATACTCTCGATATCTTTTGAAATCAAGTTTTAAATCACGGATCGTAATACGTGTAGGTTTCGTTAGCATAATTCCGCAAAACGGTTTTGCCGCCTTCTTGCGAAATGATGTAGCCCGGCGCAGCCGGAACCTTGCCGCCGCCGCCCGGAGCATCGATAACGTAGGTCGGAACCGCATAACCCGTCGTATGGCCCCGCAAATGTTCCATTATATTCATCCCGGTCGCGACCGAAGTCCGAAAATGCTTGGACCCCATGATCGGATCGCATTGATAAATATAATATGGACGAACACGGATCTTCAAAAGCTCATGCATGAGCTTTTTCATGACTTCCGGTGTATCGTTAACGCCTTTTAAAAGGACCGTTTGGCTTCCCATGGGGATACCGGCGTCAGCGATCATGTTGCAGGCGCGCTTAACACGTTCGGTGATTTCGCTGGAATGATTAAAGTGAATGCTCATCCATATTGGACTGTATTTTTTTAACATCGCAATCAATTCCGGCGTGATGCGCTGCGGTAAGGTCACCGGAATACGCGTCCCGATACGAACAAACTCGACGTGCGGAATGGCTTTCACATTTTTAATAATAAATTCGAGCATATTATCGCCCATCGTCAACGGGTCTCCGCCGGAAATAAGCACGTCGCGGATCTGAGCGTTAGCGCGAATATACTCGAAAGCTTTTTCGTATGTCGCGGGACTTAACGTTCTGTTCCCATCACCGACCATGCGAGAGCGGGTGCAGTAACGGCAGTACATCGCACACATTTCATTGACGAGGAAAAGCACGCGGTCCGGATAACGATGGACTAATCCGTGTACCGGGGAATTTTTATCTTCACCGCAAGGGTCGCGCATTTCTTCCGGAGCGGTCGTGAGTTCATAGTCTTGCGGAACGCTTTGCAAGCGGATCGGACAGCCGATATCATGAGCATCGATCAAACTGGCAAAATACGGCGGAATCGACATCGTCAATTTCGTGCCGCTGCCTTCGATACCTTTTTCCTCATTAAGTGTCAAGGGGAGGATCTTGGCAATTTCATCCTTGGTGCGGATGCGATTGCGGATCTGCCAGCGCCAATCTTCCCAATCTACGGGAGTGGCACCTTTGTAGAGGGCTAAAATTTCTTGTTCGCGTTCCGTCAAAGGAACTTGCGGTTTGATGGATGCTTTATCAATAAGTTGGGCATCTTTCGCAACGGTGTCGATCGGGTTCATTGTTACCCCTCCTGCGCCTCGTGCTGAGGCTTACCTGGATCCCGTCTGGGAAACGGCCGCCGGCTTATGTGCTTCGCCGTCTGTTAAACCGTAACGTTTCAGGGCCAGATTCAAAATTTTGTTCACCGTGTCCTCAAAAGTCGTGCCCGTGACTTTGGGAAACAGGTTAAAAACATCTTTGCGGTCCAAAGACGGCAAGGGATTGATCTCAAGAACGTAAGGGTTGCCTTTTTCGTCGACACGGAAATCGACGCGGCCATAATCACGGCAACCGACACTTTGATAAGCGGCGACGGCAATATCCTGCATTTTCTTGGTCAATTCCGGTGCAATCGGGGCCGGGCACAAATACCGAACATCCGTGCTTTGCGTTAATTCAAAAGTATAAAACTGGTCGCCTAACTGCGCGTTGCCGCCGATGGTGACCTGGCAGACCGGCGAGGCTTCGGGGTTTTCATTGCCGATAACACCGACCGTGTATTCAGTGCCCTTAATAAATTCTTCGATGAGCGCGGGCTGTTTATATTCATTAATGACGACGGCCGCCTGGCGCTGTAAACTTGCCATATCCGTGACACGGGATTTATCCGATAAACCTTTGGAGGTCCCCTCCCAGGTCGTCTTGACAAAGAGTGGAAAAGAAAGATGTCCTGGCTTTTCGATCTCTTTCGGATCGCTGCTTCGCACCATAAAGTAGCCCGGGGTCGGAACACCGTCAGCGATAAAGCACTTCTTGGCGACCATTTTGTCCAGCGTAATTCCCAATGTCAAAGCATCAGAACCAGTAAAGGGAATGCCGTACAAATCCAAAATAATCGGGACCTGCGATTCACGATTGCGGTCACCAAAACCTTCGGCAATATTAAAAACAATATCCACATCCAACGTGTCGATTTGCGAAATTAAATTTTCCGCATTCCCGATCTTAACGACCGTATGACCGAAGGATTCAAAAATCTTTTTAAGATCTTCAATCGTCTCCGGTCTATCGAATTCAGCGTTGGAATCATCCGGATCTCCGTCGGAGAACTTCCAGTCTGATTTCAAATTATAGGTCATTCCTATTTTCATATGTGTATAGCTCCCTATCGCACCCCTGCTGATTTACTCGCCCGAAGGGCTCTTAAATCATATCACAGGGGTGAATCCGCTCGAGCAAGCTCGATCTAATTCAAAAAAATAAGGACCCCTTGACTTACAAGGTCCCTTTAAAATTTTGTGATTGTCATTTTTCTATCATTGTCTCCGCAAAGATCTGAAGAATCTCACCCAATATTTTTTAATTTAAATTATCTTTAATTCAATTTACGATAAAAAATAACATAAATAACTTTCCAAAGCAATAAATAATATTAAATTTCCCGTCAGAGACTGCTTACGTCAGCTTCTCTTTGTATTTGGACCAAGCGATCGAAATCAAGAGCTCCATAACGTCATCGGTTGTGACCGCACCCTGCAAAATATCGTCATCGCTTAAGACCGGAATGGAAGTAAATTTGTACTTTTCCAGCAGCAAAGCGATCTTTTCGATGCCATCGGTGGTCCGGACGAAGAGTTTGAGAGGAAAACAGGTGTCCATGATCGGCGTTTCCAGAGGGAGATGAATATAGCGACGGATCGACGTCATCGCGGCCAGGCGGTGAAAGTCGTCGACAATGTAGATGTGATGAATGTTCCCGGGGTAGTTAACGTTCTTTTTGACCAGCTGCAACGCATCGCCGACGGTCGAGTTTTGGTCTAAGTACAAGTATTCCGTGGTCATCAATCCCCCGGCGGAATCTTTGGCAAAACCCAATAGCTTGCGCAATTTCTTGGATTGCGGCGTTTCCATGTGGCGCAAAAGCCGCATGATCGTGTCTTGCGAAAGGGTCAGCAAAAGATCAGTGGCTTCGTCAGCGGGAATGTTAGCAATCAGGTTGGCGGCCTCTTTGTCTTCGATATGGTCGATCAAATCCTGTTTTTCCTGCGTGGCCAAATCCGCGAAGACTGTACGCTGCAAATTCACATCCAGCGATTTAAAAAGGGCCAATTTCCCAAAAATATCTAAATCCTGCATAATGTCGGCCAAATCGGTCGGCGGAATCTGGGCCAGCTTCTGCCAAGCCACGTCCAAACGTAAAACATTTTTCTGCCGGCTGGCTGTAAAAACCTGCGTATTCTTCCACGGGATAAATTCTTCCTGCCGCAAATACGGCGAATTACGTGAAAAAGTTTTAACCGCAAAATCCACGCCGGTCGTCCACCCCAAACGCCGGACCAGCGCGCGCATCCCGACATCGACGTGCGCCAAATATAAATAGTGGTCGACGCGCAACATGTGAACGTCGTTGACGCGAACAACTTTGCGATTTTCCGTATCAACGACCTGGCGGTCTAAAATATCGTAGCGCAATGTGAATTCATGCGGGGAGGCGGACTTAAGAAAAGCGACTTTGTTACCCTCAATTTTAAGCTTAATCACGTCGTCGATTTCTTTAACGTCTTCAATGCGGATATAGGCGTACTCACGCTTAACATAACCGCGGTAAATCAACAACCCTTTGCTCCGGGGATAAATTTCGTCTTCAGTGATTTTCATCGGGACGTCATACAAATACCCGATCTTCTCTCCGTTAACATCAATAACCGGATGATCGAGAATTTCTGATAAATAGAGAAAAAGTTTCAGCATAATTAACGACTCACTGTAACTCCGACGCGGTCACAGATTTTAATCACCGGACAGATTGAGCATAACGGCGAAATCGGCCGACACACATTTTGTCCCCACAAGACCAGCATAGCATTGTAGTCGATCCAATATTTTTCCGGCAACTGACTGCGCAGCGCCCATTCGGTTTCGTGCGGATCTTTGGTTTTAATATAACCGAAACGGTTTGAAATCCGGTGCACGTGGGTATCCACGCAAATGGCATTAATGCCGAAGCCTTCGGTCAAAACCAGATTGGCGGTCTTGCGGCCGACACCCTTCATCGTCATCAAGGTGTCGATGTCATTGGGGACTTTGCCATCAAATTTCTCTAAGATATCGTGGCAAACGCCGTGAATCGTGCGGGCTTTAGTTTTATAAAATCCAACGGGATAAATTAATTTCTCAATCTTATCGGTGCTTAACCTGAGCAGGCCTTCGGGTGTGTCCGCGGCTTTAAATAGTCTTTCCGTGGCTGGCAGTGTTGTTTCATCTTTGGTGCGTAAACTGAGCAAGCAGGAAATCAAAACATGAAACGGCGTTTTCCAGCGTTTGCCGACGAGTGTGACCGACGGATCGGGAAGATCCTTCAGCGCGTCTTTTAATATGGCGACAACTTTATCAATATTTTTATTAGTGACAGTCATTGAAATCTTTCAGAGGATGTGACTTGGCGGTCGTCAAGTCATGTCCTCTGATATTTTACATAAATTGATAACCCATGTCTTGCAATAGGCTCGGACTGTCGCGCCAATCTTTTTGCGATTTGACAAAGAGTTCTAAAAAAACTTTGCTGTCTAACAACTCTTCGAGATCTTTACGCGCCAAACTGCCGGCCTTTTTCAAAAGACCGCCGTTGTGGCCGATGACAATGGCTTTTTGTGAATCGCGTTCAACGACGATGACGGCCTGAATATAAAGAATTTTTCCTTTGCGCTGTTCCAGATTCTCAATAATGACCGCGATCGAATGCGGCAACTCATCATTAAGCAAAAGATAAAGCTTCTCACGGATCTCGTCGGCAATGACCATCTTCTGCGGAATATCGCAAACGGTGTCTTCAGGATAAAGTTTTTCGCCTTCCGGCAAAAGTTCAAAAACAAGGTCAATCAATTTAGGAATATTTGTTCCATCTTTACCGGATAAAGGTAGCAACGTGATGCGGGGACTTTCCTGGATCGGCTTACCGGTAACGCGTTCCCAAAGTGTAATGTATTCGGAAATATTCTTACCCTTCATGTCGACTTTATTAAGGCCGAGAATGATCGGGACTTTCATGTCGCTGAATCGCCGCACGAGCTCTTCTTCTTCCATTCCTACGCGATCATTAGCGTCGACCAAATGAATAACAACGTCGGCTTCCGAAGTGATTCCGTAAGCGCTTTGGTTCATAAAACGGTCCAGTTGGTCGCTGCCGCGGTGGACCCCGGGCGTATCGACAAAAATAATTTGGCCGCGTTCGTCGGTATAAATTCCGCGGATTTGATTGCGGGTTGTTTGCGGGACTTTGGAAACGATGGAAACTTTTTCGCCCAAGATTTTATTGAGCAGGGTCGATTTGCCGACATTAGGACGGCCGACGATCGACACCATTCCGACGCGGCCCTGAGGTCCTTCGGGGAGACTGCTTTTTTCTTTTTCAGACATTGCTTTTTCCTTTTCGATACTTGATGACCGTCACAAACACCGCCGTGAACAGTATTGAATTAATAATACAGTAGGTGCGCCACACAACATCCTTGGACTGAAATCCCGACGGAGCCATAAGCAAGGTGCAGACCCACACGCCGACACACCAGGCCAACGAAATATCTGCTGAAGATTTGCGCTTGATCATTTTGATAATGAGGGGAATATTGAAAAACGGCAAAATGATCGCGGTGACAAATCCAATTTTTTCAAAAATTTCGTTCATAGATTTCTTCCGGTCATTGCGAAGATGCCCCGTAGGCGCAGCTGAAGCAATCCACATGAGATTGCTTCTCCCTAAGAGCTCGCAATGACTCTAATAAGTAATAAATTTCAACAATTCCTTCTTCCGTTTTTCCACTTTGGCCATCGTCAACGGTGCGGTCTTTTCGTTGCCGAACCCTTCCACATTGTAAGAGGCGATCGTCGTGCCGTAAATGATCGCGGTCTTCAGTGTCTTCTCATTGACTTTGTTGACCTTGGTCAAATAACCCATGACGCCGCCGGCAAAAGTGTCGCCTGCGCCCGTCGGATCTTTAACTTCTTCAATCGGGAACGCGGGAAAGGAAAATTTGACTTTATCACTGTAAAACAATACACCATGTTCGCCTTTTTTGATAATAATCATCTCGGGGCCGAAACGGCGCAACGCTTTCGCGGCTTTAAGCAAATTTTGCTCGCCGGTCAAGGCCTTGGCTTCTCCGTCGTTGGCAACAAAAAGATTCACCCGTTTCATCAGATTCAATAGCGACGGTTTCTTGTGATTGATCCAGAGGTTCATACTATCTAGCCCGACAAGCTTTGGCTTTTTCATCATCGAAAGCAAACCCATTTGAATATCCGGATCAATGTTGGCAAGAAAAACATTAGGGATCGTGCGCTGATGATGAGCGACATGGGCGTCAAAACCGATCAAAACACCCAGCTCGGTCGCGAGCGTCAACGCGCTATTTAAATCTTCCTTCTTGTACTCGCCTTCCCAACGAAAACTTTTTCCTTCTCCAACCTTGAGCGATGAAAGGTCAATGCCTTTCTTTTTAAGAAATCTGATGTGTTCCTGCGGAAAATCTTTACCAATGATCGCCACCAAATGCACGTCGGTGAAAAGCCGTGCGCTCATCGCAAAATGGGTCGCGGAACCACCGAGCATATCACGGCGTTCTCCGTGCGGTGTTTTGACATTATCCAAAGCCACTGTTCCCAAAACCAACAAACTCATAATAGCTCCTTTTCAACATGTCACCCCCTAAATCTTTTATCGGCCGATTAGGCACCCTTTAGGTGGGGTCAATTTTAAAATAGATTCCCGTTTAAAGCATGCGTGAATGACATCAATATTATTCACCAATAATTTTAACCAAAACCCTTTTTTTGCGCCGGCCGTCGAACTCACCATAAAAAATCTGTTCCCAGGGACCGAAATCCAATTTGCCGCTCGTGATCGCCACGACCACTTCCCGCCCCATGACCTGGCGTTTCAAATGTGCGTCGGCATTGTCCTCACCGGTGTTGTTATGCTTATACTGCGACGGTGGGCTGTGCGGCGCTAATTTTTCCAGCCACACATCATAATCGTGAAGAAGCCCGCTTTCATCGTCATTGATATAAACGCTTGCGGAAATATGCATCGCATTGACCAAACACAACCCTTCCTGGATCTGGCTTTTATCAATGATGGATTGCACTTTTTCGGTAATATTAATGTAGGCCCGGCGTGTCTCGGTATTAAACCAAAGCACTTCACGAAAATGCTTCATCGCCAAATCCTCTGGAGGTTTTTAAAAAGCATGGTTGATGCCCAACCAAAAGCGCGGATTATCTTCATGATCGTCACGGATCGCCTGGGCTACGTCGACCCGGATCAAGACTCTTTCAAACAGCGATCCGATATTGACAGTCAATCTTAATCCGAAGCCGGCGTCTTTGCGTAACGACGCATCGCTGATAGCCGAGTACCAAGCCTCGCCGACATCGCTAAAGAGTACTCCGCTCAAAGATTCGAATCCCAAAATGTTGTCGAGCAAAGAAATTTTTAAACCGTCGATCAGGGGAAAACGGTATTCAAGGCTTCCTAAAAGCATATTAGAACCGCGCAAAGATTTTCGTTCATACCCGCGCAGCCCATCAATTCCCCCGGCATAAAACAATTCCTTATCGTTAGGATAACCGGCGCCGTATTTGACTCGCAGTGCGGTCTTGCTTCCTGCGGTCACCGGGATATATGTACTGGCATCAATGGCCCCACGAGTAAATGTTTGCGTCGCTTCAAGAAAATGTCCGGAATTCTCGGCAAAGATATCTACCTTATAACCCTGGCGCGGGTCCGGAGCCGGCCCCGAACGCTCTAGATGCAGCGCAGACCCAACGATGGCTTCGTCGCGGCGCAAATAATTTGTATTGCGAATGCCTTCACGCTGCAACACATCGCCGCCCTGATTGATACTTTGGTTGCGAATTAAATATAGCGAAACGTGCTCGTTGATGTCCGCAACATTATATTGCGCGGGCCACAATTCATGGCGCACGTAAACTTTGCCACTGACAAGATCGTCATCTCCGTCCTCATAATCCGTCGTATTTGACATTTGGAAACCCACGACCGTCGGCGAATGCAGTACATTTCTTAATTCGTAGCCCACCCGCGAATGCAGCAATTTCTCGCCGAATTCATAATCGCTACCCGCATAAACAATTTGATCGTATGGTTTCTGAAGCGAAGCCTTAAGCCCCAAACCGCCATTGGCCAGTTCTGGCCCGACGGTCAGAGTATAACTGTCATCCGGTAAAATCGTAGAAATTTCGCGCAAAGCCGTGTAAAGAATGACCGGCTGAACATGCAAACGGCGCGGCCAAAAATTATTGGTCCGATCAATGTCTAGCAACTTGCCATCCGTATCAATAGCCACGGATTCGACCGGTGAAGAATTGTTTAGCTTGATTGTCTCGGTCTGCGGCGCACCTTTCCATACCAAATGTTCAATTGTCCCATCGCGATGGGAGACGGTGACTTCGGCTGGAGTGATGATTCCGCCTTTATTTTTTAACGTGATCGTGTCCTTCCCGACAGCGGCGACACTGTAATTCATCTGCTGGTCACCATAAAGCCACGGCGTAAAAAAGCTTTGCAAATCCTGTCCGCTTTCTTCTTCGGCCATACGAATAAAATCTGCAACATGAAAATTCTTAAAACGATATTCCGCGAAGATACGATGGAAAATTTTTTCAAAAACATCATCACCCACATAATGCCGCAGCATCCCGAGAACTCGGCTCCCTTTACCGTAAGTGACAGAAAAAATTGCGCTCGGCTCGTCAAAACTCGAAAGATTACTAACGATAGCATGGTCCTTGCCCATGCGAGCAATGGCTTTGTAGCGGGTGTCACGGGTATTTTTAAATGTTAATTTAGGAACAATCGATTTGAATTTTTCGAACCACTTCGGAAATTCGATCACCTCTCCGTTTTCGCCGTATTTCTGTGCAAGATATTGTTCGATAAAATAAGAATTGAATCCTTCCTCCAGCCACATTTCTTTATATTCATCGACCCCAACAATATTATAGAACCACTGATGACCGGTCTCGTGCGCGACGAGAAAGTCAAAGTAACGGCTCATTAGGCCCGGAAGCTCATAGGCGCGGCGGTCAATGAAAATCAAATTCGACATCTGCTCCCCACCGTAACCCAAATCGACGGGCGCAATACTAAATTCATCATAGGGATATTTTCCAAAACGCTCAGCATAAAATGTCATCAAATCTTTAGCGCTTTGCAAAGCGGCTTGCGCGCCCTTTTCTCCACCGGGAAGATAATACGATTTTAAATGGATGCCGCTAAAATCTTCATTAAGGAGCTTATAATCTTTACTCATTGCAAAACTGAATTCACGGATCGGATCAACGGAGGTTTCAAAATAATTCATTTTCGTTCCAGAGGAAGCATTATAATTAGCCTGTTCGCCCGCCCAATTCCCGGAATGCGCGATGACTTGATCAAAAGGCACCGTTAAATACACTTTATACATCGACGCTTCACTATAAAACGGCCGATGAAACGGATAAAACGGACTACGGCTCCAGCCTTTTTCTTTTTCGTAAACACTAAGAATCGGATGCCAGCGAGAAATACGAAAGACATTGTCATTCCAACCCAAACGGCCAAGTGTGGCGTGCGGAATATCGACCGTGAAATCTATTGCAACGCTGACGGACTCGCCGGGCTTCAACGGTTGTAACAAATCAACTTGTAAAATCGTTTGATCTTTGCCTTCAATACTATACTTTAAAGCTTTGCCATCGTCGGACACTCGCTGAATCTGCATCGCCCCACTGGCAAATCCGCCTGGAAAGGGATTGACTTTGAAATATCCGGCGAACCGCCACATGAAATCGGCTTCTTTTTTACTGTAACGACGGTTAGGATAAATATGAAAAACTAATTCACTGACGTCGACATCGCCATCATTGGTCCAGGTGACACTCTGCTGTGCGGTGATTGTTTTATGTTCGACGTCAATGTTAGCTTTGATGTCGTATTGCGGCGGGGTTTGAGCGTTGACTTGCGGAACAAAAAAAAGAACGGCGAAGATCAAAAGAATGACAGAGCGGGGGGTAAAAAAGATTTTCATTGACCCTTAGGCTCCCTTTGAGGAGGCCTTATTTTGTAAAACTTTTTCACGGCGTTCTTTACGTTCCTTACGGAACCGGTCGAAATATTCTTGAAAGCGCTGGTCCTTGCGCAGACACTCAAGATCATCGTCGACTTCCAGATAATTCAAATCATCATAACCACATTCCAAGGCCAGCTTCATCGCACCGAAAGCCTTGTCGATTTGGCGCATCAGCGAATAACTGCAGGCCAGATTATAGAGGATCATATCGTCGTCGGGACGTAAACGCGACAGGCGGATATCGACAGCGAGTCCTTTTTCGATCATGCCCCGATGAGTATATAAATCACCGATGGCAATCAGGGCTTCAATAAAATCCGGCTTGTCTTTGAGGATCTCTTCGTAGAAACGGATTTGAAAATCCAAATCATCTTCGCGTTTTTTTGCCATGTTTTGACTCCTTTAAGTATTCATCGATGCGGGCCACGGCTTCTTTAAGGTTATCATAACTTGACGCGTACGAAATACGGATAAAGTCGTCTAACTCCTGGCCAAAGGCGCTTCCCGGGACCAGGGCTACTTTCTTTTTATTCAAAAGATCTTTGGCGAAATCCATAGATTTCATACCCGTGCTTTTAATCGACGGAAAAACATAAAAAGCACCCTGCGGCATATGGCAGGGCAGTCCGATATCATTGAGCGCTCCGACCATATAATTCCGGCGGCGTAAATATTCGCGCTTCATCATCGCAACATCTTTAAAGCCGTTTTTCAAAGCTTCCGTCGACGCGATCTGCGCGGTGATTGACGCACACAACATCGTATACTGATGGATCTTGGTCATCCCGGCGATAATATCCGCAGGACCCGCGGCCCAGCCGAGACGAAAACCGGTCATTGCGTAAGCTTTAGAAAAACCGTTCAAATAAATCGTACGCTCTTTCATTCCTTTGAGCGTGGCAAAAGGCGTGTGATCGAAATCGTAGGTGAGTTCATCATAAACTTCGTCGCTGATCAAAATCAAATCGTACTTGATAATGACTTTGGCGATCTCGCGAAGTTCTTTCTTGTTATAAGACGTTCCCGTCGGATTGCAGGGATAATTGATAATCATCGCTTTGACGCCTTGGCAATAACAATCTTCAATCGATTGCGGCGTGATCTTAAAACCGGTCTTAATGTCAGTTTTTAAACGGACCACTTCCCCGCCGGTCAACTCGACGACCGGGCCGTAAGATACATAGCTCGGGTCCGGGACCATGACTTTATCACCCGGGTCTAAAATCGCACGAAAAGCCAGGTCGAGACCTTCGCTGACGCCGACGGTGACCAGGATTTCTTCATTAAAATCATATGAGATCTTGTAACGCTCAGCGAGAAATTTACTAATTTCCAGACGCAGTTCCGGCATCCCTTTATTAGAGGTATACGACGTATAACCTTTTTCCAGCGAGTGGATGGCTTTTTCACGAATGTGCCACGGCGTAGCAAAATCCGGTTCACCCACACCGAGAGAAATAACGTCTTTCATCCCAAGCACGAGATCGAAGAAAGCGCGGATCCCGGACGGAGCCATTTGTTCAACACGTTTTGCAATTCTCATATTAGATGGAAATGGCAAGACGTTTGCCATGACTCGCTTTCTTTAAAATTTGTCCGTCTTCTTTGTATTTCTTTAAAAGAAAATGCGTGGAGGTGCGGCGAACCCCTTCCATCGACGACAATTTAGAAGCGACGAAATTAGAAACAGTATGGATATTTCTCCCTTCCACCATGACCAAAAGGTCATAGGCGCCGGAAACCAAATAACAACTGGTTACTTCCGGGAAACTGTAGATACGTTCGGCGACATTGTCAAAACCGACATCTTTTTGCGGCGTAATGCTAACTTCGATCAACGCTCGGACAAAAGACGAATTCTCGCCGCGGATTTTTTCGTGGTCGATAATCGTTTTATATTTAACAATCGTGCCATTATTTTCATAATCTTTAATAGCTTTTTTAATATCGCCGGCTTTCTTACGAGTCATCTTGGCAATTTCTTCCGGCGTCACGCGCGCGTCATTGGCTAGAATTTCTAAAATATCGTCCATACCATTCTCCTTATTATTTGACCCTTTTTTCTTTTGCATCCTTGTCAAATAATAATCCTCAGCTCCTGCCGTTTAGGCCCCTCTGGGGCAAGGAGATGAGGATGATTATTCCGACTTGGTTGGTCCTGGAAGCATCTCGTCGATCTGTGCGCGCAAGGTCTGATTCTCGGCGTCCAAATACATAATCTGGTCCATCAACTGCCGCTTCTTACCCAAGACATCTTTCGACTGGGTGACCGTCGCATTGACTCCGTCGAGCTGGGCCGTCAATTTAGCCACTTCGTTTTCTAATGCTTTTTTCTTCTTCAACAGCTCAGGAGAAACTCTTTGCCCGTCTGCAACGCCTTTGACCGCAGCTTTTTGCATCTTTTCATTTTTCTTCTCTTGCAGGGCGATCTGCTTCTTCAAATCCTTAACACGACTCTCAAGCTCACCATTCTTTTTCTTTAAAGCTATTGTTTCCTTCGGAAGTTTATCGCCTTGCATGGAAAACTTACTTAATGCTTCGGTCAGGTCTTTTTCTTCTTTAAGCGATTGCGCCAATTGTTTCTGAAGATCGGCGGAAGCACTGTCGGATTTGGCGGCGGCCTCGACCTGGGCCTGCTGATAATTTAAATCCAAATTGGCATCGCGTTTCTTATTTTCTAACTGCGACTCTTGAAGTTTCCAAAGACGATTTTTCTCTTGGATATCGGACAACTGCTTTTGCAGACCTTTATTCACTGCTTCGATATCGTCGGCTTCTTTTTGTAATTTAGCCATTTCCACCGAATCAACCATTGTGCTATCGGTAGCCGACGCCTTCGGATTTTTAGCTTTTAGTTTTTGCAAATCTTTGACTTCGGTGCGGGTTCTATCCAATTCGTCTTTCAAACTCGCGGCCTTCTTTTGCAAAAACTCATATTCAGTATTTAATTTTTCATTTTCGGTCATTAAGGAATTGGTTTCCTTCGTGACGTGGTCAATTGTATCCTGCCAATCGCTGCCATTTATCGTGACATTATCCGTCGGCATTCCGGTGGCCTCTTCTTGGGCCATGACGCTTGTGGCCCTCCCCGAAAACAGGAATAAACAGACAAAAAAAGCTCTAAAAAAGTTCATTCTGACCCTCTCCTTTTCCAAGTCGTATTTCTAAAATTAATGCCGCATCCCAGCTCGTTGCACTCGCTGCAGGATAACCCTTGGTAATGAAGCAAAATAAAAAACCAAGGGTTAATTATACCAGAAATTCGCTGCTGACCTGTCTTAATTTTTTATAACCCTGCATGACGCGAAGGGTGACCGGGCCGGGCTTTCCGGAACCGATTTTGTGGTCCCCCAGGTAGGTCAAGGGCATAATTCCAATCAAAGAATTGGTCAAAAAAGCCTCCTCGCAGCCGTGCAGAGCACTTAACGGCAATTCGACCGCCGATGTTCGGACTCCGGCCCCCTTGGCCGCGGTCAAAACCGCCTGCCGCGTTACGCCGGCCAAACATCCGGATGATAGGCCCGGGGTTGAAAGCTTGTTTTTCTTGACCAAGAAAATATTGCTGCGGCTACCTTCGACAATGGTCCCACTGCTGCTTAAAAGCACAGCTTCATGGCAATGATTAAGCAAAGCGAATTCATAGGCATCAAGATAAAAACCGTAATCCAAGCTTTTGATCTTGGCCAGTTCCGGCGATCGGTCTAAAAATTTGGTATAGATGCATGCGGCAAATCCTTCGCGGTAAAAACTTTCCAAAAAAGACTCGCGCGGGATCACGACGACGGCAAAATGTGTGTTGTAACTTTTCCGCCAAACCGCCAAACGCACGCGGGCATTTTGCAGATCATTGCTTTTTAGTAAATCCGCGATGATCTTCTTCATTTCTTTTATTCCCTTCGGACGGGGCAAAATATAACGGTCAGAGCCGTAAATAAAACGGCGACAATGTTCTTCCAAAAAATAAATTTTACTTTTCTCACAGAGCAGCGTCTCAAAAACACCCAGTCCGTTTAAAAATCCAGGCGACAAGGTCTTGAGGTCTTCCGTCGGGATTTCCTTATAATGTCCATCGATATAAATCGTTAATACTTTTTTCATAACAGACTCCTCAAACTTTCACGAAGGGCTTGCGTCTTGACTAAAGTTTCCTCATATTCACGCTCCGGGTGTGAATCGGCAACAATCCCACTTCCGGCATGAAAACTGACATTTTGACCTGAGATCAACATGGTGCGAATCAAAACATTAAACGCCATGTCTCCACTGAAACTGATATAACCTAATGCCCCGGTATAAATCCCCCGGGCAGAACGTTCCAATTCATCAATAATTTCCATAGAGCGGATTTTGGGGCAGCCGGTAATCGAGCCACTAGGAAAACAATATTCAATGACGTCGAAAGCGTTTTTCCGCGGCGCCAACTGTCCCGATACCGTCGCTGTTGCCTGATAAACCGTACGATATTCTTCAATTTCCCGTATTTGCTCGACCTTAATTGAACCGAAATCGCAGACCCGACCCAAATCATTGCGCTCGAGATCCGTGACCATCAAAAGCTCGGCCTGCTCTTTACTATCGTGCTGCAATTCCTCGTGGTTACGGCGGTCTTGCTCGGGGTTTTCTCCGCGCGGCCGCGTGCCTTTCATCGGACGCGTCTTGACCACACCGTCTTGCAAGGTCAAAAACATTTCCGGCGAAGAACTGACAATTTGAAAACGTCCGCCATTCCAAAAACCGCCGAAACAGGAGGGAGAAAAATCGCGCAACACAGTATAAAGTTGGGCGGCATTGATCGGGTGCGGCAACGTGTAGGAAAACTCCTGCGCCACGTTGGCCTGATAAATGTCCCCTTTTTTAATATAATCTAGGACTTTTTGGACCGCATTGCAATAGCCGCTTTGAGTAAAATTACTCATCGGGCGCGCCATGGTTCTGGTCGAATCAGTAGCCGTTGAAAAACTCGACGTTTTGATCCCACCCAAAGGCTGCCTAACGGCGGCTAAAACCGCTTCGACCTCTTGAATCCGGGCCGTCGCGCGTTTTTGCTGCGGCAAACTCTTGGTTTCCGGCCAACCGGTCGACGTGATAATCAGTTTCTTTTCCACATGATCGATCGTGATCACGCGGTCATAAAACCCAAAAGAAAACCCGGGAACACCCGCATGCAGGCCGTGGCGACTTTTCACATTCTCAAATTTCAAACCGAAATCATAACTCAAGAAACCCGCGATCCCGGCGGGAAAAGGCGTTAGAGCAGATTTTTCGCCCTGATAAAGATCATAACGTTTTTGCAGCCGCTCAAACGCCAGGACATCATAGCCTTCCGCGACAAAGAACGGATGATAGCCGATGAAGGTGTAGCGTCCCCGCTGAGGATGGGGCATGCTGCTTTCCAACATAAAGAATCCCGGCTGCTCGTGCAAGGCATTAAGCAAATCCACTGGTGCAACCTTTAAAGGATGAACGCGGGTTTCAATCATGATAATTTCGGACTTACCGTGTAAGACGGAAGCATCACCGCCGGACGAAACGACATTTTCGTACGGTTGACGCTCTCGGGTACCATATCGTCCATGACATTAATAAATTTCATGTCTTTTAAAACTTGATCATTGCACAGCAACCAAAAAATATAGGTCGCGGCCCCTTTGTATTGCGGATCGGCAATTTCTAGCAGATCGCAGAAAGTCTCTTTATTGAGAAAATATCCAAAGGTGTACGCTACTATCTTATCGCCAACTTTGATGACGCGTCCAACGAGTCCCAGTTCACGGAAATTTTTGAAAATCCGGCGGTGGACGAGCCGGTTATCTTCGATCATCGCTAAATGCATTTCATCTTGCACGCCGACGGATTTTTCTTTGGCCCAACGATTATAAAGGTCCATACATTCAACGGCCATCGGTTCGGCAAATGGTAAATATTTACACTCATGATGCTTCACAAAATGATTTACGGCGTTGCGTTTTGTTTTAAATGCATCACCTTTAAAGTCGACCAAATCCTGCCGGTAATACAAATAATCGTACCCTTTTTTATGAATCTGATATTCTTCCAGCGGATAAGACTTCAACTGTTCTTCCGTGACGTTCTCGATGCGCGTGACTCCTCTGCCCTTATTTGCTTTTTTCATGCGCGCAAAACACTCGCCAATGACTTTCGGGCTTACGTTTTTAGCTAACGGCGGGAGATACAAAAAGGTCCCCACGTCGTCGGAGGCAAAGACACAAAGATGGTCGTCGATCTCCACACATTCAAATTTGAAGAAATCCTGCCAAACAAAAATATTCGTATAAGCAAAAACGGCTAACGAGGAAGAGATCTTTTTAAGATAACGTTCAACAAGCGGTCGATACGATAAAAGTTCCGGCGGCATGGCGACTTACTCCAAAGAAATCGTGCAGACAGTATCGAGCTCATCGCGAAAGGCAGAATAATCCGAGATCGATCCGGGATTATTTTTTAAAAAATTCACAACATCGGCGCGTTTAAAAAATCCCTGCACATACTGCGTATATTCTTTGTAATTGTCATCGCCCCAATGTTCCTGGACGTGCGGACAATTCAAGTGGACATAGAGGACAATTTTATCGGCTTCGCGGCCGAGCAAAAACGGGTAAAGCTGGCACTCAAAAGGCCGGGCGTGGTAAATGCCGCAGGTATTATCCTTGAAATTTAAGAAATGGCAAAGAAAACCTTCGGCGCACGGGGTCACGTTGATGCGGCTCTTAGCACCGACGACGTGCTTGGCAAAAATCTGCTCGGGCAGATTCGGGTGCGCGGCTTCTTTCATCTCCGCCTTCGAAATATACGGACGCCATTGGCTGTCGGACTCTTTAAAACGACAACAACCGTCACACTTAAGGCAAACGCTCGACGGAACAAATTGTTTAAAATCTCTGATCATAATTATTACCGATCTTCAGGATGAAATAAAATCGCAATCTAGCTGAGTTTATTTCACGATAGTGCCGACAGGGACATCTTTCTCTGGGAAAAGGATGACCGGCCCGTTTTCGCCGGAAGCGGCCAACACCATACCATTCGAGGTCTCGCCACGGATGACTGCGGGTTCAAGATTATTGATCACCACAACTTTGCGGCCCACCAGCTCTTCGGGCTTATAATTCGCGCGGATTCCGGCGACCAGTTGCTTCTCTTCCTTGCCGGTATCGATTTTGAGAACATATAAACGATCGGCATTCGGGTGTTCTTTCACTTCCTTAATCAGCGCAACAATCAATTCCAGCTTCTTAAAATCTTCGTAAGTGACCATAAACCCTCCCTTGTTAAAAACCGTTCAAATGTAATAATGGATAGATAAAAGTCGGGGAACCGCCGCTCCGCAGACTGCTTAACTCCCGAGAGTAAACATTGCTTTTAGCATATAATTCCTGCGCTTTCAAAAGAAAAGTTTCGGCCTCCCCTTTGTCGCCTTGCTGCCATTTGAGCAGGGCCAGATAGTAGAACGTCACCGAGTAACGGGGGTCCGTCGCCATGGCGGTCTTAAACATACCCCTGGCTTTTTCAAAATCGTTATTCAGTAAATAGGCATAGCCCAAATCCGCGGTAATAAAAGCGCTATGGTAGCGCGACATCTTTAAAGTTTTTTCCAAATATTCAATCGCCTGTTTGGCGTCCTTGCGTTCCAGCGCGATTTGTCCCAATCCATAGAACGGAGTGATGTTGGCAGGGTTTTGCGAGATCCAGTAGCGGCAATAACTTTCCTGAGTACGCCAATGCATATTATTGATTTGTAAAAGGACAATAGAGGCCGCCAGCCAAAACCACAAGAAGACCCCGAAACCCTGCGGCGAGATCTTTCCTTTCAACCACAGCATCCCCTGGGCCAACAGAATAAAAAAACCGATCGACGAGAAATAAAACCAGTGCGGCTCGATCATCGGTTCCGCAAAAGGAAAATGGGCGTAACTGGCGACAAAAACCGGCAGAAGTCCTACGAGAAAGACGCTCAGGGAAAAAGCCTTCAAACCTTTTTTCCAACGGACCAGGATCAGGTATAAAACCACAATGACTAAAAGGAGAAAACGGTACACCTCGATGGGATTATAATGTTCTTCAATTACCGCCGACCACAAGAAGATGATGCCGTGCGGGAAGAATAATTTCCCAACGTACCAATAAATCAACGTCATAATGGATGAAATATAAACATCAAAAAGCGGGATGACCTGAAGCACTGCGGAAGCTTGGCCTTTAAGACTGAAAAAGAACATTCGGTAACAAAGATAGGCCACGCTCAGGGCCGCATAGGGCAAAATAAAAATAAAGGCTTTGCGCCAAGAGAATCCGCGCAGGAAATAAATGATGCAAAAAACATAGGCCGGATACACCATACTCATTTCATGGGATAAAAGTCCTAAGGTAAAAAAGACCAAACTCCAGACAAGATGCGGTTTCTTTTGCGAATCCAAATATTTCAAAAGAAAGAGAAAGCTAGCCTGCAAACACAGAACAAAAGTCGTGATGACCGTAACGGTCACATAGTTGACGAGCATGCTGTTGACCGGATGAAGCGCGTAAATTGCTGCGGTCAGGAATGCCAGTTCTTTATTATGGAAGAGTCTCTCGACAATTTTATAAAATAACGCGCAGATAAGCATAAACAACAACAGATTTAAAACATGATAAGGAACCGGATTTGTTTTAAAGAGGGGATACGAGAGCCACATCAGTAAATGTCCGACGGGACGCGAAAAAATATGCTGATAATCGTGGAAGATCGCAAAGAAAGATTTATTAGAAATACCCAGCTCGTTGAACAGCACAACATAATCGTCGAGCATGAAATGGGCTTTCCAACTGTTCCAGTAACCGAGCAGGCAAATGCCCGCCAAAAGAATGAATGGAGTCCTGTTCTTCTGCAAAATGTTGCCGCTCTTCATAAGCCTCGCTGACCTGCGTATAAATTGAACATAATGATTGTGATTATCCTCGGCTTATTTATAATAAATTATTATTGTTCAAGGCAGGCCATAAATTAACTATTTTTTTCTTTAGAAAAACACCTATGAATCATCGCATTACTGCCTATTTACTCGTGCCGCTGGCCGGACTTTTCCTGCTTTTTCACCACGCCTCTTACCAGCCGTTTTTGTCCCAGGGTGACCATGGCCGCGACCTTTATGCTTTTGTCCAAACGCTGCACGGCGCTGTTCCCTACCGCGACTACTGGTGGGTTTACGGGCCGATCATGCCTTATTATTACGCACTTTGCATGAAAATCTTCGGGGTCGCAATCCCCAGCGTCTTGGTCGGAAAAGCACTTCTCACTGTTTTAAGCGGTGTTTTTATCTTTTTCGCTCTTTCTCGCTTCATCCCGATTCTTTTCGCCTTCATGGGAGCGATGTGGTTCTGGATGTACCAGCCGGATTTCTTCTTTACTTATAATCACATCGGTGGGCTTTTTTGCACCACCGCCATCACCTTCGCCCTTTTCTCTTACATTAAAAAGCCAAAAACAAAATATTTAAGCTTTGCGGTCTTTATGTCTTTTATTCTGGCGCTAGTGAAAGTGAACTTCGGGATCGCGGCTTTGTTTGTCGTGCTAGTATTTTACCGGCTTTACGACCATGCAAATGCCGTGCCAATCACTGACGGGAAAAAAAAATTAGCGAAGATCGCCGTTTTTGTCGTCCCACTTTTGATCTTTTTAAGCTATTTCTTTCTTCTTCTGGTTCTGCCGGTTTATGAAATCCGGCAATGCATGCCGTACTTGACCAACGATCAGCCTTATCATTCAACGCCGCAATCCGCCCTTTTTATGTTGGGCCAATCGATCATTACGACAGCCACCGACATGAAGAATCCCGCCAATTGCGTTTTTGCGCTTTTTATTTTCGGGTCGGCCATCGCCTGCCTTGTCAAAATATTTTCCCAAAATACGGAATCCAAAGAACGACGCGATATCTTGGCCGCATTCCTACTGCTCGCTTTCTTTTACTTCGCCAATTTGCATGAATATATCTTTAGCGGTGTACTTTATCGAAGCTTCTGGGCGACGCCATTTAGCACGATGATGATCTTTCTCTTGATGGGATACGCGTTTGCCAAAGTCGGCGCCCATTTGCAACGACTTATTTTTGGGGCCTTCTTCGTCATCGTGTTCAGCCAATATGTCGCCGACATCGAAAGCGTCCGTGCAAAAAAGATTCCAGAACAATTCCTGTCCATCGAGCACGGGCGCATCACCACCGGCAACGATGAACGCTGGTTCATGACCGTTAACCAAACGACCGATTTCTTAAAGAAAAATGTTCCTCACGATCAAACATTTTTCGCCCTTCCTTATGATCCGCTCTACTATTATTTGGCCGACAAAACGGCACCGACACGTCAGCTTATCTTTTTCGAACATATCAATATTCCTAAAGAACAAGAAGCGACCATCATCGCCGACTTGGAACGCAACAAGGTCAATTATGTTTTGATCTCGAACCGTGCGATCGCTAAGAGCGAACCAGGCTTGGGCGTGTTCGGAACAACGTATTGCCCGATCCTAGCGAAATACATTGCCGATAATTTTGAACCGATCGCGCAATTCGGAGACTGGACTAATGAGCCGGGCTGGGCGTGGAATCACGGAACACAGATTTTGAAGAGGAAGGGTTTACAAAAGTAGTTTCTTGAGGCCCTCAAAGGTGGTATTTGAAAGAATCCTTTCAAATACCACCTTTGTTTTTCTAGAAAATAAAAAACCCTCTCCTATTTAGGATGAGGGTTTTTTACTTTTAGAATTTTGGCGGGGTGGACGAGATTTGAACTCGCGATCTTCAGCGTGACAAGCTGACATGTTAACCGGGCTACACTACCACCCCAAATTACCTTAAAAATTACTTTCCAACATTTAGAAAAATTTGGGGTATTGTCCCGCGCGCGGGGCCACCCCAAAACTCTTCAAAATTTTTACTAAGTGTAATTGCTCAAAGTTGCTTTGTAAAGAAATTTCTTTCCGCGACATCTATATCATGGGCGGTGAAGGAATTGAACCCTCAGCCTATTGAATGTAAGTCAATTGCTCTAACCAATTGAGCTAACCGCCCAGAAAATCCAATATAAAATTGGTAAGCTGCTAAGAGCGAACCTTCTGGCGAGTTCCGCAGCCGATTCGCTTTCCTGTCAGTCTTTTAACTTAAGAGTAAGCGACTCGTGCGAGGACTGTTCGAGCAGAAGAAGATTTGCTCTTAGCAGTTTACTGAATCTCTTCTAAAATCGCTTTTGCCGCTGCAAGCGGATCCTTGGCGGCAACAATCGGCCGTCCCACCACTAAAAAGCTGCTGCCGTTCTTCTTCGCCTCTGTGGGCGTCGCGATCCGTTTCTGATCGCCAGCATCTCCACCCACCGGACGAATTCCGGGAGTCACGATCACAAAATCTTGGCCGAATGTATCACGGAGCATTTTCGATTCGTGGCACGACGCCACAACCCCATCCAAACCGGCACCCTTCGCTAACTTGGCTCTTTCCAAAACTAAGTCCGATATGTTAGCCTCTTTGCTGTCGCTTGTCAACACCGTCACGCCGACCACTAAAGGACGCACGACGCCGATTTTTTGCGCCGACTTGCCTGCCGCTTCAACCGCGGCCTTCATCATTTCTGGCCCGCCGCAGGTATGAACCGTCATCATAAAAACACTTTGCTGGACCGGCTTGACCTTTTTAGTATATTCGGTGCTGCTGCGTTCGAGTGCAACGTTCAAGCTGACCGCCGACGACACCGCACTGGCGACGGTGTTAGGAATGTCATGAAATTTCAAATCCAAAAAGACTTTCTTCCCGCGCGCTTGCACAAACCGCACCGCCGCCGGACCGGATGCGGTGAAAAGCTGGCTACCAATTTTATATATATCGACGACCGGGTCTAACTGTTCCACGAGTTCACGGACTTCCGCCAAAGTATTCACATCGAGGGCGACGATCAATTGCGGAGAATTCTTCACTTGTGGCCTTAAGGTCATTTTTTTAAACTTCCTATCAATTCTTTAATGTCATTGATTTGATTATCTTTCATATAAGCTTGCAGGCCTTCCAAAACTTCCAGCGGCGCCCGCGGATTAACAAAATTAAATGTCCCGACGGCCACCATACTCGCACCCGCGATCAAAAACTCCAGCGCATCATTGGTCGTCATGATTCCCCCCATAGCCACAATCGGGATTTTTACCCGCTGTGCGGTTTTATAAACCATATGCAGCGCAATCGGACGGATCGCCGGACCGCTCAAACCACCGGTCAAGTTTCCCAACACCGGACGTCGAGTCTTAGTATTAATCGCCATCGCGGTAAATGTATTGATCAGGCTCAACCCATCGGCACCAGCATTTTCTGCCGCTACTGCAATTTCGGAAATGTCCGTTACGTTGGGCGACAACTTCGCCAAAATCGGATAGCGCGACGCCCTCTTGATTTTGCCGACGAGCCGATGTGTTGACGCCGGATCTTGCGCGACGAGCACCTTGTGATTCAAGTTCGGACACGACAAATTCAATTCAATTGCGGCAATGCCGTCAACCGCGTTAAACTTTTCGATCAGCGTCATAAATTGTTCATCACTATGACCGAGAATACTGATGATCAACGGCACCCCGATTTTCTTAAACATCGGATATTTCTGCGCAATAAACGCATCGGCACCGGGATTCTCGATCCCTATCGCGTTGATCATACCCGAGGCTGTTTCTACAATACGCGGCGGCGGATTGCCCTCTTGTGCCATCAGCGTGACGGTCTTAGGGACGATTGCGCCGAGCTTTTTGACTTCTTCGAGATTGAAATATTTTTCCGCATGACCGAAGGTTCCCGAGGCCACCGTCACGGGATTAGGAAAAATCGCCTTGCCTATTTTAACCGAGAGATTCATATCAGTGAAATTTCACTTCCTGCAAATCGAAAACCGGGCCGTCATAACATACGGTTTTATAACCGCTGGTTGTTTCAATCGAACAACCCAAACAAGCGCCGAGCGCGCACGCCATGACTTCTTCACAGGAGGCCTGACCGCGCAAATTATTTTCTTTCGCGAAGGCCTGCACCGCGGCCATCATCGGATTCGGTCCGCAGGTGTAGAGAAATGTAGTTTTGTGATCAGGCGGAATCTTGGAAAACAAATTGGAAACGCGACCTTTGGTTCCGACACTACCGTCGTCGGTAGCGACGAAAACTTGGCAACCGTTCGCCTTAAAATCTTTCATGTTAAACGTATGACCTTTAGTACGTGCGCCGTACAGCAGCATCAAATTATAACCTTTGCTTTTGAGTAGATCGGAAAAAATCAAAAACGGTGCCACACCGATTCCACCGGCGACCATAACTACGGTTTTCGTACCTTTCGGCGGAAGACTAAACGAATTGCCAAGCGGTCCTAAAATATCGAGCTCATCGCCCTTTTTTTTATCAGCGAGGATTTTCGTCCCCGGCCCGATCGCTTCATAAAAGATGTCGGCGTATTTCTGAGCGCGGAAAACGCTAAACGGCCGACGGAAGAAAGGTTCTAAACTATCTTTAACGCGGATATGAATAAACTGGCCGGGTTTGATCGACTTAACTAATGGCTTAGCATCAAGCGAAAGCCGGTAAAAGCGCGGACAAAGTTTTTTGTTGGCCACAACGCGGAATTTATTTTGGATTTTTTCCATATTTCAAAAAGTACTCCATGGTCATAATAATGGTCATAACAATCATCGCGAGAACAAACGGAAGGAACGTCGATAACGTCGGATGGATCCGGTACAACAGCCATTCTTTGGTCATCTCCGCCACAAATACGATGAGCGGTAAGGTCCAAATCACGCGGCGTTCTTTCGTCTGCCAAAGTTCATGCCACGGACAATCATAAGCCAAATTCATTTTTAACAAACTCATCGGGTTTGGGAAGAACCGTGGCACCCGACGGCAATAATTAGCATATTCTTCACCGAAAAGCGTCTGCAAATGTTTTTCTTCACTGGCGATAAGCGGACGAAAACGAAAATAGAACAATGCGGCAAAAATAAAAGCTGCAGTCCATGGCCAGATAATCAGCGTAAAACCGACACCGATAGTAAACGTCCCGAGATACATTGGATTACGAGTGTAGGCGTACAATCCATCCTGCGCCAACCCCCATCCTTTGGGCGAGCAAGCCACTTTGTGTCCGCGCGCCGACATTCTAAGGAAACTTCCAATGAAAATGAAAAGTAACCCGAAGAAATCAAGCACGTCATCAATGGAGCTTTGGGCGTAAAATAATTTAGGAAAAAAGTATATCCCTAAAGAGACAACAACCACCAGCGCGAGCAGCAGGCCATCCATTTTGAGACGAGGTTTCATAGCAATCCTATCACTTTTGGCAGTCCGGACAATAAAAGGTGCTACGACCGGCCTGAAATTCCCGTACGAGAACCGTGCTGCACGTCAGACAATTCTCATCCTCACGTCCATACACTTTGATGCGGTTCATAAATTTTCCTTTTTCGCCTTTGGTGTCACGGTAGGTGTTCATCGACGTCCCGCGAAAACGGATCGCTTCTTGCAAAATCTCTATCGTAAACCGATGCATCAGCACAATTTCTTTTTTCTTTAAACTCACCGCCGGGCGGCGTGGATCAATTCCACTAGCAAAAAGAATTTCGGAAGCATAAATGTTTCCGATTCCAGCGACAAACGTATGATTCAAAAGAAGCGGCTTAATCGGGGTTTTGCGTTTCTGCAATTCTTTCGTCAACCACGGGACCGTAAAGTCCTTTTCCAATGGCTCGGGGCCGATGGTCTTAAAGTACGGGATCTCGTCGAGGCCGGCCACAACTTGCAAACGTCCGAATGTGCGGTAGTCATTATAGTGTAAAGAATTTCCGTTTGAAAGTCGGAAAGTGACTTTTGTGTCGCGCTGGGGGGCGCTGTCTTTGGAAAAAATCAGCTGTCCGGTCATCATGACCTGGACGATCAGCGAATCTTTATTGTTGTTCAATGCAATGATGATGGCTTTGCCACGGCGGGAGATCTTCTCAATATGCTGACTGAGTAATCGGCGGGAAAACTCACGCTCTGTTCTTTGGCGAACCACGCGTCCGTCGTGGATTTTAATACTTTCGATACTTAAACCGCAAATCTTTTTGCGCAGGTCGCGGACGATGGTTTCGACTTCCGGTAGTTCAGGCATGAAAATTCCTTATTTGGCAACCGGCCGGAGCTTCTTGATGATCTCTAAAACCGCTTGCTGCGCTTCACTAACATCTTTGACGGCGATCATTCCTTTGACATTCCAACCGCCCAAATCAATCACCGGCCGCTTGTAAACGAGCGCGTAGGAGATTTCAGAACTTGTTCCATGACTGCCGGGAAGGGCGATAACGACATCGGCACTGCAGGCGACCATGGCGTTACGGGCAAAACCGATCGTGGTGGGAAGCGCGATATCGATATAAGGATTGGCATCGGACTTTTCTTTACCCGGCAAAAGGCCAATAGTCAAACCGCCGGCCATTTTGCAACCGCGCGCGGAAGCCTTCATGACTCCATCGAGACCTCCGCAAACCAAAACCGCACCGACGGCCGCCACCATTTTACCGACATTCTCCGCGAGTTTTTCAGTTTTGACGTCGGTTTCATGACCGCCGATGACCGAAATAGTGATTTTTTGTTGATTTTGGACGCTGGAAGAGGCTTTAAGGTCTTTTAAACCTGAATACGATAACTCATTTTTTGCCATAATAATCGATTATAATGGTTTTAATAAGGCATATTTATACATAATTTGCCTTAAACGTGGGTATTTTCCCCCACAATTGCTAATTTAAAAAAGGGCCCAATCGGACTTGAACCGATACCACAGGAACCGGAATCCTATACTCTATCCATTAAGCTATGGGCCCTTATATCTATTAGGAGCTATGCCCGGTGAGGTTCCGGTCTCAAACAGCTGATTTCGATTTCCTCCAAAATAAAGATTGAGGAAAATCGAAATCAAACTCGCGCGGAACCTCACCGGCCATAGCTTAAATTATTTCAGGGAAGGCTCGATTATAATACAAAATCGAAAATTTGGAAATAGCAATTAAACCTGGTAGGTGATTTTGCCGCCGCAAATCGTAACCTCAACGCGTCCCTTTAACTTACGTCCGACAAAAGGAGAATTTTTTGACTTAGACCAAAAATCTTCCACCCGCACCTCCCATTCTTTGTCCGGATCAATGATTGTAATGTCAGCGTCAAAACCCTCAACGATCTTTCCTTTATTTTCCAGACCCGCTATACGTGCCGGAGCGGCTGACATGCGGTCCGCCATTTGCTCCAAAGTCAGAACTTTTTTGTGCACCAATTCTGTCATCGTCAAACCGACGGACGTTTCCAAACCGATCATCCCGAACGGTGCCGTATCAAAACCGGTTTCTTTATCTTCCTTGGTATGCGGCGCATGATCAGTGACGATACAGTCAATGGTCCCGTCTTTCAAACCCTCACGAATCGCAGCCACATCTTCAGCACTGCGTAACGGTGGATTGACTTTCGTCGACGTATCAAAACCCTTGACCGCTTCGTCGGTCAACGTAAAATGATGCGGACACGCTTCGGCGGTGACTTGAATGCCCTGTGATTTGGCAAAACGGATCAACTCCACCGAACGCTTCAAACTCATATGCGCCAAATGCACACGGGTCTTCAAATAATGCGCCAACTCAATGTCACGCGCGACGATGACTGTCTCAGCAATTCCCGGATCGCCCTTCAAACCTAAAATCATCGAATGATATCCTTCGTTTATGACACCACCAGCCGTGAGCGTATGGTCCTGACAATGCTGGATCAAAAGCAACTCAATCATTTTTGCGTATTCCAAAGCCAGCCGCATAATCTGCGAACTTTCGACACATTTTCCGTCGTCGGAAAGCGCTTTACAGCCGGCCGCTTTCAATTCCGCCATGTCGGTCAATTCTTTTCCCAGCTGCCCGCGCGTAATCGCCCCGACCGGATAAACATTTACCAGCCCAACGCGCTTCGCTTCTTTAATAATTCCCTCCACAATCATCGCATTATCTGTCACCGGCGTTGTGTTGGGCATGCTCATAATCGACGTGAAACCACCTTTGGCCGCAGAACGCGAACCCGTCTCAACGGTTTCCTTATCTTCACGTCCCGGCTGACGTAAATGTACATGAAGGTCGATCAATCCCGGAAAAACTAATTTTCCAGAGGCGTCGACAATTTTGTGTTTATCTTGAGCCGCCAGGCTCCCTTGGGGAGAAATTGAAGCCGCAATCTTGGCAATCTGGCCTTTTTCTAAAAGGATATCCTGGGGCTTTAAATACATCTTATCGGCATTAACGATGATCGCATTTTTGATCAAAAGAGTCATAAGAATCCTATTGTTATTCTTTGGTTCCTAAAAGTAAATATAAAACTGCCATCCGGATCGCGAGTCCGTTGGTGACTTGTTCAAGAATAACCGACTGGCTTCCGTCGGCCACATCGGCACCGATTTCCACCCCACGATTGGTCGGGCCGGGATGCATAATCAAAAGGTCTTTGCTTGCTTTGTCCAACTTTGTTTGGCTGAGGCCGAAAAGTTTGGCATATTCGCGCAAGGACGGCAAGAAGCTGTCCTGCTGGCGTTCTTTTTGCAGACGCAGAACGATCACGCAATCGCTTTTCTTCATCGAAGCTTCTAAATCGTAACTGACTTCCACACCGAAATCTTTGACGCAGCGCGGCATCAATGTCGACGGACCGCAGACGGTGACGTTGGCGCCTAATTTTTTGAAGCCCCAAATATTCGAACGTGCAACACGAGAGTGCAAAATATCGCCGACGATTGTAATATTGCGTCCGGCAACACTGCCCAGTTTTTCTTTCACGGTAAAAATATCCAGCAATGCCTGCGTGGGATGCTCGCGGCAACCGTCGCCGGCATTGATAACGCCGGCTTTTAAATGTTGGGATAAAATATTGGGGACGCCGGAAGAATAGTGGCGCACGACGATCATGTCGACGTTCATCGCTTCCAAATTCAAAGCCGTATCTAGAATCGATTCGCCCTTGGTCGATGAACTCGACGTGGAAGAAATATTGATAACGTCGGCGGATAAACGCTTGGCCGCGAGCTCGAAAGAAACGCGCGTTCTCGTCGACGCTTCATAAAATAACAGTGCTACGGTTTTACCGCGTAGCGCCGGGACTTTCTTGACATCACGCGTAGAAACCTGACGAAACGATTTCGCGGTTTCCAAAATAAGCTCTATTTCTTCCTTGTCAAGGCTTTGCAAATCTAAAAGGTCTCGACGTTTCCAATTGGTCATACGCCCACCTTTTTAACAACGACTTCGTCTTCCGTCTTATCGATTTCAGTCAGAATGACCTTTACGTTTTCATCAGCTGCGGTTGGAATGTTTTTACCGACATAATCCGCACGGATCGGAAGCTCGCGATGACCGCGATCGATCAACACCGCTAATTGAATCGTCGCCGGACGGCCAAGGTCAATGAGCGCGTCCAAAGCGGCGCGGATCGTGCGACCCGTATAAAGCACATCATCGACTAAAACAATCTTTTTACCACTAATATCAAAATCGATCAAAGTTTCATGCACGACTGGCTGCTGCGCGACCAAGCTTAAATCGTCACGATAAAGTGTAATATCGAGAATGCCTACCGAAACCGGCTTGCCTTCGATGGTTTTGATACATTCACTCAAACGTTCCGCTAAAATCGCACCACGCGTACGAATGCCGACCAAACACAAACTGTCGACACCCTTGTTTTTCTCAACAATTTCATGGGCAATGCGCATCATCGCCCGACGAATATTTTCTTGATCCAGAATCTTTCCTTGAGGGGTCATATGAATCCTTTAGAGGTATCCCACTCAGGGACCATGCCCTTCGTGTGATGATTGTTGATTTTCTCTAAAATTGACAAACAAAAAACCCGTCCTCTAGATAAGACGGGTAACAGTTCGCGATTCTGTAATTTTTTGTTCAGTGTAACTGATGGTATTACCTGTTTCATGTTCTTCCTTGCCGACCTCACAGGGCCGAATTAAAGGTTAATCACTGCAAAAACTATAGCATGCACCCCCCCCATGTGTCAAGGATGGTCATCTGTGTTCAAATGATTTTAAAAGCAACACAAACTCTCCTTTGGGCGAAGTTTTTTCAAAATGCTTGGCCAATTCAATAGCTTTCCCACGGCGGACTTCTTCAAATTTTTTCGTGATCTCACGAGCGACAACGACTTGCCAATCGGGCAATGTTTCCGCGATATCTTCCAACGCTTTTAAAATGCGGTGCGGCGATTCATAAAAAATAATCGTCCGCGTTTCGTTCTGAAACTCAGCAAGTTTCTTTTTGCGCCCGACAGATTTGACCGGCAAGAATCCGGCAAAGGTGAAACTGTCCGTCGGGAGAGCTGACAATGATAACGCGGCGATCAAGGCACACGGTCCGGGAACGACAGTCAGTTGAATTTCATTTTCTTTTGCGAGATTGATCAAACGGTAACCGGGATCATTGATGCCCGGCGTTCCGGCATCGGTGATCAAAGCAATATTCTTACCTTCTTTTAAAAGTCTGACCAGATATTCCGCCTTGGTTTTTTCATTATGTTCAAAATAACTAGTCAGTGGTGTTGGGATTTGATAATGGTCGAGGAGAATTTTACTATGGCGAGTATCTTCTGCGGCAATGAGATCCACGGACTTAAGGACTTCTAAAGCGCGCATCGTAATATCTTGTAAATTTCCAATGGGAGTAGAGACGATGTATAACATTATTCCACAGTAACAGACTTGGCTAAGTTACGCGGCTGATCAACATCGCATTTTAAATGCACAGCAACATAATACGCCAAAAGTTGCAGCGGTAAAGCCGCAAGCAACGGAGTCAACAGCTCATGCGTTTTGGGAATAAAAATGACGTCACTGGCATGGGAACTGATACTGTCATCGCCTTCGGTCGCGATGGCAATGATCTTACCTTTGCGTGCACGAATTTCCTGCATGTTGGAAATCATCTTTTCATAAATTTCCGACTGCGGCGCGATACAGACAACGGCGCGGTATTCATCGATCAAAGCAATCGGCCCGTGTTTCATTTCACCGGCGGCATAACCTTCGGCAGGAATATAGGAAATTTCTTTAAGTTTCAACGCCCCTTCCAGCGCAGACGGATAATTGATATTGCGACCCAAAAACAGAAAGCATCCGGAATGAGCGTAGGGTTTGGCGATTTTAGCGATTGCTCTTTTGCCGGTCAATATTTGGCGAAGATGCTCCGGGATTTTCTTTAACTCCCGGATATACAATTTTTGTTCACCTTTGGATAAAACACCGGTAATATCACCGAGTTTAATAGCGAGCAAATACAGCATGGTCAATTGTGCGGTGTAAGCTTTGGTGGATGCGACCCCGATTTCCGGTCCGGCATGCGTGTACAAAACACCATGGGCTTCGCGGGTCAACGACGATCCTACGACATTGCAAATTGCCAGCACTTGTGCACCTTTATTTTTACATTCTTGGACGGCCGCTAAGGTATCAGCGGTTTCACCCGACTGACTAATTGCAATGACTAAACTGTTCTTATCGACCAATTGTTCACGGTAACGGAACTCGCTCGCGGCTTCAACCCCGACGGGAATGTGCGCAAACTTTTCGATCAAATATTTTCCTAAAAGTCCGGCATGATAGGCGGTCCCGCAAGCCACAATATAAATCCGTTTGGTATTCTTCAATTGCCGGTCGTTCAAAGACAAACCTTCCAAAACGATATTGTCGCCGCAGACCCGGGATTTCAAAATGTGCCCGACCACTTCCGGCTGTTCATGGATTTCTTTCAACATAAAATGCGCAAAACCCTGTTTTTGCACACTCTCAACACTGAATTTAATAGTATCGATCTTCAAAGGGACTTTGCGTCCGGCTAAATCATAAATACTGACACTGTCTTTTTTCAAGACCGCAATTTCGCCGTCTTTCAAATAAACGACTTTCTTGGTTTGATCGAGAATCGCGGGAACATCGGAAGCAATAAAATTCTCGTTCTTGCCGATCCCGAGGATTAACGGCGAACCCAGACGCGCGGCGATCAAAGTATCGGGATAATCGCTGCACATAATCCCTAACGCAAACGAGCCTTTGAGTTCTTTGAGCGCCTTTTGCACCGCGGCCAGAAAATCGCCCTGATAATATTCTTCAATCAAATGGGGAACGACTTCGGTATCGGTTTGCGATAAAAACGTGTGCCCTTTATGCATGAGACGAGCTTTTAGTTCTTCGTAATTTTCGATGATACCGTTATGGACAACTAGGATTTTTTGGGAACCATCAAAATGCGGATGCGCATTGACTTTGGTGGGAGCGCCGTGGGTGGCCCAACGACTGTGAGATATACCCAGATTCGACTGCGGCAATGGGTGCACACTAAGCAAATCTTTTAAAACCTTAATCTTCCCGGGGGTTTTCGCAATGACGATCTTCGACTGATCTGTCGGCAGAAGGCCGATCCCGCTGGAGTCATAACCGCGGTACTCAAGTTTCTCGAGCCCCGCGATCAAAAGAGGAGCGGCACTGCGAAGACCCACATATCCGGTAATACCGCACATGGTTTTGAGGGTTTAAGCTTTTTTAGCTTTAGCGGTTTTATGTGCTGCTGCAGAAGCTTGCGCCGCTTTGGCAATTCTCGAAGATTTGGTAACGGTAGGAGCTTTTTTTGCTTTAGCTTCAACCGGACGAACGTTAACAACCGTAATCGCAGATCCGGATCTGTTACGCTTATGCGTGAAAAAAACCTGACCCGCGATGATCGACGTCAAACTCATACGTCCGATAACGTTTAAACCCGGTTTCCACTTATCGCCCTGACGGGTCAACATTGTCCCAGCTTTGACGGTTTGGCCGCCACTAACCTTGATACCGGCTGTTTCACGGTAAAATTTTGCTGAAAGTCCACCTTTTCTTGCCATTTTTCTATCTCCTTAATGAAGCCATAACTTACGGAACAAAGTAACGTAAGTTACGGGCTGAATTAACCTCCGCGTTTTGCTGTCGTTAGACGTCAGCGGGAGTCATTTCAAAATTATCTAAATCAAAGGTCGCTATATTAGCAAAGTTCCCTTGTTTTGTAAACAATCTTTAAGTAAGGGTTAATTTTGCAAAATCAACCGTCACTTAAACTTTATTTCTTTAAAACTTCGTCAATTGCGGCTTTCATCGCGTTGATATCCGGCTGAGTCATGCGGCCGTTCAAGTAAAAAGCCGGCGTCCCGCGAACACTGACCTTATTGGCCAAATTAATATCATTTTCGATAACTTTTTCGTAGTCGGCATCTTTACTTTTTAGATCTTTATTAAATTTATCAAGATTTAACCCGATTTTTTTGGCTAATTCCTGATATTTTGCGGCATTCAAAGCGCTATTATCTTCAAGGATCGCGTCAACCATTTCCCAATACTTGCCCTGCTCATGAGCGGCAAGGGTGACTTTGGCGGCCGGCTTAGCTTCTTGATGAAAATTGAGTGGATAATTCTTAAGGACGTGTTTGATCTTGTCCGGGTAAGCTTTTAACAATTCGGTAGAGACACTGTGGAATCGGCTGCAAAAAGGGCATTGAAAGTCCGTAAATTCAACCAAGGTCACAGGGGCATTTTTGTTACCGCGCACCGGCGAGTTGCCGATTTCAATGTCGTAAACCTTCTTGGCCGCTTCTTCCATGTCTTTGCGTTGTTTTTCATAAGCAGCTTGCTGGGCTTTGACTTGGTCAATGATCGGTTTGGCATCAGTTTCCAAGGTAGCAATGCGCGCTTCAAGGGCAGTAATCTTACTTAACAAAGCATTAACGTTTTGATCGGAGCCAGCCGCAGCTTGCGCGGGAATGGCGTCAAAAGACACCGGCTTTGCATTCGTATTGGCATGTCCGGCCATGCCCTGCTGTATGCTTAAAATTTTGTCTTGCTGGAGAGCCATGCGCTCCAAAGTTGCGGTATTGTTTTTTTGGACGACAGAAAAAGCAAAAAAAAGGAATCCCATGACCAATATCGATACAGCAACGAATAAACGATTATTCATAACTCTTCCTTTCGTTAAATTCAAAATTGGTTTTTATTCTACGGCAACACACCCAGCATTTCAACAAAAAACAACATTGGACAAAAACAGGTTACAAATCAATCCCCCCATAGCGCTCAACAATATGTTTAATGTCTTGCCAGCGCCGGGTACATCCGAAAACCGCGATAATGCAAATATCGTTACCTTTCATGATGTAGCCCACAAAACATGACTGTGCGGCGCGGGTATAACCGGTTTTGCCGTAAATCTTTTGTTTCCAATTCGTCAAAAGGATTTTGTTGTGGCTTTTTAAAAGGATTTTCCGCCCGCCGAGCGACGTAATGGGCTGATACCGAAGTTTAATTGCTTTCTTAAAGAAATCGTTCTGCAACGCGGCCCGGAAAATCATATACATATCGTACGGCGTCGTATATTGACTGGTGCGGCTGGGTAAACCGTTAGAATTGACAAATTTCGTGTTTTTCGCCCCCAGCTGTTTGGCGCGTTGATTCATGAGCTGAACAAATTGCGCCTCGGACCCGGAGACGGCCTCGGCCAAAACAACACTCGCGTCATTGGCAGAATTTAAAAGCAACGCGAACAACAAATCGCGAACCCTAAAACGTTCACCGGGACGCAAATTGATGATGGTCGGCTGCACACCAACGACGCGCGATCCGACGGTGACGACCTGATCGAGTTGCAGGTTTTCCAGGACTAAGAGCGCGGTCATGACCTTGGTCGTACTGGCCGGCTGAACACGCATATTGACATTTTTTCCATAATAACGTTTCACCGCCGAGGAGTTGGAAAAAATAGCGCCGCGCGCCGAGACCGCACCGCCTTTTTTATTATTCTTGGCAAAAACAGGATGGGGAAAAACCATTACAAACACAAAAGCGGCAATGAGCACCCAGCGGAATAGTTTTAAATTTCTCATACGTTATCCGCCGAACCGGTTGTTTGTTCAACAGCTTGCCAAACCCGCTCAATGGCCAACGCCACACCGGCGGTCGCAAGGGCACTATGCCCGTCGGCTTTCGCCACACACCACTGACTCTTGGTTTTGATGATCGCGACCCACACATGCTGAGTTAAAAATTTTTCTGCAACAACCAGTCGCACCAGCCCCAGACTCTGTTCCTGATCAAAGACAAAATCTTTATAAATGATGGATGTCTCACCGACGAGATTTTCAAATTTAAATTGCCCGGGATTAAAATTCTTTGCAAAACGTGCTCTCAACTCAACATCCTCCGTAATCTGTCTTTCGCGGTGCTCCTGCTTGACTAAAGATAATTCCCAAAATTCTTCCTGGCCTTCCGCCAGCCATTTGCGTTCAAACTTGGTGTTAAATCTTGCCCGCGTGGTCTCGACGTTGGCTTTAAATCCGGTCGCAGCGATTTCGTCCTGCATCCACTCTAAATACGGCTGCCAATCCGTCACAATACTGACTTTAGCATTGTCCTTTAAGCGGCTGTTTAAAAGACACAAAAAATCCCGCGAGAACAACCGGTATTTAATATGTGTTTTTTTGGGCCAGGGACAAGGAAAAAGACAAGTCACGCGATTTAGGGATTGCGGTAAAAAAAGCCGTTCCAAAGCGACTGTGACATCCAACCTTAGCAAACGCACATTACTGGCAAATTCCTTGTCGTTGGACGACGCGCGGACCGCTGAAATCTTGCTTAAACATTTACACAGCCGCGACCAATCCTGTTCAATACCAATAAAATTTTCGCGGACCGGTAGGGCGGCCTGCTGGACCAAAAACTCGCCGAGGCCGAAACCGATTTCCAAATGCAGCGGAAGGTCGTTCTGAAACTGTTCCCGCCAACCGATCGGGCGCGGAACATCATAATGCGAAACAAAAATTCCAGAAGGCAAAACATGCTGATCCATAGCGAGTCCTACAGCCCCTTCACGCGCAAGGCATTAAGGTAATCCCAGCCGATCCCGACGACTTTTTCATTTTGAAAAACAACCGGGACTAATTCATCATCGCTGACTTTATCATCCGCAACCTTGATACCGACCAAATAATAATCAACTGAATAAGATTTCTTGCCTTTCTGAATCGTCTCAGTACTGTTCGGATTGGCGGCCGTGATCGGCGTGTACTCACCCGACGATTCATCGGTCAAGGAATAACCAGTGACCACTTCTTTACCTAAAAGGCTGGTGACTTCCGCACGCGTTAAACCGCTGTGGATCTGGCTCACCGAGATAAACCGCCGCTGCATGACCTGCTGATCGACAGATGCCGACGGAGCTACCGGCACACTGCCACATCCACAAAGCAAACCACAAAGACCAAGCAAAAAGAATCTTTTCACAAAACCCCCTTTAAAAATTTTAAGCTTTCTTTAATAATGCTAAATAGCTTTTAACTTCCGGACGAGAGAGAACAAAATAACACAAATAAAAGTAAAGGACGACCCCCACCATATAAAAAGGCCCACCCGGCAAGTAGAATCTAAATCCCGTTACAAAGACCGAAAAGATATTATGAATTCTCTCACTCGGTAAAAAATATAGTTGCAGCATGTTGGGGTTATGCGTAACATCGCTCAGCGGGATCGCGCCAACTTTCATAAAAGCGATAACAATAATCATCAGAATAATATGTAATCCCAGAGCCAAAGCCACAAGATATTTTGTCAAAACAAAACTGCGGAGCAAAAAAATCCCGGCCAGCCCATAAGCGATAGCCGTAAAAACTTCGATGATGGCGATCGCCCAAAATGTATAATCATGATAAATCGTGGCATAGGGTGACCGGATTTTGGGGGGCTGATTGCTGACTGTACCTGAAACTACCATAGTTGCTTTCGATAAAGCCGGTCGCGGACTGATCTCGATACACCGGGCCTTAATAAAACTAAACCACACGGTACCCAAAACAATAAAAAATATTCCCAATACTTTCAAAACAACGGCTGGTGATTTCATAATTTTTCTCCTAATAGGTCTTCTTGCCTTTACGCTCTCCCCACTCGCTTAAGAATACGGCATTTTCTTTTTGCAGTAAGCCACTCAAAACATGGACCGGACTTTTACCGGCAGCCTTCATTTTCACCGCCGAAACAAAAAGTTCATTAAAACCGGCGGTCTTCGCGTCTTTGATCGAAGCGCCGAAATAAATTTTTTTTAATCCAGCCCAATGACAAGCGCTAAAGCACATCGGACAAGGTTCGCAGGTCGTGTAGATCACACAATCATCGAGAGAAATTGTTTTCAGCTTACGACAAGCGCTGCGGATCGCGTGCACTTCAGCATGCGCCGTAATGTCGGTGGTTCTCCACACGCAGTTATGTTCCAGCGCAACGACTTTGCCTTTTTTGACAATACACGCGCCGAAAGGCGTCTGCCCGCGCTCTGTCCCTGACCGGGCCTTATCCAAGGCCAAGCGCATGAAGGCTTCATCTTCTTTAGTAAACTTGGCCTTCATTTCACAACGATCTTACGGCCCGCAGCTTCTTTGACGGAATCTGCAGGAATATTATTCCGCGAATACAACTCTTTGAGCTTGGCTTCCATCACTTCTTTTTCGTCAAGCAGGCTGTAATAATCCTTCTCGGAAGCTCCCGCCTCATCTAATAATTTTACGATTTGCGTTTCTTTTTGCTTGGCATTTTCTTCTGCTGCGGACAACTTCTCGACGAGGTAATGATTCTTCGCTTGCAATTCTTTGACGGACGCGTCCAACGTATCGGAACCGTTGATCTGGCGTTTCGCGTCATCCAGCTTTTTGCTTAAGAAAATATTTTCCTGCTGCGCCGAAGACAACGATAATGTCGCTTTATCCATTTCCGACAACAACCCATCGACCTTGCTCTGCTTATCGATTAAAGCGGATTCCTTTAATTTAAACTCTTTTTCCAAAGCGCTGATACGTTCATCGCGGGTCTTGGTTTCAGCGGCGATCCGCTTGGTAATCGAGGAATTGGTTTTTTCCAAAAGATCGTTTAAAGAACGAACCTTTTGTTCAAGTGGCGCGGTAGCGGCAGCGATTTTTTGTACAGCATCATTTTGTAGTTGTGCGGTTTGGGCTTCGAGCTGTTGAATCTTTTCCAATTGGAACTTTTGTTGCTGGACTAAACGCTGTCCAAAAGAACTTTCCGACGTACGTAGCTGGTCTTGCAATTGTTTGATTGTAGCATCAAGCGGTTTTCGCGCCTCAGCCAACTTTTGCGGCCAGGCTTGATCGTTTTGTTTGAGCTTACTTTCTAACTCGGAATACTTCTGGGTCCACTTTTTATTTTCTTCAACAATACCGGCAAAATCGTTAGCGCCCTTTTGATTGGCTTGCGTCAAGCTGCCGATCTTTTGTTCCTGGCTAGCCAATTGCTTTTGCAAATCAGCTACGACTTTGTCCTTTGCTACCAATTTCTGTGACCCGGCATCATCGCTTTTCTTCACATCATTTTGCAAAGCGGCAATTTGTTCAGTCAAAGACTCTTTGGCCTTGGCTACTTCCCCGGGGATCGAATCGCGGACATTTTTAATTTCACCAATCAATGTATTGATTTTCTCCTGTAAAGGTTCTTTAGCAGAAGCAATCTTTTGATTTACGTTTTTTTCATTTTCGACGAGCTTGGCCTGCAAGATTTTGATATTTTCCTGAAGCGGGGCCGTGGCTTTGGCGACTTTATCAGCGCTCAAACGTTCACTCTCCGTCAATTTCTGCTGATATTGTGCGATAGTTTTTTCATACGCCGCTTTTGCTTCTTCGACGCGGGCGATCGCAATTTTGTCAGCGGCTTTGGTGCGTTCTTCATAACCGCGTACCTGAAGATCAAAATCCGTTTTAACCTTATTAACCATGCTGTGCGCTTCAGCGCGGCTAGATTCTAACTGCGCTTTTTGTGCCGCCATATTTACATTTAATTTTTGGCTTTCGTCTTTGGCGGAAGTCAGCATATTGGCACTATCTTTTTTCTCTTTTTGCAGCCGGGCGATTTGCTCATCTTTTTGTGTGGACGAATCTTGTGCGGCATCTAATTGTTTCTTTAACGCCTCATTTTGTTCCTTAGCGACGGAAACTGCTTTTGCCACTTGAGCCGACGCGACACTTTGATTGGCTTGCAACTGCGCCTTTAAAGCATTGTTGTCGTCGGTCAAAGATTTACGCGCTTCAGCGACTTTTAACGGAATGGAATTTTGGGTATCGCGCAACTGTGCCTGCAATCCTTCGATTTGTTTCTGTAACGGAACTTTGGCTTGGGCCACTTGCGGAGCGACCGCATCGCGACTGACTTGCAACTCACGATCCAAAGATTGCAACGCCTTTTCCAAAGGCGCGCGGGCCGTATTGATTCTTTCCTGCACAGAGGCTTCCATTCCTTTGACTTGGGCTTCTAAACTTTTCGTTTTTTCGTCATTGACTTTTTGCGCAGCAGCGATCTTTTGGTCGGCGGCCGCATCCTTAGCGCTTAATTGTTTCTGCAAATCTTTGACTTGATTTTCCAACGGCAGCCTGGCCTGATTGATGCGTTGCGGCATGACTTCTTCTGCCGCTTTTAAGCGCAACTCCAAAGCTTCAATATCAGTCATTAAAGATTTACGCGCCTCGGCAATTTTTTGGGGGACCGCATCTTCAGCATTTTTCAAGCGGGCTTGCAATTCATCGATCTTCTTTTGTAACGGTGCGGTTACGGCCGCGATTTGCTCCGGCTGTTTGCTTTGGCTGACTTTTAATTTCTGCTGTAAATCCGTCACCTGTGCCAACAACGGTTTACGCGCTTCTTCAATCTGCGCAGGAACACTGGCTAGCCCGGCCTGGAAACGCGACTGCAAAGAGGCAATCTGTTTGTTTAAATCCGCATTTTCATTATTCTTTCCAGCGAGTGCTTGCGTGGTCTTATTTTTGTCGGTCGTCAACGCGGCTAGCAGGGAATCTTTTTCACGCAATAAACGATTGGCTTCTTGCAATTTAGCGGCCGCTTGTTTCAATTCCTGCTCTAGCGGAGCTTGGGCTTTGGCTTTTTCTTCATCGACAGCAGATTTTGATTCTTCCAAATTTTCCTTCAATGCGGCAATTTGATTTTCTAAAGGCTGCTTAGCTTGCTTGATTTGATCTTGTTTTTGCGCATCGCTTTCTTTCATTTTTTCGACGAGGAAGTTGATTTTTTCTAAAAGCGGGGCGGTTGCGACCGCGATTTGCTCCGGCTGTTTGCTTTGGCTGACTTTTAATTTTTGCTGCAGTTCCGTCACCTGCGCCAACAACGGCTTACGCGCTTCTTCAATCTGCGCGGGAACACTGGCTTGCCCAGCTTGCAATCTTACTTCTAAATCCTTAATTTTATTTTCTAGCGGGGCGGTTGCGACCGCGATTTGCTCC
>Ga0163144_10002367_pt1 | contig 43674 bp, 53 predicted proteins | sample OliLak19BULKMAT1_FD_123175 | JGI IMG/M metagenome (GOLD analysis project Ga0163144, IMG submission 123175) | Freshwater microbial mat bacterial communities from Lake Vanda, McMurdo Dry Valleys, Antarctica - Oligotrophic Lake LV.19.BULKMAT1 | ecosystem: Environmental > Aquatic > Freshwater >...
GACCCTTTCAGCGGTGAACCCGCTGTGTGCGTAGACACAACGTCAACTACTTCTATCTACCACTATAGTAGTGGAGAAGAGGTAGCCGCCAACGACCTCGTATTCACGGTAGACCGTGATACGACCTACCGGGTGGTGGACAGTGCCTACCGCGTTGTAGGTATGAAAGAAGGTATGGTGCTAGTCACTAACTCAGAGATTGGATGCGTAAAGGCATTCAAGGCTAGTGAGTTGTTTCTGCTAACGCGGGAGCAACCTAGCATCAATACCGGCGTTGAGTTAAAACCACAGCTTTACCGATGTGGTACGCAGGTGCTGCTCGGCGACCACGTTTCGAGGCGTGTTGTCGGCGGAAAACCGGTCAGTGGTTACGTGGTTAAGTTTTCTATGTGTGGGTTGGTGTTTAGCTGCTTAGGGGCTGTCAGGACGATCGTGAATGCCGAAGAGTTGACATTCATAGCACGCCCAGAAGCCCCCAAACCCGACGCTGACAAACTGACACCACAGTCGAAGTGGTTCATGTACGGTGACGACGAGTGTTCGCTAAAGGGCGACATCGTCAGGTTCATCGACGGTGACGTCGATATAGAGTTAACCGTAAGAGGCCGTGACAAGATTATGGCGGAGGTGCATCAGCCTCATCGTGGTGTCTTTCTGACCCGTCTTAACAAGCTCATGTTGGTAAGACGAGGATAACGCATACACACATCCAAAACACCCAGCTCGCAGTAATGCGGGCTGGGTGTATTTTTTTTAGCTATTGCTTGCATGCTTTATTGATCACTTGCATTTACCACCACAGCATTCAACAGGCTTATCAGGTGTCTGCGTGTCTGCTGCAGGGTGAGCCTCCCCTACATCTGCAGCCATCATTGAGCGCTGATCTTCGGTGAAGCTCATAGCTTGCACCTCGTTGGAACTGCGGTATCCTGCCACGTTACTACCTACAGCACGGAACGCGTTTATGTAACCAGCTTTATTCCTAACAAAGTTAGCTGTTTTTGTCTTGTCAATCGCAACAGCGCTTGCTTGTGCGAACGCGTCCACGTCTGCGCCGATGTAAACGAATTGCCATTGGTAGGTCGATTCCTGATGCTTGACCATGGCTTGTACTACTGGTCCGGTGAACTCCTTGCTGGCGTTCTCTTCCCCGTCTGTGATAACCAGGAATACTACCTTGCCTGGTCGCTCGTACTCTTGCATGGCTGCAAGCTTATTACCCGTGGTGGTAATAGCCATAGCCAGTGCGTCGTACAGCGGTGTACCACCAAGCGGTTTGTACTGCTCCGCTGTCAGGTTGACATCATCCAGCATTGCGCGATTGTAGACCACGTGCTGTGGGAATAGTGAGCTGAACTGGATGAGTGTCAGTCGAATGTAGCCTTCGTGGCATTTACGTTGTTCCTGCAGGAAGGTCTTGAATCCGCCTATCACGTCGTTAACGCTTACACCCATTGATCCTGACGCGTCCATTAGCACTACGATTTCCGTCAATTCTTGATTCATGTTTCTACCTCATGTGTGTGTTGCTGCTCTTAACGTTTTTCTGGTGGGGTTTTAGTTATTTATTTCGCATAGTTCACCTCCTTAATAATTGGGGTTTTTGCGTCAAAATAATATGTAAGGTACGCACTTATTCACACTTTAACGGAGGTCAAAGTTATGACTGACATGTCTCGTATTGTGGTTGGTTCCTATGTTCAAACATCCGAGTTTGTAGCTCGGGTGTTGGCACTGTATGTACCTAATTTCGGCAAACATAGGAGAATTACGGATATGCTGCATCCGTACTATGCAACGGACCCACCCGTTAGGTACCCGTTGGTCGGGCTCGTGCTTACGACAGAGCGTAAGTTAAAAGTCCGCGAGTGGGATGATATGGTTCCCTTTGATGAGCCGCCCGAACATCTTCAGGTTGACGGCATACCAACCCGGAGGTGGGCAGAGATAGACAGGGCCTCCGATCCGGAGGTTTTTGAAACCCGGCTCTGTCTTGAAGTCTACGCGAGTAGACGAGACGGCGCTGGCGAAGACGCCCTGGAAGTAATGAAGCTCTGGGCGCGGTTTGACAAAATAACCATAAACACTTTTGTGTCGTTGCGACTATACAGAAGTTTCTTGACGGCTGTTCCACCATTAAACCCGGTCTAAGGACCACAACGAAAGGTTCCCATGTCTACGATTGAGAAACTTATTGCTGCAGTCATTTGTGTTTGCATCATCGGCGGTTTGTGTATTGTGTTGAGTCTGAACGCAGTCCACCGGGAGCTGAGCAAGCTCCAGTTTGAGCAGCTGACGCCCAGGAAGAACGTCCTTGCGCCCTTTGTATCATGCTCATGCAAGGCGTGCCCACCGAAGGCGTGCCCACCGGTGTCTATAGACGATACCGCGACTCCTGAGCTGGCACCAACAGAGCGATATGAGAATACACGCCCTCGACCCTATGATGGGGTGACGATTCCTGGGTCGTTTCTAGAGGATCCCGCCTACCTAGAAACCATAGGAAAGGTGCCGCAGCTGGCGAACCCAGCGACACAGGAAGAACGCAAGCGGACAGCTAGCGAGTACTTCATGGGGGCGCTGGCGTCGGTTGAGTCGGAGGGTAACGACGAAGCCATTGGGGATGGTGGGCACGCCATAGGTCGGTATCAAATTTGGAGGATTTACTGGCTGGACGCGGTCCAGTGTTGGCAAGGAAATACAAAAGAATCGCACTTGTATGTGCGCTGCAAGGAGAAGGTGTACGCAGAGCAGATAGTTATGAGCTACTTGTTTCGGTACGCCCCAGAGGAGGCACGAATTGTATTCACAGAGAACAAGTTCGACGTGCCAGCCATGGAGAAGATGGCACGTATCCACAACGGCGGCCCGAAAGGACACACCAAGACTGCGACCAAAGCGTACTGGCTGAAGGTCAAAAAGGCCCTGGAAAAAAGTTTGGATTAACAGCCACCATTAAAGAAAGGAATCAAATGGATGATGTTGATGCACCGAGGCTTCGCCCTATGCCAACAGAAAGGACAACGAGGGCGGGAGAAAACCGCTGTTCATGTGGCGTGGCATCAGACATCGTGAGTAGGTTGTCTGCGGATGCGCGCAGCGGCGCGTTGGCAGATAGGGTCAAAAGGTTAGTAGCTCGAGACAAGGCCATACAGGCCGGTGTAGGCCTGTATGACTTTTGATATAAACTCATTTTGAAAGGAATCAAATGTCAGTAGATTCTAACCCTGGTAGACACCCTCGCAGCCTGCGCACTGCAAGCCGGATTCAATTCGGCAAGGGTTTTAGGTCAAAGGAGGATATGACCGATGGCGCTCGCGCGTTGCAGCGCCTTCGTGAATCGGCTAAGAACGGCGCAACAGCCGCTCGGATCAAAAAGTTGGTCGAGCGTGACAAGAAGTTGCAGGCTGGGATCGGCCTGTATAAATTCTGAAAAGAGAAAGGGCCTTCGGGCCTTTTCTTTAGCTATCAGACAGTACACTTGCTCTATCAAACCGGGGACGCACGACTCGAACGTGCAACCTGCGCGATCAAAACACGCTGCTCTACCAATTGAGCTAGTCCCCAATTAAAAACCCTGGCTACGCTGTGCGCCACCAGGGTTTTAGTTGAAATGCCTACCTCTTAGGCCAACACACCCGAGTGCGTGTCAGCTGTCAAACATAGCTGACTCATGAAACGCTGGCATTGCCCACGTAGGTATAACCAACTGGAACAAAGCCGGTTGGTTGAACTGCGGGATAGTGGCGAGTCAGTTTCATGGATCACCTTACAACACTTTAACGCTTGCTCTCTTATTTGTCAAATTTCACGATTTTTTTAGCTCTACTCAGGGTTTCAGTCAGAGAGAAAGCCGCATTGTCGATAGTCTTCAATAGCAGTTCCAACTGTTCCTGGTAATTCTCTCGTTCTTCAGGCAGTAACTTGGTAAACTCCTCAGCTACCAGAAGTATATCACCTAACGCGTCAGTTGTCTGTTCAAACTGCGCTTGCATGCGTGATAACTTACCACCGACACCTTGTTTACGATCCGTGGGTGGTTGACTGTAAGCGGATTCCCCTTTCCCACTTTTGCGCTCTTTAGGCTCTGTACCTGTGTCCTTTCGAAGTTCATCTGCAAAAGACGTAGCTGGCACTGTACCATCCACCAGCTTCTTTACACACTCGTTAACTTTATCCGAGTCTTTGGAGGATGGTAGTGCTTTGATTATCTGCGACCAGCTTACAGCGGTGTTAGCCAGTTGTTGCACCATTTCGGAGTCGTAGCACCGGAAGAACTGCCGACACCGGTACATGGTAGCGTCCGACAACTCGGAACTGGGTCCCAGGTTCTTGGACAGTGTGTCGGTCAAGGTCTTGACGCTAGTGTTACCGTGCTTACCTGACAGTGCGTCTAGCACGCGTCCAATTCGCCAGTAGTTGTACAGGGTTGATCTAACCGCCTCTTGCATGCAGGCCTTAACCTCATCTACGCAGTCGCTAATGGCTACTACTTCAGATTCAGAGATGAAGATCTCTCTGTCTTCGAGAACATCAATAAGTTTCAAGTCCATGGATAAATGCCTTCAGTGGTTGGAAATAGAATTTCTCTTCTTTGTGCGAGAAGTGGATACCCCACCCTCGTTTAGTACCAATTTCAAACACACGGGCAGAGTTGTGCAGTACTGTGTCGCTCAACCCATCTCCATGGCAGTCAAAAGCCAGTGCCTGTATTTGTGAGTCGGGCCAGTTCTCCTGTACAGCCTCGTAGTACTTCCACACATCTGACTTCGCGTAGCCTTTACCCTTTAAGAAGGGTAGCAGCGTGAAGTCGTCCAATTTGACCGCATCCATACCTAGATGCTCAATGTGGCGACATACGTGCAACATATTGATGCCTGCTGTGGTTTCTTCGTCGTCCGGGTCGAACTCAACCTCTCCGAACGTACATGGGCAGGACTTGACTATTGCTTTAGCTACACGGACGTCGTAGGCGTTGTTGCGATTCTCTTTTTGGTGCTTGAACTGTTCAAACACCAAGTTCATAAACGTATCATCTGGGGGCATTATTGTCTCCTGTGTCTCAATCCAAGAACAGCTCGTTAAGTACCATTTCTGAGAGCCCATGTTCCCGGTGTGCACGATTCATCGAGTACCCATTGTCCTCTGAGTATCTATTCTCCTCTGACACTCCATTTGCCTCAAACTCAAAATCGTCCATGATCTCTTCCGGTAGGGTATCTGACAAGTCTGAAGGCTGATCGACACCAGCATCAACCGTGGCGATATCTGGGAAGATACCGTTGTCTATCATTTCTTGTAGCGTACCTTCATGAAGATGCTGTAACGATACTTCGTAGTCGGACGTTATACCATCGCAGCCGCCTGGTATTTGTACGTCTACAATACAGCTGCCTGACTCTGCGTGGATTTCACGCAACTGACCTTCCAACCATTTCTTGTGGTCAGGGCAGAAGAAGACTACACTTTTACTGATTTGTTGAATTGCGCTTTTGATGTTCATGTGTGTGCTCTTAGTGTTAGTTGGTTACGTGCTTATAGCGTTGTTTAATGGGCGTCCTCTGCTCTACCGAATAGAGACAATCCCAGATTCGTTTTGTGTGTCTCGTCTACAGTAAGTAGTACACAACGCAGGCATGGTATGGTACCGTGACGACTCACACCTGATTTATATGGCTTTTCGTCAGAGCAGTCTAGGGTTGTGTAGTGGTTATGTTGCGGAGCTAGAAGCTCTAGCAATTCTCCCCTGTTCTTGATTATTAAACTCTGAACTCGAGTCCTCCAGGCTAACTCTGCCGCATCCGCCGCATCGCACTTGGCAAAATAAGCTAGGTCCTCCTCGTCGTATTCTTTTAGTTCCATTATGTTAATCCCAGACGTTTAGTAGGAAAAATCCTAACATCCACGCAAAAGCCCCACCGTGTACTTGTAGGATGTCCCCACTAAATAGACCGTGTGCAATTAGTGCGCCACCCACAAACAATAATCCTGGTGTCAGTACCTTGGCCAATAAACTGGTCATACTTAACCGTTCCTGTGGTTTTTTGGGCATGTTCATACTTTCTTGTTATAGAACCGTATCAGGTGTCCAGATTGTGCAGTCCTTGATCCTGAGTGCTTTTCGTAAGGCTGTACGAATATCGGATCCGGGCTGCTGCAACAAACGTCCTAACGCTGTTGCAGTAATGTTGTCAGCGATTGCTTTGGCTTTGGTGATCTTTAAGGTCTCACAAGAGTAAACCTTACCGCCACCCTTCTTGGGATAGGCCACGATTGCACCGGTTACATCTCGGATACGTTTCTTGAACGCAGCACTTCCGGTGGTGAATATGGTCATTAGCAGGGTAGTCAGGGAGTCATCCCAGTCGTACCAACTGATCTGCTGACCTTCAACGTCCCAGTCGTAGTAATGCGGTACGATAATCTTCTTGCGATCCATGCCAAGCGAGTTGTGTACATTCTTCCACTGCAACAACAAACCACGCTTGTTAGCTGTGTCAATCTCCTTGACTCGGTCTACCCTGATCTCCATGGAAGTGTGATAAGTGGGTCCGTGCCCACCGGGGGTTACCTGCTGGCCTGGTCGTGCCATGCCGCCAATCTTGTCTTGAAGATGCTGGGAGATGACTACCGTAGCTGGTATACCCAGTATGTTTGACGACCAAGTGGCCAACCACTGCCAGATAAGCTGTGCTCGATCGTTATACGTTTTAGCTCCATGTCCGTCACCCAAGATCTTCTCCTGGATGGCAGTACTCTGTGAGCCTGTAAGCGAATCAATACCGATCATGAGCGGCGTGATCAGCATGTTGTAGTATTCGCTACCCTTCTGACGCTTGGCCCTAGCTTCACGCTTCTTATTGATGGCATCTTGTGTTGCCTTCAGCAGACCAGTGGCTGTACATTGCCACTCTTGTACCGATTTTGCAGGACTGATGATTAGGGCCTCTGCGTGTTCACGCATGAAGCTGCGTGCAAGTGTGTTGGACCACTTACCTTCTGTGTGCACAACAGCGCCAATTCCCGGGGGGTCGTTGACGATAGCTGTGCGACAGAACTCCAGGATCGCTGAAGTCTTCTTTGTCTTAGGTTTGCCTGAGATAGTGATGATGGACTGCATGGGTATCACTTGGATATCCATGACGTACTGCATAGTTAGCGCGTACGGCTCTAACCCAACTACTTCACCTTCTGTGCCCACGATCCTAGTTGTGCTTCCGGTGAACTTCTGTGCCGCCTTGATAAGCGACGCTAGAAACGGTGCAGCTGCTGCGTGATCAACCGGTGCCATTGTCACAGGCTTGTCACTATCGTCAATGGGGATGTCGTCTTCTGCTAGTACCTCGTTACCGTCTTCATCGATAGTTGGCGCAACGGTTTCTACTGCCTCTTCGTCTTCTTCGTCCTCTTCAACTTCTACCGCTTCTTCAACTACTGCTTCTTCAGACTCTAACCCTTCTTCAACTACTACCTCTTCGTTGGTTGTTTCTTCTTCTTCTGTATCAACTTTTTTCTTGCGTGGCATGCTAACTCCAGTGGTGACAACAGCATTAAAACAGACCGGGTACGATGTTTCCACCCTACCCGGTCCGTCTGTAAACTAACTCTTATTATTTACTGGCCTTGTTGCCCTGCATCTTCTTGCGATGGGCTTCCAGGGCCTTGAGCGAGCTGTCAAAGGATGCTGCTTCCTCTGATGTTTCCTCTGATGTTTCCTCTGCTGTTTCCTCTACTGTGTTCTCTTCAATCGCTTCTCCAACCGCCCCGTCTACTGGTGCTTCGTATTCCTCTTCGACCACTTCCTCTTCAACCGACTCTACTGGAGCTGGTTTGTTGCGAGTAACAACCGGTTTGCTCTTGGCCACACCTGGTCGTGCAGCGGCTGGGCGTGCCGCTGTAGACGTTCTTACTGCATGGCCCGCTGATGGGTCTGCTGGGGCTGCCGGGGCTGCTGGGGCTGCTGGGCTGGGTCGTGGCGCTACGCGTGCTGCTGGGCGTGTGGTGCGTGCGGGGGTGTGTGCGGACGACGAACTAGGTTGCGTCTCCTCTTCATCACTCTGTTTATTGCTACCTTGACTGCCGGACATTGACCGACTGCCCGATTCGTGGATAAATTCAGGTACAAACTGTTCAAACTCTGAGTTCTCGAATCCCATCAGTACATGCCGTGGATGGAATGCACTAGCAATCAACTTGACCTGTTCTTCAGCAGAAAGCTGACGAATAACGTTATCCCACGGGATGAACACCTGTTTGTTATAGTCCGCCGTGATATCTCGGTTGAGCCCCTTGGGCGGCAACACCAAACGAGTAGCGTGGTGAGGGAACACCTGCACGTTTGCCGGCAGTTCTTCTGGCTCACTATCAGCCAGACACTGCCACTTAGCTGGCAACATGAACGCTGCCGAGTCCTTCATGAAGTGGAAGAACGTCGGATCGTTATAGTTGAAGATGTCTCCCAGGATGTCTGCACCGCCTTCTCCGACCACACTAAGTACCTCGCCTAGTGTCTTGGTTGCGGTAGGAGACAGCATCAGGCAGATGTTGGTCTTAGGCTTGCGTGAGTAATCCTTGCCGTTGTGCATGTACAGCACACCCTGGATCAACAAGCAGGACTTAGGCTTTGACAACGGAGCTGACTGATTATTTGCCCCTTTCAACAAACGAGCCACATCCTGGTGCTCGTCTTTAAGGCTTTCCATTGAACGATAGAAGTGGTCAAACGGCGTGTCCACATACTGTTCACGTTCGTCCTCGGACAGCTCCGTATTGAACGTAATGCGGCGAACTGTACCGACACCTCGAACACAGCGTGGCACAGGTGCCAACCACCCGGTCAGCTGCTCTTGATCTTCCGGGTCTCTCCAGGGCATCAGCTCTCCGTCATCACCTACTGCCGCGAGCGGCTGGAAGATGGTGGGCTGGTCCCAAGAGACTGTGTAAACCTGCAACGGACACTCCTGACGGGTGACGAACATACCGGCCAGGCCGCCGTTAGAGAGTGTGTTGCTTTTCATGTCATTGATGCGCATATTAACTAATCCTTGCTTCTGTCACTAATCTAATTCGATACTCTTACTTTTTGCTTTTTTGTCGTCAACGGGTGTATCAAGATAACCAAGCACTTCACAATCTGAGACGTATACCAAGGCCCGTGATATCGGCATCTGTGCATTTTTGCCAGTTGCAGATAGGGACGCAGCGCGTATGTTGGTCCACATTGTGTGTCCTATGGGTTTGTGTGTAGTTGGGTGCATAAACCCAAACAACTCGAATCGGTAACCAGGGTCGGCTTTTGCAACGTTAATCATTTCGTTGGCAGTGCCGTCTGGATTCTGTTCGATGTAGTTAGTGATTGGTATCCGTGACTTGTACAGATGCACCAACACGTTAAACAGAGCGAACGCCGATAGGTCTGTTGTACACTCCCACATGTGTGCTCGGAAGTCTTTGCCACGGGTGTTGATGGTACCAAATTTGTTGACAACTTCCAACTGGACTTTGCCTGGCCCTGGTATCAACACTTCCCGCTGTAATAAAACCCCTTCTACCCGATCCGCCCCCATACTTCTGATTGTGCTACACCTGATCACATACTTCATCGTCGTCCTCGCTAAGGTCTAGTGCGTGCGGAGACAGAAACCTCTCAGTGTGCAGACATTGGAACAACACGTCCCATAAGAACATCGCATGATAGCGGTTCAGTTTATCGAACGAGTGTACCTGCACATTGCCTTTGTCACGAGGGTGCTTAATGCTGTTGGATAAGGAGACTTTGTCCAACTCCCGTGATTTACCAGAGCCGTAGTAGGCTAGTGCTGTGATCTTAATCACTTTGAACTGTTTATTCTCGTCTACCAGTGTTACCACTGACAGTGCGTAGTGAGAGATATCAGATGAATCTTTCGGGAACCCCGACTTCGAGTAAATCTTCTTTTGTGGCATGTTCACCCCATCTCAAGGTTATATCTGGTTTGTCTACTTGGAAACGAAGCCCAACTTGTGGTACTTCACAACCGTGGGTCATACACAGTGGTATGGCTCTATCCACTACTTCTTCAATGTGTTCTACTGGTACGGCCAGCATCACCGCGTCGTGGATAGATGCAATGATCTTAAAACGACCTGGACGCATCTTCTGATATGCACTGAAGTTAATCAATGCCTGGGACATCGTATCTCCAACGGTGGACTGGATGTTGAAGTTAACCGCTTCGCGTTGCATACCAGCCATAACGCCGTTGTCTTTGGTGTACGGGAACGCTCGCACCCTACCGTAGGGGTTGATGATTCGTCCAGGCTGTACAAACCTGGGATCTGCATTCTGTAGCACCATGTCTTTACAACCGCTCCACGCTACGGCCTCCTTACAGCTATTGAGGTACATTGATGTAAGTTGGTAGCTCTCGTAGAAGGTGTTGATCCAAACCTTGATTTCATCTACTTCGAAGTTTAGACCTTCTTTGGCCAGCTCGCGTTGAATAGCTGACGGTCCACGTCCATAAGGTACCCCGAAGACGATTGATTTTGAGGCAGTCCTGTACGAATCCAGGACCTTGTCTTCCTTCCTGAGTTTGTTCAGCTCGTCAATTGTGTAGCTGGAGATTAGCCTATTTTGACACTCCAAGGTGCCAAACATCTTCTGCATGGTTGCCGTGTGTAGATCCGTTGTGGCAAGGATGTGGTTGAACACGTCGTCACCAGCAATGGCACCCATCGCAAATAACTCCGCACTTTTCCAATCGGAGTCTATGATTACCCATTTAGGATCCGTCATGAACACAGACCTGATGGAGTGGTAACGCGGATCCAGTCCCTTAGAGTCGGTGAAGAGGGAGATCAGCTCCTTCTCCTGTTTCTTAGGGAAGTTCTGGAAGTTGGGTGAGGTACTGTACCTACCTGTTTCCAACGTCAACCTGTAGGTTGTTCTGGCTCTACCATCCTTGCCAATGGTAGACCCTACTCCACCTGTCCACTTGAGACGCCCATCGGCACCCTGTGAATAGGTCTGCAGGAAGTTCTTGGCTACCTGAGCACAGAACCTATACCTTTGTAGCAGCTTAGGGAATGGATGTTGTGAGCTTAGGATACCCAGTGATTCTGAGTCCGTACTTGGAGACATCAGGTGCGTTTTATTCTTCTGTACGACTGAAGCCCATGCTGTGTCGTCTGTCGCCTTGATGGGCGTTAGATTAAGGATGACTGCATGTGAGGGTGAAACACGAGTCTTTACACCTTTTTTAGCTTTCATGTACCCGTAAAGGATCTCATTGATCTGTAGCGTAGAGCCAGGGTTGAACCCAGGCATCTCGATCTCCTTCGATACCTCTTTTCCTTTTACGAGCTTGGTAACCATAGCCGTATATGGTTCCCAGTTGATGGCTCTCTGTAACTCCCCGACCATCGAGGTGCACTTGGCCTGGAAGATATCCGACAACACTGCTAAACGTTGTTCGTCGCATAGTATGCCTGTCTCTTCCATCTCTAGTACTGGGGCGTTGACTGGGTGTAGATAATTGTAGTAAAGCTTGTCTACACCAGTTTCCACCAACTGCTTCTCCAAGATTTCATAGCAGCCGAATGTGACTGCAGCGTCCATCGCTGCATAGGGTACTAATACCTCTTCAGGTATAGTCCCGTAACCGTGCTGGTCAATGAAGTCCTGTGACAATCCATTTGCTTTGATCCACTGCCTTAGTTCCAGATCGTATCGGTCTGTACCTAGTAGACGTACTGCGACTAGCTCTAACTTCTTTTCCAGGGTTTCGTTACCTGGGATGATATGGAAGGCCAACATAGTATCAAAACCATTGTCCAGGAATTGATCTAGTAAATCCAGTCCATTTTGTCTGAGTATCTTGATGTCACCGCGTACGTTGTGGCCAATGATACCTATGCCATCTCGTTTGAGTAGGTAGGCCAGTGCCTTGAATATCCAGCCCTTCTCGCCGATCTCTGTGTAGTTTTGTTTCTCGTCGTACAGGTAGAACACATAAGCGTGGTCTCTACTGTGAGATAACTGTATGGTACGAATAGCGCTGTCAGCACCCCACTCAAGATCGATTGAGAATTTCTTGTAATCGTGGTTGATTAGATCCAGGATTACATTATTTGCCTCTGCATGCGTCTTGACTACCGTGTATTCACAAGTGGGTGGTGCAACTCGACTACCCGTGCTGACCAACTCTACGAATAGGTCCAGGTCGTTGTAGAAGTCTTGTAGCAGTTCCGGGGCAGCAACTATACGCGCAGGATGAATACAAGCTACCACCTTAACACCACCTGGCAGTTCCACGATGGTACCTCGACACGTCGTAAAGTTAAGCTGTTTGGCTAGCTTCTTATCGAAGGCCGTGATAAAGAACTTCAACGCATCTGCACCAAACAACAGTACGTACTTTGGCTTAACTACGTTGATAGCCCGGGTCAACAGTGCCATACCTTCGTTGGCATGTGCTGCTTTTAATGTACCTTTGCCTGCTAAGTCCTTTGGCATACTGAACGGGCAGATAGACGTACAAAACCAATCACCAATGTTTAAGCCTTTGCTTTTGACATAGCATTTCCATTGCTCAGCTGCGTCATCTGTCTGTCTTCGTCCAGTTGTAGCTTCGTTTTGTGTTGGATCCTTAGACACCACCATCACGTCACTACGGGTTGCAAAATCCCCATCAATTGTTCTACCCGCTACAAACGTCACCTGAGTAGTCTTCTGCTCGTCAAGGAACATCGTCATGTTGCCTAGCAGTAACGTCTGTAGCATCTCTTCTACGTTTTCGTCCGTAGCTTCAACGTTCATAATGTCAACCACACCACGCTGGATTACCCCACCGACGGGTGGTGGTAAATGGTTAACCAGAACTTCCGATACAGCATCTGTGAGTTCATACTCAAGGATGTCTGTGTTCATGTCATTTTCATTCAAAATGGGCACCTTATAGAGAATAGGTTTGCGGACTCGCGTATACGTTGCCAGATGGCTTCATGGTCCAGATCTCCTGGGTCCTCATGTGGCAGCATCATGACTGGTATTACTTTACCTTTGAAGCCTTTCTCCCCTTGTAGTCTTTCTGCTTGTTTGATTGTCTTATCCCACACGTCTCCGTCGAACATCATAAAGATGAAACCACCACTAGATGTCCAGTGTCTAAGTAGTCTGATCTGCTCCTTGCCTATCGTGTGACCAAGTACAGCCATGGCTGGACCTGGTTCATCCGACCCTTTAGGACTACCGATACGGAACACATCCATTGGACCTTCTACTAGAACACAGAATCGTGTCCACGCCATAGCAGATCTGAAGTTGTAGAACAGATCCTGCTTGTGCAGTCCAGGTGACGTGTACCACTTGGCTGGATGCTTGGGTTTCTTCTCGTCGTAGTTACACACAGGGCAGACCCTTGGTTGAGACTGATCAGACTGGAACGTGGCTCTACACTCGTCGTTAGAACACCGCCACACCTTCTTCACGTCACCTTGGGTGTCTCCTATGTACCTGGCCTGCCACCCAACCATTATGTCATCCCAGTATATGGGTACTGTGATACGGTTACTCACTAGACTTGGTTTACCGTTTTCGCACCAACTTACCTCGTAGTTCTTTGAGAGCTTCTTTGGGTTGTGCCCTCTGTTTACTAGAAATTCTATACCTGGGTGGTTAGCTGGTAGTTTGTCTAAACTTACCATCTTGCCTGGCCAGTCTATAGGTTGATGCACACGTACCTGACGTTGAGCTTCCTCTTGCGGTACGATAACCGTCTCAATCTTATGCAGTGCAAGGTTTATGTGGGATAGGCGATGTATTAGATCGTCCAAGAACCCAGGCATACGCTCGCAACCCTCATTGAAACATTTCAATGCAAAGTAGTTGTTAGACCCGTTGTCCTGAACACCCCACATGTGATTGATACTCAATCTGAATCGGGTGTCGTCACAGTTAGGGCAGCATACACGGTACGTTTCACCATAACTATGTATGTTCTTTGTTTCTCTACCCATTGGGTTGACGAAGTAGTCTACCACCATGGGCTCACCCTGATTTGCTACTTTTACGTCACCACCACCAAGCCCGTTGTCATCTACTGATATACGTACAGCGCGCCTAAGTCTATTGTATAAGTCTTGGTTAAGCACGATTACCTACGAATCTCGGGTCTACAGACATCCACACCATGTTATTACCTTGGCGGACAATCTGCATTTGACCCGTTTTAATGTTGAACGTGGATGTAGCACCTACCAACTCGGCAAACACTTCTGCGTGCGTGCCTCGCTGTTTATCGTTGTAGATACGCGCCACTCCATTATGATCCTTCTTACTCAGCACGATGCAAGTGTCCATGAGCGCAGCAAACGTCTTTACGTCTGCAGCGTCATACATGCTTGGCATATGCTGTGGTCCTTTTTTACCTGCTGCTGCATTCAGCTGGTGTAGTACCACAAGCTCAACATTAAACTCGTTAGCAATATACCTGAGTTCTTGTAGTTGGACGGAAAGTACATGTGGCAAATTTGGTTCGTCCATATCCTGACCTATACAGAACCTACGACCCATTACGCCTAACCAGTCTACAAGAACTATGGATGGTGTAACACCTTTAGAGACTTCACTACGTAATATAGATACTATCTCTGCCGCACCACCATAACCTTTGTTACCTTCCTGCATATCGTATGTGTGTAAGAACTCACGTACATCCCCACACGATTCCAACTTAGCTCTAGTCTCAGGTTTCATTTCACTCATGCGCCCAGTGAAACTGTCAATCGGTACACCAGTCGCATTGGCCCAGATTCTAGGCGCTATACTTACTATGGGTTGCTCGTACTGGAACATGTACGTGTGGTATCCTAGTTTAGCTGCCTTAACGCACAGGTCGATCCCAAGCAAAGTCTTACCGCCTTCGAACGGTGCCAGTACACCAGTCATGTGTGACTCGCGTGAACCACCTGCGGTCATAATGTCAAACAATCTACAGCCTGTCTGCGTAGGCGGTTTCATACTTGCGTCGAACATGGGATTAGATAGATCGAAAAGATCCACACTATCCACAGATGTTATACGTGTCTCACGGTGCTGCTTAACAAGGTCGGATATGACGTCGTCGAGTTTATCTCTTGACGCGCTACTGTCCTGGATGGCCGGCATCATAACACGCTCATCCAGGAACATCTGGAGTAGCTTTATACCTACGTTGGAATCTGTATCCTCCTCTTCGAGACTATATGCGTAGTCTAGGAACGTACCGATCCACTCGGTAAAATCCTTCATCTCCTGACCGTACTCAATACGCGGGTCTAACTCCGCTCTTAATGACTCGCGTGGGATCATCTTGCTGTACGTCAGGTAGTACTCCTGCGTGATTGACCACATCGCTTGAGCTGGAGCTTCAAACACACCATTCCAGTGTTCTGGTTTGAGTTTGATCAACGCCTGGCTACACACGTTCTCGTTACGAATTAAGTGTGCCAGCAGAATCTCCAGCTGAGCCTCAGTCAGTTTTCTCTGCATCTAGCACACCTCCAAAACGTGTATTCAGGAAGTCACGTACTGTTGGGAACATATCCAGCTGGCGAGTTGCTTCTTTTCGCACACTCTCAGCCAATATGGTCAACTTCATATATCGTGACAGACAGTAGATTAACTCTACCGGGTAACCCATACTGCTGTCTGTCAGTATGGTTATCAATGGTAGGTCTGTGAAAGCTTTGCGTCTCCTGTCAATTGTTATTAGTGCAGCTTTGACATCATCTAGTCGCTGTTTGCTTGGACCTCCCACGCTGTTGGATGTTAACGTATCCAGAGGCAGGTAGAATTCCAATATCTGCTGTGGCTTGGGCGGCACTAAGCTCTTCTCTCGCAACTTAGCGAATATGAAGTGTACGTAGTCGGCCGCAGGTACATTAAGATCAACAGCTCTAGCTGCAATTGTTGTCCACATAGACATGTCATCGAAGTTATCTACCGACATGCGATACGCTGGTTTATCCATACGTCTAAGGTTAATGAACGCGTCACGGACCAGTGAAGCTGCTTTCATAACCTCTGCCGAAACGTTAGGTTTAACCTCGTATCTACTAATCCTACCTTTACTGTTGAATTCGTAGACCATATCCACCTCTCTGGTGTTGGTCACTCCATTTGAACTCTAGGTACCATTACGAAGCCGTTACGCTCGTATGCCCTATGGCGTGCCCTAGACCTATTGAGTGCCCAAGGATCCCATTCATCCCACATATCCAGAAGAAGGCCCTCTGACTTGCCTTCCTGGACGCGACTCAAACGTCCTGGTAGTTGGATGTTATTTACTTCTGAGGTACCTCCATCCGCACGCACAAACATACGTAGGTGTGTGGGATCGATACCCTGTTTCCAGCAGTGGGTGGATATGACGCGTTTCAACTTACCAGCTTCAAAGTCACGCAGCATTGCTATGCGTTGTTTGTTATCTAGTGGTTTGAATGAACTGTCGATAAATCCAAAACTTTCTAAACGAGGTAGCAACGTGTCGCTGATGTTTGAGTACATCAATTCAAAGTCAGGTAGGTATCTCTGTAAGTTGAACGCGTGTTCAACGGATTCCACCATGATCAGTGTCTGAGGCTCGTCGACGTCCAGCGTTCCCATAAAGTGTTTAACTGCTTGGGATATCACGTGGTTGCGTTTGCGATTAAGCCAGTATCCATCTCGTTTCTTTTGCCACTGCTCACCGACCAACACAGGTAGATCAAAATCTTTAGGTAGTGTTATGAACTGTGTGTTGATAGGTGTAACTGCATCATTATCTACTGCCTCTGCATAGGTGACTGTCAGTAGAATGGGTCCGAAGATTGCCTCTACTACAAAGTCTGCCCCATCGGCCCGACAGTTAGGTGATGCTGTGAACCCTATAAACTTAGCGTCCGTTTTCTTACCACACAGTAGCGCAGCTCTTTTATCCGTTGCGGATGTGTGTACTTCGTCGTAGATGATTAGGTGCATCTTGTCCAACGGTAGCTTGTGTAGACTATCCGCAGAGCATAGGGTGATTCTCTTGTTGGGTTCGTTTCTACCACCACCAAGCATACCAACCTGACCCGGCACTATTTTCTGAAGCTTGTCATATGTACTCTGCATCAGTTGTATGCCGGGGCTTACGAACGCGATACGTGATCGTGGATAGATTTTACACAACACAGCAGCCATGAAGGTTTTGCCAAATCCGGTAGGGGCAACTATAACCCCACCTTCGCAAGAGTCAATCATAGCCAACGCTTCTGGCTGCCTGTGCCTAAATTCTATTTCACCTAGTTCTTCTAACTTAGCCCAGTTGGCTGGAGGTAGCTTGTCTACACGTACATCGTCTGTTTTTATTTTGACGCCCATTGATCTCAACTTGACCAACAACCGTTTTCGCAGGCCCGCAGAACAAACCAGATTGTCACCGTGCATCTGATACAGCAGTCTTCTCTGTATTTCCATGTCAGGGTTAAAGCGAGCGTGTGGGTTAGCTCTTAGTTGGTTGCGTCTAGCAAACAGCTCCGCACCCTGGTAAGTAACCCTGTGGTTATAGGATAGCGTCTCACGAAGCTGTGATACCTGGCTTTCATCCAAACCTTCCACCTGGATTAAATTACCTGAGCGTATGATTTGTACCGTACTAGCCATAATCATTTCTCCGGGTCTTCGCCACGATGATCATTGAGGTCATCTTTGTCCTCATCATCTTTACGATTTGAGTGTCCGAACTTAGAACAGTACTCGTTGCCGAACTCTTCGTCCATACGGAAACACTCATGAGGATCGAATCCGAACCCAGGTTGAACATCCGCCAGCCACTGCCATATGCACCAGACAAACGCCTGTACATTGGCCGCATGGATTGCACCTATCCTGTTGCCAGGACTTGTTGGGTTGGTATCGTTGCGGCGTGCCAGAACTTTCAGGTAAAACTTGTGCCATTGGCATTCCGGGTTTTCAATCCACGTGTGGTACATCAAATACCATAAAGCCTCTGCCACAGTGGGTTTAGACGAAAGTATTTGATCCAGATTAGTTGCCTTCATTGCCTGCTTAATGAAGTCATAGCGCAATTCGTTTATTCGACACGAACCGTCTATGATCCCTGCCACACTCAACTTTGCACCATTGTTGTGCCATGTGGGATTGATGAGGATGGTCTGGATTGCCGCCAGCGGCCCATGGTTCATCTTTAGGAAGTCCGCACGTGGGGCTAGGGTGCTGACACGTCTAAACTGCGCATGCATAGGAGAGGCGTTCCTGAGTGCCACAGACATAAGGTCACGGATGTTACCCCATCCATTACCAAATGCAGCCAGTCCTAGGCTTATGACGTCTGCGTCGCCAGAGTTCAACGCGTGTAGCTTGGCCGACCCGTTGATGGCTTTGTAAAGCTCATCTACTTCGTAGGGCTTAGATTGGACCGCCCCAATTACGGGTACAGCTACGGTCTGACCAAGGTGCCACAAGTCGTACATGATCTTACAGTGACGAAAGGTCGGCAGCGTGTAGATGTCCGCTTCCAGTTTGTCCACAGTCTTACATGGCTGGCGTGTGGTTTTACCTTTGTTATCAATAAATACTAGTTCCGACATTATGACTCCGATCGAATGCTCTGGCGCAGTAGGTCGTAACGCTTGATCTTACCTTTAGAGCCGTGGGCAAGAATAGCAGCAGAGCCTCTCGTGGCCCTACCGTTATTACCATTGCACGCACCGCACTTTTCACATGTGACTTTGTTCTCGATACCCTCTTGAGCTGGACAGTCAAACTCGTTAGCTGCCAGATCCTCATTGGGTAACAGCGTACGAAAGGTACGCCAGCCTTTCACACGAGCCTCACTAAGCTCGTCCAACGAATCCACTGATGCTACTGTAAACTCTCGGAAGCGGTCATCAGCTATACGCCATGAGTGGGTGTAGCTGGTCCACATACCTTTGGATTTACGTATCACGTCTATCATTGGCTCCCACACGGTGACTGGTACTGCTACCGGGTCTCCGTAAGAGCCACATCGCAAGGATTCACCTACCAACTTAGGTAGGAAGTTCTCCATGGCGATGTGGGGATAGGCGCCGCGCTTGTACGCTCGCCAAATCCCGTTCGGGCCTTGTGTGACCGTGTTAACATAACACGCCCCACTAAAGGCAGACCCAAACTTGCAGTCATTGCAGACGCCTTTGTCTTCCTTGTCCCGTATGACTTCAGACGGTGCCTTGTCCTGCTTTAGGATCATGGTCTGTAGCATAGGTCCAGTTTTGACATTGACGCTTCTTGAGATGAACCCCGTGATAATTAGCACGATGGGTTCACCTGTAAACAAACTAGGTCCTTCCCACAGGACGTATCCCTGGGAAGTTGCTGAAGAGATCATCTGATTACCCAAACATTACAAGTCATAGACATTCTTAACGTATTACTTCTTATATCAGAGTGTGATGACATGATCGAACCCACTCTTGAGAGCCGGCTCGTGTGTGACCACAATAATCTGCATACCGGTAGACTTTGCGTATGATTGTGCTTGTCTAAGCACATCCGCTATAGCTTCTACGTGTTCGGCGTCAGCCCCATAGGTGGGCTCGTCCAGGATCAAAAGTCCCGTATCCGGTGCGAATAATCGATTGGATGCCAGCATCAGTGCTAGGCTCAGACAGGTAGCCTGGCCTCCTGAAGCGTCCTCTACGAACGCGCTGGGATTATCGTTGAAGCACAGGCATATGTCAAGGTCACTTAGTATTTGTGCCGAGAACGGTACGTCCAGTGTTTCAAGCATGTCGTTCCACGCTGTGTTAAGCGTGGTTAAGTAATAACGCGCAACTGCTGCGGGGTATCTGTCCCGATGGAACCATGAGCATACGTCATTGATCACGCTGCGATACTTGACCAGGCTCTTGGCTTTGTCCTTGCGGGTCTGCAGATCGCGCAGGTTGCGATTGTCAACGGCTTGAATTGTTGTAAGCGCGCTACACGAAAAGTCCATCTTTCGTCGTTTGTCTTCGTTCTCTACGTATTCTTTCAGGATGGCTTGAACAGCTTCGAACTGGTAATCGGCGTCATACTCTTCTTCCAGTTTGGCAGCTTGTTTAGTTCGTTCATCCAGTTGTGCCGTTAGCGTGTGAACGGTGTTACGTACCTTGTTGTGTGAGCTATGAATAGACTCCAAAACCTTCTTGAACGACTTGAGTTCGTTGATGGTAGCGACGTACACCTCGGTGGGCGGTAGCACTCCTACCTCAGGTATGTTTCTCATTTGCTCAAGCAATGCATCACTTTGAGCATTCCACTTAGTCTCCCAATGCTTGTACGCCGTGGAATCTCTGTTGTAGGCTGCCCATTCTGTCTTACACTCATTGATGCTATCTGACAGTTTCTTAATCTTTACCTCAAGCTCGGTACGCTCCTTTTGGCATTGTCCAGCCATGTCTGACATTTTATGTACATGACCCTCACCGTCTACAATGGCCGTTGTACCGCAGGTTGGGCATATGCCCGCTGCAACCTTCTTTAAGGTGGCGTCTAACCTACTGCGCTCTGACTGCATCTCAATCAGGCTTTTAGTCATATCCTGGAGTGCAGATTCGGAGGTGCTTGGTCTGTTTTCCGGTGGATGATTTGTAAACTTCTGCTTGGCTAGGTTGGCTGCTTGCTTGGACAGTTCTTCTCGCTGACGAATGTTCTGCTCGATCAGCTTCACTGAGCCTAGTGCCTCCTGCGCCTTGGCAGCCTCTACTTCCATACCAGCAACCGCTTCCTCTGCGTACTTAAGACTTGTAGCAATCTCTGTTTCTTTGGATTGTGCTTCAAGCAGAGCTTCTGCAGTGGTAGTAACAGAATCTGTGATTGACGTAAACTCGGAAGTGTACCGGTAGTACGCAGCCAGCTTGGTGTGGTACTCACTAACCATATGGGGGTAGTTGATTGTTCCGAGTATTACATCCAGGTTTTGAATCTCAGTACCGTACCAAGTCTGCTTAGACGTGTTCTCTTCAATACGCTTGGTGAGCTCATCAATCATCTCATCAGGTACAACCTCGATTTGACAATTGTTCAACTCAGACTGAAGCATAGTGTGCAGCTTCTCGAACTTCTCTGTACCGAACAGGCGCTGCAGGATCTTTGCGCGATCCGCAGCGGCTGAGCTGACCAGCTCGTTTAGTCCACCCTGACGGATGAACACGAATTTCTCAGCCATGGCGATACTGCAGCCGAGTATGTTGTCCATGCTCTCGTTGGCTTTAGTGGCTGCTCTGAAGTCCTCACCTGCAAAGTTAAGCTGCACCCCTGAGGATGCTAGCTGGCGACGAATACGACCTGTGCTACCGTAGGCATTAAACTCAACCTCTGCGTAGCCGCTTGAGGTGCCCCAACGCAGGTCACGATCCTTAGTACGCTTGCCTGGCGCTTTGCCTGTTAAGGCGAACTGAATACTGCGGATCAGGTTTGATTTACCTTTGCCGTTGCTGCCCTGTAAAATCACTACGCCTGAACCAGGGATCTCTAACTCTAGTGCCTTGTGTTGGCAGTAGTTATTGAGTGACAGTTTTGTTATTTGCATGCGTTACACCTTGTCTTTTTGTTTGTTTTCACTAAGCGGTAGCCCCATGTAGATATAACAACAACCCTGTACCCTTTGGCCAGTATAGGTAGTGGTCGGTTCTCGCCGGGCCACCATTCGTTGCCGTACACAATGCCACCGTTGTACCTGTGCTTACCGTAGTTCACCCCTAAGTAACCTTTGAATGAATAAGGAGTACCCAAACCGTCGGATGCTGTTGTGTTGGCAACCTTCTCGCATTTGGCTGCACTCCACACTTCCGCTGGACGCGGATAGTAGGCCGGGTCATGTGCTACTTCGGCCGTAGGTGAATCAGTGGGATCGTATGGATCTTGTTTTGGTGGTTTCATGCTACGGTACGCTCTAGTGCTGTTTTGATGTCTTTAATTTCAGCATTACGTATCACTACCCGCATTTGTAAGGTCTTTCGAAGCGATTCAATGATAGGAACTTTAATCTGCTCCATGTCCTCAGCGCGTACGGTGAACTCTTCTACGATGGGACGATTATCTAAACCCACCAGTCGGATATGGATACCGGATCCCATCTTGTTCTCAAAATCGTACCTCTCAAACTTCTCAAGCGCACTTATCAGTACAGCCGTTGATTGTTTATGTTGTGAGAGTTGCGTGTCTGCGTCTTCTTCGGAATCAGTCATGTGTTAGCCTTTCATCTGTTCACGTAGCGTTAGAACGGTTTGTCCGGGATCCAGGGTAGACATAAGATCGTTGGCCAGCTGTAGAGACTGTTTGCTGGCTCCCTTGCCTGCAATTGACTCAAGTACCTTGCCAGGATCGAAAACCGTGTCACGGCCTATCGTAGGGCCTTCCTGACCCTTCTTGTTGATGTGCATAGGTGACAGCCAGAGGTGTACCTTGGGCTCAGGCCCTAACGCTGTACGAAGTTTGTTTAGCACATTAGGAATGTCAGGGTTGTAAGAGACGTCCAGAATGGGATATCCAACCACACACTGATCATGTAGCAGTTTACCTACCGGATGGTCAAGTACATCAACCCCAAGGGAAATTGTACTCAGTACGTCAAGTACAACCTCAAGATGCGCCTCTGTCTCTAGCGCCAGCGCCAGGTACCCACGTGTCTCTAGGCTTTGCATGTGTAGGCTGTACTTTGGGTCACCACCATAAATCATCGTGAAAGTCTTATGGGGTTTCTCAGACCTAGACATCATGGATGTAGATCCAGGATAGTGGAATGTCGTTCGATCTTTGGACTGTGTCCAGTTGACGTGGTAGTCACCCAGTAGAACCAACTCAACGGTCTTTGGAATAAGCTCCCAGTCTAAGTTCCACATACCTTCCATGGGTAGCGCAAGGTTGAGCAGTTGATGCATGATTAGTACATCACATTCAGCTGGTACTTGTTGTAAGGCGTCAGCTAGCTGATCTTTGGGTGTGTACGGTAAACCATAAACCTTAGCACCGTTGATATCCACTAGTTTGTGGTGGATGGATTCTGCCCCAATGATGTTGGCCCATGACGGTGCTGATAGATCGTGGTTGCCATCAATGTAGTAAACAGGTAGACCTGCTTTCTTCATTCTGGCGATCTGTTCAATTGCGAATGTTACGGAGTATGAATCTGGTTTAGGACAATCGAAGAAGTCACCACCTATAACAAGTGGGACTTTGTGTGTTGTACACAGACTGTCTATTACAGATCTGAACCCGTGATACGTGTCACCCGCTATCTCGGGTCTTGATGCCCAAGTCTTCGGTTTAAGGTGGGTGTCTGCAGTGAATGCAAACTTGCAAATATCAGACATCAAAACTTCTCCAAATGGCTTGAAAAAAACGAAAAGCGCCGCAGGCGCTTAGATCTTTCTCGTCCGAACCAGCGAGGTTGGATGTCCCGAGAGTGAGCGTAGCGAACCGGGACAGACGACCGAAGCGCCAGTGAGGTACGTACGAAGGATAACAAATAGGGCAGGTACTCTGCACTTTTGGTATACGTAGTATAGGTAGTATCACGCAATTGATACAGTGTCAAAAACGCTGTTATCTAGGCATAAAGTCGACTTACGGGTCGATGTTTTTTACAGATTTTTGCTAAGGTTAGTACGCGCAGATTTTGAGTGTAATTGGGTCAAATTTCCCAGGGGTAAATTACCTACTTTTCTAGTGATTTACCCTTAGCAATCTTGGTCTTGTTTTGTGGTGGTTCCATACTCAACTTAGCATCCTTAGTGGCCTCATACGCCAGTGAAGCTTTAGCTACCAGTGTGATGGTGTAGCACCTCGCAGTTTTATTTTTATTGGTAGCCGGTGGACCTCTCAGGTACCCGAAACCCTCTGTCTTAGCCAAACCTACCACTTCCAAACCTACGGGTGCATCCTGGTTTTGATACAGCTTTACAGTGGTCTCCGGTGGGAACTCACAAAGCTTTTTGATCAATTCATATACTGTCATTGTGCATCCTCTGTGGTTTGTTGGGTCTTCTTCTGCAGAACGGCTACATACATACCATTCCACCATGTGTCCACTTTCCTACCGAGCATGCTTCCGAATCCTTTAACCCCCTGTGTGTCGCATAAACCTCCAGGGGTAAGCAGCTCACGATCGTACAACACCGTGTAGTTTTTCAGTGCTTCCTTTGTAGCTGATCTAGTGATCTCGTAGTTCCAGTCGTCCATCACCAGGATAAAGGTATCCGCTAGCACTTCGTGGTAATACGTAAATGCTTTGCGTGTACCCTCGTCAGTGTGATCACCATCGTAGAAGTACACGTTCACCTTCTCTGGGATCTTGGTTAAATCCAAGGTCCAGCTGTCTTCCTCAAAGAAGGTGAAATCACAGTACTTGGCGAACGTCTTCTTGTTTCTGTGGAACGCTGCCGCTGCACTGTCGTGTTGTCCAAATGTTACGTTGAACACGTCTACAGCGTAGAATTTTCCAATGTTCGCAAACGACGCTGCAATAACGGTGGCACCCTTCCAGCTGCCTATTTCCAAATAGACAGCCTCAGGGAATGCACACAGATTATTCAGCATGTGTCTACCTCGGGTGGAGGATAGACCATATACCGCAAGTGCTTCTTTGTTGAGTTTGGAAATACCAGAAACAGCATAATCTATGGCTTTTTGTACCAGTTTCACATAATCCATCTTGTACCTTTTTTGTTGGTAAAGCCTAAGCACGCAGGCGTCTACAATTGTTGCTTGGCGGCAGCTTCTGCGTAGTATTCAGCGTTAGCAGCTATATGTGCTGCGACAACAGCATCTTCGACAGGTTTGTAGGCAGTGGCGTCTTCCAAAGCAAACCTAGCATAAACGGCGGCTTTGACAGCGTCGGCCTCAGCTTCGGCCTTGGTTTTGACAGCAATAGCCGCATTGATGGCCGCAGCGTATGCTTGGCCGGCTTCAGCAGAAACACTACTGGCTTTAGCGATAATACTACTGGCCCTAGCGATAGCACTACTGGCTTCAACAATAGTATTACGGTAGTACTCACCGACTGCGTCAACAATAACGCTGGCGTCATCAACAGTAATAATGTATTCCTCAACAGCTTGGTTTTTGGCTATACAGCAGATGATGTCGGCCATCGTCAGACGTAGTGGGTGTTGTGTGCCGTCAGGGTCCACCAAGTCGGCTAACCCTTCGAGTTCAGCAAGTGCACATTTGGCTACAACAAGTAGCGAATCTTGTTCGGTTGGCATAGTTAAGACTCCAGATCTATAAGTGAGTTTGGGTGAAGGTTACATTTTCGCAACAGATCAATCTTCAACTGTTGCACTTTTTGCAACAGTTGAGACGCTATTGCTGTCGGTCTTGAGCCGCGTGGCGAGGTAGTCAGGCCTCCAGATCTACAAGTGAGATTGCTTCGAGGCTGTTGAGACGTTCCAGTACCATCTCCAACTGAACGTCAAATTTAGCTTCGTTTTCTTCTTCTGTCCGCTCGCCATCGAAGTCCGTAGGCGACTCCAAAGTCTCTACGTGAGTGGTTAGTCTTTCGACCGTAACCATTGAGCAAGAGTTGTCGCCCCAAGTGAAACCGGGGGCGCTCTCGGATAAGCTGTTCCAGACTTGCCTGCAACCTTGAAAGACATCTGAGGCACGGAAGTAAATGATTATTCTGGGTTCGATGTTCGTCATGTTTATACTCTTACAGTGTTGATGTTTTTCGTCTACGTTCTCGCTAATCACACAGAAGCGATCTTGTACCTTTTTTGTTGTGGATAAAGCCTAAGCACGCGCATCCGTCTGGCTAACCCCCAAAGGCCACCTTGCGCCTCTGGTCGTTCATGTAACGTCGTACCATACACCTCCACCTGGCCCCACACTCTGCCCTTAACGGATAGGTGTGGGGCATACTTACGGAACAACACATGCCATCCAGGACGGTATGTGAAGCCTTTGTGTGGGTGCTCGGTTCCTGCCTCTATCCAGGTATCCAGTGGGATCCGTTGACGTCGGTTAATGAACAACGGGCCTATGGTGCCATCTTTGCGTAGCGTGAACAGTTTATAAGCCAGCATTGAGGTCCTCCTCGTACATGCGTCGAATGCGATTACCCACTGTGTGGCTGGTCTCGTCGGCTACGTTGGCACAATCAATGCGTGTCTCTATAGCTACCTTTAGGCATAGTTCACGGATGTCATGCTCAACATCCTGCATCAACATAGACGAGAGTACCCTACCTGATTCATTCCATTCGGTAACGATCTGTTTGATCCTACTTTTTAGCACGCTTCACCTTCTTTTTGGTTTGCGGTTCGCATAGGTGAAGCCAGTAGCAACCGGGTGCATCGCATTCAATCAAAGCCTCCGTACCAATATCAGCCATCTGGGTCAGGATAGCGTCTGTATTGCAACCGGGTATAACTAGACGCAGTAAACCAATGTCAACCAGCTTGCTAACAGAAGGTGTCCCTAAGGCATGCTTATCAGAGCCTATAGTGCTTATTATTATGTGGCTTATCTGTTTGAAAACCAGTGCGTCGCAGACCGTGTCATTTTTTGTACTCACGTAATCACGCAAATGAACCAACATCCCCCAGTCCCCGTCACTCTTACGAAACAAATCTGCCAGGGACATCAGCGCTAGGTGGTGGTTCTTTGAAAAGGCAAGCAACGCGGTAAGTGTTTCAGGTATCATCTTGGTTATAACGGCCTTGCGTACAGACGCTTCAAACGCATCTGCGTCCATTCTGTTAAAACTACCAAGCTGAGCCACAGCTATACGGCGTAGACCCTTCGCCCTAGCTTCGTTTGACGTCCAACTCTGGTCGTTTAATCTGATCTTAAATTCCCGGACAGTAAGATCAACACAAGTAGGTTTGTCATTATGTTCAACGCCCATTGCGTAACATACAGCAGCTTCAACACACATCTTCCCGGGTATGGGTTTACCCAGGTGACAGGATAAACCTGCATCGACAATCTTGAGAAGCTTGTTTACGAATTGTGTGTTGAGTTCGAACGCTTTTTTGATTTTCTTAGTTGGCACGTTCTTATCCTTATTTAGGGCTCTCACAAAGATACAACCAGTCACAGCCAGGCGAACCACACTCACGAAGTGCTTCAATACCCAATCGGGCTAGTGTACGTAACCAGCCTTCAGCAGGCTCCCCTGGCAGCTTAGTTACCAAAGTGGACAACTCCATGATGTAACTGCTTAGATGGGCACCGTAACTTTCACTCAGTTCCCTCTTGCACCGGGTCACACATGCAGCCCTGTCATAAAACCTATTGGCGACGTTAATAGCGGTTACGTGGTCCCCATCCGCATCATCATCCTCCTCATCTGCATCAGAATCGAGACCATAGCGCCAACCAGAAATTTCCATCGGTGCTAGATACGTTACTACTGCTTCCAGAGACTCTATAGATCCTTGTTGTGCACAAGACAATGAGAGATCTTGGATGTTGTTCTTGAGCTCTGGTGCCAAATCTATAATGTGCAATAACACGTGTGGTACGACGTATTTGATTACCCTCTGCAGGAAAGCGTTAATAAACAGGCGATCGTCTACCGCACCCGCACTTCCAAGTTGGGCAATCGCTATCTCACGTAACCCGTGTGCGCGTGATTCATTACACACCCACCCTATCGTGTCGTTCAAGTGCACCTTTAAGTGACGTACTGAGCCAGATACGCAGGTAGGTTTATCACCATGCGGTAGACCCATTGCATAGCAAACAGCTGCCTCTACGCACATTTGTCCTGGTTCTTGCCTACCCATTCCAGAACAAAGTCCGGCATCAACAACGCCAAGAAGTTTATCGACAAAATCTTTTGTAATCGTGAATGTTTCTGTCATGTTGAAATCTCCGCAATAGTTGTTAGATCTAATTAGTCACACAAGTGAACCCATTTACAGCCTGGTGATCCCAGTTTTTCCAGTGTTTCGAATACGATATCTGCCACCACATTCAACGTCTTATCCGATGTATCACTCCACGCCTCATTGTTGTAACACGATGCTATGCGTTCAATGTCGCCTGTAATTTCATCTAGTGATTTCGTGGTCGCATTAAAGCGCATACTACTAATCAATTTAATGCTGAGAAGCAGATCGTAAACACAAGCGTTAAAAACTAGGCTGGACATATTTGTTATGTGTTCACGGATTTTCCCTACGTAAGCTACATCGCCAATTAGGGCGCACTGTTCGGCCATATAGGCTAATTTAGGTAACTCTTTGTCGAATTCAGCAGCAGCAACTGGGTCATGATTTGTTGGTTCAAAATGAATACACCTAAGCATTCCTGGTACGAAACGCCGAATACAACGAGTAGACAGTTCACGTATAAAAGTTACGTCATCAACGACATCCTTACTGCCAAGTTGTGCTACTGCTATACGGCGTAATCCTCTTGCTCTAGCTTGGTCAGATGACCACGAAGCATCGTTAAGATCAATCTTAATCGTGCGTACTGCGTCAGACACGCAGGTAGGTTGATCTCCATGTGGTAGACCCATTGCATAGCAAACAGCTGCCTCTACGCACATTTGTCCTGGTACTTGCTCACCCATTCCCTCACACAAGCCAGCGTCTACTATTTCTAGGAGCTTTTTAACAAACTCCGTTGTGATGTTAAACTCGCTGTATGCTTGTGCGTCTGTATTAGCTACTACGTCAGTCACGTTAAATCCTTTTTGTTGTTTGTTAAGCTGCGAGTCGTACAACCTTGATAACTGGGTCTTTCATCCAACGGTCTGATTGGTCTTTGGAGAGATCGATTGCCTCTTGCTCAGTAGTAAATATCTCGTAATTGTCGGCTGCTTCACCAGAAACCCTTGACCAACGATCACCACAACAGCCACAATCAACACCGGAACTACATCCGTCAAAGTAGATGTGCTGTTCGGCTATGTGGTTAGCTTCTTGAGCACTAGCTGCCTCCACCACCAGGTTGAAGGGGTTATTACTGAATGATCCACCTGAGTTGTTTTGTCGGAACCTGAACCACAGCATTGGTGTTACCGTTTTTACCGGTTCTTCCTGTTTCTCCGTATGTTTAACTTGGTTGGCATCTAATCCAACCTGACTCAACGCAGAGATCACCTTAGAGAGAGCCGAGTATCGTTCTGTGTCGCTTACTGGGAACGCGTTAATTACCACCTTAAAATTAACCAACGTTTCCTTTGTTATCTCTTTTAGGGAGTGGTCGTCCGGACTGTTAAAGTGGTCAAATTCGAAGGCCGTCGGGCATGAGCACCCAGAATCCGTAGTATGAAACAGTCGACCAGTAGCGTCATGACGCAACACGATTAGTGTGTTGTATTCGTACGAAAGTCCGCCTTCGTCTAATGATGTCAATAGGGACAACCCCAAGTTTTCCGGTTGATAGTAGACGTTGTATCCCATGGTGTTTTCCTTTTCTTGTTTATGTTGGTCTTAATAGACGTAGAGCCACCTGTGGGATTCGAACCCACGACCTCTGCTTTACAAAAGCAAGGCTCTACCGCTGAGCTAAGGTGGCTTTTCTTATATCCTTAGGCGTGCTGTTTGCCCGTAGGCCAAACCAGCTCTAAACCTCGGACTAATCTACTGTAGTTAGTGAGATGCTCTATGGCTTTGATTTTATCAGATATTAGATGAATAGGGTAACCAAACCAATCTAAAAAACCCTTCATCGCTTTCAAAGCAGTTAACTGTGAACTACTGCCTAGGTCTTCTATTTCCGTGATGTTCGATGCCCTAGCTGTTTTGTCTAGCCTGGCAACAAACTCCGCAGTATTAAACCCAGATGTGGTTACAAGCATGCAACCGAGTTCCCAGTCTTCGGATAGTGACACTTTGTCGGGATGACCGTCGTCAGTTGTGTCTGTTTGCATGTATCCCGACATTGTGTCGTTATTATTGTAGGGATCGATGTACGGTTGTAAGTATACCCATCCTTTCGGGTTTCCGTATTTGCGCCGTAAGTCATCACTAATCTTCCTCTTGAGTTTGTTTACATCAAGCCTTGCGTCGACGTTGGTACGTATCCTAACCCTGTGGATGCAGTAGTTGCCTCGGTCTGTACCTTGTGTGTACGCGCGCTCTATACGTCGTAAACGACACCATGGGCAGAGTGTGACTATACCACATGTGTGTACCCACCGAATCCACTTACCACCAACTAGTCGCATCGAATAGAAGCCAGCAGGACGACACGATAGGAACCTGTCAAGAATGTCCACGAGTGTGTTATGTGCATCTGGGAGAAGTGTACCCGAGCCCTCACACTTACTAGCGTACTTCCTCAACTCAAATATCTTACTTCTTAAATCTAGCACAGACACAACGGTTGGCGTCCTTGAGCCCAGCACTGCATGGCATGCCGCTCGCAGTGCTGGGGACGTATCCATCGTTTTAAGCCGCAGCTGGTTGTTGTGTGGTATCAGGTGGTTGCTGCTCACCGACGTTCTCCTGTGCAGGTGTGCTGTTGCGCTGTGCGTCCTCAGCAGCACTAGCCATAGCGTTTGCAAACCGCGCAAGGTTCATTACTGAGAAACGTGCCGATGCCACACTGGTGTCAAACAACTGCAACATCTGCCGCATGTTTAGATCAGTGCTGTTACGCGGAATCACTACACCAGACGGTGACTTGTTGTGTATGTCAGTCCAACCGAAGTTGACACTAACCATGTCGAGAGAAGGGTGTTCCGCAAGCACAGTCTGCATGAATGCTGTTACACGACCCTGTATAACCTCAGCTTCAGTGATCGGTTGCGCTGGGGGTTTGGTCAGGGTGTCCGGGGTCAATTGAGTTTCCATCGAAATCAGGCCTTTCAGGGCTTAGGTTGTGTTTCTTAAATATGTCATTAACTAGGTTGGCGCCTCGAATTAAGGCAAACAAAGTGACAAGCACTGTACCACCTGGTACAAATAGCCACATCGCCAGCGCAAACATCGCCACCCAGTGAGACAGACAAAACCCGCATCGGGTTACATTTCTTAGGAACAACCAGCGATTATCCTCGTCTAGTAGCTCTAGCTTTGCTAGTTTATCTTGGATCCTGTGGTCATGGCGAAATGTCTCCACCATACCACTGGTACCAAGCACTAGCACCATCAGGTCGACTAGTGTCATTATTTTGGTCCTCTCATGGCAGCACGATCGCTAGAAGAACGAAACCTATGAGCATCAAAAATACGCTACCTGATAACAGGAACGCAATAGTGTACATCCATAGGAATCCCATGCCCATTTGATCCCAAATTGGGTATTCTTCTTCTTCTTCCTCTTCTTTATTCGGTCGTGCCGGTACTTGAATAGTGTGGTCGTGGTGCAATGTCGCCACCATGCCACCGGTACCAAGCACTAGCACCATCAGGTCTACTAGTGTCATTATTTTGGTTCTCTCATGATCTGTAGAAGAAATACACCTAGGATTGTCCAGAATACGCTACCTGATAACAGGAACGCAATAATGTACACACATAGGAATGCTATTCCTATTTGATGCCAGATTGTGTATTCTTCCTCTTCTTTGACTTCTTTATTCGGTCGTGCCGGTACGTTGACAGTGTTAGCTTGCAATATGTAATCCTGTTATCCCACAGGTTCTACCCATTTGGTTGTGAAACCTGTGTCACCTGACGGCATCGTAGTTGGTACAATAGGCAAACCCACGGCACGACTATGTGTCTTTAGCCAGCGGGTTTGGAATCGACCCAACAACGTACGTGTCGGCAGGTAGTGCTTTCGTTGAAGGTATCTTACGGCTGTCAGCGCAAATTTGAATGGCATGAGGTTCACCTAACCGCATTATAAACTATGCAAACGCAACTGACACAAACTGAGCAATCTCTTAAACAGCTCCAGACACTGATGACGTCTAGTAACCACGCAGATTGCGTAAAAGGTTACTCGTCAGTTCTGGAGACTGTCGCCAAGCTTTACGGTAATCGTACTATAGACTCTTTGGTTCCTATACTGCCTGCTTTACTGAACTTGCATGGTAAGCCTTTCAGTTTGCAAGACTACTTTCCACTGGAACCAATGTACAAGTTTACGGACTTGCCTCCACGAACTATCATTAAGGCGGGGAGACAAATATCCAAATCCACTACACTAGGCGCACAAGGTGTACTAAGAACGGTTATACGCCCGTACCTGAACACGATCTATGTAGCCCCACGATTCGAGCAGATTAGGCGATTCTCCAATAATGTTGTTCGCCCATTCATACAAGAGTCTCCAATTAACTCGCTGCTTGTAGGACAGGGATCTGCCAAGCGCGATAACTCCGTGTTCCAGCGTACGTTCCGCAACGAGTCCACAATGTACTTTACCTTTGCGTTTCTTGACGCAGAGCGTGCACGTGGTATCGCTGGGGATATTCTTAACCTGGATGAGATACAAGACATCGACATGGACTTCCTGCCAGTGCTTGAGTCATGTCTTGACGCTAGCGTTGATCTTGGTTTAGTCCAGATGTCAGGTACACCTAAGACCACTGACAACACCATCCACCATGCTTGGTTGGAATCATCGCAAGCGCATTGGACTATGAAGTGCGTTCACTGCAGCGATTGGAACATAGCCGCGCTTGAGTGTGGATTAGACAAGATGGTCAGGGAAGATGGTTTCTGCTGTAAGAAGTGCAGCGAGCTACTAAACCCACGTGCAGGGTTCTACTACCACTTCTACCCGGACCGTAGGCTTAAGTTCCCTGGGTATCACATACCTCAGGTGATTATGCCTATGCACTACGCCAACCCCGGCAAATGGAACCGTCTGTACCGTAAGAAGCTGTTATGGTCCCCCTATAGTTATCACAATGAGGTACTAGGCGAGAGTTCCGACGTAGGCTCCCGTATTGTCACGGAAGATCAACTCAGAGCTTGTGCGAATCTACCTTGGCGTAACACCATTGACGAAGCCATCAAGCAAGTCGGTAATTACGAGATGCTGATGATGGGTGTCGACTGGGGTAGTGGCGCAGCAGGTAAGGTTGTTAAGCGCAAGAATCAGATTATCATCGCCGGCGGTACAGAGTCGTTTACCGTTATGACCATTGTTGGTTTCAAGGGTAACGCACGTGGTGAAGTGCTGTACACCGAACGCCTCAATATCGGCCTTGCACCCGAAGAGGAAGTTAGGCACATCATCCAGACGTACCACAAGTTCAAGTGCTTCATTCTGGCACATGACTACGGTGGTGCTGGATTTCTCCGTGAGAGCATGCTGCTACAGTCAGGTATGAACCCAGACAGGACCATGCCGTGTATGTACACGCATGCGCCCGTTAAACCCATCATCACGTTTGAAGCTTCTGACGTAGGCGGCAGGGTTCGCCATTACTACTCTGTGGATAAAGCCCGTTCGTTGATGCTGCTATGTGCTAGCATCAATGCTAATTTTATACGTTTCCCTAAGTGGGATGATCTCTCTGACTCCATCTACTTGGACTTCCTGGCGCTAGTGGCAGAAGTTCGTGAGAGTTCTGGCGGGTCTGACCAATTCCGAATCATACGTAACCCTAAGAAAACAGATGACTTCTGTCATTCTCTTAACCTTGCCTGTATAGCTTACTGGCACCATAAGCAGATCTACCCAGGTCTAGCTTCAGAGCTGGGTGTTGACTTCGGTAGTGAAAAGACAATTTACGAGCCGTATGACTGGGGTAACTGACCTGTTATCTTCATACATCGGATAAACTCCGTGGACAACGTACTACCTTTAATGACCCAACCCTCATCCAAAGAGATACGTACATCTGATCTGGAAGCCGCCTCCATATCCAACAGCATTGGATCAGGGTAAACCATCTGATGTCGATCAAAGGCCTTGGTCAGCTTTGCCCATCTGATTAAAGTTTCTTTTTGGTTGAGCTTTTGTATGATGCTCATGCTCTCCTTGTCACCCAGCATATTCATCATATAGGCCACGGTCCAAATCAACCTTTCTATCTTACTAGTCGACGTCTGCTGCACTATCTCTGCCGCCCTCTCTATGATTGAGAAGTCTGTGTCAGGTTTACCCTTAGACATGTAATCAATCAATGACGTTGCTATGTGTTGGAACAGCGGTACATCGTTGTTGTCTGTCAGCTTAGCTTTACTGATGGTCTGAAGCAACAGGGGTATCAACGACAAGAACCCATCCATCTCAGACTCAACGTTTTTGTCCGTGACCCCAAATCCGTTGATTATCAACCAGCCACCATTGGTTATTAGGTTGGCTGCGTCTTTGTGTGAGGCAGTCACAATACAGTTACGTCTGCCCGTAGTGTTCAACCATTGCCGCCACGGTTCTTTGTGAAACTCGTCGGCCAGTAGCACCACAGGTAAGTCGTGTCTATGCTCCATGGCCACTAGAGCATCCGTGGCCGTAGGTAGTTTAGCTATACCATTCCCGTTAAATTGGTTAAGCGTAAGACGTGCACCAATGTCGTTGATTACACTGTGAGCCATTTCCTCGGCGTTTATCACAACTATCCCGCAGGTAGACTTACCCACACTTGGTGCAACCAGGTTATGCAACAAGGCTATAAGCATGGCAAATCTGAACTGGTTGAGTTGGGATTGTTCTAACCAGCTATCCACCTGGGATGGTCGCGGATAAAGCATCCCTGGTAGAAGGTCTACAGCCGGGGTTTTCTTTATAGAGGTCATACGTGTCTCGTGTAGCCCAACCTTTCCGTCCTTGATGGTGAACTGTGGGAACACCCATTGATGGTTAGCTCTATCCCAACCAATGCGTTCTGGTGTCTGCGCTACTGCTGGCTTACCTCTGGCTATAGCCAAGTCGAGCAGCTTATTGCGGAACTTGAAACTTATGACAGGCAGCTGATTGAAGTTACGCATACAGAACTGGTTGATCCAGGCGCAGGACGGATCACGTATTTCACTCTCCTCTATTGTGAACTCCGCCTCCTTACCAGTCATACGAACAGTTCCGTAGTAATAGGTCTTAGAGTCAATCACGGTCACTTCTTTAGTGACAATGATAGGTTCAGACAGCAAGATCTCCTGATTCCGAGCTCCGTTTGATTTGTCAGTACGGAACCAACCGTAGTCAGGTCGCTCAATGATTGTGTTACCCTCCCACTTAAAACTGCGTATCTGTTGGTTGTTGTTCAGACGAAGACTCAGCTTATCACGCTCTTCTTCTGTACACAGGTCCAGGATACGTCGTTGCTCATGCTCTGATATCTGTGGTTGCATGTGTTGCCTGATGTATTCAAACTCCACAGCATTAGCATTAAGCATTAGCCTGCGCAGTGCTTCCTCCCATTTGATTGCTGAAGCAAACGCCTTAGCCATGAATGTCTGTACAGGTACAGCATCCACGGGAGACACGCCAGAAGCAAACGTAGGGGCAATCGCAACAAAACCACGAATACCCAGGGAACGTGCGTAGTTGATACACTCCACAGATAACTCGCTTGACCAGAACACTATACGAGACTGTGTTAACGCTTCCCAGGCGAACACAGTAGAGCAATGAAATGAGTTCAGCTCTTTGGCTGCATAGCAAACAGTCGGCATTACCTTAGAGCTGTTAGCGGCCCACTGTTTGCACATGCGCAAATACAGAACTGGGTCACCGATGGCCAGGATGTCTCCTGTAACGTCCACAACTTGACTTAGCCCTAGAAGACCGCCCTCATTGACGTTGTTAGTTGAGGTTATAGACTTAGCTATGAACTTTGTACCATCCCAGATAAGCAAGCTGGAGTACATACCTGGCAGGCCCTCGAAGGGTAGAATAAGGCACTCACCTTCACGCATGGCCTTGTTCAGACCTGCACAGTTAATTATCTCATGCAGATCACGTAACAACATGTGTGACAAAGCACCCAGGAACCTACCAGCACCGCCAATAAAACCCTCTCGGCTGCCACCGTCCCATAGTCGTACGTCTGCGTGTTCCATAATTTCTACGCATCTTGCTGGCATGTTAATGCGTAAATGGTTCCTAGCCATGTTGACCAGACTAGTGGCTCGACCACGATGTTCCAGCCAAACCTGGTATTCTCGTATGTTAATGTCCGACAACAGCCCGTCCCTATTGAGTCCGGCTTCGGAGACAAGATTCATCCAAGCTAGCCTGGTATCTGGTAATTCGCGTGACTCCTGATACAATTGAATAGAAGTGCCGTGGAAATTGCAGGCTGAGCAAACACACCACCGCCCGCGTGAATCGTAGTCACGGTACAATCGCATAGTCCCCTTCCCACAAAGTGGGCAGGTACAGTAAGGAACATGGTCTTCGTTAATCTGTACATTAAACAGAGACGCAAGCATGTCCAGAGAAACATTACTTTCGAGTGTAGGAGTTGACATGTTAACTTTCGCTGAATTGGATAGAGTTGAAAAAACGTACGGTCTGCCGGATTACGTTAAGTCGGCGTCTAGCGAGCCTGACGTAATTGTTCCGGCTAGTGCTTACGCTGATCCTATCAAACGTAAGTTCCCTTGTCATACTAAGGCTGCTTGCTTCATGAGCAACGCCAACTTCTGGGAGAACGCCATACAGGATGATAACGCTTCTGAGGCGGTAGGTAAACAGCTGATGAAGTTTGCTAACTACTGGGGTATCACCAAGGACGTACACGGTATCCTGATTAAAGTGGCTAGCCAGCCTGTGGCTAATAACCCAGATGCGCTACCTGATTCTGCATTTGGTCTAATTCACGTAGATAGCATCAGTGGACAGCGCGAACGCATGTTCCCCATTGTAGACTCACAGTCCACTAAGGCTGCTGCGGCTCAGTTCTATAAGTACCGTGATCGTCTTCCCCTTGATCAACGACGTAAGGTTGCTGCGCATATCTACAAAAACGCCTGCGACTTCAATGTTGAAATCGAGGATGAAGCCGTGGCTGACTATGTGGAACGTGCTGCAGGTCGTGGACTGTCACCGGTTAAGACCATCCACCACGAAATGATGAAGCGTGCGGCTATCCTAAAGACCCGCAAGCAGACTCCTGTTTCCGAGACCTTGAAGCAGGCAGCCGCCTCTATCCTAAAACAGAGACCCTCACGAGAACTTAGCGCCAAGACTGCCCAGATGCTTGATACGCTTGACCAACAGACCGGCCTGTACAAGCTATACGGTACAGACTTGCCATTCCCTGAGGAAGTCTGTTGTCAGGTCCTGTACAAGCATGCCTCCGCTGAACTCGACAACTACGTGCTCATGCCGTCTGGACACACCTGGAGCAAAGATGATATGTGCAAGCAGGCAGGTGCCTGGGCTATTCTCCCCGATAGCGCTTCTTCTGACCTCAAGTTGCGTTCTGGGTGCATCACCAGGACATCGTTGGATAAGTCCATGCAGAAACTATCTACCAGCCAGAAACACATGCTAGAAGATGCGTTGTTTGCATTGGACACTGTACCTGTTACACTACCCATCGACTTAAGAGAGTTTCAATAACCTCAACTTCTAGTTAAAAGCAAGCAAATGCGTTATGGTCTGTTGACGTACTCCACCACTAACCTGGGCGACGACATACAGTCGATCGCTGCTCAGCAATTCCTGCCACGCGTGGACATACACGTCGATCGTGATATGCTCGATGAATACCACGATACTATTCCCACCGCCGTGATCTGCAACGGCTGGTGGACGCATAGATCTACAACTTGGCCACCGCCACCTTCTATCAAACCACTACTTATCTCGATGCACATCTGTGATGCCCCTGACGTCATTAAGCAGTTCACGTCGCCAGAACTACGGGCGTTCTATGAACAGCATGGTCCCGTCGGCTGCCGCGATACACGAACACTTGAGATATTACAAGACGCTGGTGTACCATCCTACTTCTCCGGTTGCCTAACGTTGACACTACCACGATACAACGGCACTAGGGAAGGCCCGGTTGTATTTGTCGATGCCTTTGGTGATAAAGATCTGGCACACACCAGCTCTTACATACGTAATATGTGGTGGAAAACTATACCAGTACAGGTACGCAGTGACGCCCACTTTGTCACACACCACTTATCGTCGCCTTGCAGTGTTGAGCATAGGTTTGAGAGAGCTCGAACCCTACTAGGTCTTTATCGCACCGCGCGACTTGTAGTCACCAGTAGAATCCATTGTGCTCTACCTTGCCTAGCTATGGGTACACCAGTCGTGATGATCACACCCGATGCAGGGTTGTCCCGTCTAGCTGGTCTATCGGACCTACTCAACATTCGTACACGTTCTGAAGCCATTTCCGGACGGTGGAACATCAACTGGTTCTCCCCACCTACTCCAGTAGATACGGAATCTCTACGTAGTCAGTTGACCGCTAGTTGCTCCTCTTTCATATCCTCAATTGACGAGTAAAGACACATGATTAACACCGAGAAGCTTTTGTTACCTATGCCTCGTATGCGTTGCATTAACCTAGAGCGCGCTACCGAGCGCCGAGATCAGTTTACTAAAGACTGGGTAGATGGGCTTGGATTCCCTATTAAGTTCTTCCCGGCATTTGATAGGCGTGATGTTGAGGCGGGCAAGATGCACTTCCCGTATAGCAAGTCTGTAGCAAAGAGACGTACATATCGCCCGCTCACTGCTGGTGAGATCGCCTGTGCTACCTCACATGCTTTGTTGATGCGTGAAGAGTTGGAGTTGTGTGGTCCAGAGGGTGTGTTCATCTTTGAGGATGATTGCGCGTCCCTGCCAGGTGCAGATAAGATTGTTGAGCGGGTGCAGGCCGCCGCAGCGGCACTACACGGGGTGGAAGCTATCATATGTTACAAACCTGACTCGGAGCATAGCTTAGGTGAAGAGGCTGGAGGTGCCGCACGGGTTGTAAAGCCACCGTGGGGTTCACAGATTACTTGGTACAGCCAGCAGGGCCTGCGCCTAGCTTACGACATACTTAGCCGCATGGAGATTCCGGTAGACTGGCTCTGGCGTGATCTGATTGCTAAGCGTAAGTTAGCTATGCTTGTGCCACCGGTTTCAATGCACGCTGGTGGTACTACTTACATTGGTAACGAGTATCGACGTGTTCAGCGTAAGTTCATACCGTAAAGCTATCTCATCTATCACCAAAAAGATCAAGCACATCCGATATCTCAGTTGATGTAGAATAAAAGCATGAACTCAACGATGAAACAAATCGTAGCTGACTACTTGAAGGACAAGAACACCTTCGCCACGGTACTGCTGTCTATCCTGGTTGACCACTTTGGGTCTGATGCGTTAGGCTGGGATACTGACACCATTGACCGGGAGATCCAGGACACGTTCAATGTAATCATGCCAAGCATCAATAGAGATAAGATGCAGGCTGTTATTGGTCTACTGACCACTGATGCCTTCTACAACGACTGGCTGGCCTTTAACCACGTCTGTGAGGCCTTCAACAACGACCCTGTGGATTTCGACATCCTTGATCCTATAAGCCCGGAGATGATGGCCTGGTCTATTACAGAGGCAACCTTCTTGGAAGACCCAGAGGACAAGCCTGAGTTTGACGAAGAGGTACGCGCCTTCATGGGTGCTATTCTTTACGACAACGGTATCAGGAACCCACGTGGTGTACTTAAACTGGCAATCATGCCTGACACTAGCACCGACTGGGAAACGGATACAACGCTGTTTAATGGTCTACAGGCGCAGGACAACTCCGATGCTAAGTCCATCCAGGATTATGTAGTCGCACATGGTCTGTTGCTTATAGGTCAGCTAGACAAGCTACCCATGTTAAACAAGGACGACGGTGTCTGGTCCAAGTTCAGACGTAGTGCGGAGAAGGTCCTAATGGATCAGGCTCGGTAACGCCCGTGCTGCACCACTCTCTGTCTTGTACGTTCTCCACCCACCAGTGTCAGTTTGTACCGCGTACTGCTGCTTGTATGTCGCTCGTTTTCGCAATGATCCAATTAGGTCGACACAGAAAACACCTGGCCTAGTCTGGTTGGCCCTAACTACTGACCAACCTTCTATGGAAGCTGGCAGTCCAAGCGCACGTACACGCACCATGTTAGACAGATTTACCCCAAAGATGTGTACCGCGTCTGTTCTCGTGTAGTACACCCTTCTAGAGTACCTGTTCCCGTTGCTCGTTTCTGTTTTTGCGTAAGGTGTAGTTCCAAGTTTAATGAGGCGCAACTCCCATCGTGTGTTACCTGAGTAGTGTTCCCCAGGGAAGTCGCACAACAGGCGCCTTACTTGTAGGTGGTTACGCGCATACACACCCAACTCGGTTTTAATGGGGGTACTGTTGAATTTGAAAGTTGCACGGCCGCCGTATTTGTACATAACGGCCTGTGCAGCTGCGAAGCGCTCCTTACACACCTCTATAGACGGGTCAACCATATCCGATGTTGACATTTCTAATGATTTGTTCAAGATTACATCACATAGGTACCCGTAAGGTACGTTATGACATTCAGCTAAGCGCTTGATATGCCGCTTGTGCATGTTTGAGCTCCTCGTGTATGAATTTCCGTTCTGCTTCCAGCGATGAGTAGCACGTGTCCACATCAGACAGAATTAGCCAATCTTCTTTCTTTTTACCACTACCGCGTGTGGTTGACATCATTGCGGCATATGGCTTAATGTGAGAAAAGTCTTCCCTACTAACGTATACGGTTGAACCAGTACCCGTATGGTCTTCCATGGTTTCTTGTAGCGAAACAACACGCCACGATTTACCATCCTTGTACACGGTCTCACCGTGAGGTACATGAACACCGTCCTTTGTTTGGGGGGACTTGCCCACAATGGCTTGTAGCCGCATAATCTCGTCATCGGCCTCAAGGATCTGTTTATAGCACAAAATGTTGTCACGCCTGAGTTGCTCTGCGTACCACAGGATGCCCGGTAGGTTGATGTTAACAAACCTACTACCGGCATCTCCCTTGTCCATACTTATATCTTCATCATCCAGTTTGAACTCAGACCACAACTTAACTAGCTTCTTTAGTTGTGATAGTGGTGTTTTTACGCGCACGGTTAGTCCTTATGTTATGAGGTTTGGAAAACAAAACGCCAGAATAGTCTCACCCAACGTTCTCTGTGTCCGTTAGAGTGCCACCACTCGAAGTTCAATATGCTTGTGTGCGTAGGTCTGCGTAGCCAACCTAAACGCCAAATCAAGCGTCTAATGCACTCACTACTGTCCATCTTGTGTCTCCTTGGGTTTCGAACTTGTCCAAGCTCTGCATAGGTGACAATAGTAACCACTATCACTACCACCAGAGGGGTCGTAATGATATTCCCATTTATGTGGGCAACGCAACTTAAGGGCTTGTATAGCCTTCGCGTTTTTGTCCCTGCAATCGTCTAATTCTTTGTACAGAGTAGCTAGTCTACGTTTTAGTTCGTCTGGTCTCAGCTTTTTATTTTGTTTTTGGGGCATGGTTTAATAGCTCAACAAAGGATGCACGGAATTCCAGACAGTGGGTAAGAGTCAGTAGTCGTCTACCACCTCTCCCCGCGTAGAGCTCTATGTGTTCAGGTAATGTGCTGCTGGGGTGTTCGTCGTTCATTCCCCAACGCTTACGTGCGTCGTTGTCCAGGTCGTTCGAGTCATATGCATCAGCGATGGTTTTCAGGACCATAGCCTTCTCCACTAACTTCTCCAGACTCACTACACGTTTGGTTAGTAGGTCGACCATAGAAATAAGTGCTTGTACATGATCCGGGTAAAGATTCATCTCGATCTGACCTTTCGTTAACGTAGTCGTGGTGTGGCAGCAATTATTTTGGGACTTCGCATGGTGTTCCTTGGTTAGCTTTGCAAACTTGTTTGTAATTCAAGCTGGCTGCGTCAACGATAGCGTCGCGTTCAGAGTAGATCTCGCTAATAACTCGACATCGCTCAGTAATAGCTTCGTTGTGGACGTCTTCGGCGGCGGTAATGGCTACTACTCGGATGCGGTTTGCTTCGGCAAGGACAGCATTACAGTCAGCTTCTCTTTTATCCAAGCAGGCGTTGGCGTTGTCGACGATTTGGTTATAGACTTTTTTGGCGGCGCAGATTTTTGCGCTTACACTAATGATGTCAATTTCGTCGGAGACTGTGTTATTTTTACCAGCTCCCCATCCACCTACAAAAGCGGTGGCACACTCTATAGCCTTTACATCAATCCAATCAGGCTGAGCAGCCATCCAAAGTTCAAAAGCGGTTTCAATTTGTGGGTCATGTAATCCAGTTTTGTCGTAAATACTCATGTGGCTCCTTGTGAGGTTGCGTTATCGGCGATCTCATCCTGTGTTGCTGCTGTAGGTGCTTGTGTGCAGGACGCTTCAGCTAGCGTAAGAGCCGCGTAGGCAGCGGCATGAGACGAATAACAATCTTCTTTTGGAATCCAATGTTCGTCAAACCACCAACCATCTACATCCAGTTTGCTGATTAAGGCGCTTTCAATAGTATTGGTGTCGTCTCCAGCGTAAGACAAGTGGTCAATGCACCAGACCCGCATACCGGGATACATACTCACAGCATCAACGGTCATAGGAAGTTTTGCCTTTGCTGCTGCCATACCCGCAAGGTAGGCACGCATCGTAAGGCTCTCGTTGGTGCTTGGTCCCTCTTGTTCAAACCACTGCGCAATTATCAGGTTGGTCTCGTTTTGAAGTTCTTCTTTGGTCATGGTGTTCCTTTCATGTTGTTAGCCGCAGAAAGCGAGGCAAGGGCGGCTTCTGGTGTTGAGTAGCAATCTCGCTCTGGTATGATGTACACGCCCCACCCTATTGCAATTACGCTAAATCCGTCAGAGTAGTGAGCGCGTAGTTCGGCATGTGCCGTTCCTACTCTAGTGTCAGATGAATATATTTTCATGCCGGGTGTGATACGTACACCATCTGCCGTCCTAGGTAGTTTGTCCGCCAGAGCCTCTAGTGCCTCCACGTGCGCGAGGATGTCGGCGTAGTTGGCGGATTCTGTTGCATTCAGAAACATTGGAGTAGCTTCCAAACACTTCCACGGTATTCTTTTCACCTCTTCTGCTTTCGCGGCGGTTTGCAGTCTTGCCAATTCACGCAACTGCTCAATCGTTGTTTGGGTGGTATTCGTTTTGTTCCTTTCATAGACGCTTTTAGTTCGTATCCATTGATTGCAACCTTCTCTGTCAGTAGCTCCCGCAACGCTATTGCGTGTGACGCTGGTGGACCTTCCGGGAACATACCGACACAGTTAGGGTCGTATCCATTGTGAGAGGCTTCGATGATGGCACGTAGTTCGTCTCTCTCCTTCGTCACCGCCTCCACGTGTGCGAATATGTCGCAGAAGTCGGCCAAGCTACACGCTCTCTCGTAAGCTACATATACATCTTCAGTGGGGTGTGCTTTGTTACTAAAGGCACGTTCGCTATCTGAAAGGAAACGCAACTGCTCAAGCAGTGTCGGGGTAGCGCTCATTTTATTCCTTTCGGGGTGTGTTAGTGTCGTTTAGTCTAGAGCCCAGCCGTACTTTCCGGCGAGGTTAAGTACGAACATAATCCAGCCGACAACAGAGAGGGTAAATCCAATGGGTCCAATGCGGCCAATCGGATCGATAGGCTCGATGCCGTTGAGCCACCAACACAGGAACAGCGAGCCGATAGTTGAGATGATGAGGACGATAACACAAACTGTCATGTCGTACCTTTAGAGATTGTTTTCGGTCAGCCAGAGTAACAACTTATCCATTGACGATCGCCATTCATCGTCCATATCCGTTGACGATCGCCATTCAGCGTCCGTATCCATGTTGTCGA
>Ga0163144_10002369_pt1 | contig 43672 bp, 35 predicted proteins | sample OliLak19BULKMAT1_FD_123175 | JGI IMG/M metagenome (GOLD analysis project Ga0163144, IMG submission 123175) | Freshwater microbial mat bacterial communities from Lake Vanda, McMurdo Dry Valleys, Antarctica - Oligotrophic Lake LV.19.BULKMAT1 | ecosystem: Environmental > Aquatic > Freshwater >...
CTACATGGAACAGCTCAAGGCCGATCCATGGGGCAACGAGTATCAGTACACCGCCGAAGGCAAAAAGAACACGAACAAGTACGATTTCTGGTCAAACGGACCGGACGGTCAGAGCGGCTCGGAAGACGATATCGGCAACTGGGAGTAACCAATGCCGACCCCCGGCGCCATCGCCCCCCGAACGCGGCTCGTCGCACACTCCAGTAGCCGGACCGCCACGCGGTCCGGGCCGGCGCAACGAGCGGCTAGCGGCATGACGCTCATTGAAATCCTCGTCGTTCTCGCCCTGTTGGTGGTCATCGGCGGTCTCGTCGTCCCCGTTTTCGAGGGCAGCATCGCGTCGGTGCGCCTCCGCCGCGCCGGCGATCAAGTCATCACCGGCTGGTCCCGGGCCCGGGCCGAAGCGATCGAATCGGGCCAGCCGTATCAGTTTCGCTTCACGCCCGACACGGGGAAGTTTGTCATCGAACCCTGGGGCGGGCTGCTCGGCGAACAGGGGATGTCCGCGTCAGGCGCCCCCGCGGCCGGATCGACCAATACGACGACGGCTTCGACCTCAACGTCCGCGAGTTCAAGCAGTTCCACGTCAGCCGCGAATTCCACGGATGCCGCCGCCGCGACGACTACCGTCGCCAGTACGGCGCTCCCGGAGGAGATCGTCTTCCAAAGCGGCGAGCTTGGCGTCGAGGACTTCCAATCGGGCGAGCGGAGTGTCGCCGCGCTCCAAGACGCCCAGGCGTCGCTGTCGGCGCCGATCCTGTTCTTCCCCGACGGCACGGCGTCGGAAGCCTCGGTCCTGCTCACCAACGGCAAGAAACAGTTCGTGCGGGTGACGCTCCGCGGATTGACCGGCGTCGGCCGGGCAAGTGAGATCCTTACGCAAGAGGAACTGCAGCGAGCCGACCGCCGTAAGTAGACTGGAGGAACCGCGAGTCTTTTTTCGCCCCACAAACAGGCACTTCGTAGGGGTGCCACTGGGCATCCTGCCAGTGAGAAGGACCGAGCGAGTACCCACTTCAGCACTGGCAGGATGCCAGTGGCGCCCAAAATGATTAGTACTGATACCCAACGTGCCTTCTCTGATCGCGTCCAACAGCCGCGACGCTCAGCCATTTCGCGTCGTCGCCCAGCCTTCACCCTCCTCGAAGTGATTCTCGCCCTGGTGATTCTCGGCGCCGCGCTCGCCATCTTCGGCGAGGTGATGCAACTCGCCAATCAAAACGCCGTCGGCGCGCGGGCCGAGACGCAGGCCCAACTGCTCGCCACGTCATTAATGGACGAAATCCTCGCCGGTTCGATCGACGACTCGCCGGCCAACCGCCAACCGTTGGAAGTCGACGATGGCGTGAGGTGGATCTACTCGGTCAGCAACGGCACGGCGACTGTCGAAGGCGTTTACCCGCTGGTCGTTGAAGTTGAGCAGGACGTTGAGGCGAAGTTCAATCCCGTGAAGTTCCGGCTCGTTCGCTGGATGTCGACGACTCCCGAAGGAAGCGAAGCGAGCGAAGAGGCTGACGCCAACTCTCAGCAGCAATCGCAGCAGAGCCAGAGCCAGTCGAGCGGCGCGCAGCAGGGCGGCGGAGCATCCGGCGGCGCCGGTTCAGCGGGAGGATCCCAGCCATGATCTGCCGCATGTTATCCCCCTCCCTCGAAGGGAGGGGCAAGGGGAGGGATTCCTGTTGCATCGATCACTTCAAACCTCGCCGTACGCGCGAACGTCGTGAATCCCTCCCCCGACCCCTCCCTTCGAGGGAGGGGAGTCGCGCCTTCACGCTGATGGAGATCGTGCTCGCCATCGCGCTCACCTCGGTCGTGATGTACTTGCTGATGACCGCGATCGAGCTCTACATGATCCGCGTCGATTCGAGCCGCGGCCGCGTCGAGTCGGCGCAGTTGGCCCGGACGATCCTCGATCAGATGGCGGCTGACCTCGCGGCGATGCGACTCGATCCGCCGGCAGCGGCTGCAGCGAGCGGCGGGGCAGGCGGCGGTCAACAGTCGAGTGGCCAGCAAGCAGGCGCCGGGCAGAGCGGCGGCGGCAATCAAGCAGGGCAGTCGCAAACTGCCGGACAGGGGGGCCAACAAGGCTCGGGCGGCGGATATGGCGGCGCGGGCGGGGCCAGCGGCGGCTCAGGCGGAAACGCTGGCGCGACCGCGGGCAGTGCCATGGCGCCCGCCACGACCCATGGGATTTTTGGAACAATGGAAGAACTACGCATCGATCGCGCGGCGCCCCCCAATTGGGCGCGGGCCAGTCGCGAGGTCGATCCCACCGAGCCGCCCGGCGCCATCGACCTGCCGCGCACGGTTCGCTACTACGTCAACGAGGGAACCGCCCAGTCAGCGCAGGAATTCGCCCAACGGGGCGTCAACGTCGAAGAGCAAACCGCCGCGAGCGTCTCGGGACTCTATCGCGAACTGATTCCCACCGCCGCCCTCAGCGACGACGCCGATCCTCTCGCCAGCCCGGCGAGCCGCGACGGGGCGAAGGTCGAACTGTTGGCCCCCGAAGTGGTCAAGCTCGAACTCCACTACTTCGACGGCGAGCAGTTAGTCGACGAGTGGGACGTCGTCGAAGATGCGGGACTGCCTGCCGGCGTCGAAATCTTGCTCACCATTCACGAACCAAACTACGGTCCGAGCGACGAAGCGGATCAGCAACGCAGTCTCACCGGGCCGCAGTACAAGGAAAAGGATCTCGTCGTTTACCGAAGGTTCGTCCGGTTGCCGAAGGTAAGCCCGCCACAGCCTGCGACCGCGCTATTGCCGGCGGCGCAACAAAATGGCGGCGGCCAACCGGGGCAGGGGGGTGGCCCGAACAGCGGCGGGCAAACTGGTGGCGGTCAGGACGGCCAAGGGGGCGGTGGCCAAAATGGCGGCGGACAAAACGGCAACGGCGGCGAACCGCAAGGAGGCGGCAATGGGACGTAGGCTGGGACAACGTCCCACCAGCCCTGTGGAGGGTATTGCCATGGCTAACGCCGCGGTGCGCCGGTGGGGCGTTGCCCCAGCCTACCGCCGCGGCAGCGTGCTGTTGATGGTGCTCGTCGTCGTGGCGCTCCTGACGCTCGGCACGGCCACCTATCTCGAATTAATGCAGAACGAACGGCAAGCGGTGCGGCATCACGGCCGCGGCCTGCAGGCGGGGCGATTGGCCGAATCAGGCGTCGAGTATGCCCGGACGCAGTTGATGCTCACGCCGGAGGAGTTGCTGCAGGCGGGTGGCCTGGCCAATAACCCAACGGCGATGCAGGCGATCGTCGTCGACGACGAGGGAGACGAGTTCGATCGCGGTCGCTTCTCGATCGTCTCGCCCGCGCAGGTCGACGGCATCTACTCGGGCTACCGCTTCGGGTTGGAGAATGAATCGGCGAAGCTCAACGTCAACACCCTCTTCGCCGAAGGGGCCGAAGAGCAAGCGCAGATGCGGTTGATGGCCCTGCCCGGAATGACGGTGGAGATCGCCGACGCCATTCTCGACTGGCTCGACGCCGACGTATCGCCCCGGACCAATGGCGCCGAAGCCGAGGCGTACGCCCAGGCGACGCCCCCCTACGAGCCGCGCAACGGGCCGATCGCCGATCTCGACGAGTTGTTGCTCGTTCGCGGGGTGACTCCCGAACTACTCTACGGGGTCGACCAGAATCGGAACCTGCTGATCGACGCCGCCGAATCGCCGCGCGGGCTGTTGCTGGAAATCGACAACGCGGACGGCTTGCTCAACCGCGGCTGGTCGGCGTACCTCACGACCACCAGCGTTGAAGCGATGCAACCAGCGTCGGCCGCGGCGAGCGGGGCGTCCGCCTCGGCCGGCGCGACGAAACTCGACCTCAACGGCCAGAATCTGCAGACCCTTTACAGCGGCCTGAAGGCCACGATCGGCGACGACAAAGCGAAGTTTCTCGTCGTCTATCGGCAGTATGGCCCGTTCCAAGACCAGCAGCAGCCGGGAGCGGCCGGCGCTACTGGCCCAGCGGGCGGCGCCAGCGCCGGCGGCGGCAACAACAACGGCGGCGGCGCTGGTGGAGGAGGTCAGCAGGCGAATCAAAACAACGGCGGGGGCAACAATGGCCAAGGGGGCAACCCGAACGGCGGCGTCCAGCCCGGCGGCCCTATCGCCGGCGCGCAGAATCAGAATCAAACGCCCGTCGAAATCGACGCGGCGGGGATCACCCTCAAGTTCGAGCAGCAAGGACAGACGCAGATCAACTCGCCCCTCGACCTGGTCGGCGTGAAGGTGCAAATCCCCGGCGCCGACAACTCGCCGCCGCAGAACGTCAGCTCCCCCTGGGGCGAAGACGTCAACTCGTACCGCGAATTGCTGAAGCTCTACGACGCGGCCGCTCCGCCTGCCAGCGCCCGCCGCGTCGCCGGCAGGGTTAACGTCAACGCCGCGACGCGCGTCGTCCTCGGCTCGATCCCGGGACTCCCCGCCGCGGCTGTCGGCAAGATCATCAGTCGCCGTGAAGTCGAGCCCGAATTGAACGTCACCGATCAACGCCATGCGGTGTGGCTGCTCATCGAGGGGATCGTCACGCTCCCCGAAATGAAGCAGCTGGAACGCTTCATCACCACTAGCGGCGACGCCTTTAGTGGCCAATCGATCGGCTTTTTCGATGCCGGCCCGGCCGCCTCCCGCCAGGAGTTCGTGGTCGACCGTTCGGGGACGTCGCCGCACGTCCGTCTGCAACGCGATTTATCGCCGCTGGGACGGGGGTATTCGACCCTGTCGCGCGGCGTCGAATCAAGCGAAACGCCGTAACGCCCAGAGGAACGGCAAAGTCAGAAAAATCAACCGCCAAGGTTCGCCAAGAGCGCCAAGAGCGCCAAGGAAAAGGCGGGGGAGTTTAACCGCGAATCTCGCGAATCTGCGCGAATGAAGAACTGGATGATTGATTTCCATTCGCGTCAATTCGCATGATTCGCGGTTCGTATTCCTTCTCTTCGCAAATCCCGTCGTGCCGTCGCTGTTCAATTCTTCCCCGTATTCCTTGGCGTCCTTAGCGGTTTAATCAATGACTTTGCAGTTCTCCTGACGTAACGCCCTCCCGGACTTAAGACGCTGCGGCTGCCATTTCTCCCCCAATTGATCGGCCTCCGGGCTGGTTTGACCTGCAGTCCGGAGGCCGGGTAGTTACAATAAACAAGCCCCGCCGATTCGCCTGCCGTCTGTATTGCCTCCCCCGCGACTTCTTCCGCTGTTGCCATGTCTCGCACTCTCGGATTGAAGCTCCTTCCTGCGGAAGCGATTGCGCTAATCGTGCGCAGCGGCGAGCGTCTGGAAATCGAGCGGGCCGCGCGCATCCCGTTGCCCTCTGGCGAAGGTTCGGCTCGCGGCAAAGCAATTCACGCCGCGCTCGCGTCGTGGAAGATTGGCCGGATGGCGGCGGTGCTCGCCGTGCCGCGCAGCGATCTAACAATTCAGAATCTCGACCTGCCGCCGATGCCGGCCGATGACCTCCCTGAGATCGTCCATCTTCAGGCGGAGCGCGACGTTCAGCTTTCTGAAGATGGCGAGGGGTTCGACTTCTTGGCGCTGGCCGGCGACGAGGAGCATCCCTACCGCGTCCTGGGCGCCGGCATGGCGGGGACGCAGTGGATGCAGGTGAAGGCCGCCTGCGACGCCAGCGATCTGAAGGTTGGCCGTGCCGTGCCCGAGCCGTTCGGCTGGGTTGAACTTGGTCGGCGGGTCCTTGGTTCGCGCGATGCGGAAACGCTCGGCGTCTTTTCGGCGATCATCGAACGACAAGCGGTCGTTTGGGCCAGCCAGGGCGACGAGTTACGTCTCATCCGCACTGTCTGGTTGCCGGCCGACGACAACGCCGCGGCCGACGCGGCTGCCCTCGGCAACGAACTGCGACGCACGCTCCTGTCATTGGCGCAAGCGCACGATGCGGGCTCCGCCAATCCCCGTTGCTACTACATCGGGGAGAACGCCGATGAAATCGCCGGCGAGTTGGGCGCCACGATTTCCAAACCAGTGCAAGCGTCGTCGCTGGAGAAGCTGATCGACGTTCACGCCGACGTCGACTTGAAGGCCGCAGGGTTGAGCTTGGTCGACATGGCTCCGTTGGCGGCGCTTGCTGCTGCCGCCGCGGACGGGCGTCGCGCTCCGCTCGATTTGCTCCACCCGCGCCGTCGTCCGCCGGCGCCGAGCCGTGCGCGGACCTACGCTCTCGCGGCTGCGGCTGCTTTGGCAGGCGTGGCGATGATTGGCTGGCAGGGCTACCGGAATATCAACGAGCCGCTCGACATTGCAGCAGCCGCCGACGCTGAACGAGAAGCGCTTGCCCCGACGCTAGAAGCCTACGCCGCAGATGAAGCGAAAGCCGCGGCGATTCGGACCTGGCTCGGGCAATCGGCCAATTTACTGACTGAATTTGACAGCGTCAGCACGCGCCTTCGCCCCGAACCGCTGGCGAGCGAGAAGTTCCCGGCCGACCAAGATCTGGTCCTCACGAAGCTCGTGCTAGCCAACCGCCAACTGACCTTCGACGCGGCGGCCAAGAGCAACGACGCGATTCCCCCCGCCGAGCGACGGCTGCGTGAGGGGAGCTACCGCGTCGAGCGCGGCGCCGTCGAGCTGAAAGCCGAGGGGGTCCCCGGCTACGCCGTCAGCGTCTCCGAGACCATCGAACAAGTCGAACCGGCGGCGCCTGGCGACGCAGGAGCGACGCCATGACGAGTCGCGAGAAAACTCTTATCGGCGCCGTCGCGGCCGCCGGCGCGTTGTGGTTCGGTTCGCAAGGCCTCACCCGCTATCGCGAGACGGTCGAGCGGAATAGGAATCAGCAAACGGAAGCGGAACAGGCCCTCAACGAGGCGCACACCGCCGAACTGCGCGGCAAGCGCGCCCGCAAGCAGGTGAACGAGTGGCGCGACCTATCGCTCCCGACCAACCGCGACGTCGCGGAGTCGCTCTATCAAGACTGGCTGCGCACTCAGCTCACCGGCGCGGGGATGACGGTGACGCAGATTGCCGATAAGTCGGGGAGCGCGCGCAACCCGCAGTTCGGCGAGGTGGCGATCGAAGTACAGGCCGAAGGCGCGTTGCCGCAACTAGTCGACTTCCTCCACCGCTTCTACTCCGGTCCCCATCTCCACCGCATTTCCACCGCGACGATCACCGCTGCCGACGGCGGGCAGAAGCTCTCGCTCATGATGACCGCTACGGCGCTGATCCTTCCCGATTCCAAGCGGACCGACAAGCTCGCCGAGGGCGAGCCGCGCCCCATTGAGGGAGTGAAGTCGCTCGACGAGATCCGCCAGCGGCTGGTCGATCGCAACCTGTTCGTCGCTCACACGCCCAAGAGCGGCGAAGTCGCCGCCGATAGCAACGCCGCCGAGACGGAGTTTAGTTCGACCGTCTACGGTGAAAACGGCTGGCAGAGTTGGGTCCGCCATAAGACGTCGGGGCAGGTCTCTCGATTCAATGAGGGCGACGCCATCGACCTCGGCTCATTGAAAGGGAAGGTCGTCGAGATCGAGGATCGCCGGATGGTCATCGAAACTGACAAAGGTCGCGTCGAACTCCGCGCTGGCCAGAACTTCAGCCAGACGACCCTGCTGGCGCCGCCAGCGGCTTGAGTCAGCGCTAAAACTTGTGGGAGGCGTCTCCGACGCCGATTCCGCGCGAGTACGCGAAGCGATCCGACTAGCAGTCCGACATCGAGGTCAGAGACCCCTCCCACAGATTTCTTGGCCAGCCTTTCTACCGCTGCCAGCACTGCTGGCTTTCTTAAAGGGGACTCTGCAGCCGGAATAACTGGCGTACTAGGTAAACCTTGCCGATTATTCCGATTGTAAGGCCAATGGCGCCCCTGCGCCGTTGCGTCGCTGCTCGAATTTCACCTCCGAAGCGGTTGGCCCGATGTCGTTCCTCGCCGCAATCAATCACCGATTCATACGCGCCAGTTGCGGCGTGGCCGCTCTTGCCGTCGTGGCAGCTCTGGGGTGGCCGACGCCTCCGGCTTCCTCGTCACGGCCTGAGGCTGAAGATCCGTCACGAGTCAGCTCGAACGTGGCTTCTCCCTTGTCGGCGTCCCCTATGCCGCTGCCGCCGCTCGACTTCGGCGGAGCGACCGTCGCGGTGGCCGAGTTACCGGCAAACGAGCGAATCAACCAAGCGACTCCGTTGGCGTTGCCGTCAGTAGGGCTGGCAGGCGACTCAGTCATGCAGGTGCAAGCGACGCTGCCAATCGCGTCCCCGAACCCTCCGGCCTTGGAAGAACAGCCGATCGCGTCGCCGCCGGCGGCGCCTTTGCCAGCGACGACTCCGCCGGCGGCTAGCCCTGCCGGGCTTCCGGCGGGCGAAGCGAATCTCCAACTCCGGCAACTCTCGGCCGATCAGTTTCACGCTCGCTTGGAACTCGCCTTTGATCGCGCGCTGCCGCGGCTGCCTGACGACGGCACGCCTTGGTTGCGCTTCGCGGTCGACGCCGGCGACAATCAGCCGGTCCTCATCGCCGCGAACCGGGCGACGGGCGAGGTGCGGCTGGTCGGTCGGCCCGAGCAACTGCAAGCATGGCAAAAAATCGTCGCGGCGCTCGACGCTCCGGCCGCGGCCGATCGCGTGACGCAACTCGTCTCCACCGAAAAAACGGCGACGCCGCACGTTAAACAAACGGTCGGCGTCCTCGTCGCGCAGAACCAGCCGGCCGACGATCAGGAAACTGTCATCGGCCAAATTCCGGGCGCCGTGCCGCCGGGCGCCCCTGAGATCGCGCTGGCCGACCAAGCAGGCCTCCTCGGGCCCGTTCAGATCGAAGTCGTCGAAGGGACCGACCTATTCGTCATCCGCGGCAATCCGCGCGACGTCGAGCGCGTGATGAAGGTCATCGAAGAGATCGAAGCGATGAGCCGCGTCAGCATGCCGGAAGTCGTCGTGCGGCCGCTGCAGCACGTCGATTCGCAATCGATGGCGCTAATCACCTCTCGCATCTTCTCGCCCGCCGCCGAAGGGAGCTTTAGCCTCTTTCCTTACTACGGACCGGTCCTCGCCGTGCCGCTCGGCAAACCGAACGCCTTGTTGCTCGTCGGTTCGCCGACGGCCGTCGGCAAAGCTCAGGAACTGCTGGAGAAACTCGACGTCGGCGGCGGCGAGTCGCTCACGCAGTTCGAGACGTTCCGGCTGAAGAATGCTCAGGCCGAGCAAGCGCAACTGGTCGTGACGCAGTTGTTCGTCCAGAACGAGGCTGAAGCCGAAGGAACGGCGCCGCCGCTCGCCGCGAAGGCGTTGGTGATCGCCGAGACTCGCACCAATTCGCTGATCGTGCGGGCCAGCCCGCGCGACATGGAAGAAATCCGCAAGATGGTCGAGGAGATCGACGCCCCCGGCGGCGAAGCGGTCAACGAGATTCGGGTCTTCCGTTTGAAGAACTCGATGGCGGCGGAACTGGCTCCCATCCTGCAGCGCGCCGTCCGCGGAGCAGGGCAGGGGGACGACGCCGGGCAGACCGACACGCGCGTCTCGCAGTTGCTCAAAATGGTGACGATCGACGCCGAAGGGCAGAAGATCCTCGCTTCTGGCGTCCTGGCGGGCGTTACGGTGAACGCCGACACTCGCGCCAACACGCTGATCGTCTCCGCGCCGCCGGAGAGCATGTCGTTGATGGCAGTGTTGATCGAACAACTCGACGTGCAACCCGATTCGGTGGCCGAGATCAAAGTCTTCACCATCGAAAACGGCGACGCGGTCAGTCTTGAGGAAATGTTGAGTAGCTTGTTCGGCTCGCCTGACCAAGGGGGAGGGCAGGGGGGAGGCGGCGGCGGTGGCGGTAATCAAGCCGCCGGGGCGCGCATTTTCCAATTGCGGTTCTCGGTCGACGAGCGGACCAATAGCATCATCGCCGCGGGCAGCAGCGACGAATTGCTCGTCGTCGAGGCTGTGCTCCTGCGGCTCGACGCCAGCGACAGCCGGCAGCGGATCAACCAAGTCTATAAGCTGAAGAACGCCGACGCCGAGCAGGTCGCGCTCGCCCTGCAAGAATGGCTCCAGCAGAAACGCGACGTCGAAGCGACGGCGCCGGGCGCCACCAGCCCGTTCCAGCAGATCGAACGCGAAATTGTCATCGTTGCCGAAATCAACAGCAACAGTCTCATTATTTCAGCGACGCCTACCTACTTTAAGGAGATCAGCGACATCATTCGGCAGGTCGACGAAGAAGCCCCGATCGTGATGATCCAGGTCCTCATCGGCGAAGTCACGCTCGGCGACATCGACGAATTCGGCGTCGAGTTCGGTCTGCAGGACTCGGTGCTGTTCGACCGGAGTCTGCTCGAAAACATTACGAACATTAACACGGTGACGCAAACGCAGTCTCCCGGCGGCGCCGTCACCACGGTCACGACGCAGCAAGTCCAGGCGGCGACGCAGACTCCCGGTTTCAACTTCGGCGACGCTAGTCAACCACTCGGGAATTCTGGAAGCGCTACTTCGCTCGCCACGGCCGGCAGCGCCGCGGCGCAGGGCCTGTCGAGCTTCGGCGTTGGCCGGGTCAGTCAGGCGGCGGGCTTCGGCGGCTTCGTCCTCTCGGCCTCCAGCAACAGCATCAGCATGCTGCTGCGGGCGTTGCAGCAAACGCAGCGGCTGGAGGTCCTCAGCCGGCCGCAGATCATGGCGCTCGACAACCAGACGGGCCGAGCGTTCGTCGGGCAAGTCGTTCCCTACATCACGCAAAGCACGCTTGATGCGGGTGGCGCACGCACGAATACCATCACTTTTCAAGACGTTGGACTAGAACTGCTCGTGCGTCCGCGGATTAGCCCGGACAACCTCGTCGTGATGGAAGTCTACGCCGCTAAGAGCGAACTCGGCGCTGTCGCTGACGGCGTGCCGATCTCCGTGGCGCCGAATGGCACGGCGATCAACGCCCCGATCATCAGCACGATCTCCGCAGAGACGACGATCAGTGCAGTCAGCGGTCAAACCGTGGTCCTCAGCGGATTGATCGTGAAGCGCGATCGCGAGCTCCATCGTCGCGTGCCGCTGTTGGCGGACATCCCGCTGATCGGCGACCTGTTCCGCTTCGACTCGAAACAAGTGCAGAAGGCGGAACTGCTGATCGTGCTGACGCCGCATGTGATCCGCAGTCGCCAGCAATCGGAGATGATCAAGCAGGTCGAGTCGGCCCGCATGAGTTGGTGCCTGTCAGACGTCGTGGCCATCAACGGTCCGGCCGGTCTCCGCAGTGCCAGCGACACGCTCGGCGCCGCCGAGGCGGAGGCGGTGTTCCCCACGGAGATCCCTAACGCCGACGGTCGCTTCGAGTCCACGACGCGCGAGACGGTCACCACGCCCGGCGTATTGCCGCCGCCCCAGCCGCCAACGCTGGCGCCTGTGCTGACGCAGTAGCAGTGCTCGCCCCCGACGACAGTTCAACGACTACGCAACACTTTTCGCCAGATGCTCGCCATGCCTAGCAAGATCAACAATCGCTTGCGATCCGCCGTATGGGCGGCGTCACTGTTGAGCCTCATCGCATTGGCGACGGCGACAGGCTGCGCCGGCAAGGCGAGCAAGTGGAAGGTCTCCAACTGGGACGTCAAAAAAGCGGTCGGGATGAAGCCCGAGAAGCCCGATCCCGAACTGCCCGAGCGGATGGTCGCCACTTGGACCGACACGACGCTGAGCACCGTCGGCCAATCGCCGAAGCGTGGCTTCGGCGGCAAACTGATGTTCTTCAAACGCGGCTCAGATGATCCAGTTCGCGTTGAGGGGAACCTGGTCGTCTACGCCTTTGACGAGACCGACCGGCCCGACCACGAAACGCATCCGTCGCGAAGGTATATCTTCCCGCTGGAGGAGTTCATCCGTCACGAAAGCGACTCGACCCTCGGCGCCGCGTATAGTTTCTGGCTGCCGTGGGACGAGATTGGCGGGCAGCAGCGGCACATCAGTCTGATTGCGAAGTTCGAGCCAAAGGAAGGGCCGGTCGTCATTGGCGAGCAAACTCGGCACTTGCTGCCGGGAGTCGATCTCGATCCCAATGAGCAGAAACCGCTACTCGCCAAAATTGTTCAAACCGAAACCGGCGAACAGGTCCGGCTGGCCGCCTACTCGGGTCAAGCCGCGGCAACGGTAACGCCCGGTGCCGGCGAGCATTCGGTCGTGGCCCCGACGCAGCAGCGTGAAATGTCGACGGCGACGATCCCGCTGCCGAAGCGGCTCAGCGAGGCGGCGGCGCAAGAAAAAACGACGACCTTCAATAAATCAAGCGCCGCAAGGCCGTTGTCGCAACTGTCGACGATGAAATCGGAACCAAAGTTCCCGACGGCAACGATTCCGTCTCAGGTCGTGCAGGCGTCGGGGAGCATGCCAGTCGCGCCTCCGGCGGCGACGGTGACGACCGCCACGCAACGCAAGGCGATGCTCGAGGCGGCTAAGGCGCCGGCGGCGGCCCCTGAATCGTTACGAGATTCTCTACTGCAGACACTCCCGGCTCAAGCGAGGTCATCCGGGCGATGAGCTCGCGGTCGCGCTCGGTCGCCACGACGCCACGCAGGACGGCGGTGCGGCCGACCATTTCGACCTGCGGCGAGCCGACGCCGACCATGACCATCTCCTTGGCGAGCCGTGCCTGAACGCGAGCATCGGTCCGCGCCGTCATGGCAGGCGGGACGTCGAAGGCGGGGCGAAGCTGGACGCGAATCGCCGGCGGCGCCGCATTCTGTTCGCGCCAACGGCGGCGCGAGTCGCGCATTTCGTTGAGATTCTCGACCATGGCGTCGAGCATGCCGCCTGGGCCGCGGCCGCCGGATTGGCTTTCGAAGCCAGCCCTTACGTCGTTCGCGTCGCGGCCAACGAAACCTCCTTCTTGGAACCGTTCGCCGCCAGACTGTGATAGTCCGGCAGACATGGGACCTTGGCCGACGGCCCCTTGACCCGTCGCAGCATTTCCATTGCCCCCTAACGCACCGCTCTGTTGTCCAGAGTTGGCGCCGCCGCCGAACCTGCTGCTCGTGGAAATGCCGTCGCGAGAGCCCGAAATGCCGCCGCTGTAAGTATTCCGCAAACTGCCGCTCTGTGACTGGTTGAGCGAATTGCGGGTCCCGGCGCCCTGAGCGAGCGCCTCATCGGCCGACAGCGCGGGGACGAGAATTGCGGCGACGACGGCGAGTGCAACCGAAGAGAGCGGAATTCGCATGGTCGGGCTTCCGAGCGGAGGAAATACGGAGCAGCCCAAGTATACCACTTATTCCGAATCTGGCCAAAACCGAAGTAGCCGCGAGTCGCCGGGTTCGGAAGATTAACCCCGAAGGCACGAAGATCACCAAGAAGCACGAAGGAATGCCAGGGGGAAGGGAAGAGCGAAAAACCAGGCGACGAGGCCAGCCCTCCCTGATCATTTCCTTTCTTCTCTTCCTTGGTGCGTCTTTGTGCCCTTCGTGCCTTGGTGGTTCGTCTTGCTCGACGCTCCGGCGGGGCGTTGACCCGCGGCTGCCGAGTTTGCAAACTGTGGGCTCTCGTTGAACAACCAGCTCTCCCCACGGCAACAGGATCGGCGGCGATGGAATACCAGGTAACCGGCCCCTCGGGGATGCGAGCCAAGTTCGTGTCGCGCGGCGCGACGCTGGCGGAGCTCTGGGTTCCCGACCGCAACGGCCAACTAGCCGACGTGGTGCTTGGCTTCGACAATGAAGCCGGCTATGCCACCACCGACAACCAGCACTTCGGCTGCACCACGGGGCGATTTGCCAATCGCATCGCCCTCGGCCAGTTCACGCTCGATGGTCACGAATATCAACTCGCGATCAACAATGGCGTCAATCACCTGCACGGCGGTTCGAAACGCGATCTCTCGCGGGTCGAGTGGGAGGGGGAGCAGTTCGACGGACCGGAAGGCGCCGGCGTGCGGTTTCACTATCTCAGCCCCGACGGCGAAGAGGGCTACCCCGGCAATCTCGACGTGACCGTCACCTACTCGCTCACCCCCGGAAACGCCGTCAAAATCGACTACGTCGCGACGACCGACAAAGCGACGCCGGTCAACCTCACCAATCACAGCTATTTCAATCTCTCGGGCCACGGCACGCCGTCGGTCCTTGATCACGAAGTCTGGATCGGCGCCGACCGCTACACGCCGAAAGACGCCGGCGCCATTCCGACGGGCGAAATCGCTTCCGTCGACGGAACGCCGTTCGATTTTCGCACGCAGCGTCGCCTGGGCGACCGCATCGGCGACCTGACCGGCGTCGACGCCGACGGCTACGACCACAACTTCGTGCTCAACGGCCCGCTCGGCGTCATGAAGCTGGCGGCGACGGTGTTCGACCCCGCCTCCGGCCGCACGCTCCACGTCCATACCGACCAGCCGGGCATGCAGCTTTACACGTCGAACTTCGTGTGGGGCCAAACCTGCAAAGCGGGACAAGTCTACCGCAAGCAATCGGCCGTCTGCCTGGAGACGCAGCACTTCCCCGACTCGCCCAACAAACCACAATTCCCTTCATGTATCCTGCGACCGGGCGAGACGTACCGCTACGCGTGCGCGTACGAGTTGGGCATCGAATAAAAGAGGGAGAAAGGCAACCGCCAAGGAAAATCATTGCCCGCGAATCACGCGAATAAGCGCGAATGAAGAAAAGAATTGATTTTCATTCGCGTCTATTCGCGGGCTTCTTTTTTGGCATCCTTGGCGGTTCAATTCTTATTCAAACCGGATCTCAAGAATCTTGAACCGATTGGTCCCCGCCGGAACTTCGATCTCCGCCTTCTCGCCCACCTTCAGTCCCAGCAGCCCTTGGGCCAGGGGACTGGTGACGAGGATCTTGCCGACGTCGTAATCTTCCTCGCCGGCGCCGACGAGCGTGAATTCCTCGGTGTCGCCGAACTCAAGATCCTTCACCTTCACCGTGCAGCCGAAGACGACCTGGTCCTTCGGCATCGTGGCCGGGTCGACGATTTCGCCGCTGGCCAACTTGCCCTTGAGCATGTTGATTTTGGCCTGCAGCATTCCCTGGCTCTCGCGGGCGCCATGGTACTCGGCGTTCTCTTTGAGATCGCCGTCGGCGCGCGCGATCGCGATCCGCTTTTCAATTTCGGGCATTTGGACATTCTCAAGTTCCGACAATTCGGCTTTGAGTTTGTCGTACCCGGCCCGGGTCATCGGAGTGCGATCGCTCATTTCTTCCTCGCTGCCAACAAAACGGGTCTTCCTTGCGGAAGACCCTCGCTTGAATCCCCAAATTGTTTATTGATCGGGCCCCCATGTAAAGGGCGGCCAGCTTATTTGGCCCGCCGCAACGGACCCCCTTAGCCCCCGGTCAGTGACCAGGGGGTAATAGCCGGTCAACGTTCGCCCGTATAAAGCAGCCGTCCACAAGCCGTACAAAAGACCGGTTTCCCCATCAGCAGGTGATTCTGCATGTTCAAGGTCACCTGTTTCCCGCAACCTTCGCAGACGCCATCCTCCATTTTCGCCATGCCATCGGCGCCCTTGCTGCGGATGACGCGACCGTAATCGACGCGAAAGTCGGCCGGCAGCGCCTTCTCGGCGTCGCCTAGCTCAACTTCCAACCTCGCAATGTCGGCGCCGATGAGAGCCCCTTCCTGCGCCACGACGTCGCGGAACTTCGACAGTTCCGTCTTGCCCGCGGCAAGCCGTTCCTTCACCTCGACGACGACCGCTTCGAGCTGATCGATCCGCTCCATCGTCTCCAAAATCTCATCAGCCAGCACGCTCCCCGCCATCTGGGCGGCGGCGATCTGGTCGATCATCGTTTGATACTCTTTGTTGTTGCTGCAAACGTTGAGCTTCACCTGCCACTCGCCGATGCGTCCCTCGTTCGACTTGAGATCGAGCTGCTTCCGGTCGCTGAGTGCTTTCGTCTGCTTCACCACGTCCTGGGCGGCGACGAGCTCGGCGTCGAGCTTCGCCGCGTTCGCCTCGCGGGCCTTCACCTGCCGCGGACCCTTTTCCTGCCGCTCGCGCAGGTCAGAGAGTTGCCGGTGAATCCGGTGAAGTCGTTGCAGCAGTTCGGCGGAAAGCGCCATGGGTCGCGGGCTCGCAGGGTGTCGTGGACCATGCATTGTACCGCAGATTTGCCGAGGCGACACCCGCCCGATTTGGCCGCGTCAACAAGTGATCAGCACAAAAAAACGGCGCCGTGGCTTTTCGCCACGACGCCGTCGGGTAGACGTCAAGAATTATTCGTTACGCCGCGACGCGGCAAACTTCGGGCTGCTCGTGCCACACCTCAGTTTCCTGCGGCATGACCTGCGGGCTGTCGACCACATACTCGGCCAACTCTGAGCTCCGCACCGGGTGCTGCAGCTTCGCCACCGCCTTCGCCTCGATCTGGCGAACGCGCTCGCGAGTCACCTTGAAGATCCGCCCGACTTCTTCCAGCGTGTAGCAGTAACCGTCGGTCAGGCCGTAACGCAGGCGAATGATTTCACGTTCGCGGAAGGTGAGCGTCTTCAGCAAGTCGTCGATCTTCTCGCGGAGCAGGCTATTGTTCGCCAGGTTCAGCGGGTTGTCGGTGTGCGCGTCTTCGACGAATTCGCCGAAGCTGCAATCGTCGCCTTCGCCGACGGGGCGATCGAGGCTCACCGGCGTGCGGCCGATGTCCATGACGTGCAGGCTTTCCTCGAGGCTGACGCCCGCGGCCAGCGCGGTCTCTTCCGGCGTCGGTTGCCGGCCGAGTTCGTGCTGCAGCCGCTTGGCGGTTTGTTGTAGCTTGCTCAGCACGTCGATCATGTGGACCGGGATCCGAATCGTGCGGGCCTGATCGGCAATCGCCCGGGTGATCGCCTGGCGAATCCACCAAGTGGCGTAGGTGCTGAACTTGAAGCCGCGGCGATATTCGTACTTGTCGACCGCCCGCATCAGGCCAGTGTTCCCTTCCTGAATCAGGTCGAGGAAGCTCATGCCGCGATTGCGGTACTTCTTGGCGATCGACACGACCAACCGCAAGTTACCGCTGGAGAGGTCGCGCTTCACCCGTTCGAACTCGGTGAGCTGCGTCCGCAGCAGATCGCAGCGATCGCGAAGGCTGGTCGGCGATTCGAGCGTCTGCATCATCAGCGCCTTTAGTTCGCGGCGAACCGGAGCGATGCGATGCGCCGAGGCGCCTTCGGCCTTCAACTGCTTGAGCTGGGCCTGCAGGCGATCCATGCGGCGCGAGACTTCTTCAAGCTGCTTCATCAGCGGCTGGACGCGGCGGGTGCGGAGGCTGAGCTCTTCAACCAGCACGAGCATTTTCCGTTGGCGGCGGAGGAACCGTTGGCGAGCGGCCGCCTTCTCGGTGCCGCCGGCACGGTTGTCGACCTGCACGGCGAAGTCGCGACGTTGGGCCTGCATCAGCCGGCGGAGCGTCGGCAGATTCACCGGCATGCGGGCCGAGACTTGCGTCTTGGTGAGCCGTTCGGTCAGCGACACCTTGATCGTGCGATCGAACGGCAGTTCGCCCGCTTGGACGCGCTCCAACACGCCTACGGTTGCTTCGAGCGCTATGAACGAGCGGAGGATGTTCCGGCGGAAACGCTTGCGGGTGATTTCAATCTTCTTGGCGAGCGAGATTTCTTCTTCCCGCGACAGCAGCGGAATCCGGCACATCTGCGAGAGATACATCCGGATCGGGTCGTCGGTCAGCTTCGGCAGATCCTCGGGCAGGCTTTCGCCGTTCACTTCGGCTTCGGCCAGGGCGGCGGCGACGCGGCGGGAAACGGAAGCCTCGCCTTCGACGAGCTTGATCCGCATGCCGTCGAGCAGATCGAGCAAAGCCTCGACGTGAACCGAGTCGGTCGACTCATCGGGGAGAAACGCGTTCGCCTGATCGTAGGTGAGATAACCTTGCGTGCGAGCGAGCGCGGCAAGTTCGTTGAGGCGGGCGGCAAAGCGGGACATCTGAAACTCCTCCTGCACATCCTGTGCAATGGCGAAGTTGGCGGGTCTGGAACCGGCGAGCTTCATCCCCCTCCCTTGCAGGGAGGGGCTAGGGGAGGGATTCACGACGTTCGCGTTGCACATCAGCGCGGGAGCTGCAGCAACCGTTCGAAATCCCTCACCTATCCTCTCCCTTCAAGGGAGAGGGACTAACACAACCAATTCTCGCCAAGCACCTCACCCATCCGTGGGCGCGGAACCAGCCTGGCGGCGCTTCAAATCGTTGAACAGGGCGACCAGCGCGCGGTCTTCCTGATCGGAGTCGAGTTGATTTGTCTTGAGCTCAGCCACCGTCATCCGATGGCGAACTTCCGTGTGGCGACGTTCGCGGTCGGCCAGCAGATCGCTGAACCGTTGGCGGGCGTCGACGTTTGATTTGCGTTGGCCGATTTCGTCGCACCCGACCAGGAAGTTTTTCACCTGCGGGTCGTCGTCGGCGAGCATCAGGCGGTCGAAGTTCGGCGTCACGCCGTCGTGGTACATCTCGGCGGCGAGGGCGTAGATGCGGCGGGCGATCGGGTGCTCGACGTCTTCCTCGTGAACCTGTTCGAGCAGCGCATCCATGATGTCCCCTTGGCAGAGGACGATTTCGATCAGTTCACGCTCCCACGCCGAGAGTTTGGCAGGCGGCGCCGCGGGCTGCGACGCGGCGTCTTGCTCGTCCGATCGGCCACTGACGGGCTTGGAGCGAACCAGCGACGTCGCGGCCTGACGCAACGCCTTCAGCCGCGTGCGGAGCGTTTCCTCAGCAAGTCCGAACTGACGGGCGATGCGGACCAGCACCTGCTGCTCGCGCACCAGCGCCGCACTGCTCGCCGACGCAGCGGTCGGCAACGCACGCGCGAGCGTAGCGAGAATCGCTTCGACCGCTTGCGCGGATCGATGCGGGGCAGCGCCTGGGGCCAATCCTTTGGTCACGGCATTGATCTTGTGTTCGAGGGCGTCGACCGACCGCGTGAGCAGTCGCCGAAATTCGTCGCTTCCGTGCGAGCGAATAACATCACACGGATCGGCCCCTTCTGGCAAGCTCAGAATTTTTAATTCGATCTCATGGGCGACAAACAGTGCTAGCAGGTTGTCGAGAATCCCCATCGTGCGGTTCTGGCCGGCCGCGTCGCCGTCGAGCACCAGCGTGATGCTGTCCGTAAAACGCCGAATCAACGGCACATGCTTCTCGCCGAGCGCGGTTCCCAGCACCGCGACGGCGTGATTGATGCCGTTCTGGTGCGCCATGATGACGTCGGTGTAACCCTCCATCACCAGCACGCCCCCTTCCTTGGCGATCGCGTCGCGGGCGGCGTCGAGGGCGTAAAGCTCGCTACTCTTGTTGAACAGCGGCGTCTCGGGGCTGTTGACGTACTTCGCATCGTTATCGCGGGCGAACTCCGGCAACACGCGGCCGCCGAAGGCGATCGGCCGCGAGCGGGCGTCGCGGATCGAAAACATCAACCGGCCGCGGAACCGATCGTAGTAGCCCCCAGCTTCGCGCTTGCCGATGAGGCCGACGCGCTCCAACACCGCTGGCTGCCAGTTGGCCGTGGCGCCCCGCTTGAGCATCCAGTCCCATTCGTTCGGCGAGAAGCCGATGTGGAACTGGGCGATGCTCTCGTCGTTCACGCCGCGATCAGCCAAGTAACGGCGCGCCGGGTCCGCGGCGGGGCTGCGCAGGAGGCACTGATGAAACTGCTCCTCGGCCCACGCCATCGCCTTGAGCAGATTGCGACGTTCGAACGGGTTGTCGGCTTGGCCTTCGGGGCGACCGGCGGGTGCCAGACTCACGCCGGCGCGCTCGGCCAGCAGTTCCAGCGCTTCGCGGAACTCCATTCCCTCGGCGCGCATCACGAAGCTGAAGATATCGCCGCCGAGGTCACAGACCCAGCATTTGAATGACTGCCGGTCGGGGTTCACCTGGAAGCTCGGTCGCGCGTCGTCGTGCCACGGGCAGAGACCGACGTAGCCGCGACCTTGCCGCCGGAGCGCGACGTAGCCGCCTATCAAGTCGACGATGTCGATCGACTGGCGGATTTGCTCCTTGGCATCCTGCAAACTCGTGAGCGACACGCGGCGTGAATCCCTTCTGTAGGCTGGGGCAACGCCCCACCCGAACTGCCAGTCGACGCAGCGAGCGCGTGGGGCGAGTCTCCAGCCTACTTTATTCCAAAGCCGACCGGCAGGGGATCGATTTCTGCGAAAGCGTGCGGCGGCGCTGTTTTACTCGACGTGATCGGCATGGCAGCCCAACGTTTGCGCGGGTGGGGCGTTGCCCCAGCCTACGGTTACAGGTCCGACGGCGGTCGGGCCGAGACCTTCACCTTCACTTCCATTTCCTTCGGGCCCCGCGCGGAACTCCGAATCAATTTGACCGGAACTTCGGTTCCGACGGGCGTCGCCGCGATGGCGCGACTGAGCAGCGTCGGGTCGGAGAATTCGGCCCCGTCCCAGGCGAGAATGACATCGAGCGGTTTGAGCCCCGCATCGGACGCCGGCGAGTTGGCGGCGATCGTGGTGAGCAGCACCCCTTCGCCGCGGTCGAGTTCCAACTCGCGGGCCACGTCATCGGGGACCTCGTCAGGACCGACGCCCAGAAAGCCGCGCAGTACATAGCCGTTATCGCGCAACTGCTCGTAGCTGGCTCGCGCCAGTTCGCTCGGCACGGCGAAGCTGATCCCCTGGTACGACGGTCCGATGATCGCGGTATTGATGCCGACGACCTTCCCTTCGTGGTTCACCAGCGGCCCGCCGCTGTTGCCGGGGTTCACGGCAGCGTCGGTTTGGAGGAATTCCTGGATCACCCGCGTTCCCGTCACGCCACGGCGTTCCTTGGCGCTCAAAATGCCGAAGGTGATGCTCTTCTGGAGCCCAAACGGACTGCCGAGGGCCCACACGATGTCGCCGACTTGCAGTTCGTCGCTATCGCCCCATTCAGCGGCGACAAGATCGCCCATCTCCGTCTTGAGGACCGCCAGATCGGTGAGGGCATCGACGCCGACGACGCTCGCCGTTCCTCGTCGGCCGTCGCTGAGTTGGATTTCGGCAGTGCTCACCCCTTCGATGACGTGGTTGTTGGTAACGATGTAGCCATCTTTCGCGTCGACGATCACGCCGGAGCCTAGCCCTTCGGCGCGGCCGCGACGAGTGCTGATGTTGACGACGCTCGGCTGCACTGATTGGGCCAAGGCGCGATAGCCAGCCGAGATCTGATCGAGCTTGAAGTCTTTAAGATTGGCCCTGGCGACGTCGAGCCGGGCGCGTTCGCGGGCTGAAGTGAGCGAATACTCAATCTTGTAGACTATCGACGGGGACACCAACACGATGATCAACACCGTGAACACCCACAGCAGCCGCTTCAGTCGGATGCCTTCTTCCTCGCGCGGCCGATCGACGGTCCAAACCTCGCTCATCGGCCGCGTTCGAGCGGGGGGAGGGGAGGTGATAAGCTCGCCGCCCCATGCGGCGTCGTCGTGGGGATCAGATTCGTGCTGCATGACGCGGTTCCTGAAACGTTCCGTGCCAGGAGGAGGGGGGGCCGTTCCGGGAAACCTCCCATCGCGGCGCTTCACCCAGCCATTATACTGCTGCAAGCGGTCGCGGGGAGCATTCCGACAGAACGCTCCACACCGTTACAACCCCGAAAACCCCCGCTAGAGTCTATTCCGCCGATGCCAAGCCGATATTTTCCGCCGGCGCAGCGGGCCTCGCCGGAAGGTTTGGTGGCCGTCGGCGGCCGACTGTCCACCAATTGGCTGCTCGACGCCTACCGGCATGGGATCTTTCCGTGGCCGTCGAATTCCTACGAGCCGATGCTCTGGTGGTCGCCCGATCCGCGGGCCATTTTGCCGCTCAATGGGCTGTACGTCTCGCGCCGGCTGGAGCGTCGGCTGCGCAGCGGCGAGTTCGAGGCGACCTGCGATACGGCCTTTGCGGAAGTGATTGCCGCGTGCGCGGCGGGGCCGGGCAGGGAAGGAGGAACGTGGATCACGCCCGCGATGATCGCTGCCTACACGGAACTCCACCGGCTGGGGCACGCCCACTCCATTGAAGTGTGGCGCGAGGGGGAACTCGCCGGCGGCGTCTACGGTTTGGCGATCGGCGGGCTCTTTGCAGCGGAAAGCATGTTTTACCGCTCGCGCGACGGGTCGAAGGTCGCCCTTGCGCGACTAGTCAGCCATCTACTAACGCGAGGGTTTCAATTGCTCGACGTGCAGCAAGCGACGCCGCATACCGAATCGCTCGGCGTCGTGGAGATCTCGCGGCGCGACTATTTGCAGAGCTTGTCGCAAGTAGTCGATGAGCGAGTCACGTTCGGCGTGGCGCTGGAGCCATGGGGCACAAGCCACTAGCCGCCGCACGTCGTGAGCGAGTCTCTTATTTCACTTCGATATCGCCCGTGTCTTTGTCACGATCGACTTCGACGTCGACGCCAGGCACATCGATGTCGATCACCTTGTCTTCCTTCTTCGTCGCATCGACGTCGATTTCGCCCGTATCGCGGTCACGCTGGACCTCAATCTGGCCTCGCGGGCCCTCGATGTCGACAATCTTTTCTTTATTCTCGCAGCCAACGGAAACCAACATGGCAATGCCGAGCAGGATCGGCGGCAACGAGCAGGCGGTCAGCAATTCGGAAATCTTCATCAAGTCTTTCCTCTGTAGGCGTCGCAGGCGACGGCTTAGTTATTTGGTTCCCGCGACGAATGATCATTCGGCGGCAGATGCGAGCAAGGCAACACTCGTGCCATTGCGCTGAAACTGCGTGGTTGGCGGCGTTTTTGAAGCCGTGAGGGGCTTAAAAGCCACGAAAGAATTGGCAGTCCGGCGACCAATCGAAAAGAAATGGCGTCAGTGACGCCTAACGGCCCGCACAATCGGTCACCGAGGACGGCGGCATGCTAAGAGATTTCTGTCTGTGCTTCGTTAGGAAAGGCTTCAGCCCAGATCTCTGCGTACTCCCTTTCTAGCTGCTGTCGCTTGATCCAATCGGTCAGATAGACGAAGTCGATCTCATCGCGGTTCTCACGCAACAGCATCGCCGAATCGGCGCGATCGATGACGCGGCCGGCGAGAAGCTTAAATAGGATGACGTCTTCACAGCTCAAGACCTGAATCTTCGCATCGACGCCGGGGACGCTGCGCGAGACGCGTCGCTTGATCGCCGTTTGCTGTAACTCTGTCTCGGCGAGGAGCAGGTCGAACTGCACGTCGTAGAATGCGTCTGGGGGCGTATACAAGAACTGCGCAAAACAGTGATCGCCGACAGTCAGTAAGGGTGGGGTTTTCTTCGGGCGGCATCCGCTCTTGACCAAGGTCTCGACCAATTGATCGACAGAAGATCGATCGACGGCGATGAGTAGGTCAACGTCGCGGGTCCCCCGGATATGATGCCATGCCGCCAGCGAGAGTCCGCCCATCAGCGCCATGGGATACCCTAACGGTTCCAGCGACCTCCAGACGTGCTCCAAGACGTTGCGGACGATGTCACTTGCCATCGCCACGCTCCCTGCGCGTCAGGTTTTCGGCGAGCCGGACTTGCATCTTGTCGTGATCATTCATGCGACGGGCATACCAATCGCGATAGGCCGCTCGGAGATCGCCATCTGGTCCGATGCGTTCTCGCAATCCAGATAAGAGCAGCGCTTCCGACTCATCCAGCAGATTTGCCCACAGCAAGATCCGTTGTTCGAACGTCAAATGCTTGACGCTCGGAGGAGCAAATTCGGGCGGCGGGATCAGTTGGCCTTTCATACCGAAATTCTAGCTTGCCCGATGATCAACGCCAAAACTAACGTTCATGAATACGATTCGCGGGGAGAATCAGGGTAGATCCCCAGCCGCGAACGACTGCGTCATCCGCTGATTCCCTCCCGCCTCGGCGGGAGTGGCGGGCAACTCGAGGATAAACTTGCTCCCCTGGCCGACAGTGCTTTCGACATGCACCTGGCCGCCATGTTCCTCAAGAATCTTGCGCGTCACCGGCAGGCCCAGACCCGTGCCGCGGCCACCCTTGCGCGAGACAAACACCGTGAAGACCGCCTCGATGTCGTCCGGTGCGATGCCGGCGCCATTGTCTTGGATCAGGATTTGAGCCAGCTTCTGGTCATCGTCGTAGCGCGTCGAAACGGTCACGCGGCCATGTTCGGCTTCATCGCAGGCGTCGATGGCGTTGGTGACGACGTTTAGAATCGCCCGGTGGAGCGCTTCGGGGTCGAACATGAGCGACGGCATGTCGCTGGCCGGCTGCCACACCAGTTCGACTGACAACTCCTGGGCGCGGCTCGCCATCAACTCGACCACTTCGGCAGTGACCTCGTTGAGATTCGCCGCCCGCGGCTCCGGCTCGCGTTCCTTGCTGAAGGTGAGCATGTCCATCACGAGCGTCGAGATTCGCTCCTGGTTCCGCTCGACGATCGCCCAGCCTTTGCGAATCGTGTCGACCGCCTTCTGATCGGCCGCTTCGTCGCGTTCGCCGTTCTTGGCCATCGTGTCGTGATCGCCGAGGCCGAGTTCGATGAGGTAGCTGCCGCCGCGGACGCCCTGCAAAATGTTTTTGATATGATGTGAGAGCGAGGCAATCGTCTGTCCGACCGCGGCGAGGCGCTCCGCTTGGACGAGCGCCTTGTAGTACGACGTATCTTCGACCGCGAGCGCCGCCTGGTGGGCGATCGCGATCATCAGCCGCAGATGCTCTTCGGTGAATTGATTGGCGCCCTTGGCGGCGAGCATCTTCTGCGGCGTCACCGCCGTGTCGATGTAAATGACGCCGACGACTTCGTAGCGCCCCTGCATCGGCACGCAGATCGCCTCGCGGACGCCAAGCGTGACGATGCTTTGCGCCGGATCCCAGCGAGAATCGTCGCGGGCGTTACTGGTGAGTACCCCTTCGTTCTGTTCGACGACGTAATCGAGAATCGTTTTGCTGATGCTGATCTTTTCTTCGGTTCGCACGCCGCGACGATGGCGGCGCACTTTCGGGGTGAGCTTCCCCGTTTCGAGATCCTTCAACATGATGCAGCCGCGATCGGCTTCGACCCAGTCGAAGATCATGTCCATGATCCTCGCCAGCAATTGGTCGATGTCCATCGTGTGGCTCACCGCCAGCGCCGTCCGATACATGATCTGCAAGTTGCTGCGGGCGCGGGCGAGCCAGGGGTTCGACGAGCCGCGGGCGTCAGGCATCAGCCATTCGCTGCCGCCAGTCTGGCCGAGCGACGCGACGATCCGCGAACCGTCGTCGACCTCGCCGCCGACCATCGGCACGATGTCGACTTGCCCAGCGGCGTCTTCCATCCGGTCGTCGATGAAACCGGTGTAGAGGAGTAGCGACCGGCCGACTTGCACTTGGTCGCCGCTCGTCAGTTCATGCTCGGTGACGAGCTTGCCGTTGACGAACGTGCCGTTCGAGCTGCCCAGATCACGGACCGAGTAGGCGTTCCCCTTGCGGATCAGTTCGGCATGATTGCGGGAGACTTCGGTGTCGTGCAAACGAACCGAATGGGTATGCGTTCGACCGATGGAATGGACCGCGTCTTCCAATTGGAAGCGCGAACCTTGATCGCGGCCCTGAATGACGAACAACGAAGCCACGCGAGTTTGTTCTCTCGGTCGACGAGCGGGAGTCGGGGGCCTACGTACGACTTCCCAGAAGCTCCTCGATTCTACGGATGAGCGCCGGGTATTGGTAGGGCTTCGTGACGAACTCCGAAGTCGGCAAAGGACTTGCGCTCCGCTTGAACGCGCCGAGCACGACGATTGGGGCGTCATTGCGGGCCGCCGCGGCGATGAGCCGCGCCGCGGAATCTTCACAAACGCCGATCTGCTCTTCGACGTCGACCACTATCAAGTCGGGCCGTTCCGCAGCGGCGAGCTGCGCCCCCCGCGAGGTTTCACGGGCTTCCAGCACCATGGCGCCGTTGCGGGCCAGGAGTGAACTCAGGACGTCGCGCGATTCGCGCGAACGGTCGACGATCAAGACGCGCGCAGTGGGAGGCACGGACGACTCTCCGGCGTGGCGAAATTGGGAGGGATAGCGATTCGGGTCGCTTTCTCAGGCGGGGCGGGGAGCATAGGCGCCGAACGGTTCGACGGGGAAGGGCACTTTCGCGTGCTGCTAAAATGTGGGGAGATTAACCACGAAACAGACGAAAAGGACGAAAAAGAGGATTTGAACCACGACGGCACGACGAGCACGACGGGGAGAAAATGCAAAGCGGAACCGCGAATCACGCGAATCTGCGCGAATGAGGAATTTCAGGCGACAAGCGATTGGTCAACCGTTCTCGCTTTTGCTATTCGCGTCGATTCGTGAGATTCGCGGTTGCAGTCATTCATTTACCCCCTCGCTTTTTCGTTGTTTTCGTCTGTTTCGTGGTTAAGTCGCATTCATTGAAATCGTAACGAACCCCCCGCAGAACTGCTCTTTACGCCCAACCCCTCGGGCGACACAATACGCCCCGAATTCAACCCCTCCGCCCCAATCCCGCATGGCAACATTCGGGGGCGTCTCGTGAGCCCCTGGGCGGGTCCCCAGAATCGTCTGGTCATGGATGATCAGATACCAAGCAAGGAGTGCTGACGTGAAAAAGCTGCTGATTTCAGCCGCCGTCGTTGGACTAGTCTCTTCCGCCGCCGCGCCGGTCTTGGCTCAATCCGCGGCTGCCGCCCCTGGTGCCGCTGGATTCAGCGCCGGCGCTAGCGCATCCCAGTATCACATTGCCGTCGTCGACATCAGCTTCATCTTCAAGAACTATCCGGCCTTCACCAGTCAGATTGAGAAGCTCAAGGGCGAAATGGAAGCAGCCGACGGCTCGCTGCGTGCGGAACGCGATCGTCTCGTCCAAATGGAAGAGGAACGCAACACCAAGAAGCCCGGCAGTCCCGAGTTCAAACAACTCGACGAGAGCCTGGCCCGCCTGAAGGCTGAATTCAGCATCAAGCAAGGGACCGTTCGTCGTGACTTCCTCGAGAAGGAAGCGACGGTCTACTACACCTGCTACAACCAGGTCTCCGCCGCCGTGAAGGCCTACGCCGACAAGAACAACATCGGCATGGTCTTGCGGTTCACCGGCGATGACGAGATTGCCGACAAGTCGGCCGCTCCTGATCGCGAAGCGGTGATGCGGATGATCATGCAGCCGATCATTCATCAGAACCGTATCGACATCACTCCGGACGTGTTGATGACGCTCGGCGTCGACGTCCGCAACCTGCCGCCGAAGCCGACGGGCGTGCCCGCCACGGCGACCAAGCCGGTCGCTCCAGTTCAAGGCGGGTTCCAAGGCCAGCGATAGTAGCGAAGCTAACCGACGCGACGGCGCCTCTCGACTTCCCCCCCATCGAGCGGCGCCGTCGCATTCTCTTGCACCCATGGCGAGCAACGTGACGCTCGCCCTCAAGGCTCGCAGCGCATGATCTCGCCCCGCATGCAACAAACGATCGCCGCCCGCGCCGTCGTCGCCGGATTCGGTTACTGGAGCGGCCGCGACGTGCGGTTGGAGTTCCGGCCCGCAGCGCCGGGAACTGGAATCACCTTCGTGCGGAGCGATCTTGGCGCCTCGGCTAGAGTGCCGGCGCGAGTCGAACTGCGGGTCGAAGTCCCCCGCCGCTCGAATCTCCGCCAAGGCCGCGTCGAAGTCGAAATGGTCGAGCACGTCCTTGCGGCGCTCTCCGGCCTCGGCATCGATAACTGCGAAGTCTGGGCCAACCAACCTGAAATGCCGGGCTGCGACGGCTCGTCGGCCGCGTTCGTCGACGCTCTCGTGCGGGCCGGCATCGTCGTTCAAGGGATCGAAGCCAACCGCGTCGCCGTCACCGAGACTGTTCGCGTCACGGAAGGCGAATCATGGATCGAGGCGCGCCCCTCGGCCAAAAATCAACTTTCGATCGAGTACCAGCTCGATTACCCGATGGCCAGCATCATTGGCCGGCAAGTAGCCCGCGTCGTCGTGACGCCGGAGCGCTTCCGGAGTGAGCTTGCCCCCTGTCGCACTTTTTTGCTACAGACCGAAGCCGATCAACTTCGTCGCCAAGGATTAGGACTGCGGGTCACCAACCGCGACCTCCTGGTCTTCGACGAACGAGGCCCGATCGACAACCGCGTTCGTTTTCCGAACGAATGCGCCCGACACAAAGCGCTCGACGTTCTCGGCGATTTGGCCCTCGCGGGCTGCCGGCTCGTCGGCGAGTTTACCGCGCACCGCAGCGGTCATCGACTCCACGCGGAGCTGACGCGGCAGTTAGTCGAACGGTTTGCCACGACGGCGTGGCGAGCCAGCGCCTAACGGCCTCGAATCAGGCGGATGATAGGAAGTATGAACATGGCTACGAGCATTGCAGCGAACGCCTGGGTCGATCCCCGGGCGGAGATCGACGAAGAAGTCGTCATCGGCCCGTTTTGCACGATCGGCGCCGGCGCGCGCATCGGTCGCGGCACCCGGCTCCACAACAACGTGACCCTCATGGGCAACGTCACGTTGGGGGCCGACAACGTCCTTTTCCCCAACGTCGTCATCGGCGCCGAGCCGCAAGACTATAGCTACCGCGGCAGCGACACCGCCGTAGTGATCGGCGACGGGAACACCTTCCGCGAGGGAGTGACCGTCAACCGCGGCAGCGAGAAGGAAGAGGGCGTCACCCGCATCGGCGACCACAACTTCCTGATGGCCAACTGTCACGTCGCCCACGACTGCAAGCTTGGCAACCACATTCTGATCGCGAACGGCTCGCTACTCGCCGGGCACGTTCACATCCACGATTACGCCTCGATTTCGGGTGGCGTCGCCGTCCATCAGTTCGTCACGATCGGCAGCTACTCGTTCACCAGTGCTCTCAGCCGAGCGCTGCACGACGTGCCGCCGTTTATGTTGGTCGAAGGGATTCCCGCCCGCCCGCGTTGCATCAACATCGTCGCGCTGAAGCGGAACGATTTCACCGCTGAGCGCGTCGAGTTCATCGCGTCGGCGCATCGACTCCTTTACCGATCGAAGGTCGGCCTGAGCCACGCCCGCGAAATCCTCCGCACCAACGATCAGATCTCGCCCGACGTAGAGACGCTCCTAGCGTTCATCGAAGGGCAACAAGTCGGCAAGCATGGCCGCGGCCGCGAAGTCCGGAGGGCCGCATGAGCCGCCTCCGTCTCGCCGTTATCGGCGTCGGTCACTTGGGGAAGATTCACGCCAAGCTGGCCGCCACGATTCCGGAAATCGAACTCGTCGCGGTCGTCGATTCGCGGCTTGAAGCCCGCGAGGCGCTGGCCAAAGAGACTGGCGCCAAACCGGTCGCCCACTTCCGCGAATTGATCGGCGAGATCGACGGCGCCGTCGTCGTGACGCCGACGGTGACGCATTTCGACGTCGCCTCGGAGCTCATTCGCGCCGGCGTTCACGTCTTCGTCGAAAAGCCAATCACGCCGACCGTCCGCGAAGCCGACGAACTGGTGCAACTCGCTCGCCGTCGGCAACTCGTGCTGCAAGTCGGCCACGTCGAACGCTTTAACCCCGCGTTCGTCAGCGTGCAAGATCGCCTGCAAGAACCGAAATTCATCGAAGCCCGCCGCCAGAGCGGCTTCACGTTTCGCTCGACCGACGTTGGCGTCATCATGGATCTGATGATTCACGACATCGACGCCGTGTTGTCGCTCGTGAAATCACCAGTAACCAGCGTCGACGCCGTCGGCGTCTCGGTCCTCGGCGATCACGAAGACATGGTGAGCGCTCGCCTCCTCTTCGCTAACGGCGCGGTGGCCAACCTAACCGCCTCGCGCACCAGTTACGCCCCCGCCCGGGACATGCAGGTCTACACGCCGACGCGATTTGCTTCGATCGACTTCGCGACGCGCAAAGCGACCGTGGTCGAGCCGCGGATGGACGTGCTGCAACGCGATTTTCATGTGAACGAATTGAACGACGAAACCCGCAACCACTTGCGAGAGAAGTTATTCAGCGAGTTGCTCGTCAAAGAAGAAGTCCCTGCCGTCGAAAGCAACGCGATCGAGCAGGAACAACGCGACTTCGCCGAGGCCATCCGTACGGGCCGTGAACCGCGCGTCACCGGCGCCGACGGCCGCGATGCCGTGGCTGTGGCCGAGATGGTGCTCGCCTCAGTCCGTCAGCATCAGTGGGATGGCGCCGACAGCCGTCGCATCGGGCATCTGGCTTCGCCGATGTTGCCGCTGCCGATGGTCGCCGCCATGGAAGAATGGGCGACCGACGATACGGTCATTCTGCGGCGCAAGGCGGGGTAGGGCAGCAGTAAGCGAGCCGGGGCGTCTCGCCCCCGGCGTCTGCATTGCACCAAACCGCCGACCTCTCAGCTAAATCGACTTCCAAGGCGCCGGGGGCGGGGACGCCCCGGCTCACTACGCCAAGTCGCGATCTTCAAAGAAGATCAGCGCCAGCAAGATCGCCGCACCGCTGTAGAGCACGCTGTACAGCAACGCCCAGCCGAGATACGACATCGGCACGCTACTCGCGCCGGCGATGGCGCCCTCGATCTCGAAGTGATCCAGCACAGGCAAGATCACCGACAACAGCTTCCCGACGAAGCGGACGAACACAATCTCGCCCGCTGCCGACTTCACGATCAGCGCCGCCAAGTGGCCCAGCACGTAAATCGAGCCGCAGATCACCAGGTTCGGCAACATCGGCAGCCGCGTCGACACGGCGACGCTAATCGCCGCCAGAATCACCGACTCCAGGAAAGCCAGCACCAAGCCGGGGATAATCCGCACGACTTCCAGATAGCACTCAGTCCACTCCGGCGTCGTCTTCGCCGACTCGCGGGCGTCGTAGACGACTTTGAACGACACCGTCAACAGGAAGACGATGCCGAGGATGACGAACATCAGCACGATCGGCCAGATGATGCCGAGGAACTTCCCGATGATGAACTGACGCCGGCCGACCGGCTTCGACAGCACGGTCAGGGCGGTGCGGCCTTCGATTTCATCGGCGACCGACGTGCTTGCCGTCCAGAGCGCCAAGATGATGGCCAACACCTTGATCATCGTCATGCCCGAAGTCTTCAGCATCTTCACGTCTTCGCCGAACGTGTTGTACGGGATGAAGACGAACGCCACGAGCGCCACGACGCCGATCATCACCAGCATCGTGAACAACGGCTGGGCGATGGTCTCCTTCGCGGTCGCGGCGGCGATCACCGACGTCCGCGGCGCCAGGAATCGCACGAGCAGGTAAAGGACGTACAAGCCAATCGTGCTGGCGGCGGCAATCGGAATCGCCCGCACTTGCGGCGTTTCGACGTCGGTATACATCTGGATCGAGACGGTGGCCGGCGAATCGCTCTCGTTGGTGATGAAGAGCGTCGAGACGTCTCCTTCGAACCCGCGCGGCGTCGAACTCCCCGGCGCCCACGCGTAGGGCTCGCCCCCTTGCGCCAGAATCAGCGGCTCAATGAACCCTTTCTTCGCGGCGACGTTCACCGCGACGTCTTGGTCGCTGCTGATCGTGAAGCTTTGCAATTCGCTCGCGCGGAATGCAGCCGGAACTTCGACGTCGGCCTTGCGCGGGCCGACCTCAATCTTCTCGACGATCGGCGCCACGTCTGGGAGCCGCTTCAGCGACGCTACGATCCGGTCGACCGGCATCGATGGGCTCGCGAGCAGCGCGAGTGCCGCCATCGAAATCACCACATACGAGATCGGCCGCAAGATTCCCTCGCCGACTGCCTCGGCAATCGAGCGGGCAGCCCGACGGTTCACCACCCACGTCACCCCCCACATCAACAGCAGGATCAAGGCCCCAATGGTCACGCCGACCGCCAGGATCCAGATGGGGGTGAGCCAAATCGTCAGCTTCGACATGTGGTTACCGCGTAACGGAGTAGATCAGTTGAATCGAGCAGGGTTGCTTTAGTGCCGAATCTGAAAGTCATTGAACTCGCCTGTCCCTGGTCGGGCGTCGACGGCAACTTGCCGGATCCGCCCTTCCATTCGTTCGGCGATCGCCGCCATGAACCGGCCAAGCTCTGCCGGCGTTCCCTCAGCGACCATCTCCACCCGGCCATCGGCCAGATTCCGCACAAAGCCTGTGACTTCAAAACCCGCGGCCAGACGCCGGGTCGTTTCGCGAAAGCCGACCCCTTGGACATGGCCACTGTAAAAAGCCTGACGTCGTTCTGTCGGCGCTGGTCGTTGGTCACTAGAACCCATGAACATCGCCAATCGCCGAATATCAAAGCCACCGGCTCCGCCGGTGGACGAATAGCCGGCTGGCTCCGCTCTCACTTCGTCCACCGGCGGAGCCGGTGGCTTCAATCACCGATCCCTTGGGCGGCCACCGCCGTGGGCGCGCCGATTTCAGACCGAAGATTTGAGTATATCGGCGTGCCAGCGGCCGTTCCAGCCTTGACCCCCCCGCGGCGGGCCAATACTCTCCGCTCCCCATGCCGTACCACCGGTCCATCCGCTGCATTACGATCGCCCTGGCCGCGATGTTCGCGCTGGCCGCGGCCCGCTCGGTCGAGGCCCAACAAACGCCAGTGCAGCCTGTCGCCGGCGTCTTGGTGTTGCGAAACGGCAACGTCCTCCCCGGCGTCGTGCAACGCCAAGGGAACCACTACCGCGTCGAGAACGAAGGCTCGATCCTGCAGATTCCCGCTTCCCAGGTCGACATGGCCTGCGCGTCGCTCGTCGACGCCTACGAACAACGCCGGCAACATCGTGTCGGCAACGCCACCGACGCCCAACTCGAACTCGCCCGTTGGTGCCTGCGGCACGGCCTGCTGGCCGAAGCGGCCCGCGAGATTCTCGACGCCCGCACCGACGATCCCGGCCATCCGGCGCTGCGGACCCTCGACTTGCAACTGCAACAGGGCCTAGCCGATGAAGCGAGCCGCCTGCAACGCCAGCGCGACGCCGTTGCCTTGGCGGCGCACGTCGAACCAGTGGTGACGGAAGAAGTCGCGCAACCCGAGCGCTTGATTGAACCGACGGCCGCAGTCCAAGAGCGGTTTGTCCGCAGCATTCAGCCCATGCTGATCCACGGCTGCACCACGTCGGGATGCCATGCGCCCAACTCGCAGCAATCGATGAAACTCGACCGCTGGGCCCTCGAAGGTAGCGGCATCCCCAATCTCATCCGCAAGAATCTCGAACAAGTCCTCTACCAAGTCGACGTCGAAGACCCGGCGAGCAGCCCGCTGATGCGGCGCGCTCGCCAAGCCCACGGCATGCACAACTCGCAACTGTCGACGCCGCTCGCTCCTTATCAAACCGCGATCCTCATCGAATGGCTCAACGAGGCGGCCGGCGTGCAGTCTCAGGCGCCGCTGCCGATCGATCCGAATGTCGTCGACCCGCGCCTGATCGAGCAAACTATTGCTGACGAAGGCGAGATCACCGAGGCGATGGTCGACGAAGCAGCCCAGGAGTTGTTGAACCGCGGAAAGACAAAGACGAGAACGGCGTTTACGCCGCGCGACCAGTTCGATCCCGAAATCTTCAACCGCCGCCAGGCGCGTGCCAAGAGCAAGAAGTCTGAGTTAGCGGAAGAACTAGCCGACGGAGCGACGGCTGGCGACGAGTTCATTCCCGACTCGATCGAGTTCACCCCTACGGCGCCGGCATCGGCTGAGGAGTCGGCGGACCCTCCAGCGGAGGTTCCCAGTAGGGATTGAGGTCGGCCTCGGCCGACGGCGACTTTTGCGGCGGCGGATCGACGGTGTTGTAGACTTGGCCGTTGAACGCCGACCCGGCGCGCTGCAAACTCCCCGAACGCGGGCCTCCCGGCACCGGCGCTGAGTAATCGCACGCATCACTACACATCCGGCAACCCCCGGCTGCAAGCAGCACGGCGGCAGCCCAGAACTTCCGTTCCATGGCGGCGTCTCGCAGGCTCCCCCTAAACGCCGCGCAGCAGCGCGCGGCCCCCTGGAAGCAATCATCGGACGCGCCAGTTCGCTCGAATGAGCGAAACTATGCCGATTGCAACGCTGGCGCCGCTCCCGATCTCATCCCGCGCCCCAAAAAGTCTCGGCCTGAGTCGCTTCAGCGACCAGGCGAACCCACGCCAACCTCAGCCTTCTCATCGCCCGAACTCGGCCTACTCAGAACTAGCAACTCCCGCCCGGCGTCGGCAACCGCAGCGCTTCGTAGATCCGCTCATCAGCGAGCGAATGCGCCTCGAACCGAGCCCCAGGAAAATGATGCTTCAAGCTCTGCCCATGCGGCACCGCCACGGCATACGCCCCGGAGGCAACCGCGGCTTGCGTACCGATCTGACTGTCTTCGAGAATCATCATCTCCGCCGGTTCGTCGCCATGCTTCTGCGCGGCGAGTAAGTAAACGTCCGGGGCCGGTTTGCCATGCTCAATGTCTTCGCTAGTCAGAATGAACTTGAATCGCGGCTCCAGATCGAACACCCCGAGCACGAGGTCGACGAACGCCCGCCCGCTGCTGGTGGCGATTCCCTTGGGGATGTGCGCCGCTTCGAGCGACGACAACAGGTCCAGCAGCCCCGGCATCGGCGCCAGCCGTCGCGGCAGCAGCCCGCCAAAAATCTCCGCCGACTCCGCCGCAAGTTGCTCCGGCGTCTCGTCGAGATCATGCCAATCGATCATCACGGCAAGCGCCACATGCGACTTCCGCCCCATCATCTCGTTGAGCAACTCGCCAGTGATCTGCTTGCCGCGCCGCGACAAGATCGTCCCGCCGACCTCTTGGTAAAGCTCTTCGGTGTTGAACATCAAGCCGTCGAGATCAAACGTCACGGCTCTCAATGGGGGCGTCGGTAGTTCTAGTTCGCTCATCGTTGGTGATTTCTCAAATCAGAAGATTAACCGCCAAGGACGCCAGGGGAATACGATCACCACCAAGACACAAAGGCACTAAGGAAGCACCAAGAAAATCACCAGAGAATATGCCGTCATTGTTCCCTGCGTTTACTAAACTTTGTGTCGTCTTGGTGTCTTTGTGCCTTCGTGGTTAAGCATTCCTTCGCTTCCCTTGGCGTCCTTGGCGGTTCAATCTGCATTTTCTTGTATTCGCAACAGCCGCCCCCGCAGTTCCCCGAGCATAACGGCCGTCGCGCCCCATGCCGAGTGGTCCTCCACCCGCAGTTGCGGGGCGGCAAACCGCAGCGGTCCGCGGATGATCTCCAGCGGCGGCGCCAGCGGCTGATTCAGCAGGTCTCGCACACGCAGCGTGATCACGCGCTCCACTTCGCGCGGGCTAGGACGCCAGTCAGGCGCGCTTGCCGTCGCCGCCACGCAGGGGACGACCCACGCATTGCTCGCATAGATAAACTGCGGCGACAAATTGCCGAGCCACTCCAGCGGCGGTCGCACGCCGAGCTCTTCGTCGAGTTCTCGCGCCGCCGCCTCCCGCGGCGTTTCGTTGCCGTCCATTAACCCGCCGGGAAAGCTGATTTGTCCGCCGTGACGAGACAACTCCGCTGCCCGCTCGGTGAGCGGCAACAACCACTCTCCTTCATCCCAACAGAGAATGATCGCCACGGCTGCCGCCCGCGCGTCATCACGCGCCGGTCCGGCGTGCCGCCCGTACACTAGCTCCGGCGCGAATTCACGCCCCCAGGCCGCTATCGCCGGCTTCGTCAATTCAGCGGCCAGCAGCGACGGTAAATCGGGACGTTGCCACATTTCTACACTCATGGCCTCGCGACGCCTGTTTCGTAGATTGTGTAGCCCGTGACTTCGGCTGTTGGATCGACCTGCGTCGCGAAGAGCACCGGCAGATTGAGCGCCGGCGAACTTCGCGCGATCACATGGCTCGCCCCATACTTCTGCGCCAATGCTAACACGCGCGGCGTGCCGAGCTGCTCCGGCGAGTCGAGCAAGATCTTGCGCCCCCGCTCATCCAGACTGTCGACCGTCGGAAACAACTCCCGCATGCGGGCTCTCCATTCGACCACGCTGGCGGCGTCTTGCGGCACATCTTTGTAGCTGCCGACATCGGCGCGTGAGGCGTACCACTTGAATGAGTGCCCCGACCGCGGGAGCAGAAACTTGGCGTCGGCGGGTGCGTTTTCAGCCACCCACCCGCAGGCTTCCTGCCATGCCGGCGCATTCTCCATCTGCAAAACGGCAGGGGGTAGATTGGAGCGCCAGCGGTTGTAAGTGACTTCTCCCAGGAAGCTTGCCGCCCACAGCAGCGGCGCCAGCGCCACGGCGCGTCGCCACTTCTGGCCGCTCTGGAGCATGGTGAGAGTCCAGCCCGTACCGACGATCGCCAGCGCCAGCGGCAACGCCACGTCGACCTGCCGGAACCAGTAGTAACGCAAGAGTCGCGCGGCGGCGAGGCGATCGTGGTCGAGCGCCAGTTCGATCGCCAACCCCGCGATGGCACCAGCCAACGCGAACATTGCGAACCGCATGATGCGCGATGCCGCGGCGCTGGAGTCGATGGCTGCGGCGGCGAGCCCCTGAGCGCTCCGTGCTTGTCGACGCAGCCAAACCCACAATGCCGCCAGTGCGACAACCATCCCGCCCAGCCAGGTCAAACGCCACTGCATCTCAGCCGTCGGCAGCGACAGCGGCGCTAAGTGATGCGGCAGACGGTCGTACACATAGATTCGCGCCGCTTCGGCGTTGATTGCCGGATCGGTGTGCCATTCGAGGGCAAGCGACGGAATCAAGCCAATCAGCGCGAGCAACCCGCCGGCGACGAGCCCCGGCAGCAGCACGCGCACCGCCGCGCGCTCGCCGCGCGGTTCCGTCAGCCAAACTCCAAGCGCCGCCAACACGGCCCACGCACCGACCAAGACATGAAACGCCGACGCCGCCCCAAACCAAATCCACGGCCTTCGCCAATCGCCGCGCGCCAGCGCCGCCATGCCGAAGAGAAAGAACCCATACGCGACGCACTTCGCCTCGATGCCGCCGACGACCCACTCGCCGGCGAAGTTACGATTGCCGTCGCGCAGCAGCGTGACCCACAACGCGGCACTGAGCACCGAAGTCCAGGGCGCTCGCACGACGGTGTTAGAGAGCCGCTGCCAACCAGCCGCCAACAATGCCCACGTCGCCACACGGCCAATCCACGCCACCGCAGTGAGCGGTAAGAACTTCGTCAGCCAGCCGAGCGACCAGTAAAACGCCACATGCGGATCGGCCGAGTCGAGAAACAAATCGCCGGGGCAGTAGTCGGCGTTCCAGTAGTGCGTCGCCTTGGTGAGATAGTGCGATTCGTTGACGTGAGGCGCTGCGGCGCCGCCGTCGATGAAGAATATCAGCAGCAACGTGGCAAATTCGGACCACGCAAATCGCTGCGACGTGGCAGAGTTCGGGGATTCGCGCGACGCCGCCTCTGGCCTACCGGGGTTCATGCTTAAAGCGTACGAGAAACCTTTCGTCGCGGCTATCCCGCCCCCAGCGGCCCAGGAGAACTGCAAAGTCAGCAAATGCACCACGCCGACGCAAGACGATGAAATCAACCGCGAATCACGCGAATGAGGAAGAGATAAACTCTTCAATTCCATTCGCGCAGATTCGCGGTTCCTAACCTCACCGCAATTCCTTGGCGCTCTTGGCGTCCTTGGCGGTTAATCTTCTTCTTCGTGAGAATAAAAAAAGGCCCCGACGATACTCGTCGGGGCCTTTTCGTTTTCAGTCGCGTTGAAGTTAGAAGGCCGGAGAAGCTTACTCCTCCAAGTCCTCAAACTTCGACACCGTGTGGGTCATCCACACGCCATCTTCCTTAAGCGTCTCGCTCCAGACGCCACGGAAGCACTTCAACACGTCCAAGCCGGTGTGGACCTGTTCGATGATTTCGCTCGCTTGCGATTCGTCGTCGGCGGGATCTTCGCCAGCCGCTTCTTCGCTCACCATGTTGACGCGAATGCCGTAATCGATCCACGGCGAGATCGCGTCGATCAGCGCGGGGAAATCGAGTCCTGCCGCCACGGCCCGCGGTTCCTCGGAGTCGCCGACGGCGAAGCCTTCCCACGGCGTTTCGGTCAAGATGCGCTCGGCCATCGCCGGCGAACTGGCGACGGTCGCCACATGCTCGCCAATGGCAATGGCAAGCGCGATCTGCTCATCAAGCTTCGCTTCGCTCGGGGCCGCCCACGAGTAGACGACGCCGTCGGAAGTTTCCGACTTGGCCGGCTCGGGCAATTCAAAGTCTTCCGGAACTTCGCTTTCGTCGAATTCCTTGAGGGCCTCGACCGCGTCTTCGGCAATCGACCAATACGCCTTGCCCGCTTCCTTCAATTCGTCGGAATCGCTCACGCCGACGACCACCGCGATCTCCGCCATCGGCAGTTCGGTGAACGACTTCGGCATTTCAGCTTGCCATTGCTTGCTGCTGATGTCGGCGTCGAGCACCAGCGCTGCTTGGCCGTCTTCGAGCGCCGGAATCAAATGATCTCGCGTCGCTTCGTCGATCCGCGTCAGCAGCGGCTTGACCACTTCCAGCACCTTTTCCGCATGGGCTCGTTCCTCAGCGTCCATGTCGGCCAGGCCGTAGCCTTCGAAGTAACCAATCCCCTTGCCGACCCACTTGGCCAGCATGGCGTAGGCCTCGGGGTCGCTCACGCCGCGGCCGACGAAGGCGACGATCGGTCCGCCGCCGACGTGATTCGTCAGTTCGAGCGGCAACGTGCCGTTGAGCTGGGTGTTTTCGGCCCAGTTGTAGGTGAAGCTCTCGAAGCCCGTGTCGGTCTTCAGCGTGCAGCTGGCGATCGCGCCTGGCTTCGGGAGGTAAGGCTTCAAGTCGTCGGCAAGTTCGACGGCGTCTTCGCTCAATTCGCCTTTGAGTTCGTCGTCGATGTCGTCGGAATTCTCGATCAGGCCGTCGGCCGCTTCGGCGGCGTCGTCCAAGTCTTGCGGCGAGATCGCCTGCGCCTTCATGACGTCGGCGCTGACGTAGCTTACCCCGACCAGATCGCCCTCTTCTTCTTCCAGGTGCGGCAGCAGCGGCTCAAATGATTCGGTTTCGACCAGCAGGTCGGAATCGTCCAACTCTTCCAGATGGTCGGTCGATTCGCCAATCGACAGGAGGACGTAGCCGTTCCACACGCCCAGCGCGATGACGACCTTCTTCTCCGAGATAATGTCTTTGAGGCTGTCATACGTCTCGTCGTCGATCGCGATCCCCGCCGGCTTCTCTTCCGGCCACGGAATCTGCGAACCGTCGAGATTGACGACGAGATACTCGACGTCGCCAACCGACTCCCGCTTCAGTTCAACCTCGGCTTCCGACTGCTTGATCGCCATTTTGGCGACGACTTCCAGCCGCTTGAGCTGCGTTTCGCCGGCCGCCTTATCCTTCACCTTGAAGGCCAAGACCATTTCCGGGATGGTCAGCAACTCGGGCTCTTCGGTGATCGCTTCGGCGAGAGCCCGCATCCGGGCTTCGTTCTGGTCGACCGCTCCCATGCCGCCGGCGCTCATCTGCTCCAGCATCGGGCCGATCCGGCTCCCCTGGACGATGCTCAACAGTTCCATGAACTTCGGGAAATCCTCGCCCGCGTAAAAGACGATCTCATCCGAGAACATCTCGCCAGCCAGCTTCGCGAGCTGCTGATTCTCCGGCAACTCCATCAGTTGCCAGAACATCGCCGCGGGGCCTTCGGGATTGTTGATCTGCATGGAAGCCATCTGCCAACCCATGGCGATCGACGGAATCTCGATGAATTGCTTCCAAGCGTTGCTCTCGGCGATCGCGTCGATCTGCTCCTTCAGCCGCAGGCTGCTGGAGTAGACGGTCGCATCGGCTGGAACCCAATCGAGCGAGTTGCCGTAGTCATCGTCGTCCGCCGCGTAGGCGGGCATGGCGATGATCAGGCCCGCGGCAAGCGCCGCCGGGCGGGCCATGGCGGCGAGCAATCGCCAACTGTAACTGAGTGGTGACGTTTTCATCGGTCCATCCTGAAAGTGAAGTGGCGCTCGTGGGCCGTAAGCCGGTCCGTTCAAGCGCAAGCCGGCACTGTAGTGCTGAAAATGCACGAATGCAACACAGCTTGCACCCGCGCGAAAATCGCTTTGGAAGGGTAGCTTATTCGTGCGAACATGCCGAATCTTTGCCGAAATGCCGAGAAATGCCGAGCTTTTTAGCCCAACTTCGGGAACTCGGCCTTCAGCGCCCGGTAGAGCCCCTGAAACACCGGGAACGTCTGGTCGTAGACCTTGCGAGTTCGTGCATCGGGCTTGCTGCTCTCTGCCGTTTTCACCGCGGCGGCGCACGCTTGGCTGATGTCCTTATAGTGACCGGCGCCCACCGCGGCCAACAATGCCACGCCGTAGGCCGGCCCTTCGTCGGCGGCCATCGCGCTCACCGCCTTACCGAAAACGTCGGCCTGCATCTGCCGCCAGAAGGGGTTCTTCGCCCCGCCGCCGCCGGCCCGCACTTGCTTCACTGGCACGCCGAGGCCTTCGATGATCTCCAAGCTGTCGCGCAGGGCGAACGTCACTCCTTCCAAGATCGACCGCACGATGTGCCCGCGCCCATGGGCGAGCGTAAGCCCGATCAATGCCCCGCGTGCGTGCGGATCGAGATGCGGCGTTCGTTCGCCGGCAAGGTACGGCAAGAACTGCAGCCCCTCGGCGCCGGTCGGCGTCGCCGCCGCTTCCTTGACGAGATCCTCGAAGCTCACCGTCGGCTTCCGCACGCCATTCTTCCCCAGCGACGAGCAGAGCGCATCTTGGAACCATTGCAGCGAACCGCCTGCCGACAGAATGACGCCCATCATGTGCCACTTGCCGCGCACGGCGTGGCAGAACGTGTGGAGTCGCCCCGCCGGATCGAACTGCGGCTCGTCGCTATGGACGAACACGACGCCCGAGGTGCCGATCGACGTGGCAAGCAGCCCCGTCTTCACGATGCCGTTCCCCACGGCGCCCGCCGCGCAGTCGCCGGCGCCGCCGACCACTTTGCAAGCGGTCGTGAGGCCGAGTTGCTTGGCCACCTCAGCGGTGAGCGTCCCGGTCACTTCCTCCGACTCGTAGCACGTCGGCAGCAAACTGGCGTCGAGTTCAAGCTTATCGAGCAGCGGCTGCGACCAGCGGCGATGGACCACGTCGAGCAACAGCGTGCCGCTCGCATCGCTCACCTCGGTGGCGAACTCACCCGTCAACCGCCGGCGAATTTCGTCCTTCGGCAGCAGGACCTTCACCGTCTTCGCAAAGCTCTTCGGCTCGTTGTTCCGCAGCCACAAGATCTTCGGCGCCGTGAACCCGGTGAGGGCGGGGTTGGCCACCATCTGGATCAACTTCGCTCGCCCGCCGGCGCGCGACTCGATCTCTTCGCACTCCGCGGCCGTTCGCTGGTCGTTCCACAGAATCGCCGGGCGGATCACCTTCGCTGCCTTGTCGAGAAAGACCGATCCGTGCATCTGTCCCGAGAGGCCGATCGCCGCCACGTCGCCAGGCTTGAGCTTCGCTTGCTTGACGACGGCTCGCACGACCTTCACGGTCGCCGTCCACCAATCTTCGGGATCTTGCTCGCTCCAGAGCGGTTTGGGATGCGCGCAGCCGTAGTTGGAACTCGCAGATGCCAGAATTTCTCCCTCCGGCGAGATGGCGAGTGCTTTGGTTCCTGAGGTGCCGACGTCGATGCCGAGACAGACTGCCATGAAAATCTCCGAAGCGATATCGTGAGGGCGTCGCCGCGGAGCCGCGGCCGAGTGATCAGTTTCTAAACAGCTGACGAGAGGTTCGTTGGTGGAAGAGTATAACTGGCCGGCGCCGCGAGCGGCAGGCAGTTCAGACGGCGCCGCAAAATGACGGGAGCGTGTGTAATTTCTAATCTGAGTAGGCGATGCGACGTGATTTGTCTCGCCAGCCAATGCCGCTGCCCGATATACTGGCGGCATGACCCGCACGCGACGCGACCAATTCGGGATGGGAGCCATGCTTACAGCAATCACGGTCGCGGCGCTATGGTTCTGTTGGGCGGAAGCGGTCGTCGAACACATTGAAGCGACGAAACGCTCCGAGGCGGCGGCCAAGCTCACCGCTCGATCGCCTGAGGCGCCGCCCGCAGCTGTGGTCTTTGCGGTGCGCTAGCAATGAGCTCACGGTCCCTCAGGCTCGATCGAGGAGAGCACCTCGCCCGTCGCGACGACCTGATAGACCCCCTTGCTGAGAATCGCCACCTCGGCGCCATTCAGCATCGACACGGTCGGCGGGTCGGCGGTCACCTGTTCTTGCCCCTCGGCGTCGACGACGACGCGGAGCCGCTCAATGAACCGCAGTTTGATCTGCTCGCCCCGCTCCGTCTGAGCGAGGCGGATACTCATCCGCTCGGTGAACATGTTCGACCCGAAGTAATCGTCGGCGAGAAAAAGGAAAATATTAGTCTAGGTCGCAAATGGGCGATTGTACAAGTGATGCTTCTTCGGTCGCGGCAATCCAACTGAAAGCGCAGAATCCTACAGCGAGCCGGGGCGTCCCGCCCCCGGCGTCCTCTCCATTCCCCGTCCCTGCACCAATACGCGACCCCGCCCCCATCCGCTAAAATCACTCCTCATCGCCTCGCCCCCTTCGCTACCGACGCCTTTCCTTCCCATCTCAACAACCGCCGATCGAATGCCACCTTCGCCGTGTCAGCATTACCTGCCGTTCCTCCTGCTGTTCGTCATCGCCAACGTTCTGGGCTGCGGCGGTTCAACGGAAACGCCGGCGCCGAGTAATCCGCAGGCCGAACCCCTCACGCCTCCCCCCGCGGTGACGCTCACGGTGCAAGTCGCCGGCGACGTGAAACTTGCTGAAGGCTTGCGTCTCCTCCGCGGCGAGTGGAAAGCCCTGAGCGGCGGCGAACTAAAAGTTGACAGCGTTTCGCTCGCAGAGTTCTTCGCCGCCAAACGACTCGACGGCGACGTCGTCCTCTTTCCGTCGCGACTGTTGGGAACTCTGGTCGAGCGCGGCGACCTCCGACCACTTCGCGCCTCGACGTTGAGCAGTCCCGCACTTGGGCTGAACGACGTCTACCCCGCCATCCGCAACGGCGAGATGAAATACGGCGGCCAGGTCTTCGCGTTTCCGCTCGGCTCGCCGCCGCTGCTCGACTTTCGACAAGTTAACAGCGATGTCGCGGAAAGCGGTGACGTTAACGATGAAGCCGCCTCTTCCGCGACGGTCGTCCCCACTGACGGACCGTCTGCTGCATACGCCTTCATCCTCCAGGCCCTAGGCCACACCGAATCCTACCGCCGCCACGAAGCCCTCTTCGATGTCGCCGACATGAAGCCGCGCATCGCCGAGCCGCCATTTGTCCGCGCGCTTGTCGAGTTGACCGCCGCCAACGCCGGTCGCGCTGATCAACCGCCAGTCGGCTTTGCCGAAGCGATGCAACTCGTCGGCGCCGGCGCCGCGTCCTCGACGCTCGGCTGGCCAAGCGCACTCGACGAAAAATTCGCCGCTGCCGTCGGCGCCGCCCCTCGCGACGTCGAGTTCACCGCCGTCGCCGCGCCATCCGATGTCTATTCCCACAGCCGCGGCGCCTGGGAACAGGAAACCAATCCCGCCGTCGTCGTCCTCCTCGGCGTCGAAGGGCGGCTGGTCGCCGTCACCACGGCCACTCGCAATGCGGTCCCGGCATTCCAGCTGGCTCAGTGGCTTACCGTCGGCGATCTGGCGGTTGGCCTCAGTTCCCGCAGCACCGGCACACTCTGGTATCGGGCCTCACAAGCCGGCGCCAGCGGCAAGTGGATGAAGGGACTCGAAGTCGCCAAAGGGGGCGAGCCCGTGACCAAGGTCGTTGCGGCGGCCCTCGCGACCGACGCCCCCATCCTGATCCCTCGCCTCCCGGCGATCGACGAATACCTCGGCGTGCTAGCCGACGCCGTTCGCACCTCTCCCGCGGACGAAGCCGCGGC
>Ga0163144_10002370_pt1 | contig 43671 bp, 35 predicted proteins | sample OliLak19BULKMAT1_FD_123175 | JGI IMG/M metagenome (GOLD analysis project Ga0163144, IMG submission 123175) | Freshwater microbial mat bacterial communities from Lake Vanda, McMurdo Dry Valleys, Antarctica - Oligotrophic Lake LV.19.BULKMAT1 | ecosystem: Environmental > Aquatic > Freshwater >...
TCGGCGCCGCCTTCCGGCGGACCGAGCACTTGCTTGCCCCCCTGTGTGCGCGGAGCGTGCAGGATCTTCCAAAGTTGCTCGACGCGAAACCGGTCCAGCGAATCGCCGAACCCGGGCCGCAGACAAAAGCCGACGAGGTTGTACCACCGGCTCAGGTGCGCCGGCGAGGCACGCCGTTTGTCGGCGGCTTCGGCGAGAAAATCCCACAGCCGGCGACACAACCCGGAGGGCCAACGATCGCGCGGACCGTCCAGGGCGGCTTCGAGCGCCTTGGTCAGTTGTTGCGGCGCGGTTGCGTCTGGTTCCTGTTGATAGGTACGGCGAATTTCCGACGCGGCCCCTTGCACCTGTTCCTCGGGCCAAACGTCGGTGATGGCGGCGTCGCGACCGGCGGATTCGTCGCCTCCGTCCTCGTCGGCTTCCTTGACGATGTCGCGAACGTTGAATTCCAGGCGCCAGCGATTGTCGCCGTCACGAGCCACGCAGAACAACTCGAGCGTGCCGATCTCGGTACAGCGGGCGGCAAGGCTGACGGGGACGCCGCGCGTGCCGCTCCGCTTGCCGCCGCGCAAAATCGTGTGCAACGGCGGAAGCTGGGCGAGTTGATTCGTGGCGACTTGCATCAAAGTTCCCGCGGCATCGTCGCCGCGCACCGTCGACGTGAACAGCGGAAACTGCACTGGCTGGCCCAGCGCCAGTTCCAACTCGGGCTTATCGAGCGTGATCTCTTGCCCTTCCTCCAGATGCTGCGGAACGACGCAAACGAGGGTCCGTTTCTCCGCGGTGTCGGCTGCGCTCTGCACGCCGATGTAATAGGATCGCGCGATGCCGCCGCCGATGCGTCGTCCGCCCGTGTGCTTGAGCCAGGCGAAATGGGCGGCGCCCCACGCCACCGCGAGATCAAGCGACGGGTTGGTGAGAACCAGGGGCTGCCAGGGTCGCTCGGCCGTATTCCACCAGCGGGCGAGCACCTCGACGACGCGTTCCCGCAATAGCGCGGGTTGAAAGACGCCGCCGTTGAAGAGAATGGCGCGGGGCAGGGCGGCATCGTGCTTCTTGAGGAAGCCCGCCAGATGCCGCGTCACGGCCGGATCGTGAACGTAAGGCAACCCCATCTCGTGCAGACCGGTGCGTGCCCCGCGCTGCGGCTCGGCGTCGACCGGCACGAACGGCAAGAAGCCATCGAGCAGCGTCTTCTTGACTTCCTCGGGCGTCAGCGAAGTGTGCAACGAGCCGCCGATCACCTGTCGGCCGCGCCCCATGACGGCAACGCTATGCGACGCGGGCGGCTTGGGGCCGAGCAAAACTTCCTTCGCCTGCCGGCAGGCCTGTGTCAGCAGTCCATATTGGGCGGCGTCGAGCTTGCCGGCCTGGGGCAGTTTGGTTTCGACGAACTTGGACAAGGCGAGGTCCATATTGTCGCCGCCCAAGAGCAGGTGATCGCCGACCGCTTGCCGCACGAAGCCGAGTTCGCCTTCCTGCTCGATGGCCTGGATGAGGCTGAAGTCCGTCGTGCCGCCGCCGACGTCGACGACGAGACACTGATCGTCGGGGTGCAGCTGAGCGGCTTCCTTCGCCGAATGCGACGCGAGCCAACAATAGAATGCGGACTGCGGTTCCTCCAACAAAGTGATATTTTCGATGCCGGCCTTGCGGGCTGACTCGACGGTCAGGGTGCGCGCCATGTCGTCGAACGAAGCGGGCACGGTGAGGACGACCATCTGCTTTTCGAGAGCCGCGTCGGGGCCTTCCTTCGCGAAGGCGTGGTTCCAGGACTCGACCATGTGGCGCAGATAACGCGTGGACGTTTCGACCGGCGAAATGCGCGGCACGTCCGGCGGGGCGGTCCAGGGAAGCAGGGCGGCCGAGCGATCGACGCCGGCGTGGCAAAGCCAGGACTTGGCGGACGTCACCAGTCGGCCGGGAACCTTGGCCCCGTGATTGCGGGCGAACTCACCGACGATGTGCGTGCGCTGCGCGTCCCAGGGCAACGCGGCGGCACCCGGGGGGAGATCGTGCGGACCGGGCAAATAGAGGAAGCTGGGCAATAGGTCGCGTTGCCCCATTTCCGCCAAATTGACCAGTTGCGGAATGCGAAAGGGGCGGATCGGCGGGGCGGCTTTGCCCTTGCCGGCCTTGAGGTCGATGTACGCCAAGGCGCTGTTGGTGGTGCCCAGGTCGATGCCGACAAGATAGCGAGCCATGATGGTAAGCGGCGAAAATTCGGATGGTTGGGGGTTCGCGACGTCTCTTAATCTTACGAGGGCGAGCGGGGCGGGGGCAGTCCTCGGCGTCCGTTGGCCCGATTCGGGCTTGAGATGCCGATCGTAACGGGGATTCCAACGGAACCCGAGAGGCGCCCGGCAAATGCGAAAAATTCGTTTAACCTTCGCGCCTTTTTCGTTCTTCCCTTGATCGAACGGGCTTTGCAGGTTACATTTACACAAAGTAGGGCGCAGAGGCGGAGCTTCCCCAGCGGCACAAGGACGGGCCGGGCACCTTTTTAACCACGTTCGATCCAAGGGCTAACTAAAGCCCGCGCCGAAACCGAGGCGTTATGGAGGGAACGAAAGTGGACAAGTGCAGTGTGTATGTGGAAGGCCAAAAAGAGGCCGACCGCTTCAAGTGGATCGAGAGCGAAAAAGCCGGTTGCGACCTCGGCGAATATGCCATTCGCCGCTGGGTCAAAGACCATTGGTGCGGCTACCTGCGAGCGCGCTGGCTGGAGCATCTCAACGGCATGAAGTTCTGGGTCGAACTAGACCGCGGCGACTTCGGCCTGCTCCAGCGTAGCTTCAAGGACCAGATCGTCCTGCTGGACCGCATCCTGGATCGCCTCAAAGACGGTCAAGAAAATCTAGACGTGATCATCTGGGCCCTCGACTGGGAAATCCCGATGGACACCGTAATCGGAATCCTGGAAGCCCTCGACATCAACAGCCGCCGTCTATCCCACCGCTTTGAATCTTAGCGACTGTCTCCTCCCCGCCTGCATCTTTTCCCCCCACTCGAATCATCGTAGCGGTAGAGCGAAGACGCTGATTGTCCGCGCCCGCTTGCCGGAACCTAATCGCATTTATTCCGCCATGACCACATCGGTCGAATGCCGTGGGTACGAACGGGCGCTTTTGTAGTCGCCCCGCACACGCAATGTCGTGGGCGCTGCCGCACGCCCTTGGAGTACCAAGAGCGTGCCACGCAAGTTTGGCCAATGACGACACAAAAAGTGCGTGCCCGCCGTGCCTCCATTGAGGCGCTGGAATTACGTTGCGTCTCCCCCCGCGTCCGCCTGCCCCACCGCCTGACTCAACAACCCCCGCAAATCATGCAACCCCACAATCACCATCAGCCGATCACCCAACGCCAACGTCGCCTCGGCCATCGGAGACACCTTCTCTCCTTCCCGCAGCAAGCGCACCGGCAAGGCGCGATGCGTGCGTGTCATCTCCTCCACGCGGGCGCCGATCCAGCCGCGATCGCTCTCCTCGACGACCAGATCGAGCACGGCCAAGACTTGATGCTCAATCAGAAAAATGTTGAGGACTCGGTCGCCGAAGAGGGCGGCGACGAAGGCGGGGGCGGCGAGGGCGGTGGTCGAGAAGGCGAGTTTGACGTTGGCGGCGTCGCGCAGGGTCTGGGCCAGGTTCGAGTCGGACATGCGGACGACGATGCGTTGCTTGGGGTTCCATTCCTGCGTCAAAAGGGCGATCTCCAGGTTGGCGAGCGGATCGCTGGTAACGGCGACGATGGCGCGGGCGCTGACGCTGTTGGCCTGGCGATGCACCTCGGCCACGGTCGCGTCGCCATGCAGTACCGCGGCGCCCAGTTGCCGGGCAGTGGTCACGAACTTGCCCGCCGGATCGCGTTCGACGACGACGACTTGCTGCCCCTGGCGGATCAACTCCTCCGTGACGCGAAAGCCGATGTTGCCCAGGCCACAGACGACGACATGGCCGCCTTCGGGAATGCGCCGCATTTCCAGCACGCTGCCCAGCCGCACGCGCAAGAGGTAGTTGGTCACGATGGCGGTGAGGGCCGCCATGAGGGCGACGCCGAGAATGCGCAGCACGCTGACGAATACCTTCTGCCAACCTTCCGGCAACTCGCGCCCGCCCAGATCGGCCCCGGTGCAAAGCACGCTGATGGTGCGATAAAGTCCATCCGGCACAGTCCTGCCCATGCCGAAATGAAAGATGAGCGTGCTCACTCCCACGACAAGCAAAAGCACGAAGAGGCAGATTTTTACCGGCGCGTCGATCTGCGCGAAACTCCGCAGAAAAACCCGCGCGATGCGTCGCACGGCCCCGGCCCAACGCAGCGCGTCGTCCTGCTCCTTGTCCGCTTGCAGCAGCGGCGCCAGTTGCCCCGGTTCCGCGCACAGCACCAGGCGATCTCCCACCCGTATCACTTCGTCTGCCTCTATCTCATGATGCAGATGGCACGTCTCGCCGCGCGTGTGGGCGACGATTCGCCATTCCTGATCGTCGCCAAGCGAACGGACCGTCTTGCGCACCCAAGCGGAGTCGGACGCGACGGTGATTTCCGAAATCTGATAGCGCTCACTGCCCGTCGCGATGCCGCCGAGCGCTTCGCCGGAGAGGGCGATGAGCGCGAGCACCGGCGCCGTCAGGGCCGAGACGCTCAGGGCGAAGACGTTCGGCACCGATTTGCCCAGCCGCGCCACGAGGTTTTGATTGAACATGCGGATGACGATGCGGACGTCGGCATTCATGCTCCGCACCTGCAGGGCGGCTGCGATGTTGGCGAGATCGTCGCTGGTGGCGAGTATGACGCCGCGCGCCTGGGCCAACCCGGCTTTTTCGAGCAACACCGGATCGCGGATGTCGCCTTGCAGAAAGGTCACGCCGTCGTGGCGAAGATCGTGTGGTCTGGGCTTGTGATCGATGACGACAACGTCCAGATTCGCCGCCCGGAGGTAGCCGACGAGATTCAGTCCGAGCCGGCCGAGACCACAAAGTAAGACGGGCTGTTTCATAGTCGCTGCTCCAAAAACCATCAGAGCCGGAAGCGTTAGCGCCCGGAGTTTCGTGGTCGGCTCTAAACAAGTTAACGTACGACGCCGCCGTTGACGCGAACGATTTGGCCCGTGAAAAACGCCGCGGCGGGCGACACGAGCCATAGGGCGGCGGCGGCGATGTCGCCCGGCGAGCCCCAGCGTTTCAGCGGCGTCTCGCGCATAACGCGGTCGTGCCAATAGCCCGATGCCGACTCGCCCCACGCGGTCTTGATCCAGCCGGGGGCGATGCAGTTGACGCGAACGCTCGGAGCGAGAGACAGGGCGAGGCTGCGTGTGAAAGCCATGATGCCGCCCTTGATCGTGCTGAAGAGTTCGCCGCTGTCGCCTTCCATGCCAGTCTCGGCCTGATCCCAACCCATGGTGAGAATGACCCCGCCGGCGGACTTCATGCGGGCGCCGAGGGTCCGGGAGAGATGGAGCGTGCCTTGCACGTCGACGGCCCAGAGTTCCGCGAGTTTGCGTTCGAAAGGCCAGCGCGCCGCCTCGCCAGTGAGAGTGTCCGCGCCGGCGTTGTTGACGAGGATATCGAGTCCGCCCAGCGCCTCCCAAGCCTTATTCGCGAGTTCGCCGCGTTCCTTTTCGTCGCGCAGATCCGCCATCATCACTTGCGCCGTTTGGCCGAAGAGGGAACATTGCCGCGCCGCCGTTTCCGCACGTTCCCGCGATCGTCGGCCATGGACGATCACGGAAGCGCCCGCCGCGGCAAGTGCTTTCGCGATGGCCAGGCCGATGCCGCTCGTCGATCCCGTCACGAGCGCCCGCTTGCCGCGCAGCATGCCGTGTTCGGGATGGAGCGTTAGTAACAATTCGCGGACGGTCCGTTTCAAGACAGGATGCACCGCGTCCGGGGCGATTTCGGCGAGCGGTTGCAGCACGAAATCCCTTTCTTCCATACGCGGATGCGGCAGAATCAGCGCGGGCGCGTTCGTTTCCTGCACCACCTGTTGGCCGTAGAGCAGTAGGTCGAGGTCGATGGGCCGGGATGCGTTGACGGCCGTGCGGAGACGGCCCATTTCCTTCTCCACACGGAGCAACTCACAAAGCAGATCGACAGGCGGAAGATCGGTCGCTAGTTCGGCGGCGGCGTTCAGGAAGGGACCGGCATCCGCGGGGCAATCGACTGGATCGGTGTCGTAATAGGACGAAGGCGCCAATACCTGAATTTTCGGATGCGAACGCAACCGCGCCAACGCCTGGTCCAAATTGGCGGCGCGATCGCCCAGATTGCTCCCCAGTGCGATGTACGCTCGTTCGCTCATGACAACTCTCCCCTGCGGCGAGCCGGGCGGCGTCAGCCCCCGGAGTATAGAACGAATGCGCCACGCACACCGGGGGCTGACGCCGCCCGGCTCGCCTTATCGGTTTCAGCCTTCCTTGACAGGCGCGTGCCCCCTGTTAGAATGGCGCAAGGAACAGACTTGCGCCACCAAATCGAGGCGTTTGGCCATGCAGAAATGCCAAAAGTGCAGCAACCCCGCCACCTTGCACATTACCGAAGTCCTGGCTGAGAACCAGTTCGAGGAGCTTCACATGTGCGAACAGTGCGCGAGTAAATATCTTTATGAGCCGAAGTCGAAGACGGCGCTGGGTAAGGCCGGCCTCGAACCGGCGCGCGACCCCGAAGATGCCCTGTTTCATCAAAACGAATGCCCCTCGTGTGGGATAAAGTTTGTCGAGTTTCGCAACTCCGGTCGACTGGGTTGCCCGCACGATTACCAGGCGTTTCGCGAGGAATTGGTACCGTTATTGGAGAATATCCACGGCGAAGTGAAGCATTGCGGCAAGGTGCCGCGCCGCGGCCAACAGAACAAAGAAGCGCAGAATGAACTGGTCCAGCTTCGCCAACGCCTCAAGCAGGCGGTGACGCGCGAGGACTACGAGGAAGCCGCCCGACTCCGCGACGGGATCAAACAATTGGAAGAAGCGGAATAGAATAACGTCGACGAAGTTTTCGGGGGCGCGCGAAGCCGCGAGCGGCGAGACAGGAGGGCGGGCGTGAGATGTCAATATTGTGAAAACCCGGCCACGGTGCACCTGACGGACATCGTGAACGGGGTGAAGAAGGAATCGCATCTGTGCCAGGAATGCGCGGAGAAGCAGCAGATCATCAAGCATCAGGAACTTAACCTGTCGGCGATCCTGCAAACCGTGATCGGGCAGCATGTCGGACCGATGACGGACGAATTGGCTCGATTGACCTGCCCCGCGTGCGGCATAAAGTATATGGAGTTCAAAGCGGGAGGCCGCCTGGGGTGTCCCCACGACTATAAAGTATTTCAGGAAGCGCTCGAACCACTGCTCCAAAGGATTCATCGTGCCAATCGTCATGTCGGGAAAGTTCCCCCCCGGGCGGTCGAGCATGCCAACCAACTCGCCGACTTGATGGAACTGCGGCAACAACTGCGTCGCGCGGTCGAAGCGGAAGCATACGAAGAAGCGGCCCGTCTGCGGGACTTAATACGACAAAAGGAAGGCACGGATGAACGTTGAAAGCCTGACGCAAAGCAGCGGCGAATGGCTGCGCGGCACCGGGCCCGAGTCCGATATCGTGATCTCGAGCCGCATCCGGCTTGCGCGCAATCTGGCGGCCTTCCCCTTCTCCAACCGCGCCAGCATGCACCAAAAAGCGGAGGTTGAAGCCCATTTCCGCGATCGCCTGGGCAAGCTCGACTTCTCGCCCCGGCTCGATTATCTCACCATCGCCGGCCTGAGCCCGCTCGATCGCCAACTGCTCGTCGAACGGCAACTCATCAGCCGGGAACTGAGCACGTCTGAAGGCCCGCGCGGCCTCGCCGTCGTCGCCCCCGAAACCATGAGCATCATGGTCAACGAGGAGGACCATCTCCGCCTGCAAGTCATCCGTAGCGGCTTCGCTCTCGACGAAGCCTGGTCCGACATCGACCGCCTCGACGACGCCCTCGAACAAAAGCTCAACTACGCCTTCAGCGAGGAATTCGGCTACCTCACCGCCTGCCCCACCAACGTCGGCACCGGCATGCGTTCGAGCGTCATGCTCCACCTGCCCGCGCTTGTCCTCACCAAGCAAATCGAAAAGGTTTTCCGCGCCTTGCAGAAAATTAACCTCGCCGTGCGCGGCCTCTATGGCGAGGGCAGCCGGGCGTCGGGAGATTTTTACCAGATCTCCAATCAGGTCACGCTGGGCAAAAGCGAGGTCTCCATCCTCACCGAAATCCGCGAAGTGATTCCCCAGATCATCACCTACGAACGCCAGGCGCGCGCGACGCTAACCAGGGAAAGTCGGCAGGCGTTGCACGACCGCGTGTCCCGCGCCTTCGGCACCTTGCAATCGGCCACGATGATGACGTCGGAAGAAACGATGGATCTGCTTTCCAGCGTCCGCCTGGGCGTCAACCTCGGCTTAATCGAGGACATCACCATCCCCACCGTCAACGAACTCTTCATTCAGACGCAACCCGCCCATCTGCAAAAGCTCGTGGGCAGCCCGTTGGACGGCGAGGAACGCAATTCGGCAAGGGCTCGCTATCTGAGGACCAAACTCCGCGAAGTCCGGCATAATCTCAATTGACGGCATTTTTTTGATTTTGGGCGTGCCGGAGGCCTTGCCCACGCACTAGAAAGAGACGAGGAAGGATTCCCCGTTGAAACGCTATCGCTGGATTATTTGGACCTTGTTTCTCACGGCTTGGACCGTGGCGCTGCTGCGGCCTGTCCCCGCCCCAGCGGAAGACGTCGTTAACCACTTTGCCCCCGGCCGACGCTGGTTCGTCGCCAAGGGCATCCATCTTTTCTGCTATGCTCTATTGGCCATCCTCAGCGGTTGGCTGCGCGTGCCCGTGCGGTTTCGCCCGCTCCTGATGCTCGGCATCATGGCTCACTGCACCGCGACGGAACTTGGCCAACTGGCGCTCAGCTACCGCGACGGCAATCTGCTCGACGTCGCCATCGACAATGTCGCCGTTCTCATCGGCCTGGCGCTTAGCTGGCGCTGGTGGTCCGAGGCGGATCCCGCAAGCGACTGATTTATTCCTTCACGGTCGCGAGATCCACTTCGACCGGGAGTTGTTCCCGCTTGCGAAAGAACGCATGGACGATCGGCCAAACGGCCACCGGAATCATCGCCGAGATGACGATGCCCACCACCGGGCGATCGACATACGCCATTCCCAACAGCGCGAACGAAAACCCCATGGCGAGGCTGCCCACCGTCAGGGCCGCCATGAACCGTCCGAACGGCATCCGCGCCATCCCCGCCAAACACGCGAGCGCCTCAGGCAAGAGCGGCATCCAGCGTGATAACGCGATCGCCCAGGTTCCATAGCGGTCGAAGAACTTTTGCAGTTTCTCCAGATTCGTGTCGCCCATCAAGATGTTGACGACGCGCTTCCCCAGCATCCGGCAACCGACATAACCGACGACTCCGGCGAGGATCGATCCGACCCCGCCCAAAAATCCCCCTAGCCAGGGACCGTACAGCATGCCCAGGCCGGAGATGACGGCCGTGGAGGGCATGGGGATAAGGAGGTCGGAGACGATGAGGCCGATGCCGACGAGCCAGGCCCATTGGCCGAACTCCCGGAGATATTCCAGGCCGCGTTCGCCGCCGAATTGGGCGTCGATCTCCTCGTCAAAGATGATGACGGGCACGACCATCGCAAGGACAAGGCAGGTGATTAGGAGGTAAAGCCGCATAAGGTTCTCATGAATCGCGCCACTACCCGAACGTTCGCGCAAGCGAACGCCCCTCATTCTACCAACCACCCACCGCGTTTTTCACCCAGATCGCCCCTCCTCGCCAGGATCCCCGATTCGCGAAGGCGTCATCTCCCGCGTATTCGGAACGTTCGGTGCGCCGCGACGGATCAACATGAAAAGCCCGGCCAACGTCAACTCCGAGACCGTCCAGGTCACGCGCAACAATAAGACGGCAACCGCGATCAACGGCTCCGTCAACGGCTCCGGACCGGCGAAGGCAAGCAGCGTCAGCAAAAAATACTCGCGCACGCCCACACCGCTGGGCATGAACACCGCGAGGAAGCCCGCGACATACGCCAATGCGTTGGCGGCGGTACACTGCGCCCAAAATTCAAACGTGAGCGGCGGCGGCTCCGGCAGCACCGCCTGGAGCATCGACCACACCGACATCCCCAACATGCCCCAACCGCATGCCGTCGCCGCGATGCCCCGCAGCAACGTAATGTTTCGCAGCGGCGGCAACTCTGTGCCGACGATCCCCGGAAAACGATTGGAAAGCCGACGCAGCAGGAAATTGAACACTCCCGGCAGGAGCGGCGCCCCCAGAAGCCCCACGAGCAACAGCGCGGTATAAAGTGGATGCCAGCCCAGGCCTGTCACCTGCGGCGGTATGAGCAGGAAGATGCAGATCGCGACCAGCGCTCCGGTCGCCATGGTCGTCAGCACCTCGTAAAAGGACGTCAGAATCGCCAACCCCAACGGCACGCCGTCCGGCTTAACCAGCGAGCCTCGCAGCAGCAGCGCCCAGGCCTTCCCCGGCACGTACTTGCCCAGATGCCCCAGGAAATACGCCCGAAAGGGATGGAACCAGCCCGGCCTCTGCCCCAGCCCCTTGAGCACCGACCGCCAAAACCACGCGGAAAAGCTAAGGGCCGACAGGTACAGAAAGCCCGCGAGAACCGCCCACGGCCAGCGAAAGTGGAGTGTCGCGCTGTCGGGATGATTCAAATCGCGATAAAACTGTCTCCCCACGAAGCCGAGGATGACAAGCGCCAGCGCGAGCTTGGCGGCGGATTTCCAGGTGAAGTTGGGTCGTGGCATCGAGGCATCTTATTGCCCCGACAATGAATATTCTCTCTTTCGCCGGTTGGCACGGGTAGCACGGTGGCACGCTCTCGGTACTCCGAGGGCGTGCGGCAGTGGCCAGGACCGCACGCCCTTTGGAGTACCAAAGGGCGTGCCACGATTTGCGAGGCTCGCGTTAATGAGATCTTTGGCTGCCTGGGTCATCGCGACTGTTTCAACGATTCGGAACTTTCTTTCGCGAAATCGCTCTCATATCATGGGGAAAGAGAACGTCGGCCCAAAATGGAGAAGTCTCATGCGCGTTGTTGGCTCCCTGATGATGTTGTTCGTGGCGACCGCTTTGGTCCTGGCGGGAGGATCGACGCCGCGCCGCGAGGACATTCCAAAATATCTGCAAATGCTCACGAAGTCCGCCATCGCCAAGGATCGCGCCCTGGCGGCGGAGATGATCGGCCGTCGCGGCTCCGTCAGCCGTAAGGACGTGGTCGACGCGATCGAACCCCTCAAGCTCGCGCTGGCCAAGGACGGCGACGCCAAAGTCCGCGCCGCGTCCGCCCGTGCTCTGGGCGCCATCGCCGCCGACGCCGACAAGATCGTTCCCTTGCTCATCGAGGCCCTGGCGGACAAATCGGACGACGTGAAATTCTCAACGATCACGGCCCTCAGCCAATACGGCGGCCGTGCGCGCCCGGCGACCAAAGCCCTCGCCAAGATCGCCAACAACAAGGACGAAAAGAAAATGTCGATGGCCGCCCGCAACGCCATGAAGTCGATCAACGCCAAGGAAAAGTAACCCCGCGCGCTCCCCGTTTCGCGCTCGCGCCGCCCCGGCAATCGCGCCGCTCCCTTCATCCGCATGCAAAATCCGGGGGTCAACACCCCCGGCTCTCCTCCCCCCCAAGCAATTCCCCAACGAACTTTTCCATCTCCTCCGCTCGATCCAGTTCCTTCTGCCGAAGATCGTTCGCCTCCCACCGATCCTCCGGTTTCCGATAAAGCCGGCTGACCGTTCCTTCGCCCGAAGTCGAAAGACTAAGCGCCCAATCCTCGTTCCGCAGATACGCTTCGTGCTCAACGAACGAGAACGCGTACTCCCGCACCGCGTCGGTTTCCTTGCTCATCAGTGGCACAAAGCTAAGACCCGACCCATCCAGCTTCTCGCCAAAGATCAACGCCGCCAAACTCGGCGCCAGATCGACCGTTTGCGTCAGACTTTGAATCCGGGTAGCGGCGTACTCCTCCCCCGGCAGATTGAGAATGAGCGGCACATGCACACGTTCCTCGTGTAGCGGACCATCCGCCGCGCCGATTTGACCATGTTCCCCCAAGGGCAATCCCGATCGCGCCGTGACACACACAAGCGTTTCCCCACCCCAGCCTTGTCGCATGATCGTCTGGATGATCTCGCCAAGACGCGCGTCGAAGTACGTCACCACCCCCGCGTAAGTGTCGCGCAAGCGAGTCCAGTCGTCCAACTCCATCGGCTTGGACGTGCGTCGCGGCGGATCGGGCCAGGGTTCCAACTCGTGTTTGTCGTCGAAGTAGGCGCCCAACACCTTGGCGCGCACCTTCCACGGCGGCACCAGCGACGGACCGTCTACCCAAAGTATTGCGTCGTGGTCGCCCCATTGCTCGACCGCGGCGCCGATCTCGTCGCCGAACTTCGCCAGCGTAGTCGCGACACGTTGGACTTGCCAACCTCTTTCCTTTGCCAAGGCGAGGAGGTTCGTCGACGCGGCCGGCTCCCCCATCGTGTCGCCTTGCGTCGTGCTCGTCAGCAGCGGGCAATTCGCAATGTGGTTCTCAAACACGACTCCCTCGCAGGCCAGGCTGTCGAACGTGGGCGTGGCGATCCATTCATTGCCGTAGCATCCCAAAAAGCCCGCGTGCAACCCGATCGCGTCGATGACAATTACTTTCATGACCACCTCCCTAGCCCCCGAAAAAACAAAATAAGTTCGCGGAGCTAAGTCCTCCGCAATTCTTTCGGTTTTGGCTCGAACCGCTCCGCGAACTTATTTTGTTTGTTGATGCAGAGGAGCAGGAGGACCGAAAATAATCGAAATCCTTGTTACCCTTCCTTGGCCTACTTTCCAAAATAGAAGCAACAACGGACAACGGACGACTGACAATTAACGAATGACATTCGTTCACGAAGGAAAGCGAGAAAAAAGATGTCGGAAGAATTCTTTTCGCTGAAGGGACAGGTGGCGGTGGTGACCGGGGGCGGGCAAGGCATCGGCGCGGCAATCTGCAAACGCCTGGCCGCCGCGGGAGCGAAGGTGGGCGTCTTCGACCTGGAAGCGGGCAAGGCGGAACGCGTGGCGCGCGAGATCGACGGCGTGGGACTCGCCGGCGACGTCACCAGCGAAGCCGACATCGAAACCGCCCTGGAGACCCTCGAATCGCGCGCCGGTCCGGTGTCGATTTTGATCAAGTACGCGGGCATCACCGGCAAAGCCGGCAAAATTGGGGAGCTTTCCCGCCCGGACCTCGAAAGCGTCCTGCAGGTCAACGTCGTCGGTCCCTGGCTCTTTTGCAAGGCCGCCGCTGAGAGCATGCGTCAACACGGCTATGGCCGGATCATCAACATCGCCTCCGTCGCCGGCAAGGAAGGCAATCCCACGCTCGGCCCTTATTCGGCCAGCAAAGCGGCGATCATCGCCCTGACCAAGTCGCTCGCCAAGGAGTTGGTGGGAATGGGCGACATCACCGTCAACGCCGTCTCGCCCGCCGTCATCGGCACGCCGATTCTCGACGGTTTGCCGCAGACAACGGTCGATTACATGGTCTCGAAAATCCCGATGGGCCGGGTCGGCAAGCCGGAAGAGGTCGCCGCCCTCGTGCATTATCTGGCGAGCAAGGAAGCGAGCTTCACGACGGGCCAATGCTACGACATCAGCGGCGGACGGGCGACGTATTAGCCGCTTCCCCCTCACTGCCGCTTGCGGCTTAGCGTCCGCGTAATAAATCCCCAACGCTAAGCCGCGAGCGGCGGGGTCAATTCCAACAGATTCCACACTGACGGATCCTCCCAAAAGGGAAACTCCGACGTGATGCTCAGCAATTGCTCGCCCAGTTCATCGTCGCGAACGGAGTAGAAGAAGCCAAGCCGGCGATGCTCGTGGGGATCGTAGCCGTTCAGCACGGCGGCGGGCAGGAACGCCTCCAGGACGTACCCCGCGCGGTGATACGTCGTGCGGACGGCAACATGGCTGGGCGCCAGTGGAGCGTCTTCCAGGGCGCGATTGATCTTCGACTGCAACACGATGGGTTCGTCGTGGTTCGCGCCGCCGCCGCTGGGCAGGAAATGGAATTGGTGGCAATAGCGGCTGGCGCGATGGCTCGTGCGGCTTTCGCGCATGTCGAGCCAGAGCGTCAGTCCGTCGGAGCCGCGCGGCCGAGCGGGGTCGCACTGCGGCGGGTTGTCCTTGCCTCGCACTTCGCATTGCACGCCGAGACCTGCTTCGTTCCAGGCCAGCCGAACGGTCGCGAAGTTTTTCGCGTCGTCGATGGCGGCGAAGTTGTCGATCTGAAAACTCTCGTCGAGATCGAGCAGGCGATCTCCGCCCATTAACGGCATCTTCGGCAGATGACGACAAGGCTGCGCGACGCGGAACAGAAAGCGATGGGGAACGAGAGGCATAACTAGACCCGACGCGCAAGCGTCGGCACGTTGCGTTCCCGAGCTTGCGCTCGGGTTCTAGTACGTTACTGCAACAACGAACGCTGCAACACTTCGCGCGCCTTCTCGAACTCCGGCGCCCACATGATCTCCGGCGTTCCATTCACCAGGCAATCGCGCAGATTTTCGAGCGTGTTGCGGGCCATGTGCGGGCATTTGTTGCAGGCGCAGGTGATGCCCGGCACCGGATGGTACCGATGCCGCGGCGTCTTGCTCTGCAGTTGCCAAAGCATGTTCGCTTCGGTCGCGACGAGGAAATCGCGCGGCTCCGCATGGCCCGTTACGTATTTGATCATCGCCTCGGTGCCGCCGACGAAATCGCTGTGCTCGCGGATATTCGCGGGGCACTCCGGGTGTGCCAGCGTCAGCGCGTCCGGCATCTTCTTCTTCTGAATCAGCAAGTCGCCCACGCTGAAAATCTCGTGGACCATGCACGAGCCGTTCCAAAGGATCATCTTGCGGCCCGTGACCTCCTCCAGATATTGCCCCAGGTGGCGATCCGGCGCGAAAAGGATTTCGTATTCCTCCGGCACGCGGCGGACGACTTCCTCGGCGTTGCCGGACGTGACGATCCAGTCCGAGAGCGCCTTGACCGCGGCCGAACTGTTGATGTAGGTCACCGTCTGAAACTTCCGGCCGTTGGCGCGGAGCATTTCTTGAAAGCGGGCCAGCTTGTCGGCGGGACAGCTATCGGCGAGACTGCAACCGGCCTGCATGTCGGGCAGGAGCACTTTTTTCTCGGGGTTGAGCATCTTCGCGGTCTCGGCCATGAAGTGGACGCCGCAAAAGACGATGGTGCCCGTCGTCACCTGCGTGGCGGCGCGAGCAAGCTTGAGGCTGTCGCCGGTGAAATCGGCGAGATCCTGAATTTCGCCCTCTTGGTAATAGTGGGCGAGGATGGTGGCGTTTTTTTCTTTCTTGAGGGCTTTGATTTCCGCGACGAGATCGGTCATGGGAATGGATCCTTGTTTTTTGTGTGGCGTAGGAGGAACCCACATCCAGCGTTTTCGGACGGCCTTGCGTCCTTATTGTCATTTTAGCGAATGGCGGCCCGAGCAGCAAAGGATTCGCAGATTGAGCGACGGGGGATAGAATGAATGAATCGCGCCGCGCTTGCGCGCGGCATCGGATCGGGGTCGTCGTCGTTGCTCGTGAGTGTCATGGTTCATACGTATCGCCTGCTCGCCAATTTGCTCACCGTCGCCATGCTTGCCACCATCGGCATCGGGTTTTGGTCGTTCTTTTTGACGGAGATCACGGAGTTCAAGAAGAACATCTTCCTCGTGCATTTCTTCCTGGGCCTGGTGACGGCGCTGGGCCTGTTGCTCGCGCATTGCCTGGTCTTCACATATTTTTTGGGCACGGGACGCTGGGTGAAGGAAGTCACCATCGCGTATCGCCTGCCCGATGAACCCTGGCACAAGGAAACGCGCGAACTCAAACGCAAGACGTTTCCTCCCGCGCTCTACTCGATGTTGATCGCCATCGCGGCGGCGGCGGCGGGAGCGGGCGTGCAACTGCAAGCCTGGCACTGGACCGCCCACGCCGCGCTGGCTTTCCTCACGCTTTTCATCAACCTGTGGGCGTTTCGTCTGGAAATGCGGAATGTGACGCTCAACAACGCCGTCATCCAGAGCGTCTTGGTGGAAGTGGATCGAATACGCGAGGAACAAGGTTTGATTAGTAACGAAGAAGCCCTACGCGAAGAGAAAGCCCCCATTGCGAGCAAAGCCAAGCCAGGGTAAACTTGAACTGTCGCGCTTTTTGGAGTGCGGCGAATTTTCGCCGCTTTCGCTCAACGGAAATCGCGGCAAGAAATGACATTTTTGGATATCACCCGGCGAATGCAAAAGCGGTGATAAATCACCGCACTCCAAAAAGGGATAGTATGGTTTTTCTCGTGCTGGCGCTGGTGGGGTTTGGCGGGGAGGAGCGGACGCCGCATCCTTTGGCGCCCAGCATCCCTCTATTGACGCGCGCGGAATACAAACGCATCGAAGATGTCATCGAACGTTTCATCCAATTCGACATCGGCAAAACCAAGGGCGGCGCCGCGAACAAGAAGATCGTCGAAGAATTCAACGCTTTGGGGCCGGAAGCGATTTTCCCCTTGATCGACGGCTTCAATCGCGGCGCCAACATGGAGTCGAGTTGCCCCTGCGTGCTCATCGGCAAGAAGATCGCCCTGATCCTGAACGCTTCCGAGGACGCCCATCTGCTCGCCTTCGCCAAAGAAAACATCGGCGCGGGCGTGACGGCGCGCCGTCATATGGCCGTCGTCGAAGATTTGCGCATCGGCGCGCAGCTGCGGCGCACCTACGTCGTCCGTCGATTCGGCACGCCGCCGCTGTTTCCCAGCACGCGCAATCCGCTGGTCACGAAATCGCTTGACGAGTTGCGCGAAAAGGCGCTGACCCGCGGGCCGCAAGGGAAGTCGGCAATCGAAGAATTGGGTCGGCGCGGCGATCCCAAAGTGCTTGCCATCCTCGCCGACGCATCCGGCGAAGATTCTCCCAATGCGAATGTCGCCCAGTTGGCACTGCAGAAATGGATCGCCAAACAACCGGTCCGACAATTGGCCGACTTGCTGAAGCACACGAACGGGAACGTCCGCCGCACCGCCGCACGCCAGGCGGGCAAGCAACGCTCCCTCGCGCCCGCCTTGATCGAACTTCTCGCGGACAACGACAGCGCCGTAGCCCAAACGGCCCGCGCGTCGCTCACGCAACTTGCGGGCGGGCTCGATTTCGGGCCGTCCCCCGGAGCGTCCATTGGCGAGCGTGAGGAAAGCGTCGCGCGTTGGCGCGAATGGGTGTCGAAGGGGAAGAAGTAAGATCTACGCGTCGTCCACGTCGGGCTTACGCCGCGACGCTCGCCTGGTGAACAAGAACTTTGCCCATGCCCTCCGTCGTCATCATCGGTTCCGGCATCTCCGGCCTTTCCCTGGCGTATCGCCTGGAACAACTTTCGCCGGATACGGACGTCACCGTCCTCGAAGCGGATGCCCGACCCGGCGGAAAGATCTGGACAGAGCGGGAGCAAGGGTTCGCGGTCGAGATCGGCCCCAACGGATTCCTGGACAGCAAACCGACCACGCACCAACTCGCCGTCGACATCGGTCTGGAAAGCCAACTTACGCAAGCAAGCGAGGCGGCCGGCAAGAATCGCTATCTCTTCCTGGACGGCAAATTGCAGGCGCTGCCGGGTGGTTTGATGTCGTTTTTGAGCAGCCGCCTTCTCTCGTGGCGCGGCAAGCTCAGTTTGATTCTCGAACGCTTTCGCCATCGGCCGATGCCGGAGGACGAATCGATCGACGCCTTCGCCCGCCGCCGCACCAGCGCCGAGATCGCGGCGACTTTTGCCGATGGCCTCGTCACCGGCATCTATGCGGGCGACTCGAAGTTGCTCAGCCTGCCCGCCTGCTTTCCGCGCATCGCCGCTCTGGAACGTGAGTACGGCAGCGTGCTCAAGGGGTTCGCGGCCCAGGCGAAGAAGCGGCGCCTGGATGCCAAGGCACGCGGCGAGACGCCCAAACGGCCTGGCAAACTCTGGTCCTTTCGCGACGGCATGCGCACGCTGGTCGAATCCGTTGTCGGGCGCTTGAAGAAGCCGCCGGTTTATGGCGCCGTCGTGCGTCGGCTGCGGCAGGACGGGAATCGCTGGCTGGTCGAAGGGGAAGGGGCCGAACGTTGGCACGCCGACGCGGTCGCCCTCACCTGCCCGGCGCCGCAACAGGCGACGATGCTCGCCGATGTGGATGCGATCCTTGCCGACGAAATCGACGCCATCCCCTACAATCGCGTCGCGGTGATCGCCCTGGGCTATCGCGCCGCCGATGTTCCGACTTCGCTCAACGGCTTCGGCTTCATTGCCCCGCAGAATACACGTCGCGATCTGCTCGGCGTGCAATGGTGCTCGTCGATCTATCCCGGCCGCTGTCCGGAAGGCACTGTGCTGATGCGCGCCATGTGCGGCGGCTGGAATCGGCCGGACATGTTGACCTGGGACGACGACCGCTTGCTCGCCGCCGTGATGGGCGAATTGCGTTTGGCCCAAAATATCAATGCGCGTCCCATTTTTCATCGCATCGTTCGCTGGGATCGAGCGATTCCGCAGTATCATGTCGGGCATTTGAAACGCGTGGAACGCATCGATACGCGCGTCGCAAATCATGCGGGGCTTTTCTTGGCGGGCAACGCCTATCGCGGCGTCGCCATGAACGACTGCGTGGAGCAGGGACAGCTTGTCGCGGAGGGCATGGCACGGTATTTGTCGCGCGACATTTCCCGTTAGCACGACGCGCCAGCGAGTGGATGCGCCGCACGGGGAAAACACTCGCTTGCGCGTCGTGCTAACTAAAACTCGATCTGTACCTGCACGAAATCGTTCGGTGTGACTTCCAGGAGGACGGCATCCGCGGAGATGCCGGCTTCCAGGAGGAAGTCGCCGCGGCCGTTCAGGACGCAAGCTCGCGTCGGATTCTTGACGCAGCGCAACTCCGCCATGCCGCTATGGCCGCTGCATTCGAAGAGGCGGGCCGTGACGATGGCGGTTGGGACATGAGCCGGTTTCGATTCGTTGGGGTTGCTTGCGTTCTCGCTATTCGCGGGTTCGCCGCCCGCATCGTCATCGCTCCGCATCTCGCCGTAGGTTGAACCCGCGCTGTCGGCCCCGGTGTCCCATGTCGGCTTCACCTCGGCCGCTCCCAGCGTCATGCGGGTCATCACGAGATTCGGCGCGTCGAGATGGAACAGCCAACCGGAATCGCCGATGTGGGGCGGGCCTTTTTGCGTTGGCACGACGGCGACCGGCGACACGACCCCCAGGGCCGTCTGCGTCGGCTGATCGCGATCGAAGGCGATGCCCAGGTCGAACGTCGTTTCCTCTTCGCCTTCGGGCACGAGGATGACGTCGAGCATCCGGCCTTCCTGACGTTGATGAAAAGGCAGGCCGCCGGGCAGAATGACCGTGCCCTGGCGCGCGTGGCGAATCTCAATGTAATCCGGCGTTTGCGGGCGAGGATGCGTCGAGACGTAGCCCGTGCCGGATGCCGCGCGCAAGAGGACGCCGCGTTCATCGCGCCAGGCGAAGCGCGAGCCGAAGTAGGCGTGCCAGGCGTAGCCCGCGGCGGGTTGCTCGGGTTCGAGAGTGACGCGCATCTCCAGCATCGGCCGACCCATCCAGAGGCGGAAACGCTGCGTGAACCGCGCCAACACCTGATCCTGTTCTCCGACCAATTCGCCGGTCGCGACGATCTCGGCGAAGGCGGGGCCGGAATGCGTGACGCGAACCTCCTTGGCGATCATGCGGCTGCCGGGATTGAACACGAGGCGTTGCCCCAAGCGATTGAGCCGGGTGCGATGGTCCTTGATCGCCTTGAGCCCGCCGGTGCCGGTGTCGACTTCGACTTCGTAGAATTCGTTGCGAATCGTCATCGTCTGCGGGTCGGCCATGCGGATTTTGCTCGCCATCGCCTTGGTGCCGACGGGGCCTTCCTTGGGAATCCAGGCATAGCCCAGAGCCGGCACTTCGACGACGACGCGCAGCTTGTCGGCGTCGAGTTGGCACGCCTTCACCGGACCCTGGATCGCGAGCGGCCTGGCCCCAGGCTCAAGTTCCAGCGCGACCCGGCGAATGAAGGCGCAGGGATTCAAAATCATGGTGCCGGGTTGATTTGGCTGGGCGCGCGCTTGCAACCGCTCGGCCAGACCGGCGGGGATCGATTTCTCCAATTCCTGAAGCTGCGTGAGCCAATCGCCGGCATGTGCCGTGGGCGCATCTGCCTGTTTTTGTGGACGGGAGCCGTGCGTTTCAAAGGCATCCTCGATGTCGTTCAACCTCTTCATGACGTGAGGAAGATGGTCCGCGCCGCCCAAGCTGTGATGCAGCGCGGCATAGGTGGAGCAGGCGTCGATGCGGCGGCGGATGCGGAAATGCTCGGCGAACTCCGATACCGGATGCGCGTGGTGCGCGGTGACGCGTTCGCTCAGGAAATCCGAATGAAACTCGTCAGCGGATAAAGACCCCGGATGTTCGCCGGCGTAGACATCGGCAAGATAACGCGAAAACGTCGTCCAGGTTCCCAGCACCGGCGCGAGCTTGGCCAACTCGATCAGATCCGCGTACCACGGACAGGTCGCTTGACCCTGGTGCTGAAAGAGAATCGTGGCATTGTGGTCTTCGCGCGTGGTCTTGAACCAGGTGTGGCCGAGGTTGAAGAACGTCTGCGAATCGCTCGTGTCGTGGCCCGCGCGGACGAAGGCGTCGACCTGCTTACCGTCCGGGGAAGGCCAACCGATCACCGACGACGTGTACTTCGGCAGGGCCGCGTTTTCATCGAACGTCAGGAACAATGCTTTGGTGAATCCGCTGGTGGTGAGCAGAAGCGGCGTGAGCGGATGGTAGCCGAAACGTTTGCGGGCGAAGACCTGCACGTCGACGCCCAGGAGACGTTTGATCGTTTCCTTGCCGCGGCGGAGGTTCCAAAGTTGTGATTCCAGGGGCAGGAGCGGATCTTCGCGTTCGAGATAGCCGCCGCCGCAGATGTCGACTCGGTCGGCCTGCACGGCGTCGCGAAGCTCCGCGAAACGTTCGGGTTTCGCGTCCTGCAGGCGTTCCAAATTCGCGCCGCTGATAAGCAGGTTGCAGGGGACGCCGGCCGCTATCGACGCGGGCCATTCGTGATTCCATGCCTTTTCATCGACAAGATACAAATCGAGCAGATGAATCTGAACCGGGTAAAGCACCTCACGCGCGGAAAGCAGTTTCTCGGCGGCTTTCTGAAGGGCGGCATACCAGGGTTCGACGTTCGCGGTTTGGCCGGCGTCTTCGTCCGGATGCGGCGTGTCCTGAGCGAGCGCTTCGGTTCGCTCGAAGCTGGGATCGGCGGGCGTAAACTCCTCGAAATCGCTGGGCCCATAGATGCGAGGCTCTTCTCCCGTGGGTTCGGAGAATTCCTGTTCGTCGCTGGGCGTGGAAGAGTCGTATTGGGTGCTTCCATCGCTACCCGTTTGTTGCGGAGCGGCGGGCTGATAGTCGAACCCCGCCAGAGCGGCGATAGCGCCCTGGACATGATCCCAAAATGGTTCGGTCTCCAGCAGGTTCTCGTGCTCCATCGCCTCGCTCAGCGTGCCGACGAGAAGATGGCCCCAGCCGATTGCGAAAAACGGCAGGATGCGATCCTCGGGGAGATCGACGGCTTCCTTCCAACCCGGAGCGGACGGAGCATCCGCGAGTGCGGCACGGAGATTCTCCAGCGTTTCCTTGCGATCGACGCTGACCTTGAAGGAGAAGGCCCCAGCGCGCTTGACGCGCTCGTCCCAATCGTCCGGCAGATACAACGGCGGCGCCTCCGGCAGCGCGTACACGAAACCCGGCTGGGGGTTTTCGTGATCGTACGATTGCTCGACGCGCGGCGGTCCCTTCGCTCCCCAAAGTAGGCCGGGATGCCAAAGGACGCTGAACCCGTTCAGCCAGGCGGCCATGTCCTCGGGTCCGAGAACCAGCGAGTATTGGCCGGGGAAACGATAGGGACTCAGGAGGACCAGTTCGTGCGCGCTCATGGTGTGGGTTTATTGGGGGAGGAATGGGGAGTCAATCCAATCGCCGTCTTGCTGCGTCGGCGTCGCGTCCATACCAATACAGTTGCTACACAAACACCGGCCCATTTGATGGTTCGCCATGGTTGCCATGCAGTATCCGATCACGGGAGTCGCCCCGCCCACGCTCGGGGAAGTTCGCGTCCGAGTGGTTTGGCCCAGCGTCGCCGCCTCGCCCGGCATCGCCAGCCTAGGAAAGGCGCTGACGCGGACCTACGTTCTCGCGCCGCTTGCTTGGGCGATCATGGGTATGGTCTACTTCGCGAAGGTGATGCCGTTCACCGCGCGACGCTATCTGCTCACCAATCGCCGTATCATGATTCTACGCGGCTGGGCCGGCAAAGTGGGCGGTGAAGTGCCCCTCGCCAAGATTCGCGAGGTCAAAGTCGTCACAGACGCCAATACCAACTTCTTCCGCGCCGCGGATTTGCACATTCTCGGCGATGGTTCGGAGCAGCCGCTGTTGGTCTTGCCGGCGGTGCCGGAACCGGAAAACTTCCGCCGCGCGATTCTTTATTCGCGCGACGCCTGGTTCCCCCGCGCGGTCGAAGGCGGCGGCGCGCCTTAGGCCTTCCGTAGGACAGGCGTCTCGCCTGTCCGGATACGCGTAATGCCACTCCCACGACCGGACAGGCGAGAGACGCCTGTCCTACGGGGGCCGGCCCCCTGATACAATAGTCGCCATGGCCATGCTTATCACTTTGCAAGGCCCGGATGTCGGTCGACGCTACCCTCTCTCGAGTGATCTGACCGTTCTGGGCCGGCTGAACGAATCGGATATCTGCCTGTCCGGTCAGGCGGTAAGCCGACAGCATGCGCGACTGCGCTGCGACGAGGGCAAGTACCTGATCGAGGATCTGGGCAGCAGCAACGGCACATATCTGAACGGCAAACGCCTGACCGCCAATTTACCGACCGAACTCAATGATCGGGACAGCGTCCAGATCGGTCCGTATGTGTTCTCGCTGCGTCTGCCGACGCCGAGCGCGGATCCGCCCATGATCGTCCGTGAAAGGGTCGACATGGCGACCTTGAGTGGCAGCCTGGGACCTGATCCGGCGGCCAGGCTGCAAGCCGTGCTGGAAATCTCGCGCAACCTGGGCCGCGCCCTGGATCTCGATCCGTTGCTAGATCGGTTGCTGGAGCAGTTGTTGCGGCTATTCGCGAACGCGGATCGGGCGCTCGTGATTCTATGCGAGGCGGAAAAACTCGTTCTCCGCGCTCAGAGAGGCCGCGGCGGCCAGGACAGCAGCATGTTGCCCTATAGCCGCACCGTCGTTCGCCGCGCCCTGGATGAGGGCGTGGGCATTTGGAGCGAAGACGTCCAGGAGGACGAGCGCTTCCTTGCCAGCCAAACCTTGACGACGCTCGGTTTGCGCTCCGTTCTGTGCGTGCCCATGATTAACCCAGAAGGAATGCGCCTGGGCGTTTTGCAAGTCGAGCGCTTTCGCAAATCGCAAGGGTTTCGCAAGGACGACCTCCAGCTTCTCACCGCGATCGCGCCGCAAATCGCCATCGTGTTGGAGAATGTCTCGCTCCAAGCGCAACGGCTCAAGGAAGAACGCCTGCAACAAGAACTCGCGATGGCGCGCGACATTCAGGAAGGCTTCCTGCCCCAAAAGCTGGAAAATTTCCCCGACGCGCAGTTCGAGATCCTGGGTCAGCTTTACCCAGCACGGCAAGTCGCCGGCGATCTGTACGATTATTTTCGGCTCCCCGACGGCAAGCTCGCCTTCTTCATCGGCGATGTTTCGGGAAAGGGCATCCCGGCCGCCTTGTTCATGGTAATGACGCGGACGCTGATTCGCCACATTTGCCGCGAGCCCGGCAGCCCGACGCATATTCTCGTTCGTCTCAACGACGCGCTGGCCGACGACAATCCGTCGTGCATGTTCGTCACGATGTGCCATGGCACCTACGATCCGATCTCCCGCGAAGTGACGCTTACCACCGCCGGCCATCCGCCGCCGTACTTGCGAAAAGCGGACGGCTCGGTCGAGGTGATTAAGCTCAAGCCGGGTCGGCTGCTCGGCTTCGATCAATCCGACCTTCATCTGACGGAGCTTCGATTCCGTTTGAACGCCGGCGATACGATGTTTTTCTTCACCGACGGCCTCATCGAGGCGAAACGCTCCAAGACGAAGGACATGTTCGGCACGGCTCGTCTGCAAGAGCGGTTGGAGAAGTTTGGGCCCGATCTGCCTCTCTCCGAAATGGGAGACCGCATCCGCCAGGCAGCCGTCGACTTCATCGGCGGCGCCGATTTGCAGGATGACTTGACGCTGCTCCTATTTCGCCAGAATTGAGTTCACGCGCGTTAGCACGAAGCGCAAGCGAGTGACGACACTCGCTTCGTTTCTCGTGCTTATAAAAGGCGACACTCGCTCGCGCGTCGTGCTAACTACTTTGCCACGAGCATGTCGTAGCCGACGACCATGATGGCGGCGTCGATCATCAGGTGGCTTAGCCAGGGCGCGTAGAGATTTTCGTAGCGATGATAGAGCCAGCACCAGGCGAAGCCGCCGACGGCGACACAAAGCGAGAACGGCAAGACGCGGGTCCAAAAGTAACCGGGAAGATAGTACGAAAGCACCACGACATGGTGGCTCATGAACGCCAGGCTGGAGACGACGCCGGCAACCACCCAATTGGTTTCGCGCCGCATCCAACCGAAGACGAACCAGCGCCAGTAATACTCCTCCAAGAAGGAATGCGGAATGGAGATGACGGCGGCGAACATCAGAAATCCGCCCATCGAGTTGAAGCCGAACTTTTCGAGCCATTCGTGGATGCGTGCCGGCGTGTCCCCCAGAATATTGCCGCCGCGCAGGAAGAGAAAATAGAGACCAAATAGGCCCGCGGAGATGACCAGGGAAAAGACGACGCCGAGCAGGACGCCGTCGCGCGACGGCCTGGCCAGGCGAAGACGGCGCGATTCCGTCAGACCCACATAGATCAAGGGAAACGCGAATTGCAAAATCTTGCCCAAAAGGAAGAGGCTGGACAAGAAGCCGGAACGCTCTTCCGGCGGCGTGGGCAGAATCCAACGCGTCTCCAACCAACTCATGACCGTGGGAAAGGTCATGCAGAAGACGAGCGCCGGCCAAGGATTGGGCGGCGCGGACACGGGCGGATCAAGTGTGTTGGCGTCGGTTGCCATGTTGTGGTGCCGGTATTCTACCGGCACGAAATGTGGCGCCGGTATTCTACCGGCACGTTGCGAAAAGGAGACAATACTCCCCAACGGACGCGATTCGTGCCGGTAACATACCGGCACCACAAAAAACAGACGATTCGTGCCGGTAGAATACCGGCACCACAAAAACCGGCGCCACAATAATCTAATCGATAATCTTATTCAGCGGATACTCGACGATGCCCTTCGCGCCCGCGGCTTTCAATTGCGGAATGATGTGGCGGACGGTGTTCTCGTCGATGATCGTGTTGACCGCCACCCACGCCTCGTCCGACAGGGAGGAAATCGTCGGATTCTGCAGCGCGGGCAAGATGCCCAACACCGACTTCAACTCCGTTTTGCGCACGTTCATCATCAGCCCGACCTTGCCTTCGGCGGCCATGGCGCCTTGCAGCATCAGGACGAGGTCGTCCATCTTTTGCTTCTTCCACTCGTCCTTCGCCGCCTGTTTGTTGGCGATGAAACGCGTCGTGCTTTGCAAGAGTTCGGCGACGATGCGCAGGTTGTTCGCCCGCAGGGAACTGCCGGTCTCCGTCACGTCGACGATGGCGTCGGCCAGGCGCGGGGGCTTCACTTCCGTCGCGCCCCAGCTGAACTCGACGTGCGCCTCGACGCCGTGCTCCGCGAGCCAGCGCCGCGTCACGCCGACCAATTCCGTCGCGATGCGCTTGCCCTGGAGATCCTGGACGCTCTGAATCGGCGAGTCGTTCGGGGCGGCCAACACCCAACGCACGGGACGCCGGCTCACCTTCGAGAAAACCAATTCCGCCATCTCGTCGACCTTGGCTTCATTCTCCAAGATCCAGTCGTACCCGGTCAGCCCGCAATCGAGCGAGCCGTCTTCCACGTAGCGGGCCATCTCCTGCGCGCGGATCAGCGTGCAATGAATTTCCGGATCGTCGATGGCCGGGTAGTAACTGCGGTTGACGTACGTCACCTTGTAACCGGCCTTGCGAAACAGCGCGGCGGTCGCCTCCTGCAAACTGCCCGCGGGCAAACCCAAACGAAGAACCTGCGACATTACAAAATCCTGTTGCGTCGAGCCCGTAGCGCTAAGAAGGGCGAGACGTTCACGAACTCACAATCCGTCTCGCCCTTGCTAGCGCTGCGGACTCGACGGGATTAGATACCTACTTCTCGTAGACGGCCTTCGGATCGAACACCCGTTCGGCGACGACCTTCAACTCTTCGCCGGCAAGTTCGCGAAAGAAACAACTCTTGTATCCCTCGTGGCAAGCGGCGCCGCCGATCTGATCGACCTTGAGCAGCACCGTGTCCGCGTCGCAATCGACGAAGATACCCTTCACGGTTTGCACATGGCCCGATTCTTCGCCCTTGCGCCACAACTTGTTGCGGCTGCGGCTGAAGTAGACGGCTTTGCCCGTGCGGCGCGTTTCGTCGAAGGCTTCCTGGTTCATCCAAGCCATCATCAACACCTCGCCGGTTTGATGGTCCTGGGCGATGGCGGGAACCAGGCCTCCGGATTTTTGAAAGTCGATCATAAGCGGCATTCTCCATCGGGAAGGATACGGTCTTTGTATGCAACGGACCCCGTTTGTTTAGCCGGGGTTCACGCCTATCTCGTCACCGGACCCGGCGCGTGAAGAATCGCGGCGAGGGAAAGTCGCCGCGTTTTTGATGATGGATTCCGTAGGCAAGCGGATCAATACTCTTCGGAGACGATCTCGCCTCCGGATCGAGTGGTTAGACAGGCGAGCGACCGGAGAGTGATGTTCTCGGAAATGAAGCGAACCGAGCCGTCCGCGAAAGCGAAGCAAGCGCCGGCGTCATGGAAGCTGTAGTAAAGGTGGCCGTATTCGTTGGAATTGTTGATCTTCATGGGTCCGGGGACGCCGCCCGCAGTCGGTCCCGCGCTGCACCAGGAGACGCGTTGGCCGATCTCGTAGGGATTGTCGTTCGTCGCCCAGGCGCCGCCGCGCGCTCGGGCGCAGGTGCTCGATGAAGAAGAACTGGCGTCGGCGGCCGTCATGACTCGGCCGCGCCAAACGTCTTCCCGCCCGGCGCATTCCCCGATCATGATCGTATTGGACGTGCCGTCGGTGATGCTCAGGAGCGTGCTCTTATTCGGTGAGGGTCTGAGCGCTCCGGCGAGGGAAGCGCCGGCGGCAAACTGCTGCCCGGCCGGAAGTTCATTGTTGATGGCGACATGCACGCCCTCCGGGATGAAGTAATCGCCGCACGCGCCGACCTTGGCCGGCGGACCGGCTTTCACCTGAGTGCGATTGGGATTGGGCGTCGACGGGCAAATGAACGTGTTTACCCAGATTTGGGCGGTCAACATGTTATTGGCGGACGGATTGGCGATATTGGGACTCGTATCGTACCAGGGCAGGGACAGGTTGTAGTAGGCGCTGGAGACCAAGTTCGCTTGCTCCAGAAACGGGAGCAGATCCGGTGCCCAGCTACGCTGCGGTTCCGAGGAACCGCCCCGCTTCGAATACGGCAGGGAGCGATAGGCGTCATGGTAGGCATGCATCGCGAGGCTGATCTGTTTCATGTTGTTGAGGCATTGCGTCCGAGCGGCCGCGGCGCGAACCTTCTGCACCGCCGGCACCAGCAGCGCGATCAGGATCGCGATGATCGCGATGACGACAAGCAATTCGATCAGCGTAAAGGCGGCTCGCCCAACCGACGTACGGCGGAACGCACTGAAATCGTGGGATGGCATGCGGGATCTCCTTTTTGAGTGCCCGTCCTGCTTCGCAACTGCCATGCCAACACCGAAATAACGAAAAACGCTGGAATTCGGAGTGATTGGATTGAGAGACCGAGGTCGCCGCTGGACAACAAAGCAGCAGGCGCGGCGAATTCGCCGCCAATCCCGCGTTAGCACGATGCCCCAGCGAGTGAATTCATAACCGGCGCGTCGTGCTAAAGGGAGCGAAATAATGGTAGCTGGTTTCAAAAAAAGACTCGACATTTCCCTGGGCTGCGCGTAAAATAGGACAATGTGATCCAATTATAGGATTGGCCGTAAGCGGTGAACGTCCAAACAGCCAGGCGAATCCGCCCCCTGGAGCGAAGCGAGGGAGGTAGTCATGCGAATTTCGGCTTTGTTGCTGACGTTGGTTCTCACTCCGTTGGTTTCCGCCCAACCGCTTGATTACGACCAACCGCCTGTGCTTTACAGCAAGTCGCGGCCGGACAACGCGATCACCCGCCTCCAAGCCCGCATCGACAAAGGGCAGGCGAAATTCTCGTTCACCGACGACCACGGCTATCTCGCGTCCCTGCTCAAGGAACTCGACATCCCGCAATCATCGCAGGTGCTTGTCTTCTCAAAGACAAGCCTCCAGCGAAGCCGCATCAGTCCGAAGACGCCGCGCGCCCTGTATTTCAACGACGACGTGTATGTCGGATTCTGCTGGCGCGGCGACATGCTGGAGATTTCCGCTGCGGATCCCGCACTGGGCACGGTTTACTACACGCTGGATCAGGAACCCAAAGATGTTCCGCGGTTCGATCGGCACACCGACAATTGTCTGTCTTGCCATGGCTCGACGCTGACGCGGGGCGTGCCGGGCCACCTAATTCGGTCCGTGTTTCCGGACCGCGCGGGCGATCCCATCCTCTCCCTGGGAAGCGCCCGCGTCGACCACACGACTCCGCTCGCTCTGCGGTGGGGCGGATGGTATGTCACCGGCGCCAGCGGCAAGCAGGGGCATCGCGGCAATCTGATCCTCCGCGATAAGCCGCGCGATCCGCCCAAGGAAAATCCCGACGGCGTCAATGTCACCGACTTGAAATCGCGGTTCACGGTCGCCAACTACCTGACGAACCACAGCGATCTCGTCGCGCTCATGGTGCTGGAACATCAGGCCGAAATGCACAACAAGATCGTCCGCGCAAGTTACGAAACCCGTGTGGCACTTTACCAGCAGGCGGATTTCGACCGCATTCTGGATCGAAAGACCGAGGGACTTTCCGAGTCGACCTATCGCCGCGTCCAGATCGCCTGCGAACCGCTCGTGCGCTACCTCTTTTTCAACGGCGAGGCGGCGCTCACCGAGAAAATCGAAGGAACCTCGACGTTCGCGGCCGATTTCGCGGCGCGCGGACCGCGCGACGGCAAGGGGCGCTCCCTGCGCGAGTTCGACCTGCAAACCCGCATGTTCAAATATCCGTGCAGCTACCTGATCTACTCCAAGTCGCTGGACGGCCTACCGGCCGAGGCGAAGGAATTTGTGTTTCGTCGGATTCGCGAGGTGCTAAACGGAGAGGATCGCTCCAGCGAATTTGACCATCTGACGCCGGAAGACCGGATCGCTATTCGAGAGATCCTCCAGGAAACGAAGCCGGACCTGTTTCGTTGATAACGGCATCCACACCCTGAAATCTGTCTAAATGTTCACCTGTGCGGATTTTTTTCAAAAAAGGCACTTGACAGGCTTTTTCTCGACCGAGTAAGCTCAAGTTTAATCTGGCCTCTTCTCTGTTCCGGCCCCGCCGCTTCGTTCCCGCGAACGGCGGGGTTTTTTACCCAAAGGGTTCTAAATCGGCGTCTCGCGAGTAAACGGTGTCGCATCCGTCTCGCCTATTTTCACGCGTTCTCTAACGCGTCTGGGGAGTCTTCCCCTCTAATTCACGGTGCCTAAGACTTGGCGGGTAAACGGAATCGTGAAGGGAACCGATGCGGTTCGCCCGACCTTTTCATAACTTTGGAGGAACCAACCATGCTTTCCATGGAGAGCGTTCGCGAATTGCACTCAGCCTGGTTTCCAAACGTGACCGATGCCGGCCTCGAACGCATTATCGATCTACTTGAGAAATCCAGCCCGCTGCTGATCCACGGCAGTTTCACCCGTGCCATTCCGATGGGTTGTCTCGCGACGCACATCGGCTGGAATCATCCCGAAACCGACCACCTGACCATGGATGCGGGCATCTGCTGGCTCAACCATGTCGCCGGCCTGAATCCCGCGACCTCGCACTTGATTCGGGAATGGGACCGCTCGTGTTCGACCGCATACGAAACGCGCGCCGAGATTCTCCGCCATTTCAAGCAGGAACGTGACGCCCGACGCGGCATTGCGCCCGCTCAGCGTTCCCGGCTTCCCGAAGCGGAGACTGTCGAACCCGTCCTCGCCGACTAAGTGCCTCACCTACGAGCCGGCAGCGTAAGCGACGGAATGGCTTGCAAGTCCGTCGCGGCCCCCTTCCGTTCCTCAAAAAAATGGCGAAACCATGCAATTGGTTTCGCCCTTTTTTTTCCACGTCTCACAACTTGCCTCGTCGGGATTTTCCGGTCCTATCCGCGAATTTGCCGACGTTCGCAACGAAATGGATCGGCGAAGGCAGCGAACAAACGCCGATGGTAATGGGAACGCGCATTGCCACGGACGGACTTCGCATGATCCAGCACCCCCTTGCCGGCGAGGAAAGATCCAATCGCATTCGATGGGGTTGGCTGCGCTGCGCGCTGGTTCTACTCCTTTCCGGCTGCCAGGTTCTGCCGGCGCGAATCGCGACCTGTGAGAATTGCGAGACAGGGACTCCTCGGACCTTGATCGTGGCCCGCCAAGTCGTCTGCGACACCGCGCTCGAAACCGCCCGCCACCCCGTGCGCAGCGTTGCAAACGCCGTCGTGGAACCTTCGATGGCGCTTGCCCAGGCGGCCGGCGGTCTCTTGCACAAGCGCTTGGGGCTTCACCTGACGCGGCGTCCCGGCCCCTTGCCCTTGTGCCGCGTGCCCGTTGACCCGGATTTGCTTGAGATGCGCTTGCGCAAGGTTGCCGGCGACGAAGTGCAACCCGCGCTCATCCATTTACATCTGGACGGCAAAGACGCGCTCGCCGCTTTGCATCACGCCATCGACCAAGCGACCTGCCGTATCGACATCGTCATGTACATCTGGGACAACGATCCGCTTGGTTGGGAAATCGCGCGACTTCTCGCCGCGAAAGCCGGGCCGCACCTCACCGTGCGCATCCTGATCGACGGCGGCGGCAATCTCCTGCAAGGTTCGCCGGAAGAGGCAAGCGCCGGCGCAGCCAACGCCGTCGTATGCTGGCTTGCCCGGCAACCCCATGTACAGGTGATTCGCGTCCGCAATCCCTTCCTGCGCTTCGATCATCGCAAGATCGTCTTGGTGGATGGCCGGCTCGTCTGGAGCGGCGGACGCAATTTCAGTCAGTCCGCGTTCGTCCAAGCGCATGATCTTTCCTACACGTTGCAAGGGGCGCTCGCTACCGAGCTCACGAATCGCTACGAACGTTTTTGGCAAGCCCAAGGCGGCCCGCCGGGAGACCCCGCTCCGCCTCCCCTTGCCGATTTTCATCCCAACGCCCATGCTCGACTCGTACGCACCACGCCCCTGGAAACCAGTCTCGCCCGCACGGTTTACACCGCCGTCGATTCCGCGCGCAGCCACATCTACATTGAGAATCCCTATTTCACCGACAACAAGCTATTCGCCAAGCTGGTGCAAGCGCGCCGCCGCGGCGTCGACGTGCGGGTCGTCCTCTCCTTGAACACCGGCACGACTCTACACGATCACGCGAACCGCGCCCTCGCCAATCGGCTCTTGCGCGCCGGCATTCGCGTCTATCTCTATCCCGGCCTCTTGCACGTGAAGGCGATGTCCATCGACGGCTGCTGGGCCTACCTGGGCACCGGCAACTTCGACTCGCTGAGCTTGCGCCATAACCGCGAAGTCGGCATCGCCGTCAGCCACGGTCCCCTGGTCGCGGAGTTGGAACAGCGCTTGTTCCAGGCCGACTTTCAACCCGAATGGGAATTGACAGGACCGCTGCCGCTGACTTTGCGCGACCGCGTGGCGGAAACGATTGCGAGCGTGTTTTGACAATGCGCTCGCGAGCCGCTTCTGGCATGACGCCGCCTTCGCGAATAAAATGCACGACAGATCATCCTTGGAGGAAACCGTCATGCTCCCCCGCGTGCTCGAACCCGAAGTCATGGATACGCCCGAAGAAGCGCGGGATTACGACTCCATGGACCATTCCGAGGTCAACCGTCTCTTCGTCGCCGACTTTTTGAAAGTGTATGCCGGCGCGGGCGTCGTCCTCGATCTTGGCACGGGAACGGCGCGGATTCCCATCGAGCTTTGCCGTCAACATGCGACGGCGCGGGTTCACGCCATCGACTTGGCCGAGCACATGCTGGACCTGGCCGAGGAGAATGTCCGTCGTGCCGGATTGCTCGACCGTATCCGCCTTCAAAAGGTCGACGCCAAGGGACTGCCCTTCGACGATCACTCCTTCGCGGCCGTCGCCTCCAACAGCATCATCCATCACATACCCGCGCCGGCGGCCGTGGTCGGCGAGATGATCCGCGTGACGAAACCCGGCGGTGTGATTTTCGTGCGTGATCTTTTGCGTCCCGGCGATCGCGCGGAACTGGATCACATCGTCCACACCTATGCGGGCGACGCCAACGCGCATCAGCAAAAGATGTTCGCCGAATCGCTGCACGCGGCACTGACGCTGGAGGAAGTGCGCGCGTTGGTCGAAACCGTCAGCATGGATCCCAATGACGTCAAAGCGACGAGCGATCGCCACTGGACATGGGCGGCGAAAATTTCGTGACGTGTGCCCCGCAAAGGAGACCTTTACCGAGCAGCGCGAAACCTGCCAGCCGGCAATGTGTTCGCGGTCAGCGAAAATGAAACGCCATCTCATCCCCGAACTTGAACCTGCGAATGACGGGCTTCGGCGTTACCTCCGCGCCGATATGCATCACGGCCTTTCCTGCCCGGTCGCCAAGCCATATCATTCCGAACGAAAACATGTTCTCCGTCGTTAGGCGTAATGAAAAGTGAGGTTTATTCTTGATGCGGCAATCCAAGACACCGATCTCGCGAAACGGTTTCTTCGCCCTTTTCCGCGGTTTCATCTTTGGCCTGGCTCGCGCCCGCGCAACCACGTCTTCGACCGAATAACTTTCAATTGGCTCATCCACCTCGTCAACTTCTCTTAGCACCAAAGAAATGGCGTCTCCAACCGAAAGCCGCAACTCGCTCCACCTTTCGTGTCGGCCCAACTCATTCGTTCTCGTGATGGTAGCCGCGATGCCCTTCTTCACGCTGCCATAGCAGAAGAGATCGAATGCCAACCCCGTGGACGGCAATACCTCCGCCGCCAGTTGAAGTTTGCCGTTCTTGTAAATGCACGCTGCATCCATCTTGAGTCACCGGGATCTTTTCCTTCGTAACGTCGTCCACGCACATTCGAGACGAAGGAGGGCCTATCGGATTCCCATCATTCTTCCAACGACGTCTCGCGCATCAACCGTTCATGAATCAGTTGCAGCGGGACAAGGTCCGTGAGAAGAAATCGGAAGGTGCCGAATTTGTCGAGGATTTCCGGGCCGAAGAGGGCGAGGATCCAGCGCCAGTAATCCGAGAGGGATTGTTGTTTGCCGGCCGAAATTTCTTGGCCTCGGGCGATGAAGTCGTCGACGAGGGTTTTCATCACCTTCGATTCCTTGGGTTTGGCGGGTTCGATTTTCGTGAGGTGGTCTTCGTAGAAGGCGGTCCAGGCAGGGTCGGCGTATTGCCAGCGGGCCGGGCGGTGAGACGGGGCGGCGACACGCTTTTTGCGGCGCTCGCGGAACGCTTGTTGGTATTGGCCGAACAAGACAAGGGACGAACGGAGGCTGAGACCGCCGGCGGTGATGGGCCAAACCATCCAGCTTTCGGGCAGGTCGGCCAAGCGGGTATCGCCGAGGTAGCGTTCGCGGATGATTTGCCGCAGTCCTTCGACGAGGCTGATTTCCGGCGCGAAGAAGTCCGCCTCGAAGACGCGCAAGGCATCCTGGATGGCGCGACGGTGGAAGTCGCCCAGGTCGAGCGCCAATCCCAGCGATGAAGTGAGGAATCGCAGATAGGCGTTGAAAAGCGTCACCTTGGCGAGCAGGGCGTCCTTGGCGGAGACGTGCCGGCGGGCGTCGGCGTGGAACGATTGAAAGGTCGGGCCGTGAACGCCCCATTCGCCTTCCGCCGTGAGCTCAAGTAAGCCCCAGCGCGGTCGGGCGGCGGGCAATGCCGCGGGCAGTTCGCCGCCGAGTGCGAGCGCGCCGCTTTTGTCGTCGTTGAGTCGCAAGCCGCACGGCTGGAGAAATGCTCGCACGGCTTCGAAGGCGGAGACGATGTCCTGGGCATGGGGAGAGAGCAAGCAGATGTCGTCGATTTGGCGCAGGATGCGGACGCGCGCCTGGTGATGGACGTGGCGTTCCATCAGGCGGAGCAGCCATTCGGCCAACCAGTGGGAGAGATATTGATCCATCGGGACGCCGCGCTCGGCGCGGGCACCGGAACCATCGATCACAAACGGGACGGCGAGGTAGCGCTCGATGGCCTCAATGCCCGCGGCGGGCAGGCCGAGACCTTGCAGCATGCGGATGAGGACGCGATGGGGAATGCTCGCGAAATAGTCGCGGATATCGAGTTTGACGATGAAGAGAGGACGGTCGGGGTAGGCGGCGCGCAGGGTGCGCATCTCGGCATTGACGAGGCCGAGCATGCGGTTGGCGCGGTACCCGTCGTAGTAGCCGCCCGCGCCGCTGACGCGGAGGGCGCCTTGCTCGGCCGCGCGGCGGTTAACGATGCCGGCCACCGTCCCTTCGGCGGGCACGGGCGGCGTCTCGTCCCAAGGGTCGATGGGCTCGTACCAACCGAGGTCGACGCGTTTCTCGACATCGGCGAGCATGCGTCGTTCGTTCTCCAGGATAACTTCCGGAGCCTTGAGATCGATGAGTTTGTGGTAACGGCCCAGGCGATTGAGCCGTTGCACGGTGTCGGAGAAGGCGTTTTCGATGATCCCGGACCAGAATCGGCCAAAGCGATCGACGATGCAAAGTTCGACCAGGGATAGATTCGCGTATAAGCGCCATTTGTTGCGGGTCCAAAGGGCACGAGTGGTCACGCCGTCGGCGGGCCATTGCCAGGTGGATAGGTCGCGCGTGACGATGCGAAGCGCGTCGCGGAATTGAGCCTGGAGGACGAAATCGGCGAGGAATTTTTTCGCTTCCTTACGCACCTCGGCGGGCAGATGGATGTTTTCGGCAAGGGCGGCGAGGGCTTCCACTTCGATGGCTTCGCGGTCCGACTCCTTGGCGATGGCGTCGCGCATTTGCGCAGGCAACTTTTGGAGTTGATCGCCAAAACTCGCGAAGACGGCATCGAGCAGGGCGCCGGAGTCTTGGTTTGGTTCCTCGGCCGGCGTGCGAGCGTTCTGAAGCAGCGTGGCGTGGGCCAGGCGGCGTTCGTCGAGAAATGTCTGCTTCGACGCGCCTTCATCGCCCCATTCGCCCAGGAGCGCGCCGAACAGGTAGACGATGTCCGCGCGCAACCGGCCGCGCGCCAATTCGGTTTCGAGGCGTTGCCGCCAAAAGGCGAGGACCTCCGCAGAGGGCGCCGCCCCACGGAAAAGGATGTCAATGTCGCCCAGGTCCGGATGCAACGGCTTGCCCGCCACCTTTACCTTGTGCAAGCCGCGGAAGAGCGCCTTCAAACCGGCGACGGGATCATCGGACCCTGCGTCGCGCTGGATGGCGTCGTAGGCGTCGAGGAGGAGCGAACGTTGCCGACGCAATTCGCCGAGTTTGATCTGGGAGATGAATTGGAGGGTGGAGGTGGGCATGGTTGGAGGACTCGGAAGAGATGAGTTGCCGGGACGATCTTCTTCATCCTACGGACAGCCCAAACTTGGCAAAGTCGCGCACGCGCAGGTTTTCGAGATCATTCCAACACCCCATACCCCGCCGAGTCCGCAGCGCTAGCAAGGGCGAGGCGGAACTATGTCGGGATAAATGCCCGGCTCGCCCTTGCTAGCGCTGCGGACTCGCCGCGAGTTTGCGTATCGAACGTACACTCCGCTTACGGCGTGCGCGGCCCGTGGTATCGCGGCCAAATTCGCGGAATCAGGGACTCGTCGTCGCCCATCCCTATCTTGAAAATGTCGACAACCGAAATTCCCTCCGCTTCGAGAACCGCATGAACTCCCTGCCCACGGCGCCGCAAATCCCCACTTGCTCTCAACCCGGCGGCGGCTGGGGCATGTCTGTCGAAATGGCCTGGGCTCGGGTTCGCCGCACTCTGCTTCGCGCCTTTCGCCCGGGTTACGTCCGCCGCATGCGCGAACTTCGCCTCGGAACTTGCGACCGCCACGACCGTGCCGTCATCGACGCGCGCGATCTCAAGTACATCCGCCCCGGCTGCGAATTTTCCTTTCCGCCCGGCACGCAACCGCATCCCTGTCAACCATTCCTCGGCTTCGCACGTTTTGGCCTGTGCGAACTTCTCGTCATCACGCTTCTCTATCTGTGCTGCGCCGGCGGCTTGATCACGGCCGCGCTCCTGGTCCACTGGGCGTTCTGGATTGCGTTGGTTGTCCTCACCGTCGTCTATCTCGAAGTACCGTACTTTTTTCGCGACCCGGAGCGTGTCAGCCCGACCGAGCCGAACATCCTCGTCAGCCCCGCGGACGGCGTCATCACGCATGTCGAGGAAGTCGACGAGATCGAGTTCCCCGGCAAGACCTTGCGCATCAGCATGTTCCTCTCGATCTTCAACGTCCACGTCAACCGCATGCCGGCCACGGTCAAGGTCAAGCAAATCCGCTACTTCCCTGGCGCCTTCCTTGATGCCCGCGACAGCAACAGCGCCATCCGCAACGAGCAACTTTGGATCGACACCGAGGACGCCGCCACCGGCACGCCCGTTCGCGCCAAACAAATCTCCGGCAAAGTCGCCCGCCGCATCGTTTGCTGGATCAAAGCCGGCGACGAAATCCAACGCGGCGAACGCTTCGGCATGATCAAACTCGGCTCCCGCGCCGACATCCTCGTGCCCGTTGACAAGATACAGGAAGTCTGCGTGAAGGTGGGAGACGTAGTACGCGCGGGAACTTCGCTACTGCTTCGGCTCGGTACGCCGCAATAGCCAGGCGCTCTCAATACCGGATCAGTTAGCCCCACCGCAAGCCCTGCACCACTCGCGAGAGGGGAACCAGGCAAGGCTACGTCCTGGATGCGTAGCCGTTATATGAACGGATCCGCCTTGCCTGGTCCCCCTCTCACATGGTGCAGCGACTTTTGGTTGTGTTGCACGCTCCCGTCAAACTCGACGAAACCCACCCCACCCATTAGCGCCGATTAGGGAGTATTAGTGTGATTACCTAATGTTGTCACAGACGTGTTACTCCGATATACACTAATAGAGGTTCATGCTTGTCTGCCTTCGAGCGTAAAGGAATACGTAATGAAGCTCGTCATCGCAACGATCCAGTTCGCCCGCCGAAGTACTCAATCGACGCCAGGATCAAATACGAAAATAACCCTAATGAGCATGCGTGCCGCCTTTGGGTTGCCCACATGCCATCCTCGTGACTCCCAGGGCGATGCAGACCCCCTTGATGTCACGCATCCGCACGGGAAAAAATTGTGCCGATTTCCCGGCTGCGAAAACATCGCCGACTTAAAAGGGATCGTCAAAAAAAAGGCGTAAATATCGGCGTTATTGCTCAAGCCACACGGGGGGGGAGGGGGTCCACTGACCACTAAAAATCTGATTTGAGTAGCCTTCCAGACAAGGTTGCCGTCGCGTTCTCGTTCCCAGACTAGAATCGAACCGTCCGCCGACAAATGCGACGAAGTGCCCGGTTCAAGCATAACGCCCTCCAGTTCTTTGTTGCCAACCAGATCCCAACGACGCAACCCCTGGCTCACGCACGCGAATAGAAGTTCCTTTCCATCTGTAGTGAAAACAAGCGCACGGCTCGACATAGAGTAACTGCCGGCCCTAATCTTTCGAAGCTCGCGCTTGGCGCCAACATCCCAAACGCGCACAAAGTCGACGGCGGCAATAGCCAGGAGTTTGCCGTCCGAAGAAAAAGCCGCATGCTCCGCCTCGGCGTTCAAGGTATGGATGGTCTTGCCGGTGGTCGTATCCACGATGCGGAGGCGCGTGTAGTCCGTGCGGACGGCCAAGAGTTTGCCATCGGGCGAGAATCGCAGCGGACGACCTGGTTCGATTCGGAGCCGTTCCTTGCGGGTAGCGACGTCCCAGAGACGAATCTGTTTTTGTTCTTCGGTCGCCAGCACACGTCCATCGGCTGAAAAGAGTGCGGAACGGACGACGATGGCGTCGTCCGCCAAGCCGGCTTGCAGTTTGCCCGTACGTGCGTCCCAGAATTGCAGGGAGCCGCGCTCGCTCCACGTAGCCGCCCGTTTGCCGTCGTTGCTTAGGGCTGCTCCATGAATGGCCGGAATAGAGCTGCCCAAGGGAACCGCCTTCTTTCTCGGAGCGAGATCCCAAACTTGGATGGCGCCGCTGACGCAAATGGCCGCCAAACGTCGGCCGTCCGACGCATAAAGCAGATTGTGTATGCTCATGGAGCGTGCCGGCGTATTCAAGGTTTGCGTTTTGCCGGTAGCCAAGTCGAACAGGTACACGGCCTTGCAGACCTGGCCGCCGGCGGCGACAGTGTTGCCATCCGGCGAAAACGCGAAGCTGTCGGTGAATTCGTCGACAACGAAGCTTGTATTCCGCAGCAATTTGCCGTCATGGATGTTGAAGAAATAAAGATGGCCGCGGCTGCTCAGAACCGCGACGCTTTGACCGTCCGGCGCGAACGCGGCCGCACGCAAATATGGCGGCGCGGAGTCTTTGGGAACGGGCTCATACCCCTCCGGCATCGTCAGGCGGCGCAACAACTTTCCGCCGGCCGTTTCGAGAATGCTGATTCCTACCTTGTAATCGACGGCTAATAGCAGCTTCCCGTTGCGAGAGAAAGCGAATTGCTCGCCATGCACCGAGAGGATCCGGTCGGCCTTGCCCGTCGCCAGATCGTGAAACAGGAGCCCGCCTCTTACCCCGGTCGTGAGCCAACGCCCATCGGGAGACACCATCATCCGATAACTGTCGAGGGAGGGGAATTGACGGATCGCTTTGTTAGTGCCGATCTCGCGCTGGCGGATCACATCATCCTCAAGGGTGAACAAGGTTTTTCCATCGCGCGCGTAGGCCACGCCCCGAATCGTTCCGGGCAACTGGGCGATTTCCTTGTTTGAGGCAACGTCCCAGAAACGCACTGGCTGCCCGTAAATCACGGCGGCGATCGTCTTGCCGTCGGGCGAAAAATCCGCGGACCAGATTGAGCCCCAATGTTGCATGTGCCTCGCGCCAAGCCGAGCGACCGCTCCCGGTGGAAGATCGGTCTGCAAACCGGCGCAAAAGGCAAGGAGTGGAAGAACAAACATCGTAGGCCCCTTGAGCTTTTACCTGTTGCCGCCACCGCAATTGCCTTTGCCTTCAACCAGTCCCTCAGGGGCGCAATCTGGTCGCCGGCTTTCGGAAACATCTTGGCGATCCGGACGATTTCCTTATCCAGCGGGGCCAACTTCGTGACGATCTCGTTCGCGATGACTTCACCCACGTCGGTATCTTGCGCATAGGAAGTGCTGCCTTTCGACGGACCCTTGATGTCGAGGAGGGGCAAGTAGCTGAGGTAGCCGTCGCCGATCCCGGCCTCCGCGCATGGATTCACGAGGGACGCTCGCACCCAACCGTATTGAATTTCGGTGTATCACTTATTCTTGAAAATGAGACGCGCGGCCTGCTTGGACTCGTGTGAACCTTCTTTGAGCAGCGTCTTTACGAGTTTGGGAAGGGCGTTTCCTTCGAGTTCCCCGGGGCCGCCGTTTTCGAGGATGTCGGCGAAAACCGCGCGCCCTTCGACTTGGTTGCCGCCGGCAAACAAAATGCGCCCGGCAGCCAATCGAAGGTCAATGCGCTTGTGCTTGGCAAGTTTCTTGGCCTGGGCTTGGAAGGCCGCCGGGTCGTAAGCATGGCAATAGTTGAGAAGGCTGCGCAAATCATTCTCCGACGTGGTCGTCTCAAGATACTTTTGCAGAACGGGCAGGACCCTCTTGTCCTTCATTTCAATCAGACGGAGTGGTCTTGTCAGTCGGTCCCAGGATTTTCCCGCCTTGAATTCTTCATCCGAAGTCTCCCACATCAGATCTTGCTCCGACTTGTTTTCGTTGGCCTTGGCCCAACGAACGATTTTCTCAATGTGTTTTTCTCGTTCGGCCTCATTCAACTTCTCCATGTCGTGCGTCTGGCAGACGTCACGCTTCGCCAAATCGTTGATAATCGAAGCAAACAACGGCCGAGTCGTTTCGAGGTGGCGTTTCGGCGCGAAATTGCGCCAGTACGAGACGCAGAGTATATGCCAATCGTCGCGCAAGAACGGGGCCAAGAGCGGGATGTCCGCGACCGTCAATTCCATTCCCTTATATGGCTTTTTTTCGTCGTCAAAGAAAATGTCCTCGCTGCCGCCGACGAGTTCGACATACGGATTGATGACCTTTGTCGTGCCCCGGCCGAGTCCCCAGGAGGCGTCGCGGGCCATTCCACATGGTTCGCCGAATTGCACTTCATGGAGGGCGTAATCGCCAGGTTGCTCACACTGGAAGCAATTGAGCAACCGCACGCGCTCGGCCAGGAAAATAATCTGTTCTGCCGGCTGAGCTTCTTCTTTCGGGCCGCCCATTCTTCCGGCGTCGGTAGCTTGAGCTTCACGAAGTCGTTCCGCAAGCGTTGCGGACGACCCCTGCGATTCTGCCAACTCCTCGGCAATTTGCCGGCGGAGATCGCGAGCAGGGTTCTCGCCGCCACCGCCCCATTTAATGGTTGCCCGCCACGGTGCCTTTCCGGACAACTCGTCGGTCTGGGCCTGATCGAGCAACGACGCCAGGTATTTCGCCGCCGCGCCGCGCTTTTCCGCATTTTCCGCGGCAAGGTCTTTGATCGCCTCCCCCCAAGGCGGCGGCGTCCCTTTCTCGTAGTAGACTTGAAGTTGCTTGCCGACCGAATCTTCTCCGCCCACGAGCGCCGTGTTCCGATTAGCCAAGACAAAAAGCACCAGACCGAAGAAAAACTTGCTTTTCATGGATGGTCCTGTCTGTAGCCCCTTCCGCTTATGGTCCTCCGTCGGTCTTCCGAAGTCAAAGACAATCAACGATCTTCGCGGCCCCTCGCATCTGCTTCAACCCGCAAAGTGCGCCCAGCTTAACGTAGTATTCGGGGGAATCGCGGTCGGTCGGCTATTCCGGGCGGGGGAAGCGACATTAGAATCGAAATAGGCGGACGGACCGGCATGTCGGTTGTCCGCGCCACGAAAGCATTTGCCGGCATGTTGGTAAGGCGGTTTGTCCAAAGCCGCGGCAAGCGAGAGGAATTCGCTCAAGTTGTCGCAGGATTCCCGAGAGCCGGCCAAGGAGGCACCATGGTACGCACTTTGAAGATAACGATGATGCTCGCGCTGGTTGTCGGCGCGGCGGGCTGTTTGCAGCGGCATCGGGCGCGTCAGGCGCAGACCGCGCCGTGTCCGCCGCCGCCGGGTCGGGTGGTGTTGCCGCCTCCGCCGGGGGCGGTTGGGCCGGGGTATCCCAGCACGCTGCCGCCGCCGCCGAGTCCGGTTGGCGGAGGATTGCCGCCGGGCGCTGTCTTCACGCCGCCTGCTGGTGCGCGCATCGTTCCGCCGGCCGATCCGGTGCCGGGCATCTCGCCGATCCCGGTGACGCCTCCCGCGACACCGCCGCCGCCCGCGCCAGTGGGCCCGGCTCGCGTCGACTACCGGTGGACGCCCGCGCCGGGCGCCCACACCGCCGAGCCGAAGTCGTTTGATCCGGCGCCGAAGGGTCCGACGCGAGTGTTGCTGTTCCCGCCGGAGGTCACCGAAGAGCCGCCGCTGGAAGATCGGAAGGAGACTTCGAAAGCCGTGCCGCGGCGTGGAGTTCCGTCGCTGCCCGTCGGTATCCCCGGTTTCGCGGCCGCGCGCGACAACGTGGCCACGGGTTTGCGTCCTTCGCTCGACGAGGGTCTCGATTGGCTGGCGGCCAACGGTTACAAAACGGTGCTGCACATCCATCAACCGTCTGAGCCGGACGGAGCGGACCGCAAGCAGGTCGAGAAGCGCGGCATGCACTATGTCTCCCTGCCGGTGAATCCAAAGAACCTGACCAAAGAAACGACGGACAAATTCTTGAACATCGTCAAGGACGCGAATGGGCATCCGCTATTCGTGTACGATCGCGACGGCAGCCTCGCGGGGCCGTTGTGGTATCTGTACTTCCACGCCGTCGAGGAGTTGCCGGAGGACGCGGCACGTCTGCGCGCTGGGCCGTTGGGATTGCGCGAGACGGGCGAGATGTGGGAAGCGGTGCGAAAGCTGGCGCCGTGATGAGTTAGCACGACGCGCGAGCGAGTGAATTCACTCGCTCGCGCGTCGTGCTAACCCTGTCGGTCACTTCTTGCGCGGCAGGCGATACCAGGCTTCGCCGCAGGCGGCCATTTCTTCGGCTTCCAAAGTCAATTTCACGGCGGCGAGACTGTCATCCAGTTGCGCCGGTTTGCTGGCGCCGACGATCGCGGACGTGATGCCGGGTTGGGCGAGCACCCACGCCACCGCGACTTGCGTCAGGGAGCGCTCGCGCTTGTCGAGCACGGCCTTCAACTCATGCACAGCCGTCAGTTGGGCGTCCTGCCAATAGCGGTCGCGATAGAGTTCGCCGGTCTTGCCGAGGCTGAAGCGCGTGCCTTCCGGGGGAGCGCCGAGTTGTTGATACTTGCCGGTGAGGAAGCCGCCCGCGAGGGGATTGTAGGCGATCACGCCCACGCCCTGATCGCGACACAAGGGCAGCATCTCGGCCTCGATGTCGCGATAGAGCAAGTTGTAGCGCGGCTGCACGCAATCGAGCCGGCTCCAGCCGTGCTTCTCGCTGACGCCCAGGGCGAGGGCGACTTGCCAGGCCGCGAAGTTCGAGCAGCCCAGATAGCGGACCTTGCCCTGCCGAACCAGGTCTTCGAGGGCGCGTAGGGTCTCCTCGAGGGGCGTTTCCGGATCGAAGCTGTGGACTTGGTACAGGTCGATGAAGTCGGTCTGCAAGCGGCGCAAACTCAGTTCGACGGCGTCGAAAATGTGACGGCGGGAGAGGCCCTCGTCGTTGATCTCGTCGCCGACCTTCATGCGACACTTGGTCGCGAGGACGAAGCGTTGGCGTTTGCCCTTTAGCCATTTGCCGATGATTTCCTCGGTGCGGCCCGCGGTTTCCGTCGAGGGGGGCACGGGATAGACGTCGGCGGTGTCGATGAAGTTGACGCCGTGCTCCGCCGCTTTGTCCATGATGGCAAAGGACGTTTTCTCGTCGCACTGGTAGCCGAAGGTCATGGTTCCCAGGCAGATTTCGGTGACCTTGAGGCCGGTGCGACCCATGCGGCGGATTTTCATACTGTGCCTTTTCCTTCTTTGACGTTAGCACGACGCGCAAGCGAGTGAGTCACTCGCTTGCGCGCCGTGCTAACCAGCGGGCCACGTAGCGAAATCGATGACAAGCGACTCAGCCATAGTAA
>Ga0163144_10002371_pt1 | contig 43650 bp, 41 predicted proteins | sample OliLak19BULKMAT1_FD_123175 | JGI IMG/M metagenome (GOLD analysis project Ga0163144, IMG submission 123175) | Freshwater microbial mat bacterial communities from Lake Vanda, McMurdo Dry Valleys, Antarctica - Oligotrophic Lake LV.19.BULKMAT1 | ecosystem: Environmental > Aquatic > Freshwater >...
CTCAGTCAGCGCCCAGTTCGACAGCCTTAGCTTCAACCGGTTCAACCTGCTCTGGGCACCCTGACGGGCGTCGTGTTCAGCCTCGCCAACGAGGTGACCTCCACGAGTGCGACCATCTCCGGAAACTTCAGTGGTGGAGAGGGCGGCAGTGCGACGGCTCAGAATACTTCACGCTTCCGCGTGGCGGACCGCGCGGTGTTGCCGGGCGCGACGAATGTGTTCGACAGCAACGGAGCGGCAACATCCTTCTGCAGCACGTCCGGTGTTTCATGCAGCAACTCCAACAATTCCTCGGAGACCCAGCCGATTTTTCCGGCGAGCGCGACCCTCGCTCTTCCGACTGACTTGTGCGCCTTCATCGACGACGGTGTTAACAACTTCTTCGCGATGTGGCTCTTCATGTCCCAGTCGACGAGTCTCCAGGGTTGCTTCGGCGGAAGCTGCATCGCCGAGGGAAGATCCTCATGGCGGGGCAGTCTCACCGTCGAATTCTTGTTCGATCCGGCCGTGGTTCCAGTGCCCGCACCGGCAACCCTCGGGCTGCTCGGCGCATCTCTGATCGGCCTCGGCGCCGCGCGGCGTCGACGCGCCTGAGACGACGGCGTTTTCGCGAGGATTTGACGCGACGCGTCAGACCCTCGACTGCGCTGAGACCGGGACCGGGGTGATCATGTGGCACGCCACGTGATGCGCCGGGCTCGCCTGCACGAGCGCCGGTTCCTGGGTACGACAGGCCTCGCCGACGCGTTGCGCGCAGGGACAGCGGGTGTGGAAACGACACCCCGTGGGTGGCGCGGCCGGCGACGGCAATTCGCCTTCGAGCACGATGCGCGTGCGACGCTGGCGCGGATCCGGGACCGGAATCGCCGACAACAGCGCTTGCGTATAGGGATGCGCCGGCGCGGCGAAGAGCCGGTCGACCGGCGCGATCTCCACCAGCTTGCCGAGATACATCACGCCGATGCGGTCGGAGATCTGGCGCAATGCGGTGAGCCCATGCGCGATGAAGAGGTAGGACAGCCCAAAGCTGCGCTGCAGGTCGGCGAGCAGATTGAGCACTTGCGCCTGCACCGAGACGTCGAGCGCGGAGACCGGTTCGTCGCAGACGATCAGCTTCGGCTTCAGCGCCAGCGCGCGTGCGATGCCGACCCGCTGGCGCTGGCCGCCGGAAAGCTCGTGCGGATAGCGATCGGCATGGCCGACCGAAAGGCCGACCGCGTCGAGCAGCTCGGCCACCGCGCGCGTCTTCGCCGCGCCGCGGTGCAGATCGTGGATCTCGAAAGCCTCGCCGACGATCGCGCCGACGCGCAGGCGTGGATTGAGCGAACCATAGGGGTCCTGGAACACGATCTGGATCTGGCGTCGCAAGGCGCGCAATTCGGCGCCGCTGAGAATCGCCATGTCGCGCCCCTCGAACAGCACGCGGCCCGCGGTCGGCGGCTGCAGCCCAACGATGACGCGGCCAAGCGTGCTCTTGCCGCACCCGGATTCGCCGACGAGGCCGAACGTCTCGCCGCGCTCGATCGTGAACGAGACGCCATCGACGGCTTTTACCGCGCCGTGATCGCGCGCGAACAAGGCGCCGCCGCCGAGCGGAAAGTGACGCCTGAGATCCTGCACTTCGAGTAGCGGAGTCGCATTCACGATGTGATCCGATCGCGCGCCAGGAAACACGCCGCGCGCCGCCCGGGTGCGATCGCCTCGAGCGGCGGCGATTCCACCCGGCAGCGATCCTGCACATGGACGCAACGGGGTGCGAAGCGGCATCCCCTCGGCATCGCATGCGGATCCGGCACGGCGCCGTCGATCGCGGCGAGCCGCCCGCGCGGCAGATCGAGGCGCGGCATCGAGGCCAGTAGCGCCGCGGTGTAGGGATGCACGGGATTGGTGAAGATCGACAGCACGTCGCCCTCTTCGACGATCCGGCCGGCATACATCACGACCACGCGCTCGCACATCTCCGCGACGATTCCGAGATCATGGGTGATGAGCATCACCGCCATGCCGAGCTCGTGCCGCAGCTTCCTGATGAGTTCCAGGATCTGCGCCTGGATCGTGACGTCGAGGGCGGTCGTCGGTTCGTCCGCGATCAGCAGCCCCGGATCGCAGGCCAGCGCCATCGCGATCATCACGCGCTGGCGCATGCCGCCGGAGAGCTGATGCGGATATTCGTTCAGGCGCGTCGTGGGCGAGGAGATCCCGACCAGGCGCAACATCTCGGCCGCGCGCGCCAAGGCCACGCCGCGCGACGCGCCGCGATGCAACTCGACCGCCTCGGCGATCTGCAGCCCGATGGGAAGCACCGGGTTCAGTGCCGCCATCGGCTCCTGATAAATCATGCCGATCGCATTGCCGCGGACCCTGCGGATTTCTGCATCGTTCATCTTCAGCAGATCCTCGCCCTCGAAGAGGATCTCGCCGGAGACCCGGCCAGGCGGCTCGGCGATGAGGCGCATGATCGACAGCGACGTCACGCTCTTGCGCAGCCGGACTCGCCGACGATGCCCAACATCTCGCCGCGATCGAGCGTGAAGTCGATGCCGTCGACGGCGGTCATGCGCCCGCGCTCGGTAATGAATTCCGTGCGCAGGTCGCGGATCGCGAGCAAGGGAGATTGGGACGACATCGTCGGGCTCGGCGTCAGATCAACGCGCCCTTCTGGATCAGGCTATTGCGCAGCAGCCGCGGATCGAGTTCGCGCGGCCTGACGCCGTGCTGCAGGCTGAGGATCGCCGCGGTGCCGGAAGCCTGCCCCATCGCCATGCCCGGCCCCATCACGCGCACCGAGGCCTGCCCGTCATGAGTCGCGGAGACGCAGCGGCCGGAGAGCAGCAGATTGTCGATCTCCAGGGGCAGCAGGCAGCGATAGGGCACCTGGTAGAACTCATCACCGGGCAGATGCAGCCGCACCGTGCCGCGACCTTGCGCATGATCCTCGATCGGCCAGGAGCTGCGGCAGATCGCATCGTCGAATTTCCGCGCGCCCAGCACGTCCTCCCGCGTCAGCACATACTCGCCCATGATGCGGCGCGTCTCGCGAATGCCGAGCTGCGGTGCGATCGCATCGATGCGCGCAGTTTCGAAACCCGGCACGTACTTCACGAGGAAGCGCGCGAAATCGTCGACCTGCCGCCGGCCTTCGAGGTGACCTTGCGTGAGGCTCCAGGGATCCGTGCCATCGATGCCGGCGACACGGCTCATGTTCACATGGACCTTGCCCGGCTGCGGCGACGGCGAAAAGGAGCCGCTGATGCGCGGGAAGCTGAATTCGCCGGCATCATTGGTCTCGATCAGCAGGCGCTTGATCTCCGGCTCCGGAAACGCCATCGCGCGCTCGACATCCACATCGCCCATGTAGAAAACCATCGTCGGCGCCTGAAGATTGCCGTCCTGGTCACCCTTCTCGAACGGCGCGCCGGCGAAGGCCGCGACGTCGCCGTCGCCCGAGGCATCGATCACGCGCGCCGCGAGGATGACCTCGCGTCCGCCCTTGTGTTCGACGACAGCGCCGCGGATCTCGCCATGGCTGATCAGGGCCTCGACGGCGACGGCCTGGAACAGGATCTCCACGCCGGCCTCCAGCAGCCAGCGATCGAGCACGACCTTGAACATCTCGTGATCGATCTGGAAGCGATGGCGGTATTTGTAGCCCGCATTCACCGCCGCGAGCCGATCCATCGCCTCCTTCGCCACGCCGCCGACCAGCAGCTGGTGCGTCGAGTCAGGCCCGCAGGTGTAGACGCCGCAGAACACGCCGACCATCGCCGCTGTCGCCGTACCGCCGAGGAAGCCGTAGCGATCGAGCAGCAGCACCTTGGCGCCCATGCGCGCCGCCGCGATCGCCGCGCTGCAGCCCGATGTCCCGCCGCCGATCACCAGGACGTCCACCTCGCGCGCGATGCGCGTCCGACGGGGCGGCTCGGCGATCTCGGCATCGCTCCGGTTGAACTCGATGGCCATGGTTCACTTCTCTGCGTGTCTGAGTTTGGGGTCGAGCAGATCGCGCAGGCGATCGCCGACAAGATTGATCGCGACGACCGTCATGAAGATCGCGAGACCGGGGATCGCCGCCACCCACCAGGCATTGCCCATGTAGCTGCGCCCGTCAGCGATCATGCCGCCCCAGGTGGGAATTCGCGCCGGCACGCCGAGCCCGAGGAAACTCAGCGACGCCTCGTACAGGATCATCCGCGCCACCAGCAGGCTGCTGATGACGATGATCGAGGAGGTGAGGTTCGGCAGCAGGTGGCGCAGGAGAATCCGCAGCGTGTGCGCGCCGAGCGCCTGCGCGGCCTGGACGAATTCGCGTTCGCGCAGCGCCAGCGTCTCGGCGCGCACCACGCGCGCGTATTGCACCCAATGCGCGGCGCCGAGCACGACGATCAGATTGAGCAGGCTCGGGCCCAGCACGGCGATCACGGCGAGGATCAGCACGAGGAACGGCACCGCGAGCTGCACGTCGGCAAGGCCCATGAGCAGGCGCCCGAAGCGGCGATCCTCGTAGCCTGCGATCAGCCCGATGCTGACGCCGAGCAGCGCCGCGACGGACACCGCGGCGATACCGACCAGCAGCGACACCCGCGCGCCGACCATCAACCGGCTCAGCAGATCACGGCCGAGCGCATCCGTGCCGAGCACATGCAAACCGATTTCCGAACGCGCCATCGGCGGCAGCAGCCGGCTCAGAATGTCCTGCGCCGCCGGATCATGCGGCGCGATGAACGGGGCCAGCAAAGCGGTCGTTACGACGACCGCCAGCACGACCAGGCCGAAAGCCGCGAGCCGGCTGCGAAGGATCCGATCGAGGAGGTTCATTTCAGCCGGATCCGCGGATCGAGAACCGAGTAGGCGATGTCGACACAGAGATTGATCGACACCACGATCACCGCCATGAAGACGACGAAGGCCTGCACCACGGCGAAGTCACGATTGGCGATCGCCTGGATCGCGAGCCGCCCCATGCCGGGGTAGGCGAAGATCTCTTCCGTGATCACCGCACCGCCGAGCAGCGCGCCGACTTGCAGGCCGATCACGGTGATCGCCGGAATTGCGGCGTTGCGCAGCGCGTGGCGCAGCACGACGATCCTCTCGCCCAAGCCCTTGCCGCGCGCCGTGCGGATGTAATCCGCCTGCAGGACTTCGAGCATGCTGGCGCGCAACAATCGGCTGATCAGCGCCGTCGAATAGGCCGCGAGCGTGATCGCCGGCATCACCAGATGCGCCCAGCTGCCGCGCCCCGAAGGCGGCAGCCATTCGAGATGCTCCGAGAAAATCAGGATCAGCATGATGCCGAGCCAGAAGGTCGGGAAGCTCTGGCCGACCACGGTCACCAGGAGACTTGCGCGGTCGAAGATCGAATCCCGTCGCGTCGCCGCGTAGATCGCGGTGGGCACCGCGAGGAACACCGCGAGCAGCAGCGCGGCGCCGGCGAGCTGCAGGGTCGCGGGCAAACGATCGAGCACCAGCGGCATTGCCGGCTCCTGGTGGCGCAGCGAGCGCCCGAAATCGCCCTGCACGGCGCGACTCAGGAAATCGAGATACTGCACGATCAACGGGCGGTCGAAGCCCATCCGGCTTCGGAAGCGCGCGATCTCCTCGGCGGTCGATTCCGGCGGCAGAAACAGCGATGTCGGATCGCCACCCAGCCGGACCAGCAGAAACACCAGCACCGAGACGCCGAGGATCACCGCGATGGCGTAGGCGATCCGCGTCGTCACATAGCGCAGCATTCTACCGCAGCCCGGCCTTGCGCAGATCGATCATCGAATCCGTCCGCGGCGTCCAGACCAGGCGGCTGCTCGCGGCGTAGATCAGCGGCGGCACGAAAAACGGGATATGCGGCGCTTCCTCCTTGATGATCCGCGCGGCGGCGCGATAGGCGTCCATGCGTTCCTTCTCGTCGAGCGTCGAACGGCCCTTGATCAGCAACGCGTCGAGCTCGGCATTGCTGTAGTAGCTCTGGTACTGGCCCGTGAAGAGCAGCGGATACCAGACGAGATCGGCATCGAGTCCGCTCCAGCCGCCGAAGCTCAACCCGTCACGCCCCTTGCGCTCCGAGATCTGCGCTCACACGCCGGCCTCGACGTAGCGTAGCTCGACCTCGATGCCGATGCGCGCGAGATAGCCGGCGACGGCTTGCGTGACCTCCTTGTCCTTGAGGTAGCGCCCCTGGCGCGTGATCAGCGGGATCTTGAAGCCATTGGGATAGCCGGCCTCGGCGAGCAGCTGCTTGGCGCGTGCGGGATCGTAGGGGTAGGGCTTGATCGTGTCGTCATAGCCGAAGGCGCTGCGCGGCAAGGTCACCGCGATTCGCTCGCCGAGACCGTTCAGGAGCGCGCGCTGCATCGCGTCGGCATCGATCGCGTAGTTCAGGGCCTGGCGCACGCGCTTGTCCTGCAGCGGACCAGGCTTCAGCGTGTCGAGACCCACGAAGTAGAGAAGATCGCTGGCGACGTTGAGCACGCGCGTCCGGTCCGGCCGCTGCTCAGGCCCTGGATCTCCTCCGGCGGAATATCGCCGCCGAGATCGATGCCGCCGCTCTTGAGTTCGGCGATGCGCGCACGCGCTTCCGAGATCGGGCGCCAGACGATCCGCCTGATCCTAGGCGCCCCATCCCAATAGGCCGGATTGGCCTCGATGACGACGCGCTCGTCCTTCACCCATTCGACGAAACGATAGGGGCCGGTGCCGATCGCACGGCGATTGAGCGCATCCGGGCCGTTGTCCTTCACATGTTTAGGTGGAACGATGAGCGCCGCGAACGACGCCTCGAACAGAGTCGACAACATGGTCGGATAGGGTTTCTCGGTGACGAAGCGCACCGTGAAGGGATCGACGATGTCGACGCGCTTGATCACGGCGATGCGCGAGCGATAGGGCGAGTTGAACGCAGGATCGAGCGCGCGGTCGAAGGTGAACTTCACCGCCTCGGCATCGAAGGCCTCGCCGTTGTGGAACTTGACGCCTTGTCGCAGCTTGAACTCCCAGATCGTCGGGTCGGGATTGCTCCAGGCCGTCGCGAGCAATGGCACGAACTTGCCGCTCGCATCCTTGGTGACCAGCGCCTCGTAGACGTGGAAGATGATGTTCGCCGTCGGAAACACCGAATGCTTGGCCGGATCCATCGTGTAGGCATCGGCGCCCTGCGCCACCACGATCGTATCGGCAGCCGGCGATTGGGCGATGACGTGAGATGCGCCCAGTCCGGACGCTGCCAATGCGGCGCCGGCGAATTTGAGTGTGGAGCGACGGTGGAGCATGCGCATTCTCCGCGGCAGGAGGAAAAATCCAGGTTCGCTCATGCCGATCAGCTCTCGGAGTCGGCGCAGAGCGCGATGGCGGCGAAGGTATCGAGTCGATCCAGGCGAAACCAGATTTCGTTCCCGTCGCGGCGCAGCGTCACGGGCATGTCGCTGTCGAGGCGCCGGGCCCGCACCGCGCGACTGGTGACCGCGACGTCGAACCCGGCGAGCGCGATGGTCGCGATGTAGGGCTTGCTCTGCAGCGCCGCATTGTTGATGAGGTGCAGCAACTCGCCGTCGCGATGCGCATAAAGAATGCATTCCACGGCTGGCGGCGCCGCGGTCCGGATTGGCGGCGCACCGACCACCTGCGCGAGGAGATGCCCGAGAACGGCTGGATATTCCGGAATTGCGAAGTGATGATGCAGCGCACCGATCCGCCATGGCAACCACCACGCCCGCCCAGCGTCATGGCGGCGCCCGATCAGTCCCGGATCCGTCCCCGCCCCCTCGACGATCGTGAACTCCGGCGCGTTGTTGCTGAACGGACCGACGACCCGCAGATCGCCTTCCGAGTCGGCGAGCGCCGGCGACCAGAAGGCGCCGTCGGCACCGACATGCGGAATGCCACCGAGGATCTCCTGCAATTCCGGATAGACGAGCCGAAAATAGGCGCCGCCGAGACTGCGGGGCGCGCCAGGCAGTGCTGGCAACGCTGACAGCACCGCGCGCGTGCGCCGCCTGCCGTCGCCGTCGCATGCCCCGAAATCACCCGTCGCGATCACCACGCCGCCGCCGCTGACATAGGCGTCGAGCGCGGCCGCATCGTCGTCGCTCAGACACGAAACCGCGGGGAGCACGACCACCGCGTAGCGCGCCAGTTCCTCCCTCGTCACGCCACCATCGGGCAGCAGATCGCAGGGATAGCGAAGCGCCGTGATCATCTCGTAGACGCCGCGAAATTCCGCGACATGCCCGTGCACGCGCGCATCGCCCGCCGCGCGACCGCCATCCGGCCCCCAATCGATGCTGTCCTGGGAGCGCAGCACGGCGATGCGCGCCAGTGACGTCAAATCTCGATACCAACGCGCATTGCGGGCGTGGAACCGCGCAAAGTCACGCATCGCCGCGACCGCCCGCGGATCATCCAGCGCGAGCCGGCCATTGATCGCCGGCATCGGCGGCGCACCATGCGCCGCGCCCTGGATCAGGCTGCGCACGAGGCGATCGCCGGGGATCGCCGTCTGACGGCTGGCGAAGAACGCGGAGCCGGAATGGACGAGCATCGGCGCCACGCCGGGCTTGACCGCGCGCGCGAGCAGCGCCTCCTCGGCCGCCCAATGTGTCCATTGCGGCTGCGGATCGATCGGGTTCACCACGACAGGGTTGGAGCATTGCGCGCTGACGATGTCGGCGATGCCCGCCATCGTGCGATAGCTCCAGCCGTCGCGCAGATGATGATAGGGGATCAGCGCGGTACCCGGTGCACTCGCATGCACGAAGTCGCGCACGCGCGTGAAGAACGCCGCGAGATAGTCCTGACGCCACCGCTCGTAACCCGGCGTGCGCTCGCCTGATTGCGGCACGGCTGCGCCCGTCGCCGCGCGCACCACGGCCTCGCAGCGTGCGCAGTGGCAGCGTCCGACATTGAGGTAGTTGAAGAAGAATCCATCGATGCGATAGCGCGCCAGCATCTCGTCGAGCATCGCGAAGGCCTCGCGCTGCCAGAACGCACCGGTCGCGCAGGTCTGCGGCATCTCCCAGATCAGTCGCGGCGCACCGTCGACGTCGCGGGTGAACCAATCGGGATCGCGCGTGAGCCAATCGGCGCGCCCCTTGCTGATGTCGACACGCACGATCGCGCGCAGGCCCCGGCGATGCGCGGCGTCGATCACCGTGCCGAGAAAATCGCCCTGGAGATGCGGATTGACCTGCTGGCTCGACAGCGCAGTCGGATACCAGGTCGAAAATCCGGCGCCCATGGAGAGATACGCGTCGGCCGACATCGCCTTCGCCTCGTCGATCAGCGCCGCCGGGTCGAGACCGATCGCGTCACGTTCGCGCAGCAGATGCTGGAATACGCGTACGGGCTGATGCCACCACGCCTCGCTCATGTCTGCCGCTCCGGATCCAGCACGCCGATGCGGCGATACATGCGGCGGATCGGTTCTGCCAGGCGCGACGCCGCGTCGTAGATGCCGGCATTCGCGCGCAGGCGACGCGCTGCGAGCTCGCTCGCCTCGGCCCAGAGCGCATCTTCATCGATGGCGAGACAGCGTCCTTGGCGCATGACGATGCGGCCAGCGACCATCGTCATCTCGACGCCGCTGCCGTTCTCGCTCTGCACGAGCTGACGCACCGCATCGTTGAGCGGCGCGAAAGCCGGGGAGCGCAGGCGAAAGAACGTAAGATCGGCGGCGAACCCCGGTGCGATCGACCCGACCCGATCGCCGAGCCCGATGGCGCGCGCGCCGCCGCGCGTCGCCGCCACCAGCGCCTGCTCGGGGCCGACCCAGGATTCCGGCGCACGCGCATGCAGGGAATGCAGCAGCGCGGCCCATTTCGCCGTTTCCAGGAGATTGTTGGAATCGTTGCAGCACACGCTGTCGGTGCCGAGGCCGATCGTCACGCCGCGCGCCAGCAACTCGGGCACCCGGCACACGCCGCTGCCGAGCTTCGCGTTGGAGACGGGATTGTGAATCACCGCGGCGCCAGCCCGCGCGATAAGGTCGAAATCCGCCGGTTCGGCCCAGATGACATGTACGAGGCTGGCGCGCGGCGACAGCACGCCGAGGCGATGGAGATGCACGATCATGCTGCAGCCATAGAGCCGTTGCGCCATCACCTGTTGGGCGCGCGTCTCCAGCACGTGGCTGTGGAACGCAATCTCGCAGCGCCGGCTCAGCTCGCCCGCGCGTTCGAGCAGCTCGTCCGAGCAGCGCTGCGGACCGGAGGGGCCGATCGCCACGCTGATGCGCCCATCGCGCCCATGCCACGCGCGGACGAAGCGCTCGACGATCGCGATCTGCTCGGCAGCCGGCATCAGCGCCGTGCGGCCATAGGCTTCTTGCGTCGACGGCGGCAACTCTTCAGCCTCGAAGGGCAAGGTGTCGATGACCGGACGATCGGCGACCACCGGCGCGATCACGGCGCGGATGCCGATCTCGCGATACGCGGACGCGACGGCTTCGAGCCCCGCCGGGTCGAGATCCGGCGAGAAGCGGATGTGATCCAGAACGGTCGTGGTGCCCGTGCGCAGCATCTCGATCGCACCGAGCAGCGCGGAGACCTGAACCTCGCGCGGCGTACGGCCTTCGCGACCGACGGCGGATGACAGCGACCACAGCTCCAGCGGCAGATTGGGCGCCGTCCCGCGCACGAGATTGTCGGGCGAATGCGTGTGCGCGTTGACCAGGCCGGGTGTCACGAGCAGATCGCGTGCGTCTATGATCTCATCAACATCCGTCGACGCGACGCCGCCCGCGGCGCGCACCTCGACGATCTCGCCATCGACGATCTCGATGTCGCAGCGCTCGGCGCGATGGCCGGTCGGCGTCGGCAGCAGGCAGAAACCACCGGTGATCCGGATCGTGGTCACGCGCCTGGCGTCCCGCTTGCGGCGTCTAGGCTGCACCTGGTCAACCAAATCGGGCGGGCGCCGTGGAAGCCGCCCTTGAGCGCGACGCCGCAACTGCAATTGCGCTCGACCGGCATATGCGCGACCGCATGGGTGATCGCCTGCTCGACGAGATCGTGAAGCCCGCCGGTGTAGTAGAACTCGGCCATGCTGCCGGCGCCGAAATGCGTCACCGCCGGCGCCATGCCAGCGCCGAAATTGATCACCGGCGCGATCGAGGCGAAGCACAGCTCCGCCTCGCGCGCTAGCACCACTTCGGGCACCAGCGGCGTGCCGACGATGTCGCCGCCGTCGCGCTGCAGCGCGCGGATCTCGGCCGGCGTCTCGAAGCGCGGCCCCTCGGTGCAGGCGAAGACGCCGCGGTCGATGACGCGCGGGCTCTGTCGCGTCGCGGCTCTGGTGAGCACAGGCCGCATCTGCGGGCAGAACGGCTCGGTCATGTCGACGCGTACCCAGCATTCCTCGTCGTCGAACAGCGACAAGACGCGATGCTTGGTGCGATCCAGGAAATCATGCGAGATGACGATGTCGCCGGGCCGGATCACCGGATTCACGGAACCGATCGCATTCTGTGAGATCACGCGCTCGACGCCGAGTTCGCGCAGCGCCCAGATATTGGCGCGGAAGTTGATCTTGTGGCTCGGCACCGTCATGGCAGGGCCGTAGCGCAGCACGATCGCCACGTCGCGCGCGCCGATCTGCCCCGTGACGATCTCCGCCGCGCCGAAAGGAGTCGCGATGGACTGCGTGCGACGACCGCCCACCAGCTTCTCCGACGCCGCGCTGGTGATCAGCCCGACGGGCCGTGACGTCATGTTGCCCCTCTCCCGCTCAATTCAGCGCGCATAATGGCGCAAGATGCGTTGCTTGATCGCATGCTCGTCGATGCGTGTGAACTGTCCGTCCGCGAAGACCGTCTCGCCATTGACGATGACGCGACGCACATGCCGCGGCCCGGCCGCATAGACGAGATCCGACATCACGCGGTCCGCGCTCAGGCCGAGTGGATGATCGAGATCGAGCACGACCAGATCGGCGGCCTTGCCGATCTCGAGGCTCCCGATCTCGGAGTTCCAGCCGAGGACCCGCGCGCCCTCGAGCATGGCCATCGCCAGCGCGTCACGGTTCTCGATCAGCGCGCCATCCAGGCTGCTCGCACGTTGCAGCAGCGCCGCGAACTTCATCTCCTGGAAGATGTTCAGCGAATTGTTGGACAGCGTGCTGTCCGTCCCGAGCCCGACGGGAATGCCGCGGCGGCGAAATGCCGGCACGGGTGCGATGCCGCTCGCCAGCTTGGCGTTGCTGATCGGGTTATGCGAGACGCCGGCGCCGCTGCGCGCGAGCATCGCCATCTCCTCGTCATCGACCCAGACGCAATGCGCGAGAATCGTGTCGTGATCGAGCAGGCCGAGGTGATCGAGATGGGCGATCGACCGTCGCCCATGACGTTCCAGCATCAGCTCGATCTCGGCGCGATTCTCGGCGGCGTGGATCACGACCGGCAAATCGAGATCGTCGGCCGCGCGTTTTATCTCCAGCAACAGCTCGGGCGTGCAGTTGTAGGGCGAGTGCGCGCCGACATAGAAGCGGCACAGCGGATCCGCGCCACGGGCTCGATAGCGCGCTTGATCTCATCCAGCGCCAGCGGCCAGTTCGGACGGCCCGCCGCGCGCAAGCTCGGCGAGTTGGCCAGCGCGCCGCTCAGCGACCGCATGCCGATCCGGCTCGCCACTTCAGAGAAGATGTCCGCGCCATAGCGCGTGCAATCGCACGCCGTCGTGATGCCGTTGCGCAGCATCTCGAGCACGGCGAGGGTGCAGCCCTAGCGATTATCCTCCAGAGTCAGCGTCGACGTATGCGGCGCGAGCTGACGCGCCCAGGCTTGGAAATCGCCGACATCGCAGACGCCGCGATGAATGCCGAGCCCGCCATGCGTGTGGGTGTTGATCAGCCCGGGAATGACCACGCGCCCGCCGAAATCCTCGGCCCGGGGCGAAATCCTGCGCCGGGAGATCGGCGGACTCGCCGATCCAATCGATGCGCCCGGCGGCGATGCGCAAGGCGCCTGCCGGAATGCACCGGTGCGCCGCATCGCCGGTGTAGATGAACGCGTTGCGCAGGACGCTCTGCATCTGCTGGTTCTCGCTCGAAGATCGCAACGGCGATGAAATCGACGCGCGGCTAGAGCGAGCAGCCTAGCAGCGTCCTGCCGGTGGCCAAACCCCACAATCCATGCGCAATCCCTGCGCCCGATGCAATCGGATGAGGAATCTGTCCACGGTTCCGGCCCAACTACCGACCATGACCGCGCCACCCCAGGAATTGCACCACTCATGCGTTAGGGACCGTCAGACATCACCGGTTCGCCGGTCGTGGCATTGGCATGCCGCCGCCCTGCAGAATCCCCATCGGCATCATCGACCGTGGCGGAGGAAGCAGCTGCTCCGCCGTTTTCTTCTGGTCGTCGCTCAGCGACGCGTGGAGCGAGGCGAGCGCCGGTTTGAGGGCGCGGAGCGCGTCGAGGCGCAGCGCGACCAGATGCTCTTCATGCTCGAGTCGATCGACCATGCTCGTCGACGCCGTCGCTATGCCGGCCATGTGCGCGCGCGCGTCGCTCGAGCGCTTGGCTTGCGCACGCACGATTTCCACGAAACTATTCCATGTCGAGGCCTGCGCATCGGTGATCGCGATCTCGGCGCGCAGATAGGCGAGCCGTCCTGCGATCCTCTCGGTGGAGAATAGCCGCGTCAGATCGCCCTCACCGCCGCCCATCATGCCCATGGCGTGCCCCTGCATCATGGGCATCATCATTTGCATCATGTTTGCCATCATAGGATTGCCGCCCATACCGGCGGCGCCACCGCTGCTCGGTGTGGCGCCGGGTGTCGCGCCGGCGCCTTGCGCGGGGTGATGAGGATCTGATGCCGTCTGCGCGCCGGCTATCATCGGCACCACGAGTAGGGCACCGAGCGCAACGCGTCGAAGCCATGCTGTTGGATGTACCATCATTTTCTCCTTTGGGTTCTGCACGCTGACCAAGTCGGTCACGTCGGCTTGACGGCGTCGATTTGCGTGCGACGGTCAGCGACATTGGATTTCTTGTCGCACGACGCGTCGAGAGGTGCGGTGATCAGGATCAAGTTCTGCCGCCGTCGGCTGCCGCCTCATTATCAATCCTCGGTGGGGTCGATCGGCGCAGCCGATACGCGCCCCCGCCTCGTCCAGCGCATCACCAGCCAGATCGCCGCAAATACCATCCCACCCACCGCCCATAGACGCGCGCTGCGCGGCATGTGCAGGTCGGGAATCGTCGTGTAGGCGATCGCCAGGGCGAACCAGACCGCCGCGATCAGGCCTATGAGAGATCTATCGTTGCCCATCGGCCCATCCTCAATGCGCTCCCCCGCCGAGCGCGACCACGGGGAGGTTCTTCATCACGCCGAACACGATTGTCGTGGCGCCGTAAATGCCGAGCAGCAGCACGACGATTGCCGCAGGCCCGGTCCAGGCGTTTCCAGAGGTGTGAATGGCCGGAGACGAGGATGCGATGGATGTGAATTCCAACGCGACGCGCGCGTCGCGCGTCGTCGCGCCGATCAGCGTGCGCAGCAGCCCATAGGCGTAAACGAGCAATGCGCTGCCCATGATCGCAGCGCCGCCGCCAACGACCAGCATCAGCCAGCCCCAATGCGGCGGGGCCGCGCCATCGTAGTCGATCTGAAGCACGCGCCGGGGCACGCCGAGAAGCCCGGCGCCGATGCCCGCAGCCGCGAAGAGCAACAAGCCGCCGGTCACGATCCAGGGAATCAAGGTGAGCAACGATGGCCGCCAGAAGCGGCGCCCCGATAGGTGCGGCAACATCAGCATCAGCATCGCGAGCAGGCTGAGCGTCACCGTACCCACCGTCAGGAAGTGGAAATATGCCGGCACGAAAAAACTGTCGCTCAGCAGCGGCGCCAGCTTCTCCTGGATCAGGAAGAAGGCAAAGACGCCACCGAGCGCGAGGTTGATCACCGCGGCGCCGATGGCCGACATCGCCGGGTGGCGCCACGGCAGATGGCGCAACCATCCGAACAGCCCGCGTGCGCCTCCGGCTCGCGCCGTAGCTTCCAACGAGATGACCATCACGAGAAAGACGATGACGGTGGGAACGCCGACGAGCAGTGATAGCAACGAGCCCAGGACGCGAACCGACGCGGCCAGATTCGGTTCGAGGAACATGTGATGGAGCGACGTCGGCGGAACGAAGAACAGGTGAAGCGCGAAGATCCGCTTCGAGAAGCGGCTGCCCAAGATCGATGCCACGCCGGTCATGGTCTCGATCGCGACGTACCACACCAGCACGGTCGCCATCAGCGGCAGATAATGGAGGTTGTGAAAGAGGAGATGCCAGCCGGCCGCGTGATCGCTCGGCGCCGCACCGAACCACGCCGTCCACAGCGCTGCAGGCAGGAAGGCGTCGAACGCGGCAAAGGCGGTCACGATCGTCAACCCGGCCCAGGCGACCGTCGCGAAGGTCACGGTGGACCACTCGCGGGCAGCGCCTTCACGAAGAGCGCGCAGCGGCGTCGCGATCGCCGACACGGAGATCACAAGCATTCCGATCGCGAGCAGCAGATAGCCCAGATAGAACAGGAACGCGGGCCCGTGCGCATCGCCAACGAGTTCGGGCGATCCGTCGTAGAGCAGCGGCGAGCCGGCGAAAATCCCGGCGCCGCTGGAAAAGAACCCGGCGATCATGGCGAACGAACCCGCCCATGCGGCGGCCGGCCACGCGATCGTTGACCGCTGCTCCAGATAGACGACGGAGAAGGCGAGCAGCACCGCCATCTGGGCGAAGTAGAGCCAATAGAAAAACGCGGTGACGCCATGGCTCGTCATCAGGCGATAGCCGGTCTCCGGATGGATGTCGGCCAGGCTGGACCGAAGCAGCGCGGTTGCCGCGCCGAACACGATGCCCAGCGAGAGCGCAATGACCGCCATCGTGATCAACACTAGCAACAGCCCTCGATCACTCCGGCTCAGCTCTTCCGGACCGCGGAGAGATCGCGGCGCGGAAACATCCATCGTCATCGCTTGCATCCCGTCAGGTCACGATGATCCGGCCCATCATGCGGTCATGAGCGCCACCGCAATAAACCGAGCAATAGAGAAGGCGCTCGCCTGGCCGCGCGAAGCTCATCGTCTGATCGACGACGATGCCGCGCCGCAGACGCGTGATGCGGCTCCCCATGCCGAGATGGATCGCCGCGCCATGCGTGATGTCGACCGCCATCATGCGAAACCGATAGGGCCGGTCACGGTCGAGTCGAAGGATCGACGGCTCGAAGCCCCATTGAAACGCCATGAGATACGCATCGATCGCCGCCGGGCTGGAGCCTGGCCCCTGCGCGGCTCGCTGATTGTGGGCGCCATGTGCGGCGTGATCGCCCGGTCCGTCTGCGGCGAGCGGTCTCACGCTGCCATCGGGCAGGCCCCAGCGCGCGACGAATTCCTCGGTCTCGCGCCGGAACCGCGCGATCGCGGCGTCATGCGCGACAACCTCGCCATGGCTCGGCATGTCGGCGTTTGCGTCGATCATTGCCGAATGGCCGCCGTGATCGTCTCCAGATCGACGATGCAGGAATGGCAGTGGCGCCGCGCCAAACGCGGCCCAAACGCCTTACAGGCTCAGCAGGCTCAGGCCCGATGCCGTGACGAAACCTCGCCGGTGAGTCAAAGGCCGGGACTCGGTCATCGCGTCCTCCAGGTCTCGTGGCGCGGAACAACGCCATGCGCGTCCGGAACCACTCAAGTTTCGCGTCGCTGCGTGTCCGCCGCATTTCAAGATTGTAAGGAATTGTTGCGGTGACGCTCGGCGTCAGGTCCAGTTGCGCAGCTGCGAGCAGTCAATCCTTGGCGGTGAAATAAATTGCGGGACTTCCGCTTGGCATCCCGAAACGCCGCCTTAGCGAGCGCCGATGGCGAGCTCGCGTCCGCCGCGGTTGACCATCAGGCGCCAGGATCGCAACGGCGGAATGGCGATGGCGCGCAGTTCGGCAATGGTCGCGAGCGGTGCATCCTGGAAGGCATGGATGATGTCACCCGCCCGCAGCCCCAGACGCGCCGCCCCCGAGCCGGCGCTGACCTCGAGCACCGCGACACCGGTCATCACGCTGTCGACGCCGAGATCCTCGGCGAAGGCGGGCGACATGTTGGCGACACGGGCGCCGGCCAGGACATGGATGCCGCGCAGCCACGTCTCATGCCGCGGCGGATTGTCGGGCGGTGGGGCTGGCTGCACTTCGATCTCGAGCTGCCGGCCGCGGCGCAGAATCACGAGTTGCGCCGAGTCGCCCACCGGCCTGGTCGCAATGCGGTAGCGGAGCATGGCGAAATCGTCGACGACGAAGTCGCCGACCGCGAGGATGACGTCGCCCGGCACGATACCCGCCGCCGCCGCGGGTCCGCCTGCGTGAGTTTGCGTGACCAGGACTCCGCCGGGCCGGCGCAACCCCATCATCAGGGCCAGTTGGGGCGGCATGCGGATGCCCGAGATGCCGATCCAGGGCCGCACCAAATTCCGCCCGGAAACGGCCGCATCGACCACCGCGCGTACCATGTTGACGGGAACCGCAAACCCGACGCCTTGCGAACCGCCGCTTCGCGTGAAGATCGCGGTATTGATGCCGATCAGCCGACCGTCCATGGCGATCAGGGCGCCTCCCGAATTGCCGGGGTTGATGGCCGCGTCGGTCTGGATGAAGAAGCGAAAATCGCCGGTGCCGGCGCCGCTGCGGGCGAGCGCAGATACGATGCCGCTGCTCACCGACTGGCCGAGACCGAAGGGATTGCCGATGGCCAGCACGATGTCGCCGACGCTGAGCCGGTCCGAATCGGCGAATTCCAGGGTTGGCAGCACCTCTCCGGGGATCGCGACGCGCAGCACCGCGATGTCGGTGCGCCGGTCCGAGACGATGATCTCGGCCGGGAATACCCGGTCGTCGGCCAGCCCGACCAAAATGCCCTGGGCGTCCGCGATCACGTGATGGTTGGTGACGATGATGCCATCGGGCCGGACGATGACCCCCGAGCCCAGCGAGTTCGAGATCCGATCACGGGCGCCGTAGCCAAACAGGAATGCGTCGCTGAACAGGCGCCACAATGCAGTGTCGTGAAACGCCGGCGGGCTGCCGGAATTGTGCACCAGTTTGCGTGCGAAGATGTTGACGACCGCCGGCGCTGTCTTCGCGACCACGGGTGCGAAGGACTGCGCCTGCTCGACGCGTGTCGCGGGAACGATCGCGGGCGAAGCTTCGGCCGCGACGTTTCCCGATACGAGGGCAATTCCTGCGCACACCGCAGCGATGGCGGCACGCATGCACGCGCCCGCGCGTCGTTGCGTTCTCAGCTCTTCGCCCACATCATCGGCCCGCCCCGAAATACTGTGGCAGCACCGTAACGGCGACGATGATCCAATACATGGCGACCGCGAGATAGGCGGCTAGCCTGAAATGCGTGGTGACTCGCCGATCGCCCGGGAAGTCCTTGGCATTGAACTGGCTGTAGATGTCGCGCCATAGGGCGGCGGTCGTCTCGGCGACGATCTGCTCGCATTTCTCGATGTAGGAACGTTCGGTGTCGCCGCGGGGGCGACGGCGCAGATAGTCGCGGTAGAAATCGAACTCCAGCACCAGCTCGAGAAAGATGATGCGTGGATAGAGCGCGACGACACCGCGGTCGATGGTCTGAACGACATGATAGGCAAACCAGACAATGCAGGTCGCGATCGTGCTCGCGGCGATCATCAGCGGCAGGCTCGCGACCGATAGGCTCAGAAATACGAGCAGCCAGAATGTCGCCATCGAGGTGGCGAATCCGATCGCGTACCAAATATTGTATTGCCAGATGAGCGAGATGCGCTGGCTCTGAATTGCGGCGTATTCCGTCGCGTAGGCCGGACTCGCCGAACTCAGCTCATCGAGACTGCGTCCTTTCTCCCAGTGACGATTGGTCATCGAGCCCCTCCAGTGCGTATCAGGTCCGTCCCGGACCCAAAACCATTATGCGCAGGATCTTGCGATCCTCGCGCCGCTTCGCAGCGACCGGATCTCAGATCTGTCCAGGATTGTTGCGGCAGCATGGCGCGTCCAGCCAGCCCAAACGGCTCCTGATGCAAGTCGTTTGCGAGCCCTATCGACCGTCTCGAGCGAGAGCCATCGCTTCGACGGGCCGAGCGTGTCCCTCGAGCTCACGGTCCCCGAGAGGACGCCATGCAACCGGTCGCCCGCGCTCGCTTGTGGCGTCGACGAGGGCGCGCGACGCGATGAGAAGACAGCCTTGGGTTCGCGTCAGTCGCTCCAACCGCTGTGCGACATTCACGGTATCTCCGACGATGGTGTGTTCGACCATGCGGCCACGCCCGATGACGCCTGCAAATACTTCGCCGTAGTGGAGACCGATGCCGACTTCGAGCACGCCGGACGCGGCGGCCTCGATCGGAAAGGGTCGGTCACGCAGATCGGCGAGGATCGCGAGCGCCGCGCGCAGAGCCCGGTCGGCATCGTCGGGCTGGGGCTCGGGGGTTCCGAATACGGCGAGGACGCTGTCGCCGATGAATTTGTCGACGGCGCCGCCATGCGCGAAGACGTGTTCGACGATGCGCTCGCGAAACACCGCAAGAAGCTCTCCGACCTTGCCGGCATCGAGCTGTTCGGCGATGGCGGTGAAGCCACGAATATCCACGAACATGACTGCGACGATCTGGCGCGCGCCACCCCGATTCGCCGGATCATGATCGTCGGCGAGACGCTCGGCCACGGCCGGCGAGAAGAAGCGAGCCAAGCGCGATAACCGCTCGCGTGATTCGAGCGCCTGGCTGAGCATGCGGCGCGTCCGGGCATCGAGATAGACGAGCAACGAACCGGTGAGTGCGACGAGCCCGATCGGGACCAGGTGGGTGCTCATCACGCCGTCGCGAGGATCGGACAGCGGCGGTCCGGGATGCGGCGCTGCCATCGCGATGACCTCGGGCAACCATCCATCAATCAGCGGCAACCAAAGGCCGCCGAGCACCAATGCACAGGATACCGCATAGAGCATCAGGCCCGGCCGATAGCGGAGCGCGGTGTGAACGAGCACGACGTGAACCAGCGCGAATAGAGGCAGTGTCGGCGCCAGCGTGATTGGGAGGCCGGCCATATGGGAGGCCATGATGGTTCCCGCGATGACGGCGAGAAGATCCAGGGTCACGAAGACGTAGGACAAGAAGGGGCGATAGATCTGCAGCCACGCCAGCATCACGCCGGCGATCGTGACCAATGCATAGAGGGCGGCCACCGCGATCACGCCGTGCTGATCCGGCGACGCGGTATCGGCGGTCAAAGCAAGTGTCGAGAGGACGGCAAGCACGATCGTTCGGAATGCCGCCGCCACCAGCTCGCCGTGCTTCTCGGTTTCGCGCAGCACCTGCTGCGAATCGCGCGACGCAGCAACTTCCTTCGCATCCGATCGCATCCTGCGCTGTTGCTCTGCGGCGGGGGTGGGAGGCTGTCGAGCCAATGCCGTGCTCAAGCGGCGGACAGCATGTCGATCGACAGCCGGTGGCGACGGGGCCGGCGGCCGATCCTGAGCTTGACCTGGTTGTTCATCGATCGCTCCTCTGAGCCCTGAAGATCATGGTCTTAGGGCTTCGCGCAGACGTGCCGAGCGCGGAAGCCAGCGCGGCACCGCGCGTTCATAGACGAGATACGCCGCGCCGAACTGCAACCGCGAATCGGCTTCCTCGCGTCGTGCCAGCCGCACATAGGCGAACACCAGCACCGGATACACATACATCTCCGCAAACAGCGCGACGAGGAACGCCGTGTACGGGCCGAGCGTGCGCCAGTCGCGGCTGGTCTTCGGCTTCACGAAGCTGACCGCAAAGAACAGGAAGAACGCGACGTTGATCGCCGCGCGGCCCCGGAGACCATAGGCCGGTGCTTCCGTATGAGTCATGGCGGGCTCCCGTCATCGGTTCGCGTCGCGCGACCGATGTGGCTGGTCCCCGAGTCATGCCTGTGCCCGCCATGACCGCCGCGATGCATGAAGACATGCATCAGCGGGCAGGCGAGCAGCAGCAGATAGGGCAGAGCTCCCCAGAGATGCGCCTGATGCTCGAGCACCAGATAGAACCCGGCGATAGCGGCAAAGCCGCAGAAGACGTAGAGGCTGATCCGGCCTCGACGATCCGTGTTCTGCATCGCTTGTCGCTCCCGTCCCAAAACTTGCTGCGCTCGCCGGGTGACGCGAGAAATCGCGGCCTGGCCTGCGGACCAAAGATCGACGCGGCCGATTGCGCCGACGCCTCCGCTTTGTAACGGAGTGTTTCCCAGGTGCGCGATCTTGCCGCAGGGCCGTCGTCATCGACCACCCGGACCCGCGCGGCTACAGCTTGATCCGCCGGAGCCGTAGAGCATTGACGATGACGCTGACCGAGCTCGCCGCCATCGCCGCGGCGGCGAAGATCGGCGATAGCAGCAACCCGAAATGCGGGTAAAGCACGCCGGCGGCGAGAGGTATGCCGGCAGCGTTGTAGACGAAGGCGAAGAACAGGTTCTGTCGAATGTTGCGCATCGTCGCCTGGCTGAGTCGCCGCGCCTTCACGATTCCCGTGAGATCGCCCTTGAGCAAGGTCACGCCCGCGCTCTCGATCGCCACATCCGTCCCGGAGCCCATGGCGATGCCGACATCGGCAGCCGCGAGTGCCGGCGCATCGTTGACGCCGTCGCCGGCCATCGCCACCACGCGACCTTGCGATTTCAACCTGGCGATCACCGCGCTCTTCTGATCAGGAAGCACGTCCGCTTCGATTTCGGTGATGCCGAGTCGACGCGCGATGGCCTCCGCAGTCACGCGGTTGTCTCCGGTCAGCATGATCACCCGGATGCCCGCCGCCTTGAGCTGACTCAAGGCGTCGGGAGTAGAGGGCTTCACCGGGTCGGCGATGCCGATCACGCCGGCAGCGGCGCCGTCCACGGCGACATGGATCGCAGTCACGCCGTCGCGTCGCAGCGCCTCGGCCTCGGTCGTGAGCAAGCCCGTTTCGATCTTCTGTTCGGTCAGAAATCGTGCATTGCCAATCACGAGCTTGCGGCCGTCCGCCGTGCCGACGACGCCTTTGCCGACGGGGGAGTCGACGCCCTGTGGCTGAGCCAAAGTGAGTCCGCGTTCTTCGGCGGCCGCGACGATCGCCGTCGCCAGCGGATGTTCACTCGCGCGCTCGATGCTCGCCGCAAGCCGCAGCAGCTCGTCCTCACTCAAGCCAGCAACAGGATGGATCGCCACGACCTTCGGCTTACCCTCGGTCAGGGTTCCCGTCTTGTCGACCACCAACGTATCGACGCGTTCCATTCGCTCGAGCGCCTCGGCGTTCTTGATCAGGACGCCGCTCTGCGCCCCATTCCCGACGCCGACCATGATCGACATCGGAGTCGCCAGGCCAAGCGCACAGGGACAGGCGATGATCAGCACCGCGACTGCCGCGATGAGGCCGAATCCCATCGCCGGCGCCGGTCCCCACAGGGACCAGGCGACGAAAGCGATGAGCGCCACGGCGATGACCGCTGGCACGAAATAGCTGGCGACCTGGTCCGCGAGCCGCTGAATCGGCGCCCGGCTCCGCTGTGCCTCGGCGACCATCTGGACGATGCGCGCGAGCATCGTCTCGCGGCCGACTTTCTCGGCGCGCATGGTCAGTCCCCCGGTCTGATTCAGCGTTCCACCGATCAGCCTGGCGCCCGGCTCCTTGGTCACGGGCATCGACTCGCCCGTCACCATTGCTTCGTCGACGGCACCGCGCCCCTCCAGGAGGACGCCGTCCACCGGCACTTTCTCGCCGGGACGAACCCGCAGCACATCGCCAGCCACAATCTCGTCGAGCGGGGCTTCTTCGTCGCTTCCATCAGGTTTCACCCGCCGGGCCCGCTTCGGCGCAAGATCGAGCAGGGCCTTGATCGCGCCGCTCGTGGTCTCCCGTGCGCGCAGTTCCAATACTTGCCCGAGCAGGACGAGAACGGTGATCACGGCGGCCGCCTCGAAATAGACGGCGACCGCTCCTCCCGCCGAGCGGAAGGCCTCGGGAAAGCTCTGCGGCGCCAGCGTCGCGACAAGGCTGTAGACCCACGCGATGCCCGTGCCCATCGCGATGAGCGTGAACATGTTGAGATTTCGGGTCAGCAGCGACTGCCATCCGCGCTCGAAGAACGGCCACCCAGCCCACAAGACGACCGGCGTCGCCAAGGCGAGTTGCGCCCAGTTCGAATTCTGCTGACCCAGCCATTGGTGCAACCCCGTCATATGACCGCTCATCTCGAGCGCGAAGACCGGCAACGCTAGGCTCAACCCGATCCAGAAGCGTCGCGTCATGTCGACGAGCTCAGGATTGAGCCCGTCCGACAGCGTCGGGATCATCGGCTCCAAGGCCATGCCGCAGATTGGGCATGAGCCGGGCCCGTCTCTGACGATCTCGGGATGCATCGGACAAGTCCATCTCGCGCCAGCTGGCGCGGCATCGACGCGTGCGCTCCGTGCGGCCAGATATCGTTTCGGTTCGCGCACGAATTTCTCGCGACAGCTTGTGCTGCAGAAAAAATATGTCTGTCCATCATGCGCACTGCGCTGAGTTTCCGGCCGTAGCGTCACGGTCATGCCGCAGACCGGATCAATCGCCGTCTTGGCGTCTGATTGCATCGCGATGGCGGGAGGGCCGTCTTCAGGGTTGGCATGTTGGTGTGCGTGCCCTTGGTGGCCGTCGCCTCGATGTTCGCCATCACGATTACTCATGGATTCATCTCCTTCATCGAGTTGGCGTGAGACGCGATTTCGACTCTCGCACCTTCGGCTAGGCTATTTCGCGAATGCGTCTCGCGTCGCGCTCGCGCGGCATCGACACGGTAACCCGAAGTCCGCCTTCGGGCCGGTTCTCCAGGACGATCTCGCCCCCATGACCGTGGATGGCCGCCCGCGCCACCGTGAGGCCGAGGCCGCTCCCACCAGTATCCCGATTGCGCGATGCCTCCAGACGATGGAATGGCTCGAACACGAGCTCACGATCGCTCGGCGCGATTCCTGGCCCGTCGTCATCGATCGTCACGACGGCTTTAGTCTCCGCCAGCGCGAGTTTGACCCGAGCGCGCTCGCCATACGTGACTGCGTTCCCCAGGAGGTTTGCGAAGGCGCGTTTCACCGCCAGCGGGCGGCACGTGATCGCGGCATGCCGCGCACCGTCGAGCGCGACGTCATGGCCTGAATCCACGAGATCGTCGCAGAGCGTCTCGAGGATCGCCGCAAGGTCGAACGAGCCGACCTGCTCGCTGCTGTCGTCGCCGCGCAGGAAGGCGAGGGTGGAGTCGACCATGGCGTTCATCTCATCGATGTCGGCGCCGATCTTGCGTCGGAGCTCGTCATCAGCAAGAAACTCGCTGCGCAGGCGAAGCCGCGTGAGCGGCGTCTTCAGATCATGCGAGACCGCAGCCAGCGACTGCGTGCGGTCCTGAACAAGGCGCCGGATCCGCGCTTGCATCTCGTTGAACGCGTGTGCGGCTTCGCGAATCTCACGTGGCCCCTCCTCTGGGAGCGGGGCGCCGGGAGCGTCGAGATTGAGTTCATGCGCGGCGCGCGCGAGCCGCCGCAGCGGCGCCGTCATCCACCGCACCACGATGATCGACAGCAGGACGATGCCGAGCGCCATCGCGGTCGTCGATGCCAGGACACCGTGTCCGGTCGCGGCGGGCTGGCGGAATAGGCTGGACGCAAAGTTGAGCCAACTCTCATCGGCGAGTTGCATCGACACGAGGATCATGTGGCGATCGGGCGCGCTGCGACCCTCAGGCGTCGTCCCCTCGTCCGCGTAAGCCACCCGGATCTGTTCGCGTTCGATGGCGGGGACGAGGTCGTGGAGGCGCGCACGCAGTGCTTCGGTGCGTTCGGTTTGCGCTCCCCGCAGACCGACGAGACTCCGTGGACTCCAGTGCACATCGAGGCTGGCGCTCGAAAGGCGATGCGCCGCCTGGTCGCGCTCCTCCGCGGCGACATCCGTGACGGCGCGCTTTATGGACACCATGCGCTCGGCGAGTTGCCGGTCACCGGACGAACTCGCCGCCGTCTCCAACCCGATCTGGTAGGCGGCGATACTGCAGAGATGAAAAAGCCCGAGGCCCAGCAGCATGAGCAGGATGGTACGGCCGGCGAGCGTATCGGGCGCACGCAGCCTCACAGCCGCTTGACCGCCGGCACGAATAGATAGCCCGCGCCGCGTATCGTCTTGATCAACTCCGCGCCATCTTCGGCCTCCAGCTTGCGCCGCAGCCGGCTGACCTGGACATCGATGCTGCGATCGAACGGCGACGCGTTGCGGTTTCGCGCCAGATCGAGAAGCTGCTCGCGCGACAGCACACGTTGCGGATGCTCGACGAGGGCGAGCAGAAGTTCGTACTCCCCGCCGCTCAGGTCGACACCGATACCTTCTGAATCGGTAAGCTGCCGACGACGCGTGTCCAGGCGCCAGCCGGCGAACTCGATGTGATGTCCGCTCGGTCGCGTCGCCTCGCCTGGATTGGTCGAGCGCCGCAGGACGGCCCGAACGCGCGCAAGCAATTCGCGCGCGTTGAAGGGCTTGGTCACGTAGTCGTCCGCGCCCATCTCGAGACCGACTATGCGGTCGGCCTCGTCGCCTCGCGCCGTGAGCATGATGATCGGCGTGCGCGCTCGGCTTCGGATCTCGCGACAAAGATCAAGCCCAGATGTCCCGGGGAGCATGAGGTCCAGCACCACGAGATCGAATGCCGCGTTCGCCATGGCTTCGCGCATTTCCCGGCCATCGCGGACCCCGGTGACGCGGTAGCCGAATTGCCGCAAAAAACGTCCGAGGAGCTGGCGGATCTCCGCGTCGTCGTCGACGACCAGGATGTGCGCCTCGGGATCGAGGAGATCGCTGCTCGGCGGCACGGAAGTATCAGATGGTTCGTTGGCGATCATGGAACGATCCCGCGCGGGTTGCCGTTTATGACCTGGTCAGATCTTCATCACTATGCGCGTCGGCGGCGCTCAGTCGAGCGGCGTGAATCTGGCCTGCACGGGCCGTTGCCCCGGCAGCGTCAATGACACCGCCACACGCATTCCTTTTGTCGCGCTGAATTTTCCGCGCGCAATCAGCGTATTGCCACCTGCTGGCTGAAATGTCACCGCTTCCTGCTTGCCGGCTGCAAGGACCGTTGCGGTTGCCGTCACGCCTTGGGAGTCGATCGGCTTGTCGTCGGCGTCGAGCACGTAGAGCGTCAGCGTCTCCAAGGCGGCGACCAACTCAACATGATTGTTCCCCATGTCCAGCATCTGTCCGCCATTCCGACCCTTGGTGGGTCCGTGGGCCATCGTCCGATGAGTGGTGATGGAGAGGCCGGCGATGCTGGCGAGTAGAAGGTGGCGTCGGATCACTGGGGCCTCCTGGGATTGTCATGAGGAACAACTCGGCGCGTGGTGAAGCGGTGGCTCGAAGCATGCGGGCGTCTTGTGCAGCGTCGGGCCTCAATAGGCATCCGCAGTCTTGAGGTCGCCCTGACGCTGTCGCAAGTGCTCCAGCGCGGGCTGGCCGAAGCGGTGGAACAACAACGGCGTGACGAAGTTGTCCAGCAGAGTCGCACTCACCAGGCCGCCGAAGATGGTGACGGCAACCGGATGCAGGATCTCCTTGCCCGGTTGATCAGCGCCGATCATGAGAGGGACCAGGGCCAGGCCGGCCGAGAGAGCCGTCATCAGCACGGGTGTCAGACGTTCCAGGCTGCCGCGCATGACGAGTTGGCGGCCGAAGCGTTCGCCTTCGAAGAGCGCAAGGTTCAGGTAGTGGCTGATCTTGAGGATCCCATTGCGTGTCGAGATGCCGGTGAGGGTAATGAACCCGATCATCGAGGCGACCGATAGCGGCTGGCCGCTGATCCACAGCGCGATCACGCTGCCAATCAGCGCCAGTGGGACGTTGCCCATGATGATGAGGGCCAGCACCGCCGAGCGATAGCGACCGTAAAGCACGACGAAGATCAAGGTGAGAGACAGCAGCGAAAGGATCGCGATCCGCTGCGCGGCTTCCTCCTGCGCCTGGAATGTCCCCTCCAGGGAGATGAAATATCCGGCTGGGAGCGTCATCGCAGCGTTGTCTGCCCGGATCGCCGCTACGATCGCCGACATGTCGGAACCATCGGTATTCGCCAGCACAACCATGCGGCGCCGAGTGTTCTCGCGAAGGATCTGATTCGGGCCGTCGGTGTCGACCACTTCGGCGACATAGCTCAGCGGGACTGGGCCGACTGGCGTCTCGATCAGCAGTCCGGCCAGTCCGGCCGTGGTGCGATCCGTCTCAGCGAGGCGGAGCACGACGTCAAAACGGCGGCTTTCGTCGACGACTTGTGAGACCACGCGTCCGTTCGACAGCATCTCGATCGATTCGGTGATCTGGGCCGGCGTGACCCCGAGCAGGGCCGCGCGCTGATAGTCCACGTTGACCTGCACCTGCGGGATTCGCACCTGCTTCTCGAGTTGGAGATCGACGAGCCCGGGGATCCTTGTCAATCGCTCGCGGATCTGCTCGGCGAGGATACGCATCGTGTCGAGATCATCGCCGTAGATCTTGAGCGCGATCTGCGCGCGCACGCCTGAGAGCATGTGGTCGAGGCGATGGGAGATCGGCTGTCCGACGTTGATGCTGGCGGGAACCACCGCAAGTCGCGCGCGAATATCGGCAAGGATCTCGGCGCGGCTTCGCGTTGAGCGCTTCAAGTCGACGTCGATCTCGCTGGAATGCACACCCTCGGCATGCTCGTCGAGTTCTGCTCGGCCGGTGCGGCGACCAACCTGTGTGACCTCGGGCACCTGCATGATCAGGCGCTCGGCAATCGTCCCGATCCGACTGGCCTCGACCAGCGAGATGCCTGGATTGAGTTGCAGGCTGATCGTAAGCGTTCCCTCGTTGAACGGTGGCAGGAACGCACGGGGCAGGAACGGAACCGATGCGGCCGCGGCGGCCACGCCGACTGCCACGAAGGCGAATACGAAGCGTGGGCGACGGAAGCACCACTCCAGCGCGCCCGCGTTGCCTCGCTTGAGCACGCGCACGATCAAACTGTCATGCTCGACCAGTTGTTTCATGCGCGGCAGCAGATAGAAGCAAAGCACCGGCGTGACGGTGATCGAGGTCACCAGACTCGCGAGGATCGAGACGATGTAGGCGATACCCAATGGGGCGAAGAGACGCCCCTCGATGCCCGATAGCGAGAACAGCGGCACGAACACGAGGATGATGATCATCGTCGCGTAGATGATTCCGGATCGAACTTCCTGGGAGGCGTGCGCAATGACGGCCAAGGCCGTTCTCGGATTTCCGCGCTCGCGGTTCTCGCGCAGCCGGCGGAAGATGTTCTCGACGTCGACCACGGCATCATCGACCAGCTCACCGATCGCGATCGCGAGTCCCCCCAAGGTCATGGTGTTGATCGAGAGCCCGAAATACTTGAACACGAGCACCGTGATCAGGATCGAGATCGGGATTGCCGTCAGCGAGATGACGGTCGTGCGCACGTTCATCAGGAACAGAAACAGCACGAGGGCGACCACGACGACCGCCTCCTGCAGAACGCGCTCGATGTTGCCGACCGAAGTCTGGATGAAATCAGCCTGGCGAAACAGGACTTCGCTCATCCGCACATCAGCCGGGACGACACGCGCCAGATCGGCCATCGCCAGCTCCACCTGCTTCGTGAGGCGGGTCGAATCCGCTCCAGGCTGTTTCTGCACGGAGATGATGACGGCCGGCTTGCCTTTGAAGCCAGCATCGCCACGCTTCAATCGCGCGGCATAGTCGACCGCGGCGATCCGGTTCAAGGCAATGGCCTGCCCAGCGCGATAACCGACGATGACGTTGCGCAGGTCATCGATCCGCGCCGTGCGCCCGACATTCCGGATCAGATATTCGCGGCCGCCCTGATCGACGTAACCGCCACCGGTATTCGCGCCGAATTGGCGCAGCGCCTGCGCGAGCTGCTCGCCGGTGATCTGCAGGATGTTCATTGCCGCCAGGTCGGGCATCACGCGGTACTGGCGCACTTCACCGCCGATCGGGATGACCTGCGAGACTCCGGGCAGCGTCAGCAGCCGCGGACGGACGACCCAGTCCGCGATCTCGCGCAGCTCCATGGCCGAGGTGCGTTCGCCCGAGAGCGCGATCAGCATGATCTCGCCCATGATCGACGAGATGGGTGACATCTGAGGGCTGACGTTGGCGGGCAAGGCCTGCCGAAGGGTGGTCAGGCGTTCCGCGATCTGCTGGCGGTTGAGATAGATGTCCGTACCCCAGTCGAACTCGACGAAGACGATCGACAGGCCGACCGACGACACCGAGCGAACGCGCGTCACACCCGGCATGCCGTTCATCGCGGTCTCCAGCGGGAACGTCACCAGGAGCTCGACCTCTTCCGGTGCGAGGCCCTCGGCCTCCGTCATCAACGTCACGGTCGGCTTGTTGAGGTCCGGAAAGACGTCGATCGGGATCTCGCGCAAGGAGATGACGCCATAGATCACGAGGATCGCCGCCGCCACGAGGACGAAGAGGCGGTTGCGCAGGCTCGCATTGATGAGAAGGTTGAACATCGCGGCACCAGCCTCAGCGGATCTGGTTCAGCATCTCGGCCGCCGATATGACGATGCGCTGATCGGCCTCGATGCCGGCGACGACGACGATGCGCTCGCCATCCAGCGACTCGATCCGGACCGCGCGTGGCGCGAAACGCTCCGCCGCGATGTGCTCCCAAACCACCATCTGACCGTTGCTCGCGCGCACGACGCTGCTCAACGGGAGAACGATTCCGGTCAGCATGCGCTGGCTGCGCACCAACACCGAAACCGGTTTGCCGACAGCCAGGTCGCTCACGGGCGTGCCGAGCCGGAACTGCAGCGCGACGGCCTGCTGGCGCAGTTGAGGTCCGCGTCCGACGAAGCTCAGCGGGATGCTGCCGTCAGCCGTCAGCAGAAATGCATCGGCGATCCCACCACGAAGCTGGGAATCGAACGCCAGCGCCTCGATCCATAGCCGCGACGGGTCGATGATCTCGAACAGGATTTCGCGCGGCTCCACAACCTGACCCGCTACGACATTGGCGACGGAAATGATGCCGCTGGCCGACGCACGTACGATTTCGCGTTCCTCGGTCGTCGGCATGAGCGCGGCGCGGCGCTTGATCTGGCCGTCGAGCTCGACGCGCACAGTATCGATCTCACGTTGCGGCACGCTGCCCTGGAGCTGCGACAGGCGAGTCAGACGCTGCTGGGCGAGCGCGATATTGGCCGTCAGCTCGGCGAGTTGCTGCGCGAGATTGCCGCGCTCGAGAGCGGAAATCGAGGGTGTGATGGAGGCCAGCATTTGCCCGATCTCCACGCGCTGGCCCAGCGTCGGCAGTCCGGCCTCGCCAGGCACGATGCGACCCGCCTGCATCGCCTGGACGCGACCACTCGCGTTGGGATCGGCAATGACCTGACCGATCACGCGGTGACTCCCGCTTACCTCTGATGGTTTGGCGATCGTGGTTCGGACCTCCAGCAATCGCTGAGTGGGTTTGGGGACAAACAGCGAGCCGTCCGACAATCGGCGCGGCGACTCCGAGGCGAACGCCGGAAGACCGGTCAATGCGACGATGCCGACGACCAGTGCGGCGGCGACACGGCGCTTATCCACGATCTTGTCCGACAGCGGCTCGGTGGTCGCCGCGGCTATCGCGGTCTCGGTCTCGACCACGGCTGGGGGTAACGGTCGTGGCGAGAGCAGCCGCCCGAACACGAGACCGATGAGGAAGATCAAGCCGCCGCTGAGCCAAAGCATTCCATCATCGAGCCGTGATCGCGCGCGTGTCTGCTTGATCGAGGTATCGCTGGCAGCCGATGACGGAATCACGATCGTGCCGACGAGCAGATCGGAAATATCGCCCGCCGTGATCGTGAAGGTGAGGTTGTAGGCGCCGGCTTTCGTAAGCCAGGGCGCGCGGAGCACGAGGCTGCCATCGGCCTGTCGCTCGGCGGCGACTGCGCTCGTGCCGTCCGACACTTCGATCCGGGCCACCTGGATCGGCGCGTTGTCCTGAAATCGATCGAGGAAGATCAGCATTGTTCCGGCCGAGACGATGCCAACCAGCTCGAAGTCTGGGGAATTCGCTTCGACGCGCGGCAGTGTCGACTCGACCACGACGATCGGCGGTCCGTGGTCATGGCCTTCATGCGCACGCGCCGGATCGCAGAGCACGACCAGGACGCAGAAAGCGGCAGTTGCCAGAAATCTCGAAAACAAGAGTCGCCCAATGCGCATGCGTCGGATCCGTAGGGTCAGGGGTCGAGGCCGAGGGCCTGGGCCAGTCGTGAACGCGTCTGTTCGACCGCGATTTCTGCGCGCGCGGCGTCGATCTCGGCATCAAAGAGCTGAGACCGGGCGCGGATCAGCTCGCTCAAGCCAATGTCGCCAGCGGCGCGCGCACGCGCGAGCAATCCAACGTGCTCAGCGAGGGTGCCCCGACGATCGACCGCGAGCCGAAGCTGTGACTGGGCGTCGCCATGGCCTGCCCGAGCACGTTCGATCTCCGCCAGGACTTGCCGTTCGGCCATCCCAAGCTCCGCGTTCGATTGAGCCAGTTCGCTTTGCGCAGCCGCGCGACGCGGCGCATTGCGCCCTTCCGTCGCGAACGGGATGCGCACGCGCACGCCGAAGGACGTGGCGTTCGGCGTATCGCGATCATCGCGCTCCAGCCGCGTGAACAGCGACACCTCGGGACTGTCGCGATCCTGGATCCGTGCGAGGCCGATATTCGCGCGCGCAACCGCACCGCTGGCCCGGAGCGCGACGAGGCGTGGATGCTCGACGACGCTGCGCTCGCTGAGGGGAGTCACGGCGACAGCAGGCGGGCGCGCAATTCCGGTCAGCGTGGTGAAGGCGATCCGCGCCTCGCGCAAGGCGGTCTCCTGTTCCTGCAAACTGCGCTGCACCTCCAGGCGTTCCGCACGCGCCAGAAGCGCGTCGGTCCGTGCGGCTTGACCCGAGCGGACCTGACGGCCGACGTCGCCTTCGAGGATGCGCGCACTGCCCAGACGGCGTTTCGCCACGTCCACGGCGCGCTCGGCGAGGCGATAGGCCCAGTAAGCGTCGCGTACTTCACCGGCGACTGCCAGGCGCTGTTGGACGATTTGCGCGTCGAGCCGGTCGCTTTCGGCGTCGACGACACGGCGTGTGGCCCGACCTTCGCCGGGCAGCCAGACCGGCGTCCCGACTTCGAGTTCATATTCCCGCAGGCCGCGGTCGCGCCCGAGACGGTCGTCGCGATATCCCAGAGTCGCCACGGGGGCGTTGGGAAGCCACGCATCGGCCGAGCGACGGCGCGCCTCGAGCTCCGCCTTGCGGGCCTGCAGCGTTGTGAGCTCCGCATGCCGCTCCCACGCCGCTTCGATGGCCGAGGTCAGCGTCTGACCGCTGGCCTCGCGCACGAACGACAACACCAGCAGCGTAAAGATCAGGACAAGGGGGCTGCGCACATGCGATCCAGCTATTCGGGGACGCGAAAGATACGTTGGCGTTGCAAGCGCAATGTTGCCCATTTGTAACGAAGTGTTGCAGGCGCCCAAGTGGGTGACCTGCTCGCTTCGACCGCGCATGGCGGGACGGAGCAGACCGTTCAACGACGCGGATTGATCGGGCGGCAGGAGCATTGGTTCAGCGCCGAACTGCGAGCCGAGGGGGCGTACGCATTGAGACTAGCGCTTGACCTTCCCATCATAGGAGGGTCGAACCTGGCGACAGACGCGAAGTATTTTTATCACCCTTGCATCGCTGACGACGCACGCGCGTTGCGCTAGGAGGAAATCACGACGCCATCCGGCAGCACGGCGCAAGGTCGCTTCAATCGACACCCACGCCCGGCTCGAATTCCTCGCGCCGAGCGCTTCCAAAGGAGAAGTCCGATGATAACATCCGTATCGGTCGCCGCACTCGCACTCTTGATCGGTGTTGGCGCGGTTGCGCTCGCACAAACTCAGCCGAGTCACCAGCAGCATCAATCCGGCACGGCGCCCGCCGCCCCGGCGACGTCTTCACCGGCGCCGCAGAGCGGCATGCAGATGGGGCAGATGATGCAGAACATGCCCGAGCAATGCCGCGCGGCGATGCAAGCCATGCCGCAATCCTGCATGGGCGCGATGCATCAGATGATGCAGGGCGGGATGGCCATGGGCGCGATTCCGGCGGCGACGCCGCAATCCGATTCGACGAAGGCCTATCTCGCGGCGATGGACAAGATGCATGCCCCGATGATGGACGGAGTGAAGGCGGCCAACCCCGATGTCGCGTTCGTGCGCGGCATGATCCCGCATCACCAGGGAGCGATCGACATGGCGCGCATCGTCCTGCAATACGGCAAGGACGACTACACGAAGAAGCTCGCCAACGACGTGATCCGCGAGCAGCTGCGCGAGATCGCCGACATGGAGGCGTGGCTGAAGAAGAACGCGCCGTGACGCGGCAGAGCGCCGTGGCGGGTCCAGACCGCCATGGTGCCGGACGCGCGAGGCGCCCAGACCGATTACGGCGCGGCCTTGACCGTCATGCGACGGCAAGCCGGTGGGCGGATCCAGATAGAGCGCGTCGCCCGCCTCCGGCTTCTGAATGACCAGCGCGGACAGGCTGTGCGTCGTGACGCCGCCCAGCAATTCCGGGTCGAAGCGGATCTCCGGACTCTGCTTCGGGTCGATCGCGAAATGATTTTGCAACGATCGGGACAGGGGTGTCCGTGCTGTCCTGGGCGGGCTACTGATGGGAGGGGGCGGCGTGCGCGATGCTCGAATACCCCGAACCGGGCGCGAAAAGACCCAAGCCCGCAAGTCGAGTTCACCCAGCCGAACGGAGGCATCGATGCTGAAATTCTTTTTCAACGGCTCGCCGAACCCGGGCAAGGTCGCCCTCCTCCTCGAGGAGACCGGGCTCGCCTACGAACCGATCCCGGTCGACACGCGTCGCGGCGAGCAGTTCAAGCCGGCGTTTCTGGCCATCAATCCCAACGCCAAGGTTCCGGCGATCGTCGATGACGGCGTCGTCGTGTTCGACAGCAATGCGATCCTCCTCTACCTCGCCGAGAAGACAGGCAGGTTCCTTCCGGCGAATACACCGACCAACCGCGCCGAACTGCTCTCGTGGCTGATGTTCGTGGCGACCGGGATCGGCCCCTATTCCGGGCAAGCCGTCCATTTCAAGCATTTCGCGCCGGAAAAATCCGGCTACGCGCATGACCGCTACCAATACGAGGCACGGCGTCATTTCGCCGTGCTCGATGGGCATCTCGCCAAGCGCCGCTACATGGTCGGCGAGTCCTATACGATCGTGGACATGGCCGTGTGGGGCTGGGCGCGCATGCTGCCGTTCATCCTCGGTGACGAGGCGTGGACGAAGCTCCCCAACGTCAAGCGGCTGCATGACGAGATCGCCGCCCGCCCGGCCGCGATACGCGCGTTGGCGCTCAAGGACAAATTCACCTTCAAGGCCGAAATGGACGACGAAGCGCGCCGTCACATGTTCAAGCATCTGACGCCGAACGCGGCGTAGGGCGTCATCCATGTCCAAGACGAACACGCCTGCTGCCGGCGCGGCATTCCCTGGCGCGCGCTCCGATTGAAATGGATCGCTACCTGTATCCGGCGTGTTGAAAGTAGCTTTCGCACTGGTCGGGGGTAAATGTCTTGATGAGCTTGGCGATCATCTTCATCAGGACTGTGACGGTGCGTGCCGTACCCTTGCGCAGTGCGGCCTCGAGCTTCGAGAGCGCCATCTCGATCGGATTGAGGTCCGGCGAGTAGGCCGGCAAGTCGCGCGTTGGGCCTCCAGCCTGTCGCCTGCAGGACGGCGTGGGATCGAGCGGCATCTCGCCCGTGGCGGCGGTCTGCTGGGATTGCACACGGCCAGCATCTGTTTCGACGATTGGCCGGAACGTCGGCGCGTCGCGGAGCGATCAGGGCAGGAAGATGTCGGCCGGCTCTTCGTCATAGGCGAAATCCGCGGGCATCCGCGCAATCATCGCCATGAGCGTGGCGTGCGCGCCGGCGAGCAAATGCCGCGGCGGCATCTGCGCCGACTTGTATCGCTTGGGCCGTTTGGGATCGCGAATGAATTTGGGCGGCGGCGGCCGCGTGTCGCGCCATGGCGTCGCGCGCTCATAGGCGTGGCCGATGCGCAGGACCGTCGCATCCTCGAAGGCCCGGCCCGCGATCTGCAAGCCTAGGGGCAAACCCTCGGCGAACCCCATGCAGACGCTGAGCGCCGGCACGCCGATGAGGCTGAAGGGCGGCGTGAGGAGCGGACCGCGCGAGCCGAAATAGGGCGGCTTCACGGCATCCGTCATCAGCGGCGGCAGACCGAGAGCCGTGCCCGTCACCACCGCGTCCAATCCTTCCAACGCGGCGGCGTAGGCGCGGCTCAATCGTCGCCGCCAACGCTGCGCGCCGACATACTCCACCGCCTCGAGCCCGACGCCGACGAGGAGGCGTGTCGCCGTCACGCGCGAATAGGCTCCCGGCCGCCGGCTGAGGTCACGCCGATGAATGGACAAGGCCTCGGCGAGCGTGATGATGCGCGCGCAGGCTTCCCAATCGGCGAACTCGGGCAGCTTGACCGTGACGATCGTCGCGCCCAAACGACGCAGCGTGGCGAGCGCCGTGTCGATCGCCGCCGCGGCGCGCGGATCGCACGCGACATCGCGTTCGTAGAAATGCCGGATGACGCCGATGCGCATGCCGCCGATGCCGCCGCGCAATCCCCTGCTGTAGTCGCGCCGCGGCCTCGCCGCGCTCGCGGGATCCTTGGGATCGAACCCGGCGATCGCGCCGAGAATCAGGGCGCAATCCTCGCTCGTCCACGCCATCGGACCGCAATGATCGAGGCTGAAGGTCAGCGGCACGATCCCGGTGCGCGGCACCAGCCCATAGGTCGGCTTGAATCCGGCGATGCCGCATAGCGCGGCCGGCGCCCGGATCGACCCACCCGTGTCCGTACCGAGCGCCACCGGAACGAGGCCGGCTGCGACCGCGGCGCCCGCGCCGCTCGACGACCCCGAGAGCGCATGCGCGGTGTTCCAGGGATTGCGCGGCGGCGGAAAGGGCAGATCGAAAGTCGGGCCGCCCGTCGCGAATTCATGCGTCGCCAATTTGCCGATCAGGATCGCGCCGGCATCGATCAGGCGCTGCGCGGCGGTCGCATTCGCTTTGGGGACGTGGTGCTCGAGCACATAGGAACACGCGGTGGTCCGGATGCCGGCGGTCTCGATGACGTCCTTGAGCGCAAACGGCACGCCATGCAGCGGGCCGCGCCGTCGCCCCGCTTTGATCTCGCGGTCAGCTTCGCGCGCGGCCGCGCGGGCGCGCGCCGCTGTGACGAGCACGAAGCTCCGCAACGCCGGATCCAACGCCGCGATTCGAGCCAGGGACTCCTCGACCAGCTCGACCGCGGTAACTCGGCCGGCGGCCAAGGCCCGGTTCGCTTGGATTGCGGTCAGCGGCTTGTCCGGATTTTCACGCATCAGCGTATTCCTCTGGTTTGTCGATCTGCCGAGGATGCATTGTATGGCGCATCGGGATGCATCACGATGAGAACGGGATGCGGCCCGCCGCTCTGCGGTGAGCGCAATCGTTACAGGATGGGAGTAGGGAAGATGCAGAGACGAAAGCTCCTGGCGATGATCGCCGCCATCGCGATGTCGATCGGCGCCGCGGCCGCGCAGCCGGCCAAGGATACGCTGTCGGTCGATCTGCCGGGGCAGCCCGCGACGCTCGATCCGCATATCCAGTGGGATACGGACAGCTACCACGTCTATCGCAACATCTTCGACAACCTCGTCACCCGTGATGCCGCTGGCAAGATCGTGCCGCAGGTCGCGAGCGCCTGGACCTACCGCTCGCCGACCGAGATCGAATTCACCATCCGCACGGACATCAAGTTCCACGACGGGTCGGCGCTGACTCCCGCGGACGTGGTCTACAGCGTCAAGCGCATCACGGATCCGGCGTTCAAGAGCCCTCAGCTCAGCCAGTTCGATACGATCAAGGAAGCTCGGCTGGTGGGCCCCGACAAGGTGTTGCTGGTGACCGAGAAGCCCTACCCGGTGCTGCTCGCCCAGCTGGTCAAGCTGTCGATCGTCTCCAAGGCGCATGTCGAGAAGGTCGGCGCCGAGAAGTTCAACCTCGAGCCGATGGGCAGCGGTCCCTACAAGTTCGCCAGCTGGCAGCGCGGCGTGCGCGTCACCCTCGAGGCGAACGATTCCTATTGGCGCGGCAAGCCCTCGATCCGCACCGTCACGTTCCAGAACGTCTCCGACGAGGCGACGCGCATCGCCAATCTCAAGAGCGGGCGCGCCGACATCATCCGCGCCGTCAGCCCCGATCAGGCGCAGGCGCTCAAATCGGAATCGCGACTCAAGCTGCTGCCGGCGGCGACCGAGCGCATCGGCTATCTCTTCATCAACGCGCAATGGGGTCCGACCGCCGATATCCGCGTACGCCGTGCGATCGCCCATGCGATCGATCGCAAGCTCATCGTCGAGGCGCTCTATGCCGGATTCGGGACTCCCGTGGACGTCGTGCTGACGCCGGCCAATTTCGGCTACATCACCGGCATCCCGTCCTATCCCTTCGACCCGGCCAAGGCGCGCGCGCTGATCAAGGAAGCCGGCGCCGAGGGCGCGGAGCTGCCCTTCACGACATCGCCGGCCTACGATTCCCGGCTCGTCCAGGCGCTGCAGCAGATGCTCGGGGATGTCGGCCTCAAGGTGACGATCCAGCTCACCGACCATCCGACCTTCCTCAAGCGCCGCCAGGGCAACCCGAACGAAGCCGGCTCGATCTCGACTGGCTTGTGGTCCTGCGGCTGTCAGGACGCCGATGGCGTGATCAACCCGCTGTTCAGGACCGGCAGCACCTGGGCCAAATACTCGAACCCGAAATTCGACGCGTTGATCGATGCCGCGCGCGCGACGATCGACGAAGCCGAGCGGCTCAAGCACTACGGCGACGCCTTGCGGATCCTCTACGAGGACGTGCCGGGCGTGGGCATGTTCCAGTACCACGCGATCTATGCGGCGCGTCGCGAGATCCAGTGGCAGCCGACCGCGGGCGAGTCGTTCGCGGTGTTCGACATGAAATGGCAGCCTTGAGCACCAAGCCGGGCCGCGCGACGACGCACCGAGCACCGTGAGCCGCTACCTGCTGGGCCGCGCGGCCCAGTCGGCACTGGCTGTTTTCGGTGTCATGGCGATCGTGTTCGTCGTCATGCGCCTGTCGGGCGATCCGACGCTGCTGCTGGTGCCGGAAGGCGCAACGCGCGAGCAGATCGACGCGCTGCGCCATCAGCTCGGCTTCGACCGCCCCATTCCGATCCAGTTCGCCGATTACCTCTGGACGCTGACGCGCCTGGATCTCGGCGAGTCCGTGGTCCAGCGCCTGCCGGTGTGGCGCATCGTCGGCGAGCGCATTCCCTATACGGCATGGCTCGCCGGCACGGCGCTTGCGCTTTCGATCGGCTTGGGAATCCCAGTCGGCATCGCGACGGCGGTATGGCGCGGCACGCTGGTCGAGCGCGCCCTGATGCCGCTGGTCCTGGTCGGCCAGAGCATGCCGACATTCTGGTCGGGAATCCTGCTGATCATGCTGTTCGGCGTGACGCTCGGCTGGCTGCCGACATCTGGCGCGGATGACTGGCGCTCGGTTCTCATGCCCGCCGTCGCGCTGGGCGGCCTGTCGATGGCGACGTTCGCGCGCATCACGCGCACCGCCGTGATCGAGGAACTCGGCAAGGATTATGTCCGTGCGATCCGGGCCAAGGGCGTCTCATGGAAAGTGGTCATCCTGCGCCACGTGCTGCGCAACGGCGCGATTCCCATCGTCACGATCGCCGCGCTCGAGGTCGCCAACCTGCTCGCGGGCGCCGTCATCGTCGAGACCGTGTTCGCCTGGCCCGGCATGGGGCAGCTCGCGGTGCAGTCGATCCAGTCGCGCGACTTTCTCGTGGTGCAGGCGATCGTGCTGCTCGTCTCGGTGAGCTACGTGCTGCTCAACTTCGCCGCCGATCTGATCTACGGGATCATCGATCCGCGCATCAAGCTGCGGGGCGGCACGCGGTGAGCCGGCTGCGCAACGCACTCTCCGCGCCGGGCGCCGCGGCGGTCGCGCCGTTCGCGTTGCTGCTCCTCATCTTCGCACTGGTCGCGTTGCTGGCGCCCTGGCTCGCGCCGCTCGATCCGAACAAGCAGTCGCTCCTGGCGCGGCTGCGTCCGCCGGGCACCGCCGCCGGCGCCGCGATGTTCTGGCTCGGCACCGACGAACTCGGCCGCGATCTGCTCAGCCGCACCATCCATGGCGCGCGCGCCTCGCTCGTCGTCGCTTTGCTGTCGGTCACCGTCTCGGGCGCGGTCGGCATCGCGCTTGGCGTCCTCGCCGGCTATCTGCGCGGCTGGGTCGAGATCGCGATCATGCGCGCGGTCGACGTCATGCTGTCGATCCCCGCGATCCTCCTCGCGATCATCACCGTCGCCGTGCTCGGGCCGGGCTTCCTCAACCTCGTGCTCGTGCTCGGCTTCACGCGCTGGCCACGCTATACGCGCGTCGCCTACGCGCAGACGCTCGGCCAGGCCAACCTGCCCTACATCGCCGCCTCGAGACTCGCCGGCGCGCGCACGCCGCGATTGCTGCTGCGGCATCTGCTGCCAAACATCGCGGCGCCGCTGGTGGTCGTGGCGACGCTCGAGTTCGGTCTGATGATCCTGTTCGAAGCGGGCTTGAGCTTTCTCGGTCTGGGCATCCAGCCGCCGATGCCGAGCTGGGGATCGATCATGAGCGTCGGACGGAGCTATGTCGGCACCGCCTGGTGGATCGCAACCTTTCCCGGAATCTGCCTGTTCATGCTGGTGCTGTCGGTCAACATCTGCGGCGATCATCTGCGCGACCGTTTCGATCCGCGATCATCGATCCGCTGATGAGCAACGAAGAGACGACGAGGATGCGACATCGAGGCGAGCATGCTGCCGCGACGGCGCCTGCGTCGCCGGTCCTGAGCGTGCGCGAGCTTTCGGTCGCGATCGGATCGCGCCGCGTCGTCGATGCGGTGACGTTCGATCTTGCCGCCGGCGAGGTCCTCGCCCTCGTCGGCGAATCCGGTTGCGGCAAATCGATGACGGCGCTGGCGCTGCTTGGCCTGCTGCCCAGCGCGGCGCGTCTCGAAGGCGGCGTCATCGGCTTCGAGGGCCAGGACCTTGCGCGCCTGCCCGAGCCGGCGATGCGCGCGATCCGCGGCCATCGCGCCTCGATCGTGTTCCAGGATCCATCGGGTTCCCTCGATCCGCTGATGACAATCGGCGATCAGCTCGTCGAAGGTCTCCGTGCGCATCATGCGATCTCGCGCGAGACAGCCCGTGCAAGATCGCTGGCGATGCTGCGCGCGGTCGGCATCTCCGAGCCCGAGCGTCGGCTTGCGCAATATCCGTTCGAGCTTTCCGGCGGCATGTGCCAGCGCGTGATGATCGCGATCGCGCTGGCCGCCGAACCCGCGATGCTGCTCGCCGACGAGCCGACCACGGCGCTCGACGTCACCATCCAGGCGCAGATCCTCGATCTGATGAAGGCGCTGCGGCGCGAGCGCGGCACCGCGATCCTGCTGATCACCCATGACATGGGCGTCGTCGCCGACATGGCCGACCGGGTGGCGGTGATGTATGCCGGACGCATCGTCGAGAGCGGGCCCGTCGACGCGATCTTCGCCAGCCCGCGCCATCCCTACACGCGCCTTCTCCTGCGCAGCGTGCCGCGCCTCGACGATGTCCCCAAATCGGAGATGACCGTGATCGAGGGCAGCGTACCGGCCCAGGGAGATTGGCCACCGGGCTGTCGTTTCGCGCCGCGCTGCCCGATGGCGGAGGCGATTTGCGTCGCCGCATCTCCCGCCATCACCGAGATCGCCGGGGGGCGATCGGTCGCCTGCTTCCGCCATGACTCCGTCGACACCGCGATGGCCTTGCGATGAGCGCGAACCACGCCGACTCGCCATTGCTCGAGATCGAGGCGCTCGAGGTTCATTTTCCGATTCGCCGTGGCTGGCTCGGCGGCGCGCGCGGCGCAATCCGCGCGGTCGATGGCGTGTCGCTGGTCATGGCGCGCGGCGAGACGCTCGGCCTGGTCGGTGAATCCGGCTGCGGCAAGTCGACGCTCGGCAACGCGATCCTGCGCAATGTCGAGCCGACCGGCGGCGCGATCCGGCTCGCCGGCATCGATCTCGCCGGTCTCGACCGCGAGGCGCTGCGCACGGCGCGCCGCCGGATGCAGATGGTGTTCCAGGATCCCTTCGCCTCGCTCGATGCACGCATGCGCGTGGGCGAGTCGGTCGGCGAACCGCTCCTCGTCCACGGTCTGGCGCGCGGCGACGCGCTGCGCGCGCGCGTCGGCGAGCTGCTCGCGCGCGTCGGCCTGTCGCCGACCCATGCCGAGCGCTATCCGCATGAATTCTCCGGCGGCCAGCGTCAGCGCCTGGTCATCGCACGCGCGCTCGCGCTGTCACCCGATCTCGTGATCTGCGACGAGCCCGTCTCGGCGCTCGACGTCTCGGTGCGGGGACAGATCCTCAATCTGCTGCTGGAATTGCAGCGCGGTCTCGGGACGGCGTTCCTGTTCATCAGCCATGATCTCTCGGTCGTTCGGCATGTCAGCGACCGCATCGCCGTCATGTATCTCGGCCGCATCGTCGAACTCGCCGAGCGCGACACGCTCTTCAGCGCGCCACTGCATCCGTATACACAGGCCCTGATCAGTGCGATCCCGCTGCCCGATCCGGTCGCACAACGCGCGCGGCGGCGCATGATCCTGGCCGGCGAGATCCCGAGCCCTGCCAATCCGCCATCCGGGTGCGCTTTCCACACGCGATGCCCTTTCGCCGTGCAACGCTGCCGAGAGGAAACGCCTGCGCTCGATCGCAAGAGTTCCGGAGCGCTCGTCGCCTGCCATCTCGCGTCCTGAGTATCGACGCGCGCATGGCGATAGTGGAGGTCCCGGCCATTTGACGCTGGTGGCGTTCGCCGCGCAGTTCGAACACCAAGCCGCGATCCGCAGGCCTATTTCGACGGCGTTCGCGGCCATCATCATGACCGGCATCGTGATCGTGGCACTTCTATATCGCCCCGTTAGGCGGCTGTTCCGCACTGGCGGGTGCGTCAGTCTGGCGCTGCTGTTGGTCTACGTGCTCAACACCCGCGTCCTCCATCTCTACCGTCACTGAACGACTGGAGGCTTTATGAAACTGCCCCAAAGGGACGCAACTGCAATGGCCGTCGCACACGCGCCGATCCCAGCCCTCAAGCGCTCGATGGGCTTGTTTCTGACCGTTCTATATGGCCTGGGCGTGACGATCGGCGCCGGCATCTATGTGTTGATCGGCGCAGCGGCCGGGCGAGCCGGAATTCATGCTCCGTTGGCTTTTGCCATCGCGGGCATCGTCATGGGGCTGACTGCAGCCTCGTTCGCCGAACTCGTCGGGCGAATGCCGATCGCCGCCGGGGAGGCCGCCTATGTCCGTGCGGGATTTGGGTCCGGGCGACTGGCCTTACTCGTCGGTGTGCTAGTGATTGCGGCCGGCATCGTTGCCGCCGCAGCGATCACGAACGGCAGCGTCGGTTATATCCGAACGATCGTCGATGTGCAGCCTGCAGTTCTTGCCGCCATCGTACTGCTCGTCATGGGGGCGATTGCTGCCGTCGGCATGCTGACGTCGGCGTGGGTTGCTGGAGTGATGACCTTGATCGAGGTCGGCGGACTTATCGCGATCGTCGTGGCGGGGCTTCTCCATCAACCCAGTCTGCCGCTCGTCGAATCTGTCCTTGTTGTTCCCTCGTTCCGTGATGCCGCCGCGTGGTCTGGTGTCATGGCCGCGACGTTGCTTTCGTTCTTCGCGTTCATCGGCTTCGAGGGCCTGGTGAATATCTCCGAGGAGGTGAAGCGACCCGAGCGGACATTGCCGCGCGCCATTTTTCTGACGCTCGCCATCTCGACGGCCCTCTACATGGCTGTCATCGCGGTGGCTATGGCGGTGGTGCCGAGAGCCGAGTTGGCGCTATCGAGTGCGCCTCTCGCTCTGGTGTTCGAGCGTGCAACGGGCGCGCCACCCCACGTCGTGACGGCAATTGCGATCGTTGCGACTCTGAACGGCATCATCGCCCAAATAATCCTGGCGTCCCGGGTCATGTATGGACTTGCGAAAATTGGCGATCTGCCCGGTGTATTCGGACGCGTCAATGCCAGTACCCAAACGCCGCTGCTTGCGACCACCCTTGCAACAAGCCTAGCGATTCTGCTTGCGACGCAGTTTCCGATTGATCGTCTCGCAGACGCCACGTCGCTGATCATCCTTGCGATCTTCTTCTTCGTGAATATCGCTCTCTTGCTCATCAAACGCCGCGCGGAGCCAACTCCGGCACACGCGTTCATCGCCCCGATCTGGGTACCACCCGCTGCCGCAGCCAGCTGTGGCGTGCTGTTTTTCGCGGCCCTTCTGCAATAAGGCTACGCCTAACAATGAACGAATCGGCTGGGTTTGCGCAGCTGGGGGGGCGGGCGGTGTGGCGGATTCCATCTGCGACAAGCGCTGCGTAGACTCGTGTGATGGTAGATGCAGAAGCGATTCGCGAGCGGTATGTGGCGGTTGGTCGTGGCCTGAACGAG